>Ga0316193_10000286_pt1 | contig 30245 bp, 35 predicted proteins | sample MerIslsedime2_MG_FD_207735 | JGI IMG/M metagenome (GOLD analysis project Ga0316193, IMG submission 207735) | Coastal sediment microbial communities from Maine, United States - Merrow Island sediment 2 | ecosystem: Environmental > Aquatic > Marine > Coastal > Sediment | place: USA: Maine... | reverse complement strand
GAGATATTGCTAATCGATGGTCAGGTTGCGCTATTCGTAAGAGTAACCGTAACTCCCCGTGCCGGAGTCATAGGTTTCTACTTCATAAGTACCGTCTCCGGCGTCGACACCTCCCCCGTAGGACTTCGAATAGCCTTCCGACCAGGGTACATTAACGTTTGTATCACTTCCTGTGCCGCCTCCCGAAGAACCGGTATTCAGTCCCAGGGCCTGTGCAGCGGCGGCGTCGCCGTAAGCAAGGCTCAGCACATCAAACGCAAAGGCTTTTTTCTGGTCAATACTCAGCATTGACCAGGAAGCATGATATTGCGTCCAGCTAATGCGTGCATTGGCCAGGGCCTGCTGGGTTTCAGCCGGAAACGCTGGAAAACCACTAACCATCAGTTGCAACATTTGCTGTTTCTGGGCATCACTGAAGTCGGAAGGCTGACCGATCTCGCCCAGACAAAAAACCAGTGCCTCATAGTAGGCATCAAAGGCATCGACAGTCAGTGATCCACCATCACCCCTGGCAATGACTTTCTGCAGATCCTGATCCGCTGCAACAACCGGGAGGCTGAATAACAACAGGCTGATAACAAGATGGTAAAAATATTGACGCATGGTAAACCTCCTTGTGACCGGGTCAGCTGTGACGCGGGATTAATCGGCGAACCAGTTGCGCATATTGCGCATGATGTAACTATAGACTATCCCAAAACGGTAACCAGTGTGTGCAGGCACCATCGAGAGATCGTGCCCGAGGGATGGGCACGAGTCGAAAGATAGAACTTAGTGAGCGGGTCAGATTTTGCTGCAAAAGTGGTTCAATATTCAGTGCAAGTCAACATTGAAATAACCGGATCATTGTCAACGTAATTCCTCATCCCAATACGGCTGGTCACCAAAGCGACTGGCAAGAAAGTCCGAGAAAACCTGAATGCGCTTTGGTATCAGGCGCCCTGGCGGATACACCGCATGCATGCCCACTGAAGGGCGTTGATACGCGTTCAGTAATGTAACAAGACTCTTTTCTTTTATGTATCTGCCAAGGATAAAGGTGGGACCCGTTATGATACCCAGACCAGCAGCGGCGGCTGTTGCCAACGATTCACCATTATTGCTTCGAATGCGGATCTGCGGCTGGCCAAAGATGGTTTTGCCCTCCGGCGCTTCGTAACACCACTGCTGCTTGTAGGTAACATTGCTGTATTGCAGACCGACATGCTGGTTCAGTTCGCCCGGGTGAACCGGTTCCCCAAACTGTTGCAGATACTTCGGACTGGCGCAGGTGACATGACGCACGGTACCCAGACGCCGCGCAACCAGCGTGGAATCTTTCAGCGCTCCGATCCGGACCGCCATATCGAATCCATCCTCGACCAGGTTGATATTGCGATCGTTCAGATCCATGTTTAATTCAATGGCGGGATGTTCGCAGAGAAAATCGGCGATGGCATTCGACAAATGCAAAAGACCGAATGACAGCGGTGTCGCAAGCTTGAGTGAACCCCGCAGTTCGGTCGCCTCTTCAGTAACGCTCTGTTCCGCGTCATCGAGGTCGGCAAGAATCTGCACCGCGCGCTGATAAAAGTTTTTGCCTGTGTCTGTCAGCGCCAGCCTTCGCGTGGTGCGATGTAACAACCGACTACCCAGGCGACTTTCCAGTTGGCTGACGCGTCGACTCACGACCGATTTGGCGACACCCAGTCGTTCTCCGGCAGCACTGAAGGTGCCGGATTCCACCACCGCAGTAAATGCGTCCAGATCGGCGAATTTATCCATATTGTTGCAAAATATAGAACAGTAAGTTCTGTTTATCCATATTTATTATCGAAACCGGAACAACTAAGCTTGTCTCATATCACGAGACGATGCACCCAGACACCCACAACGAGGATAAAACCATGAACCCATCCCTTCTGAATGCACGCTTGAGGTCACGGACATGACGAATAAACAGGTACAAATCACTCAGCGCAGCATCGCCCGCGTCATTAAAGGTATGCCCGCCACCGACGGGGCCGGTGTTGAACTCACACGGGTTATAGGCCAGCCGGCGTTGCCCATGCTGGATCCCTTCCTGCTGCTGGATGCTTTTCGATCCGACAAGCCGGAGGACTACATTGCAGGTTTTCCACCGCATCCGCATCGTGGTTTTGAAACGGTCACTTACCTGCTTGCCGGGCGCATGCGCCACAAGGATAACGCTGGCCATGAGGGAGTTATCGAGCCGGGTGGCATCCAGTGGATGACAGCCGGCAAGGGCATCGTGCATTCGGAAATGCCGGAGCAGGAAAATGGCCTGCTGGAAGGATTCCAGTTGTGGGTCAATCTTCCTGCCGGGCACAAGATGGATCAGGCAGGCTACCAGGAATACCCGGCCAAACACATTCCACTCGAGTCACGGGCAGGCGGTGTTGAGGTTCGGGTTATTACCGGCACTACATCACAAGGCACTACTGGCCCCGTGGTTCAGCCCTTGACTGACCCCCTGTACCTGGATGTTCAGGTGCCGGCTGGCCGGGAATTTGTCGAGGCATTGCCGGCATCACATAATGCCTTTATCTATGTCATCGAAGGACCGGTGATCACGGCGCACGAAAACGGGCCGGTGATTCAGCTTGTGCGTGATGACCTGGGGGTGCTCAGCGGTGGCGATGCTGTTACGTTAAAGGCCGATGAAAATGACGTCCGTTTCCTGCTGATTGCCGGCAAACCATTGGGAGAACCGGTCGCGCGTGGTGGTCCCTTTGTGATGAATAGCCAGGCTGAGATTCAACAAGCTTTCGAGGATTACGCGCAGGGCAGGTTCTGACCCCTTTCCCTAGATAGCACCTTCGCGCTCAATAATCTCGCGGTAGCGTCTGTCCTGCTCCTGCTTGCTGTCGCCGCCGCCGAAGATCAGCGCACCTGAGCTGTAGCTGGTGCCGAAGGTGCCGGCGAGATTGACAGTCTGTGCCAGGCCGTCGATGAATTGATGATCCGATAGTTCGGAGAGTGGGTGAATAAAGGCGCTCCAGAGAACACCTTTAGCGATTGAATAGCGGGCATCCAGCGCCGAGTCGAAGTTGGCCTGCATCAACCGCTTCATCTGCGTGCTATCGATATCCCCGGCTTTGGCAATCGGCACAATAATGCGCATTCGGTCTGCCCGCTCATCGGTGATTATGGTAACCGGATACTCCTGCAGGGTGAATTCCCAGAAACCCGGCCTACCACTCACATCCTCTGTAATACGATTGATCAACGTCTGCAAACGCTGGTTATTCATTATCTGCTCAACAGGAGCCTGTTGCTACTGACCCTCTGCCCCGGCAAGCTGAGCTGCAAACATCATCAGTGCGGCTATAAGACTATGTTTCATGCTGCCCCTCCTGTTGCTGCGCTTTCACGCAATCTTTTGTTTGGCACCGACGCTCGTCGATGCTTTAATAGTAAAGCGTATAACCGATGTACGTCAGGAGCAATTAATGAGCAACCAGAGTCCGCTGATAAAAGACGATCCCATGTACCGTTTGCTGCGCGAAGGAGCTGTGGAAGATTTCAATACCCGCCGGACAGGCGGCGAGGAATGCGATCTTCGTGGTTGTGATTTCCGCACCCTGGACCTGCGCAAACTCGACGCCAGGGGGCTGGACCTGCGCGACTGCTACTTCCGGCAAACGGATTTACGTGGTGTCGATCTGTCGCAAGCCAACCTGGAGGGCGCCAGCATCAATGCCGCGAAAATCTCCGGCGCCTATTTCCCCGGTGCACTCAGCGCGGAAGAACTCATGCTGTCGCTGACACACGGTACCCGCATGCGCTATTCGGGGGGCTGAGCAGATTCCAGCAACTCCAGGTAGCTGGCATACCAGAACACGGAATCTCCGTGGTAAACACGAACCTCGTTCAGGTGTGCACTTACCTTCCTCTGAATATCCGCATCTTTCTGCAAGCCCTCGTGTAACTGACTCAGGCGGGTAATCGTTGCCGTTGCCGAAGGCAGGGGGCTGTCATCCAGCGCGACCCGGCCGCCCAGCATGGGGATCAAGGGCGTATCGGACTGAATCCAGCGACCGTTTTTAAAGTAGCGCTGCCAGGCGGTACGCAGCAGTTGACCAACCAGTTTCTGATAATCCTTGTGATCCGGTTTCTGTCGGCTCCAGTCCCACAGGCCCTGTGCAACCAGCGCGTAATCCTCCAGTGTGCCCTGGGCCATGACCTGATTCCCGTCGCGGGCGCGCACCAGCGTCTTGCCATTCCACAAGCTGCTTATGATATACGCGGCAAGCTGGTCCGCCTGCTCGCCATAGCGATCACCCCCGGTTGCGGCGTAGCCCGCGGCCAGCGCGCTCAGCGCCAGTCCGTTCCAGGCGGCGAGACCCTTGTCGTCCGGCAACAAGGAGCGGCTGGCGCGGGCCATGAGTAATTTCTCCCGTGCAGATGCCAACACCTGCTCAAGCCGGGTTTCGCTCCAGCCCAGGCGTCTGGCGACAGCGGCCGGGCTGTCCTGCCAGCGCGGCAGGCGGCCGTACTCCGAGGGCGCGTCCTGCTCGTCAAACCAGGCGGCGTTGACTGCCTTCAACTGCTCCGCACTCAGCAGTTTTTTCAGCGCCGCATCATCCCAGAGGTAGTAAAAACCTTCCCGCCCCTGCTCATCGACTGCAGAGAAACTGGCTATGAAGTAACCTTCACTGCGCCACATGTCACGCAGCATAAAGTCCAGGGTACTCAGTCCGGTTTGCCGATACCGGTTTGACTGAAACAGCCTGGCGGCCTGCAGATAGAGCACCGCCAGCTGGGCATTGTCGTAGAGCATTTTCTCGTAATGCGGAACCTGCCAGGCCGGGTCGGTTGCATAGCGAAAAAAACCTCCACCGAGCTCATCGTGCATACCCTGGCTCGCCATGCGGTCGAGAGTCAGCCGGATAAAGTCATCCTGCGACCTGTCATCCAGCTGTTCGCGCATCCACAACAGTGCGCGTAACTGGGACACCATGGGGAACTTGTTCTGTTGTCCAAACCCGCCCGCCAACTCATCCCTGAGCTGGCCGGTCTGCATCTGCATGGTATGTGCGGCCGAGGTTCTGGCCGGCTTCCCGTCAGAGCCTGTCTTGCGAATTTTCTGCCACTCGGCCATAGCTTCACGCGCCATCTGCCGTATCTGATCCGGATCATCCTCCCAGCGCTGACGGAGGTTATCGAGTATCAGGGAAAACTGTTCCTTCGGGACATAGGTCATACCGACAATGGGATAACCTTCCGGTGTCAGGAATACATTCAGTGGCCAACCCGCGTTGCCACGCGTCAATTGCACAAACTCTATAAGATGAGCATCCAGCGCAGGATCCAGTTCACGATCGACCTTGACCGGGATGAAATGCTCATTGAGCATCTTTGCCAGCGCCGGGTCGCGGTAACTCTCGCGCTGCATGACGTGACACCAGTGACAGGAGAAATAGCCGATGGAGACCAGCAGCGGCCGGTTCAGCTCACGCGCCTTGTCCAGCGTCTCGCGACTCCAGACCTGCCAGTGCACCGGGTCGTCGCCGTGCATGGCAAGATAGGGGGAAGGGTGTGCAGCCATCCGGTTTTGCAACACCGGGGCGGCGCACACGCTGCCCGCCATGCCCAGAACCAGGCCGATAATGATCCCACCGAACATGGCAGGGACCCTGTTCATCACTCCGGCTTCCGGCCTTCTTCTTCCGCTTCGATACGATCCAGCTCCGCCTCCATCTCCTCGTCGCTGGGAGGTTCATACTCGCCGTGACCGGAATCGTTACTGTCTTCTTCGTCGCGTTTGGGTGCAAACCGCTCCCCCAGGAATACGCCGACTTCGAACAACAGCCACATGGGCAACGCCAGCAGGGTCTGGGAAATGATGTCCGGCGGCGTCAGCAGCATACCGATAACGAAGGCGCCGACGATGACATAGGCACGTTTTTCACGCATCGCTTTCGGCTTCACTGCCCCGGTCCACACCAGCAGCACCACTGCGATCGGTATTTCGAAAGCAACACCGAAAGCAAAGAACAGCGTCAGCACGAAGTCGAGATAACGGCTGATGTCAGTCATCACCTCGACACCCTCTGGCGCGGTGCTGGTCAAAAACCCGAACACCAGTGGAAACACCGCGAAATAGGCAAAGGCGGCGCCGAGATAGAACAGAGCCGTACTCGACACCAGTAGCGGCAGGGTGCGTTTGCGCTCGTGCTGGTACAGGCCGGGGGCAATAAAGCCCCAGAGCTGGTAAAGAATCACCGGCATGGCGATAAAAATCGCCAACACCAGCGCCAGTTTGAAGGGTGTAAAGAAAGGTGAAGCGACATCGATAGCCACCATGGAACTGCCTTCCGGCAGGTGTGCCATCAGGGGTCCGGCGAGTTGCGTGAACAACCAGTTGGCAAACGGCACCAGGCACAGGAAGATCACAATGACGGCCAGTACGATGCGTAGCAGGCGGTCGCGCAGTTCTATCAGGTGAGAGATGAAAGGTTGTTCGTCGCTTTCTTCCGGTGGCAGATCATTATCCGCTTGTGTCATTGGTCTTCTGCGTTACCGTGTTTTGTTCCGTCCCCGGTTGTTCGGGTATAACATCCTGCGTGTTTTGTATTGTCTGTTTGGCATCTTCGACAATGTCGTACAAGCCGGTCGATTCCGCCTGTTTGGCGAGTGCCTTTTTCAGTTCGTCGGCGGCGATTTCGCGATCGATGTCAGCCTTGACGCTGGATACCAGACGACGCGCACGCCCCAGCCACATACCGGTAGTGCGCGCCACGCGCGGCAGGCGCTCCGGCCCTATCACCAACAGGGCTACCACAGCAATAATCGTCAGTTCCCAGAAGCCGATGTCGAACATCGCCAATCACCTTGCAGACTCAGACCTTGTCCTGTTTTTTGGAGGTAACTTCACCCTCGATGATTTTGCCGCTGCCCTGGTCTTCGAGCTTGTCTTCATCGTTTTTTGCGCCGCCTTCCTCTTTCATGGCCTGCCGGAAACCCTTGATCGCGCCGCCCAGATCACCGCCCACGTTACGCAGGCGCTTGGCGCCGAACAACACCAGAACAATGGCAAGAATTATCAACAGCTGCCAGATACTGATACCCATAAAACTCTCCTGATTCTAGGAATCTTTGCGCGCCGCTTTTTCTTCCAGGCCCGACAGGCCGAAGCGGCGTTCCAGTTCTTTCAATACCTTATCGGGATCCACACCCTGGTGGACCAGTAATACCAGGGTATGAAACCACAAATCCGCGGTTTCATAAACCAGCTGGTCTGTATTACCGCCCTTGGCGGCAATCACGGTCTCGGTGGCTTCCTCACCGATCTTCTTCAGAATCGTGTCCAGTCCCTTGTGGTACAGGCCGGCAACATACGAGGCATCCGGATCGGCCTGCTTGCGCTGTTCCAGCACTTGCGCAAGCTGTTGAATGATCGCATCTGACATATCAGCTTTTCCCGTACATTTCAGAAGGATCTTTCAATACCGGCTCGACAGTCTTCCATTGCCCATTCTCCAGTCGCTGGAAAAAACAGCTGCGCCTGCCGGTATGACAGGCGATGCCGCCCCTTTGTTCGACCTGCAGGAGAATCACGTCGTTATCGCAATCCAGGCGAATTTCCCTTATCCGCTGCTGGTTACCCGACTCTTCTCCCTTGTGCCAGAGTTTCTGGCGCGAGCGCGACCAGTAGACGGCGTGATCACCTTCTCCACTCAGTTGCAGGGCTTCCCGGTTCATCCAGGCGACCATCAATACCCTGCCGTCAGAGGCATCCTGGGCTATGACGGGCACCAGGCCATCTGCATTCCACTTAACCGCATCCAGCCAGGCGTCGTTCATAGTCGCATTTCGATACCGCGCCGGGCCATATGCTGCTTGGCCTCGGCAATACTGTATTCAGCAAAGTGAAATATACTAGCGGCCAGCACCGCATCCGCTTCACCCTCCAGCACACCCTCGACCAGGTGATCCAGGTTGCCCACACCACCGGAGGCAATCACCGGCACATCGACGGCTTCACAGACCGCACGTGTCAACGGCAAATCGAAACCGTTTTTTGTGCCGTCGCGATCCATGCTGGTGAGCAGGATCTCGCCGGCACCGCAGGCAACCATTTTTTGCGCCCATTCGATGGCATCTATACCGGTTGGCTTGCGCCCGCCGTGGGTGAATATCTCCCAACGCGGCGGCTTGCCGTCACTGCCCGACTCAACCTGCTTTGCGTCGATGGCGACAACAATGCACTGCGAACCGAATTTGTCGGCGGCATCACGTACAAATTCAGGGTTGAAGACCGCCGCAGTATTGATGGCGATCTTGTCCGCGCCGGCATTGAGCATGCGGCGGATATCGGCCAGCTCGCGAATACCGCCGCCCACGGTAAGCGGAATGAATACTTCGCCGGCCACCTGCTCTACCACGTGCACCATGGTTTCACGCTGTTCGTGGCTGGCGGTGATATCCAGGAAGGTCAGCTCGTCGGCACCCTCCTGGTCGTAGCGACGCGCAATTTCAACCGGATCGCCGGCGTCGCGAATATCGACAAACTGCACGCCCTTTACGACGCGGCCACCATCGACGTCCAGACAGGGAATAATACGCTTGGCCAGTGACATTATTAGCCGTCAACCAGTTTGTGAGCTTCGGCCAGATCGATAGTGCCTTCGTACAGGGCGCGACCAATGATGGCGCCGGTGATACCTTCGTCAGCCACGGCCTGCAGCGCCTTGATGTCGTCAAGCGTGCTGATGCCGCCCGAGGCGATGACCGGGGTACTGATCTCGCTGGCGAGTTTTACCGTCGCTTCGACATTGACGCCCTTCATCATGCCGTCCCGGCTTATGTCGGTATATATGATAGCGTCCACACCGTCGCGCTCGAAGTGCTGTGCCATATCGATAACGTCATGGTTGGAGAGCTTGGACCATCCATCAATGGCCACCTTGCCATCTTTTGCGTCCAGGCCAACGATAATGTGTCCGGGAAATTCCAGGCACAGGTCATTGACAAAGTGCGGGGCGCTCACTGCCCTGGTGCCGATGATGACGTACTGCACGCCGGCGTCGAGATACAGTTGCACGGTATCCTCATCACGGATACCGCCACCGACCTGGATCGGTATATCCGGAAACGCCTCGGCAATACGGTGTATCGGGTCGGCGTTCACCGGTTTGCCGGCAAAGGCGCCGTTCAGATCGACCAGGTGCAGGCGCCGTGCGCCCGCGTCCACCCAGCGTTGCGCCACTTGCAGCGGATCGTCGGCGAAAACGGTTTCGTCTTCCATGCGCCCCTGGCGCAGGCGCACGCATTTGCCGTCTTTCAGATCAATGGCAGGAATAAGCAACATGCTCGCATCCTCATTTTATATATCCCGTTCTCCATGGTCAGCCCTGACCGTCCCAGCGGCTGAAATTCCGTAACAGCGCCAGTCCGGCGCGCTGGCTTTTTTCCGGATGAAACTGTACCGCAAACAGGTTTTCGCGGGCCAGCGCACAGCAGAATTCAATCCCATAGTCCGTAGTCGCCACCTGCATGTCCTGCCCGGCGGGCGCTGTATAGTAACTGTGCACAAAGTAGAAACGGCTGTCCTGTACAATCCCCTCCCACAATGGGTGGGGTTTCTGGTGAACCTGGTTCCAGCCCATGTGCGGCACCTTCAGTTTACTACCATCAGCGTCGGACATAGCGTCCGGGAAGCGCCGTACTTCGCCTGCGATCAGTCCTAGACAGGCGGTGCCGTCGTTTTCCTCACTGCGTTCAAACAACGCCTGCATTCCCACGCAGATACACAGCATGGGTTTGCTGGCGGCAGCCTGGCGCGCCACTTCGCCAAGGCCGGTACGCGTCAGTTCCTGCATGGTGTGACCGATGCCACCCACACCGGGGAACACCACCCGGTCAGCGGACAATATTTTACCGGGTTCCGAGCTGATCTGTACCCGTGCATCAGGCGCCACATGTTCTACCGCCTTGGCGATGGAATGCAGGTTCCCCATTCCGTAATCAATGATGGCAATCGATGACATACTGGCGTGACTGATAGCTGGACGGAAAGCAGCGGTCGTTGAGCTACAGGCTCCCCTTGGTGGATGGCATCATACCGGCCATGCGCGGATCCGGCTCTGCGGCCATGCGGATGGCGCGGCCGAATGCCTTGAATACCGTTTCGGCAATGTGGTGCGCATTGTCGCCACGCAGGCAATCGATGTGCAATGTCACATTGGCGTGGTTAACGAAGCCCTGGAAGAATTCGTGTAACAGATCCACGTCGAAATCACCGATACGCGCGCGCGCAAAACTGACGTGGTATTCGAGCCCCGGGCGCCCGGAAAAATCGATCACAACGCGTGACAGCGCTTCGTCGAGAGGCACATAGGCATGCCCGTAGCGGCGGATACCTTTCCTGTCACCCAGCGCCTGCGTGAACGCCTGGCCCAGCGTGATGCCGATATCCTCCACTGTGTGGTGGGCATCGATGTGCAAGTCCCCTTTAGCCTGAATAGATACATCCAGCAGGCCGTGACGGGCGATCTGTTCCAGCATGTGCTCGAGAAACGGCACGCCGGTATCCAGGCTGTTTTTGCCACCGCCGTCCAGATCCAGCTCCACCGTGATCTGCGTTTCCAGCGTGTCGCGCTTCACCTGCGCTGCTCTAGTAGTCATTTTTTATTCAATCAAATCAGAGAGTCATATCTGATTCGCATCCTAGCGGAAATCCGACTGGTAGAGAACAGCTGTGTGAAAACTTCTTTAAATATTGATATAGATCAATGAATTTGCTCCAATGGAAATCTGTACAGCGAAAGTCTTTTATCCATGCCGACTCGAAAACTCGAATCCGTCGTTTCACTGAAAGATATCAGGGTTGCCTGCAAGGCGTGCAGCCTAAAGGAAATCTGTTTGCCGGTGGGTATCGATAAGAACGACCTCGAGAGCCTGGACGCCATCATTGACCGCAAACGCCCGCTGACGCGCGGCGAACACCTGTTCCGCGTCGGCGACAGTTTTCAGTCTATCTATGCCGTACGCTCGGGTTCCCTGAAAACCTACACCACCTCCGAGAGCGGCCAGGAACAAGTGATGGGCTTCCAGCTGCCCGGCGAGCTGGTAGGCCTTGACGCAATTGCCGAAAACCACCACCCGCTGGCCGCCAAGGCACTGGAAACCACCAGCATCTGCGAAATCCCCTTCACTGAGCTGGAATCGCTGAGCACAAAGCTGGATGGCCTGCAGCACCAGTTGTTGCGGGTGATGAGCCAGGAAATCCGCGATGACGAGCAGAATATGGTGATTCTCGGCCAGAAATCCGCCGAACAACGGCTGGCGGCATTCCTCATCAGTATCTCCAATCGTTTCCGGCGGCGCGGTTTTTCCGCCACCCAGTTCAATCTGAGCATGTCGCGCAGCGATATCGGAAACTATCTTGGCCTGGCGCTGGAGACTGTCAGCCGCCTGTTCACACGTTTCCAGAATGAAGGCCTGCTGCACGTCGATCGCAAACATATTGAATTGCTGGACCGTGAAAAGCTGTGTGCATATTCGGGGGCTCACTGCAGCCAACAGCAGCAACCACAGAAATCCTCAGGCCGATAACCCGGGCTGCTGGCCCGACGCAAGTAGACTTCCGTTCATCAATAAGCATTCACTAATAAACATTTGATCTGTGTCAATGCAGCGCATTAACTCAACCCCCAGAGTTGACCCCCGGTTTTCAATGCTTACCAGGAGATGCTCAAAATGAATACGCTGAAAGAGGTTGCCCTGATTGCGGCAATGGCTGCAACATTCACCGCCGCACCGGCCATGGCCTATGAGGCCGGTGACTTCATTGCCCGTGCCGGTGCTGCCGGTGTATTTCCAACCGGGGAGTCTGATGATCTGGCCGCCGTGCCGGGCGGAAAGGTTGAAGCCGACGATGCCTGGAGTCTGGGACTGACGTTCAGCTACCTGTTCACCGATAATATTGGCGTGGGTGTATTGGCCGCCTGGCCGTTTAAGCATGACATCCAGCCGAAAGGCAATCTGAAAAACGTCACCGGCAGTGACGACATCGGCGAAGTCACCCAGCTTCCGCCCACGGTTACCCTGCAGTGGCATTTCAACACCGGATCCAACTTCCACCCTTATGTAGGTGCCGGCGTCAACTACACTTACTTCTGGGATGAAGACACCAAGGGCGGCCTTGGTGCCACGGGTGCAGAACTGGATGTCGATGACAGCTGGGGCCTTGCTGCAGAAGCAGGTCTGGATTATACGTTTGAGAACGACTGGCTGGTCAGCGCTCAGGTCTGGTATATCAGCATCGAACCTGATGCAGAAGTCAAAGGTGGCGCCCTGAACCTGAACGAAGACCTCGAAGTTGAAATCGACCCCTGGGTCTTTATGCTCGGCGTCGGCAAGAAATTCTGATACCTTCTGTATCCCGTAACAGCAGCGGCTTGCGCCGCTGCTTTATCCAATAACCATCAACTCATAGGGAAACGCTATGGACTCACAGACCACGTATAACTACAGGGTCGTGCGCCAATTCACCGTGATGACCGTTGTCTGGGGCATCGTCGGTATGCTGGTCGGCGTCTTTATAGCTGCGGAACTGGTGTGGCCGCAACTGAGCCTGGATCTGCCCTGGCTGTCATTTGGCCGGCTGCGTCCGTTGCATACCAACGCAGTTATTTTTGCCTTCGGCGGCTCGGCGCTGTTTGCAACCTCGTACTATGTTGTGCAGCGAACCTGCCAGGCCCGGCTGTTCTCTGACAAGCTGGCGGCCTTTACCTTCTGGGGCTGGACGCTGGTTATTGTGCTGGCGGCCATCACCCTGCCGCTGGGTATCACCAGCAGCAAGGAGTACGCAGAACTGGAGTGGCCGATCGATATCCTGATCACCCTGGTGTGGGTAAGCTACGCTGTGGTGTTCTTCGGTACCATCGTGAAACGCCAGGTCAAGCATATCTACGTCGCCAACTGGTTCTTCGGCGCCTTCATCCTGACCGTCGCGGTGTTACACCTGGTCAACAGCGCAGCGCTGCCGGTCAGTCTGACCAAGTCCTACTCGGTGTACCCCGGGGCTATCGATGCCATGGTGCAGTGGTGGTATGGCCATAACGCGGTGGGCTTCTTCCTCACCGCCGGCTTCCTTGGCATGATGTATTACTTCGTGCCCAAGCAGGCCGGGCGCCCGGTGTATTCCTACCGCCTGTCGGTGGTGCACTTCTGGGCGCTGATCTCCACCTACATGTGGGCGGGGCCGCATCACCTGCACTACACGGCACTGCCGGTGTGGGCACAGTCACTGGGCATGATCTTCTCACTGATCCTGCTGGCACCCTCCTGGGGCGGCATGATCAACGGCATCATGACCCTGTCCGGCGCCTGGCACAAACTGCGCGACGATCCGATCCTCAAGTTCCTGATCGTGTCACTGTCCTTCTACGGCATGTCCACCTTCGAGGGCCCGATGATGGCGATCAAGACAGTCAACGCGCTGTCCCACTACACCGACTGGACTATCGGCCACGTGCACTCGGGCGCACTGGGTTGGGTGGCGATGGTATCGATCGGCTCGATCTACTTCCTGGTTCCAAAACTGTTCGACCGCGAACAGATGTACTCGATCAGGATGATCGACTGGCATTTCTGGATGTCTACTATCGGCGTGGTGCTGTACATCGTCTCCATGTGGATCGCCGGCATCATGCAGGGACTGATGTGGAGAGCGATCAACGATGACGGTACGCTGACCTACAGCTTTGTAGAATCGCTGCAGGCCATGTACCCGTACTACTTCGTCCGTTTCCTGGGTGGCGCGCTGTTCCTCTCCGGCATGCTGTTGATGGCCTGGAATGTTGCCAAAACCATCTCCGGCGCACGTCCGGCAGACACCCCTGTTCCACAAACAGCCTGATTGCGGAGAACTGATATGAGCCATGAAGTTGTTGAAACAAATATTGGCCTGATGGCGGTGCTGATCCTGCTGGTCATCAGTATCGGCGGGCTGGTCGAAATCGTGCCGCTGTTCTTTCTGAAAAGCACCACCGAGCCTGTTGAAGGCCTGAAGCCTTATACAGCACTGCAACTGGAAGGACGTGATATCTATATCCGTGAGGGTTGCTACCTGTGCCACTCGCAGATGATCCGTCCGTTTCGTGCCGAGACCGAGCGTTACGGTCACTATTCGGTTGCCGGTGAATTCGTCTACGACCACCCCTTCCAGTGGGGTTCCAAGCGTACCGGCCCGGATCTGGCCCGCGTTGGCGGTCGTTACAGTGACGACTGGCACCGGGTGCACTTGATGAACCCGCGTGACGTGGTGCCGGAATCCAATATGCCGAGTTTTCCGTGGCTGGCAGAGAACGTGCTGGATGGACAGCTGACACCCAGGAAACTGAAAACCATGCTCACGCTGGGCGTTCCGTACACTGACGAGGACATTGCCGGCGCCACGGCCGCGGTGCAGGGCAAGACCGAGCTCGATGCACTGGTGGCCTATTTGCAGAACATGGGCACCGTCATCTCGTCACGGAGGTAAGCAGCATGGATATAAACACACTGCGCGGAATCTTTACGGCGCTGGCCCTGGTTGCCTTTGTTGGCGTATGTATCTGGGCCTGGAGCAGCAAGCGCAAACGTTCATTTGATGAAGCCGCGAACCTGCCGTTCGAGGACGACAACATCGATCAACACAGCAAGGGTATTAGCCATGACCGTTAATGATTTCAGTTTTACCAGCAATTTCTGGAATATTTGGATCATCGTTCTTACCGTCGGCAATATTCTTGCCTGCTGGTGGCTGATCCGCTGGACTGCCAAACCCCGGCCCGGTGAAACCGCCGCGGGCGATACTACCGGGCACAGCTGGGATGAAGGAACGCTGGCCGAGTATAACAACCCGATGCCGCGCTGGTGGTTGTGGCTGTTCTACATCACCATGATCTTCTCCGCCGTGTACCTGGTGCTCTACCCGGGGCTCGGAACCTGGCGCGGAACACTCAACTACACCGATCAGAACGCCTATGAAAAGGAAATGCAGGCCGCACAGGACACCTATGGACCGCTGTTCGCAAAGTATGCGGGCACCCCTGTTGCCGCTCTGGCCGCTGACCCCGACGCCCTCAAGGTCGGTCAGCGCCTGTTCGTCAATTACTGCGCCAGCTGTCACGGTTCTGACGCCGGTGGCGGCCCCGGCTTTCCCAGGCTGAGCGATAACGACTGGCTGTACGGCGGCGAACCCGACGCCATCAAGCTGAGCATTCTTGATGGCCGTAACGGCGTCATGCCGGCCTGGGGCGCGGTGCTCAATGACAAGGGTGTGGACGAGGTGACCGCCTACGTGATCAGCCTGAGCGGGCGTGATGCCGATGCCGAAAAAGCCGCTGCCGGTCAGACGCATTTTGCCACTTACTGCGCCGCGTGCCACGGCGCGGATGGTACCGGCAACACCGCGCTGGGTGCGCCGAACCTGACTGACAGCATCTGGTTGTACGGCGGCTCTCCGGGCGTCATCCGTCAAACCATCAATGACGGCCGTAACGGCCGTATGCCGGCGCACCGTGACTTCCTGGGCGAAGACAAGGCACACCTGCTGGCAACCTACATCTACAGTCTGTCCAACAGGTAGCACGCCATCGTGCCGGAAGATCAGGCAAGCAGACAGCCAGCCTCCCCGGTGGAAGACACGCCAGTCTCCGCCGGGGAGGACATGTATGCCAGTCACAAAAAAGTCTACCCGCGCGAGGTACACGGCATTTTCGCCAACCTGCGCACGCTCGGCGTGGCGGTGCTGCTGGGCCTGTACTATGGTGTCGCCTGGCTGTCCTGGGACGGACACCAGGCAGTGCTGCTGGACCTGCCGGCGCGCAAGTTCTATATCTTCGGCCTGACATTCTGGCCGCAGGACTTCTTTTATTTTGCCTGGCTGCTGATCATTGCAGCGCTGGCATTGTTCTATGTGACCTCGCTGGCAGGCCGCCTGTGGTGCGGTTACGCCTGTCCGCAGACGGTATGGACTGAAATTTTCCTCTGGTTCGAGCGCAAGATCGAGGGCTCGCGCAATCAGCAGATCAAACGCGACAAGCAAGACATGTCGCTGGCCAAATTTCGCGTCAAGGCCACCAAACACTTTGTCTGGATTGTGTTTTCTCTCTACACCGGCTTTACCTTCGTCGGCTATTTCACGCCGATTCGCGAACTGACAACCGCGATGATCACTTTCAACCTCGGTCCCTGGGAAACGTTCTGGGTATTTTTCTACGGCTTCGCCACCTACGGCAACGCCGGCTGGATGCGCGAACAGGTGTGCATCTACATGTGTCCCTATGCGCGCTTTCAGAGCGCCATGTTCGACCGCGATACCCTGGTCATCGCCTATGACGAGCAGCGCGGCGAACCGCGCGGATCACGCAAAAAAAACGTCGACCCGCAGCAGGCCGGACTGGGCGACTGTGTCGACTGCACGCTGTGCGTGCAGGTATGCCCGACCGGCATCGATATTCGCGACGGTCTGCAGTACCAGTGTATCGGCTGCGCCGCCTGTGTCGATGTATGCGATGAGGTGATGGACAAAATGGGCTACAGCAAGGGCCTGGTGCGTTATACCACCGAACATGCCATGGCCGGCCAGCCGACCCGCATCCTGCGCCCGCGCACCATCATGTATGCCCTGCTGCTGCTGGTACTGAGCCTTGGCCTGGTGTATGCCATCAGCCAGCGGACGCCGCTGCAACTGGACGTGATCCGCGATCGTAACAGCCTGTACCGCGAAACCTCCGAGGGTCTGGTGGAAAATGTCTACACGCTGAAGATCATCAACATGGCTGAGCACGCACGCCGCTTCCGCGTGGCGGTCTCGGGTGCAGAATCGGGCCTGGATGACCTGCAACTGGTGATGGCCGATGCGCTGGTCGATGTACCACCTGGCGAGGTGATCAGCCTGCCGGTCTCGGTGAGAATTGACCCGGTGCAACTCAAGCGCGCCTCCAGCGAGGTCGTTTTCACCCTGTCCGCCGAAGATGATCCCAACCTGACCAGCAACAGAAACGCCCGTTTCCTGGGCCCGGTCCTGTCGAGGTAAGTCGTCCATGTATGAATATGCCACTCCTGCACAACGCCCCTGGTACCGTCAGGCCTGGCCCTGGTTCCTGATCGCGTTACCCGCCAGCGCCGTGTTCGGTGGTATAGCCACTCTTATCCTCGCGGTGCAGAGTCCCAACGCGCTGGTGGTAGACGACTATTACAAGGAAGGCCTGGCCATCAACCAGCAGATCCATCGTCAGACAGCGGCGAGCGACATGAACCTGAATGCCCTGCTGCGCAGCGACGGCAAGCAGCTGAGCCTGGACCTGAGCGCCACCGAACCGGTGGCGGATGACAGGGTCATCCTGCAGTTTATCCACGTGACGCGCGCTGAACTGGACCGTGAGGTAATCATGCAGCGCCAGGCAGACGGACGCTACCAGACTGCACTGCCGGAACTGGCACAGGGCACCACCTGGAACCTGCGCCTGCAAGGCGGTGACAACAGTTGGGAGCTCGGTACCCGACTGACACTCGATGGCCCATTCCAGACCTATCTGACAAATGCACGCTGAGCCCTGCCCGCATCTGGACTCTGCCGGGCCGATACCTATAGAATTGGAAGGGCAATTAACCCGCTGCCTGAGGCATTCTCATGAACGTCAGCACTGATCCGACACTGCAGAACAAGGCGCAGGAAATCCCGGTTATCCAGCGCATCATCGCCGTGCTCTGGCCATCGTTTCTCACTTCAGGCATTGCCACCGGGCTGTTTTTCACGGTCTTTGATCCGTTCGATCTGACCATGCTGACCGGACACCTGGATATCAGTCGCATGGGCGTCTACAGCATTGGCTTCTTCATGTTCTGGCTGCTGACCTCGGCCACCTGCGCGCTGACCTGCTATTTCCAGCGGCCGTGCGAGCAGGTGAAGGGCCACAGATAAAAGCTGCTAAAAAACGGGTGGGACCTGCAACCAGAACGTCACCGGGCCATCGTTTACAAGCCCGACCTGCATATTCGCACCAAACCGCCCACACGCGACCGGGTCATGTCGAATCCTGGCCTGCTCGACAAAATAATCGAACCAGCGTCTACCCTCCTCAGGTTCAGCTGCTGAAGTAAAGCTCGGCCGTCTGCCTTTGCGGGTATCTGCTGCCAGCGTGAATTGCGGAACCAGCAGTAGACCCGCCCCTGTGTCGGCAACACTGAGGTTCATGCGCCCCTCACCGTCAGCAAATACGCGGTACCCGAGCAGGCGCTCCAGCAGACGATCAGCCTGCGCAATGCCATCGCCGCGTTCAACGCCCAGCAGAACCATCAATCCACTGTTTATTGCGCCGATCCGGGAATCGTCGACATCGACCCAGGCACGGGTAACACGTTGCAGCAAGGCGATCATCCTGGATTATGCCAATCGCTCTGCAAACCCGTCAGTCGCCCGAATCAGGGCATCCACCATCGCCGGGTCACTTATGGAATGGCCGACGCCCGGCACGATGGTGAGCCTGGAGTCCGGCCAGGCCTGATGCAGGGCATAAGCCTGATCCACCGGGCACACCACATCGTAACGCCCGTGTACGATGACTCCGGGAATCCCGCGCAGACGCTCCGCCTGTTGCAGAATCTGATTGGCCTCTATGAAAGAGTCGTGTACAAAATAGTGGCATTCTATGCGCGCCATACTCAATGCCACGTGACTGTTTCCGAAATGTTCTACCAGCGCCGGTTTGCTATGCAGGGTGGAGGTGCGGCCCTCCCATATTGACCAGGCTTTGGCTGCCGCCAGCCGGGTCACCTCGTCCGGACCGGTCAGCAACTCGTAATAGGCCGTTACCAGATCACTGCGTTTTTCCTCAGCGACCGGGGCCAGAAAATCCTGCCAGTAATCCGGGAACAGACGCGATGCACCCTCCTGGTAAAACCAGTGGATGTCCTGCCTGCGGCACAAGAAAATCCCGCGCAGCACCAGGCCGAGCACGCGTTCGGGAAAGGCTTCTGCATACAACAGGCCCAGCGTCGACCCCCAGGAACCGCCAAAAACCAGCCAACGGTCGATCCCCAGCCGCTCCCGGATTAACTCCACATCGGCCAACAGGTCCGCCGTGGTATTGTTGCGCAATTCAGCGCGCGGCGTGGAACTGCCGCAACCGCGCTGGTCAAACAGGATAATCCTGTAGAGATCGGCATTGAAGAACTGGCGATGCGACCCCTGACAGCCGCCACCCGGTCCGCCGTGAAGAAACAACACAGGAATACCCTTGGGATTACCGCATTCCTCCGCATAAAGCTGATGCGGGGGATCCACCTCCACGGTATGTCGTACATAGGGCTGTAGTGCTGGATACAGGCTTCGCATGCCTTTCATTCTGGCATAAAAAAAGGCGTGCCAGGCACGCCTTTTTTAAACAGCGAAATACAGCCGCTAGATAAACAGGCAGACGTCGGAGTTCCGCGCCATCGGCAGGAACGAAGCCGCGCCGACAAAATCCAGCCCGTCTATGAACTCGCTCTGTTCGAATCCGAACACGTCCACTGTCATCTGGCAGGCATACATCTTGACCTCGGCCTCGATGCACAGTTCGCGAAGTTCATCGACCGTGGCGACCCCCTTGTTCTTGAAGGTCTTCTTCATCAGGCCGGTAGCCACTTTCTCAAACCCGGGTACACCCCCCATTAACAGGTTGGGCATTGGCCAGTCGAAACCCTGGAACCACTTGGGACCGAAAGGCATTTTCATCGGCATGGCCGGGTTACCCAGCGGGCTGACGTCTACGTTGATTTCTTTTTTCAGCAGCAACAGGCCGTAGAAAGTGAAGAAGATCGACGAGTCCCACCCCAGAGCGGCGGCGGTAGAAGCCAGGATAAAGGGTGGATAGGCCCAGTCAAGGGTACCCTTGGTGGCGATAATTGACATGGCAGGCGTACGCGCCTCGTCGATTTCCTGCAGTTTGGTTGGCAGCACTTCGTCCAGTTTCTTGTTCAGCCACTCATCCATCTGCGTTTGATTCATGCTTTCTGCGGTTGATGACATAAGTTATTTCCTCCTAGCCGTTTATCTACGGGTAGTTATGAATTTAGCAAGATGTGTCTTCAATCAGGAACACAACCGTACCCCATAAGGATACGCACCATCGCCCTGAGATACGTGAACGCCTGGTCAAAGCGTAAATCTGGACAGTGTTGCCGGGGGGTGACAACCATTATATGAATGGATTTTTACAGGGTCAAACATTTGGCTGCTTATTTAGGTCAGTTGTATAACTGAATCAACACTGTTCCCAGGGTAACCCGTGGAATCGCCAACCCGCAAGTGTGCTCCTGTGGTGATTCTCGTCCAGCTCTCCTTCAAACCCTTCCTCGACATTGTATACGTCACAAAACCCTTCTTTTTTCAAAAGGTTGCCTGCCTCCAACGAACGCTTTCCACTACGACAGATAAGCAGCACCGGCGCACCGGAATTCGGGTCTCCGTGGCAAATACCGCCCAGAATCAGCTTGCGCACTTCAGTGACGAAGTTTTCGTTCAGTTTCCAGTCCGGGTAGTCAATCCAGGGGATATGAATCGCGCCCTGCGGATGCCCGACAAACAGGTATTCCATATCTGAACGCACGTCTATCATTACCACGCGCGGATCATCCTGCATGAGCTGCCAGGCATCTCCGGGTGACAGGGTTTTAACTTCTTCCATGGCTTTATTCCTCAGCGTGTGTCGGGGGTTACAGACAGTATAGCTGTTTGCCCGAACCGGCCAATTCGCATAACTGTGTGCGCCAGTACCTAATGAAAAGTCAACGGCGCCTGGAAAATAGAGCGCGCCTATGACAGAAATTTACCACTATTGTCGTTATAATGATCTATTTATTAAAAAATAAACCCACTATATAAATATTAACGGGAATTAAATTACATGGTGGGTTTTTATGTAAATTTTAGTATTATAGTGACTCTAAGGTGGGAATTTATTCTGGTCTGCTGGCGTCAATAATCGCCAGTGCAATCATCGCACCCTGCACAATGTCCCTTGCCAACTCGCATTGGCCTCGCCAGCAGCCACTCGCAGGCGCCGGCCCACCTCGTTCTCATACCAGCCGTTATGGAACTGCAGCGGCTCGGCCTCGTAACCCCACCAGGCGCCGTCCGCATCCTGTGCCAGCCAGATCACCCATGCAGGCAAGTGCATGACGTCCGGATACGACATCAGCGCCGCCAGAAGGCGGGGGACAGCAGTACCAGCAAGGTAAATATTTCCAGGCGCCCCAGGATCATTGCAAGGCACAAGACCCACTTCGCCGTCATGTTGATGTCGCCGTAGTGGAAACCTACCTCACCGAGCCCCGGACCGAGGTTATTCAGACAGGCGGCGACTGCGGAAAACGCCGTTACCTGATCCAGCCCGGTTGCCAACAGCACCAGCATCATGACCGTGAAGCAGCCTACATAGATGGCAAAAAAGCCCCACACGGCTTCAACTACCCGCTCCGGCATGGCTTTGTTACCAACTTTTACCGATATCTGCGCACTGGGATGTACCAGCCGGCTGATTTCGCGCATCCCCTGCTTGAACAACAACAGAAAACGTATGACCTTCATACCGCCACCGGTCGATCCTGCGCAGCCGCCGATAAAACTGGTGAACAGCAGCATCACCGGCAGAAAACCCGGCCAGTGGGAGTAGGCGGCGGTGGTAAAGCCTGTCGTTGTTCCGATAGACACGGCCTGGAACACACCGTGGTGCAGCGCATCACCAAAATCCTCGAATATGCCATTCATATAAAGGTAAGACACCGTTATGGCCGCTGCCACACCCAGCACCAGGATATACGCCTTGAATTCCGAATCACGGAAATAGGTCAACGGATTCATCGAACGCCAGGCGACAAAATGCAGTGAGAAATTAATACCGGCCAGCAGCATAAATACCACCGCCACCGATTCAATGGCGGGGCTCTGGAAGTAACCGATGCTCAGGTCGTGGGTAGAAAAACCACCTATTGCCACTGTCGAAAAGCTATGCGAGATAGCATCAAACACACCCATTCCAGCAACCCAGTAAGCTAGCGCACAACTGGCAGTCAGCCCCAGGTAGATGTACCAGAGCGCTTTGGCTGTTTCCGTGATGCGTGGCGTGAGCTTGTTGTCTTTCATCGGACCCGGGGTTTCCGCCCGGTACAATTGCATACCCCCGATACCCAGCATTGGCAGTACGGCCACGGCCAGCACTATGATGCCCATGCCGCCCAGCCACTGCAGTTCCTGGCGATAGAACTGAATGGACATAGGCAAGTGGTCAATGCCGGTAATGACAGTCGCACCCGTAGTGGTAAGACCTGATGTAGCCTCAAATATGGCATCGGTAAAACCCATATGCGGCTGATCGGCCAATGAAAAGGGGATCGCACCCACCAGCGCCAGCACCACCCAGAACAGGGTGACCACCACGAAACCGTCGCGCACCCGCAGTTCCCGGCGCTGTGTCCTGACCGGGTACCAGCACAGTGCGCCAGCCATGAGCACACCAAGCAGCGCCGTGGAAAAGGCGGTCTGGCTGCCGTCATCAAACCACCAGGCCAATCCCAGGGGGGGCAGCATAGTGCTGCTTGATGCCATCAGCAACAGGCCCAGAATGCGTTGTATGGTACTGAAGCGCATGAACGGGTCAGAAAAATGTGACCCCGACCTGGAACAGTTGCTCCACATCCGGAATGTGCCGCTTGTCCACCAGGAACAGGATCACATGATCCTCAGCCTCGATCACCGTATCGTGATGGGCAATGATGACTTTCTCTCCACGTACAATGGCGCCGATAGTCGTGCCGGGTGGCAGCTTCACCTCATCCACGGAACGGCCTACAACTTTTGAAGTCTTGTTATCACCGTGCGCAACAGCCTCGATGGCCTCAGCCGCGCCACGCCTCAATGAATGCACCGCAGCCACATCCCCTCGCCGTATATGCGTCAACAGGCTGCCAATGGTGGCCTGCTGTGGCGAAACGGCGATATCGATAACATCGCTCTGCACCAGGTCCACGTAGGCGGGACGGTTAATCAACGACATGACCTTGCGTGCTCCCAGGCGCTTGGCGAGCATTGCGGACAAAATATTGGCCTCTTCATCATTGGTAAGCGCACAGAATACGTCCGTGTTTTCGATATTCTCCTCGAGCAGCAATTCTTCATCGGCGGCGTCGCCCAGTAACACGATGGTCTTGTCCAGCAACTCTGACAGTTTCCGCGTGGTTTCCGAATTGCAGTCGATCAATTTAACCTGATAGCGGTCTTCGATCGATTCTGCCAGGCGCAGACCGATATTACCGCCACCGGCAATAATTATCCTCTTGACGGGCTTTTCCAGATTGCGCAACTCACTGGTAACAGCACGGATATGCTTGCGCGCCGCAAGGAAGAACACTTCATCATCAGCCTCAATAACTGTATCTCCCTGTGGGAGAATGGGGCTGCCACGACGGAAGATCGCTGCCACACGCACCTCGACACCGGGCATATGCTGGCGTAACTCCCTCAGCTCCTGACCCACCAGCGGTCCACCCCGAAGCGCGCGTATCGCAACCAGCTGTACACGGCCATCTGCAAAATCCAGAACCTGCAGCGCTTCCGGCCGGTCAATGAGCCTCTGTATATAATCAGTCACCAGCTGTTCCGGACTGATAAGAACGTCAACCGGCAAGGCATCCTGGGAGAACAGTTTCGGGTACTGCTGATAAGCCTCGGCACGTACCCGCGCAACCTTGATAGGCGTATGAAACAGGGTATAGGCCACCTGACAGGCGATCATGTTGGTTTCGTCGCTGTTGGTCACCGCCAGAATCATATCCGCATCTTCGGCGCCTGCACGTGTCAGAACCTCCGGATGCGACGCCGGCCCCGCGACGGTGCGAATATCGATGCGATCCTGCAAGTCACGCAGAACTTCGGGGCGATTGTCGACGACGGTGATATCGTTGGCCTCGCTGGCCAGAGCCTGGGCGACTGACCAACCCACTTGCCCGGCCCCGAGGATGATTACTTTCATTTCAGCATTGCGCCACCTGCGTGCGACATAGGGTTAGTCCCCACCTTTCTTGAAGTCAATGCCCAGACCGCGCAGTTTGCGATACAGATGGGTACGTTCCATGCCGACGCGTTTGGCCAGTTTGCCCACGCTGCCTCCGACTTCCTGCAACTGGTGCTGAAGATAGACTTTCTCAAACTGTTCGCGCGCCTCACGCAAAGGCAGATCCAGTGGCAGGGTGGCGCTGGATTTGCCTGCATCAGCGGTATCCGTGACGTGTTGCAGCACATCCTCCACTTCATCGACATCAATCACCGGGCCCTGGCCCAGAATGAGCAGACGCTGCACCAGGTTTTTCAATTCGCGATTGTTCCCCGGCCAGCCGTAATTGCGCAAACGATTCTGCGAGGCAATACTGAATTCCCGGTAAGGCAGGTTTTCCTGCACTACAAACCGGTCTACATAGAAGTTAAGCAACTCCGGAACATCTTCACTGTGTTCACGCAGCGGAGGCACCGTCAGCGGCACTACGTTAAGGTGGTAGTAGAGATCCTCCCGGAATCGGCCTTCCCTGACTTCCTGCTCCAGATCTTTGGAGGTCGTTGCAATTACCCTGATATCTACCGGCACCGGCTCGCTACCACCCATGCGCAGGAAGGAATGGGTCTGGAAAACGCTCAACAGGCGTGTCTGGGTCTGCAGATCCATGTCGGAAATATTCGTCAGCAACAACGTACCCCCGTTGGCCTGCTCGATACGGCCATAAACAACATTATCACCGTCCTCGGAGCCGAACAGCTCGGCGGCCGAATGCTCGACTGACATGGATCCAACCGCCACTTCGACGAAGGCATTGTCCCGCAACGAGCTTTGCGCGTGAATATAGCGTGCAGCAACTTCCTTGCCCGCACCTGCCTCACCGCTGATCAACACCCAGGTGTTATGCTGGGCAATACGCCCGGCCTGTTCCCGTAACGCCTGCATGACTTCGCTTTTCCCTGCCGGTTCGTTAACCGGTTGCGCCTGGCGTTTCAGGCCGATATTTTCCTGCTGCAGCTTTTCAGACTCGAGCGCTCGATTGACTACCAGCAGCAGCTTGGCCAGCGAAATCGGCTTTTCAATGAAATCGTAGGCACCCAGACGCGTCGCTTCGACTGCGGTCTCCACCGTCGCATGTCCGGACATGATAATGACGGGGCAGGGCAGGTTTCCGGCTTCAGACCATTCACGCAGCAGCGTGATACCGTCAACATCATCCATCCAGATGTCCAGCAGTATCAGGTCAGGCCGACGCTTGCGACGCTCCTGGCGCGCTGTTTCGCCGCTTCCCGCAATACTGACCTCGAATCCTTCATCCTCAAGGATTTCTTTTACCAGATTACGAATATCAGGCTCATCATCTACCACCAGAATGTGGCCGGAGGACATGTTAATTCCCGTTGCTCATAGAGTTATTAAGGTTAAATGGGCCCTGATTATCATTCAGAATCGTCAGCTAGTATAGAGCAGCACGCTTTACGATAAAGCATTTTGGGTTTCGGCGTGAAATCGTAACTCGATACAGGCGTGATGCTGCGCGGTATTCTGGGCACGGATCTGGCCATTGTGCTCTTCTACTATCTTTTTGACGATAGCAAGGCCCAGCCCGGTGCCACGCGTCTTGGTCGTAACATAGGGCTCGAACAAACGCTCCAGCACCTCGTCCGAGAATCCACTGCCATTGTCTTCGAAGGACAGGCCTATAAACCGCTCACCGGCATCCAGTATCCAGCGCGCTTGCACCAGCAACTCGCCACGCGGCTGGCGCCGCACGGCCTCAAGTGCATTGCGGAACAGGTTGTGCAGCAATTGCCGCAGGCGGCCTGCATCTCCGTTCAGCATCGGCACCGGCTCAGCCAGGTCCAGTCTGATATGCAACCTGGAACCCGTGTACAGATCCGCCACATCGCGTACCAGCTCATACAGATCGAGCGGTTCGAGCTGCAACATGGGTGCGCGCGCATAGTCACTGAATGCGTTTACCATCTCCTTCAGTGTTTCTACCTGCTGAACGATAGTGCGGGTGGCACGGTCCATGATCTCGGCATCTTTACCGCTCATGCCGCCAAGGTACTTGCGACGCAGTCGTTCCGCCGACAGCTGAATCGGCGTCAGCGGATTCTTGATCTCATGCGCGAGGCGACGCGCAACATCACCCCAGGCAGCATCACGCTGCGCACGGATCAGGTCAGTAACATCATCGAACACCAGCACCTGACCTCCGCTCAACTCTTCACTGACGGGCAGGGCGGTACTGCGGCACAAAAGCACCCTGCGGCCGGCGCTGTCAAACAGTTCAACCTGTTCCTGCCAGTCCGGTAACTGTTCGTCATAATGCCTTTGCACCAGCGAGAACAACGGCTCAAGAAACGCGTAGCGCTCCGAGATACTGTCCAGCGCGTGACCCAGCTGGCCACTGAGATCAATACCGAGAATCTGGCACGCCGCCTCATTGACCGTGCGTAACTCTCCACTCGCGCTGATGCTCAATACCCCCGACGACAGGCTGCCCAGCACGGTTTCCAGGTAGGCACGCTGACCCTCCACTTCCTGCTGGCTGCTGTGCTCCTGATCACGGGCTTTCGACAGACGCCGCGTCATGTCATTGAACAGGCGCACCAGGAAACCGAGCTCATCCTCGCTGGTAACCGGAAGACGCCGGCTGTAATCACCTTCTGCAACGGCGCGTGTGCCCTCCGCCAGGATACCTATGGGCTCAACCAGGCGCCGCGCCGAGAAAAATGCAGCCCACACTGCCGACAGCAGACTTAATACCAGCACCAGCGACAAGGTCAGAATATAACTGTATTTGAGTGGCTTGCGCAGATATGCCAGCTTCCTGTAGCGCACCACCTGGTCTTCAACGTTGTCCGCCAGTTTACTCAGGCGCTCCGGTATACGGTACAGGGCCTGAAGCGCCAGCGGCTCTGTTCCGGATTTTGACACCTGCACCGGCACTACCGCGCGCACATACAGCCCCGCATCGCCAACAGGATCAAGCCCTACGTAGGAACGCCCTTGCGCCAGTGACATCAGCGCGTGCCCACCGGGCCGGCTCGGCACAATTTTACTGCCCTCGGCACTGCTGGATGCGACAATGCGATTATCCAAACCGAATACGCTAAGCTCGACCGCTCCGCTCAGCACGCGCAAGTCATAGAGCCCGATCGGGATCAATGCCGGCGTCATATCGGCCACTTCTTCGGAAATCTTCTCGGTCATTTTAAGCAGATCGCTCAGTCGCACATCCAGCGATCCACGGCTCAACTCGAGCGCATCATCCAGTGCTTCCTCGATCTGCACGTCAAACCAGCTATCAATACCGTGCTGTAAAAACTGCAGGGAGAAGTAATACACGATTGCGATAGGTACGACGGCGAGGATGACAAAGGTCACCACCAGGCGCGAGGTCAGCCTGGCACCCGGCGCACGCGCCCGGAATTGAGAGACGAGCCAGTACAGGTTGGTCCCGATCAGGCCGGTAAGCACTACCAGGCCCAGGGTATTGAGCAACAGCAGCCAGGAATACAGCTGACCAAAGCGCTCGGAATTATGGGTTGCGTCGCTCATCAGCGACAGTGACACCAGCAGGATGCCGAACAATATCAGCATCGGCCACATCCCCGGCCTGGAGTTCCTTACGGCTGCAGCTGCCATTGCTTCCAGTTGCCTTTCAGACTCCATGCCGAACCCAGGTAGGCCCATAACCGGACCGGTGTAGGCAGGGCTTCGACGTCGATATCCGCGCGCATGCGTACTACGTAGTTTTGCTTCGGTTCGAGCAGTTTGGCATCGATCAGAGGCAGGTCGTATACATTACCTATATATTCCAGCGCCTCATTCATAGTGCGAAAACTGTACTGCGCGCCGGAACTGAAATTTCGCACCTGGTAGTACCGGCTCAAGGCATGATACTGCAGCTGGAAGCGCTGCCGCAGTTCTGCTACCAGTTCAGACCACAACCATTCGCGCTCCCGGAGCACCTCAACCCGCAACTCTATAAGTAGCGGCACACCGTTATGCAGGGCATCGTGCAAAGTCTCATTGAAATCGAAATCAACGTGGGCACCGAGGCGGTAGACATCGTCCACCAGCAGTGTGCGGGTATTGGATATAGTTGTTTCGCGCGCAGACAGGGGTGCGGCCAGAAGACAGAGCGCCAACAGCAGCCACACAGCCCTGCACGGCTTGCAGCAGGCATGGAGAGCATCAATTGTCGTTTTCGGGTATACCGTCACAGGCTGTGTTTTTCAGGCTTTGTCAAACACGCAAAATAAAATCCGTCCATCTCATGTTCACCGGGCAGCAACTGGCGCCCCACCGGCAGTACTTTACCCCACTCTGCCTGCAATGGAAGCTCACTGGCATCTGCATGCCGATCCAGAAAGACCCGCAGGTTATCGCTGTTCTCCTGGCGAAATACTGAGCAGCTGACGTACAGCAGCATACCGCCAGACGCCAGCAAGGGCCATAAAGCATCCAGCAGGCGTTGTTGTTGCTGTGACAGGCTGCGCAAATCTGCAGACCTGCGCAGCAGTTTGATGTCAGGGTGGCGGCGTACTACGCCACTCGCAGAGCAGGGCGCATCCAGCAATATCCGGTCGAAAGGTTTGCCATCCCACCAGGATTGCGGATCACCCGCATCACCGGCCAGCAGAGCGGCGTCCAATTGCAGGCGCTGCAGGTTTTCCCGCACTTTCTGCAGACGGGCTTCATCGACGTCGATCGCCAGCAGACATTCCAGCTGCGGCGCTAATTCGAGTATATGCCCGGTTTTACCCCCCGGCGCCGCACAGGCATCCAGCACGCGTTGCCCGGCTTGCAGATCCAGCAGCGATGCGCACAACTGTGCGGCCCCGTCCTGCACCGAAACCCGGCCTTCGCGAAACCCCGGCAAGCTGTCGACAGCCACCGGCTGCAGCAGCCGGATCGCTGATTCCGGGAATGGCAGCGGTACGGCTTCGATGCCTGCTGCCCGCAACTGTTGCAGGTAGTCCTCGCGCGCCACCTGTAACCGGTTTACGCGCAACACCATCGGCGGGCGTTGATTGCCCGCTTCCAGAATCTGCTGCCAGTTTTCCGGCCAGTCCTGCTGCAGACGCTCAATCCACCAGTGCGGATGTGACCAGCGTGCTGCGGCTGTAGCGTCGACAGCTTGCAACAAGGCTGCTGACTGACGCTGGGCATTGCGTAACACACCGTTTACCATGCCTGCCGCCCAGTCCTTGCCCAGCTGGCGTGCAACCTCCACGGTTTCACTGACCGCTGCATGTGCGGGCATTTCCAGCATCAGCAGCTGGTAAAGCCCGACCAGCAGCAAGGCATGCAGGTCACGGTCCTTTTTCTTCAGCGGCTTGCGCAGCAACTGTGCCAACAGCGCTTCAAGACGATAACTCCAGCGCAGGGTTCCAAACGCCAGTTCCTGTGCCAATGCCCGCTGACGCGGGTCATCCAGCGCAGCGAGCTGTGGTCCCAGCAGGCTGCCCAGGGATTCGCCCTGATCAAGCACCCTGTGCACGAGTAGCGCTGCAATTTTACGGGGCTGGCTGGACACGTTTATCAGTGGTTACTCGAACATCGCCCCGTCAACATTGCGGGCATTCAGAAAATCTGCCGCACTGAGCCGTTTGGCGCCGGGCATCTGAATTTCCAGCAGACGCAGGCAACCGCTCCCGCAAGCGACATCAATGCCCTGTTTGCCGGTTGCGACAACTTGCCCCGCTGTGCCGGAACCGTCAATGGCAGTCGCCTCCCAGATGCGCAATGCCTTATCAGCATAGCGGGTCTGTGCCACCGGCCAGGGATTAAAGGCACGCACCTGGCGCTCCAGACAAGCAGCATCCTGCTGCCAGTCTATGGCCGCTTCGCTTTTATCCAGTTTGCTGGCATAGGTCACCAGCGCCTCATCCTGAACGCGTGGTTCCAGCTTACCCTGTTCGAGATCATCCAGATGCGTGGCCAGGATTTCCGCTGCCAGCTGACTCAGGCGGTCGTGTAGCGTCCCCCCGGTATCATCACTGCTGATATTGGTTCTGGCTTCGGCCAGCACCGGCCCCGAATCCAGGCCCGCTTCCATTTGCATCAGGCAGACGCCCGTTTCGTGGTCACCGGCCAGAATGGCGCGCTGTACAGGCGCAGCTCCGCGCCAGCGTGGCAACAGGGACGCATGCAGGTTCACGCAGCCCAGGCCGGGCAGATCGAGCACCGCCTGCGGCA
>Ga0316193_10000284_pt1 | contig 30281 bp, 26 predicted proteins | sample MerIslsedime2_MG_FD_207735 | JGI IMG/M metagenome (GOLD analysis project Ga0316193, IMG submission 207735) | Coastal sediment microbial communities from Maine, United States - Merrow Island sediment 2 | ecosystem: Environmental > Aquatic > Marine > Coastal > Sediment | place: USA: Maine... | reverse complement strand
TGGAGTACGGACCGAGGGTCGGACCCGCGGCGCTCGAAGAACTGTTGTGTACCGGATCCGTGCAGATCATCGGCCTCTCACTCGGCCGGCCGGTCATCACGTCGACCGCAAGCGGGGCGATCCCACCTGCGGTGCGCCGGTTCGTTGCACACCGCGACGGCGGGTGTGTGATCGCGGGCTGCACTTCACGGTACCGGCTCCAACCCCACCACATCATCCACCGAACCGACGGCGGCAGCCACGACCCCGACAACCTCGCCACCTTGTGTTGGTTCCACCACCACATCGCCATCCACTACCACGGCCTCCACATCGACCCCGAATCGCCGCCCCTGCAACGAAGACTCATGAGGCCGCGAATCCACGCACCCCCACAAACGTGAGCAGACCCGAGACCGAATCCTTGCCGGGGGCTCGAGGCTCGTAGCCAGGCAACCGAGTAGCCGACGTGTCACAACTAGTCGACGGAGGTCATCTCCGCACGCCCTGTCTCGAGTCTCACGTCTCGAATCTCGGGTGTTCGGGCCTGCTACTTCCGACTTCTCGCTACTTCCTACTCAACTCCCACGCCGGACTTCACCAACTCTGCGATCGTGCGCGCTCCGTCACCGGGGTTGAGGTTCACCGGGCGGATGCCGTCGGCGAGCACGGTCGTCAAGAAGCCGAGTCGGGTCGCGTCGAGCGCGGTCTCCTTCACGCAGTAGTCCGTGGCGAGGCCCACGACGACGACGTCGGTGATCTCCGCATCTCGCAGTAGGTCTTCGAGCCCGGTTGATCTTTGTGCGCCCGTCTTGGGGTTCCGCACCGAGAATCCGGAGTAGCCGTCCTCACCGCCGGTTCCCTTCTTGATCTCGGGCCCCGATACCACCAGATCCGGGTGGAAGTCGGATCCCCACGTGTCTCCGACGCAGTGCACCGGCCAGATGCCACCGTCCTTCTTGAAGTGTGGTGTTGTGTCTGGATGCCAGTCTCTGGTGTACACAACGGTCGCCGAAGCTTCGCGGGCGGCTTCGATCTGCCGGTTGATGAACGGAACCGCTGCGTGCCCGCCGGCAACAAAGAGGGAGCCATCGGGATCGGCGAAGTCGTTCTGCACGTCGACAACAACAAGCGCGGTGGTCGGTGTGTAGTCCATAGAGCAATCGTACCGGTTGATCCCGATCTGTGACTCGCCGGAGGGTTGGCGATCAGCCTTCTGCCTCGTCGAGCGCGTCCGTCAGTGTTGTCCACGGGAGATTGGCGCACTTGATGCGCACCGGGAACTTCCGTACCCCCTGCAACGCTTCGAGGTCTCCAAGGACGGCACCGGGCCGTTCCGGGTCGAGTGGGTCTTCACCTTCATCGATCCCCATCATCAGCTTGAACGTCGCGGTGAGGTCGCGTGCCTCGCTGATCGTCTTGTCGACGACGACATCGGTCATCATGGAACCCGAGGCTTGTGAAATCGAGCAGCCTTGGCCTTGGATCCTCGCGTCGGTGATGACACCATCTTCGACTTGAAGGTCGATCGCAAACTCGTCACCACACGAGGGATTGAGCCCTTCGGCATGGACATGGGGTCCGCTCAGAGTCCCCCGGCGTCGCGGGTTTCGGTAGTGGTCGAGAATGACCTGGCGGTAGAGCTCGTCGAGTGATGACATACATGACAGACGATACCCGGGGGTTGTGTCTCAGGAACCGATCCCGAACACCGACCGTGCCTCGAACAGACTCTCGACGAGGCGGTCGACATCGTCGGTGGTGTTGTACAGATAGAACGAGGCACGTGCGGTTGCAGGAACCTGGAGGTATCGCATGAGGGGCTTCGCGCAGTGGTGGCCGGCGCGCACCTCAACACCAAACTGGTCGAGGATGGTCGCTATGTCGTGCGCGTGGATGTCGGCCAGCGAGAAGCTGACGGCCCCTCCCCGGTTGGCGGGATCGCTCGGGCCGTAGATCGTGAGGTCGGGGATCTCTGCAAGTCGCTCGAGCGCGTAGCCGGTGATCGAGCGTTCATGATCCCGAACCGTCTCCATGCCGATGGCAGCGAGATAGTCGACGGCAGCACCGAGCCCGACGGCCTGAGCGATCGGCGGGGTTCCGGCCTCAAACTTCTGCGGAACCGGCGCCCAGCGGGATTCGTAGAGACCCACGTCGGCGATCATCTCCCCGCCGCCCTCCGTTGGCTCCATCTCTTCGAGACGTTCCATCTTGCCCCACATTCCGCCGATCCCGGTGGGTCCAAGCATCTTGTGACCGGAGAACACGAGGAAGTCGGCGTCTAGTTCTTGCACGTCGGTAGGGGAGTGGGGGACGAGTTGTGCGCCGTCGACCACAACAAGGGCCCCGACCGAACGAGCGGCTTCGACAAGCGACTTCACCGGGCCCAGCGTCCCGGTGACATTTGACATCCCGGAGACCGCGACCACCTTCACTCGATCGTCCAGGAGATCGTCGAGGCCCGTGAGATCCACTTCGAACTGCTCGTCGAGCGTCAAATAGACGAGTTCGATCCCGGTGTATCGAGCGATGAGCTGCCATGGGACGACGTTGGCATGGTGTTCCATGACGGTAAGCACCACCCGGTCGCCCTCGGAGAGGTGATTGAGCCCCCACCCGTAGGCAATGTGATTGAGTGCCGTTGTGGCCCCCCGGGAGAACACAACTTCGCTCGGTGAGTCAGCGTTGATGAACGAAGCGACTTTCGAACGGGCGGTTTCGTAGGCATCGGTCGACTCGGCGGAGAGGGTATGTGATCCGCGATGCACGTTGGCGTTGATCGTCCGGTAGTAAGTGTCAACCGCGTCGAGGACCTGGATCGGCTTCTGTGTGGTCGCGGCGGAATCCAGGTAAGTGAGGGGCCACCCGTTGACCTCGCGACCCAGAATCGGGAAATCGTCGCGGAGGTTGCGGAGATCGATCAATTCGTCGCGGCTCCACTTCGGTAGTGGTCGTAGCCGGCGTCTTCGATCTGGTCGGCGAGGTCCGGTCCGCCGGAAGCAACGATCCGGCCGTCGAGGAACACATGAACGACGTCGGGAGTGATGTAGTCGAGCATCCGCTGATAGTGCGTGATGATCACGAAACCGCGCTCATCGTTGCGAAGTCGGCTCACCCCTTCAGCGACGATCTTCAGGGCATCAATGTCGAGGCCGGAGTCGGTCTCGTCGAGGACGGCGAGGTCCGGTTCGAGCACCGCCATCTGCAGGACTTCGTTTCGTTTGCGTTCTCCTCCGGAGAAACCTTCGTTGAGGTACCTATCGGCGAACGCCGGGTCCATTTCGAGGTCGCGCATCGCATCGACCACCTTGAGGCGGAGTTCGAGGACGGTGTAATCGACTCCGGTCCGGCTCGACAGCGCGGTGCGGAGGAAGTTGACCACCGACACCCCGGGGATCTCCTCGGGGTACTGGAACCCGAGGAACATGCCGGCGCGCCCGCGTGCGTCGGGTGTTGTCTCGGTGATGTCCTCACCGAGATAGGTGATCGTTCCACGGGTCACTGTGTAGGTCGGATTGCCGAGCAGGACGTTGGCGAGGGTCGATTTGCCGGACCCGTTCGGGCCCATGATCGCGTGGATCTCGCCGGCTTTGACGGTGAGATCGACACCCTTGAGGATCTCAACACCCTCGGCGGAAGCATGGAGATCATCGATGACGAGAAGTTCTGGCATGTGATCGAGAATAGGGAGATTCGGAGCCGTATCTCCCCGGTTCAGCCGGGCGTCGTGCGGTACATCCGTTCGCCGGCCTCGATCGGACCGGCGATGGTGTTGCCGGCAGGCGGGAGCGGGCAGGAGTACTCCTCGTCGTAGACGCAGTATGGGTTCGCTGCTCGGTTGAAGTCGACGGTGGCGTTGCCGTTGCCATCAATTTCGATACGAACATATCGTCCGCCGCCGTAGGTGGTGCGGCCGTTCGTCGCATCACCGAACGCGAGGAACGCCCCGCCGTCTCCGTCGTCGAGAACGGTCATTTCGTAGGAGTGTCCATCCACGGTGATGTGGGCAATCCCTACGGAGTGATAGTCACTCACGGTCCCGGTTGACGACGGCACGGCAACCTTGGCGGCAACCTCCCGGAACGATCCGACGAAAACGAATCGCTCGTCGGGTTCGTAGTAGTCGGCTCCGCCGAAGTCGGCACGCAGTTCCTCGGGGATTGGTGAGGCATAGTGCTCGGAGAGGAAACGGTCTCGTTCTTCGCGTTCCGCGAGGATCGCCGAGCGGTCGAATCTGGTGCTCTTCACGGGATTACGATCGCAGAATCGAGTACGAGCGAGCGAGAGCAGACGTGTCGATCGAGGCGAGATCGCGGAACTCCTGCACGTAGTACCTGCCGATGCCGATCGAACGCAACAGCTCAATCGATGCTGACGCAGCTTCGGGTGTTCCGTGCGGGACGTTGAGATGCTCGAGGAAGGCCTCATACTCGTCGGCGGTCTGGCCACGACGGGCTCCGCGTCGCTCCAGCACTGCTCGATACGACGCTTCGTCCGCTGCGACCACCACGGGGCCCGCCAGGCTCACCGTGACGGCGTCCGCGCTCCGTCCGGCTGCGGCCGCCGCGGAGCGCATGACACCGATTCGCTCTTCCAGCGCCGGCCGGTCGGTGACGAACAGGTTGTACTCGTCGGCGAACTGCCCGGCGTAGGTCGGGGTCTTCTTGGGACCCCCTCCGCCCACCACGATCGGCACATTGGTGGGGCGCGGCAGAACGTCGATGGGATCGAGGTGGTAGTACCGCCCGGCGAAGCCTTCGTTCGACGTGAAGGCTGCGCGCACATATCCCAGGGTCTCGCCCAGTCGATCGAACCGTTCGGCCAACGGCGGCAGATCCAGCCCGAACGCGTCGTGTTCCGACTGCATCCAGCCGGTGCCGACACCGAGAGCGAAACGCCCGCCACTCATTTCATCGAGCGTCGTTGCGGTCTTCGCGATGACAGCCGGGTGGCGGAAGGTGAGCGGCGTGACAAGCACGACGAGTTGGATCGAGTTGGTTGCCTCAGCGAGGCCCCCGTACGTCGTCAGGGCGTCAGTCGACGGGGCCGAGTCGTCCTGATCGAGGAAGTGATCCGATCGCGCGAACGCATCGATGCCCTGGTCCTCGGCCCATTGGGCGAGGTCGCGCAACTCGGAGTAGCTACCTCCAACCTGGGGCTCAACCATCAATCCGAATTCCACGGTGCGTGCCTAGGTGAGTTCGCTCATGATCAACTCGAGTTCGTCGATCGTCGTGGCTCCGGCAAGGCGGAAGGCGACGGTCCCGTCGCTGTTGACGAACACCCAGAACGGGAAACCGCCGGACCCATACGCCGTGTGGACGGAGTTGTTCGAGTCGTCGCGGATCACCGGGACCGTCCAACCCTCCCGGTCGAACCAAGCGGAGGGCGGGAAGTTGTCACGATTGGAGTCCATCGCCGTTGCGATCGAGTACATGTCGACACCTTCAACACCGCCGCCTGAGTCGAGCCACGCCTGAACCGTAGGGACTTCATTCTGGCAAAATCCGCACCAGTGGGCGAGCAACACGATGGCTTTGGCCCTTCCGTCGTTCTCGATCCGGACTTCGTTGCCGTCGAAGTCCTGCCCGATGACCGTCGGTGAGACCTCGCTGTTCGCGGTGGTGTCCACTCGAGTGTCCGGCGGCATCAGCGAAAGCTGGCCGCTGACTTGCGGGTCCCCGTATTCGTTCCCGGGTTCCGTGTTGCCGGCGAAGACAATCGCAATCACTGCGAGTACAACGATGATCCCGACGACGATGCCGATGATCGGGATCGATCGGGAGGTGTCGGACGACTTCGGCTTGTTCTTTGTGGACGCGGCCATGGGGCTCCTCTCAGGCGTCGGGCAATGATGCCTGTGGTACGGGGCTATTTGAGCGATCAATCCACAACAGCGCCAGGATGAGTAGGAATCCACTCAGTGCCATGTACGGGATCGTCACGAACCCGAACAGCGTGAAATAGGCAGCCGTACAGGGAACACCCGTTGAGCAGGTGCCGCCGCCGAGGTCCGGGAACGCCTGCATCAACCGATGGTACGCGGCGATGACCGCACCGATTCCGGCAAGGGCCGCCGCATAGATGCGAACGCCGTGGTCGCTGCGCCAGGCCGCTATGCCGAGGATCACAACGAGCGGGTACATCGCAATACGCTGGTACCAGCAGAACGTGCACGGAATCAGGTCGGCGACCTCGGAGAGGTAGAGGCTCCCGAGTGTGGCGGTTGTGGCGACGACAAATGCGAGCCAGAGTTCGAGACCTCGGAGCGCGCCGAACACTCGCTCTCTGAGATCCGCGCCGGCGGATCCCGTGCGGCCGGCGATTCCGAGCACGACGATCCCGATCGTCGCAGCATTCGCGGCAAGTGCGAGGAGCGCAAAGAAGAATCGCACCGATTGGAAATCCATGGGCCAGGAAGCTACCAGGAGGTGGTGCCCTCGGTGGCTGTTTCTCGGTAGCCTGCTGTTGATGGGCCCTCTCTTGCTGGTACTCGCACTGATTCTGGTGCTCGCCGTGTTCGGCGTTGGCATGGTGCTCCAGGAACGTGGGCGTCGGGTCGACGACGGTGTGGCTGTGTACGGCGTGGACGACGCTGTGGTCTACGTGTGGGAACGCCTCCCTGAGGACGTAGCGGGATCGATCGACCGGTCAGACATCCGGCGCATCCTCGAGTGGGAGATGCTGTATCTCCAGCAACCTTCGAAGCGGGACGGTCCAGCGGTCGTGGGAGGTGTCGACGTGGCGCAGTTTGTGCAAGACCGTGCATACGAGACGGGCCACCCGTACGAACCGGAGGCGATCTTCGCCGTGCTGGACCTGCAATCGGACTACTTGCGCGCGATCGGCGCCGTCGGCGGACCGGTTGATCCGGAGGCGTAGATGGGGCCGTCCCATATGATCCGCTGATGCCCCGATCCCGACCGATCGCCACTGTTTTTGCCGTTGTGGCCCTCGCGTTGGTCGTGGCCGCATGCGGTGGATCGTCGGCCGACATCACGACAACAACTGGATCAGAGGTGGTGTTCGGCAGGGGGTCGGTGCCCGAGACCGTGCCCGAATCATTCCCAATTCCAGACGAGGCCGTTGTCGGGGCAACGCTCATCGACAGTGCTCGCGGTCTCACGGAGATAATTCTGACGTTCCCTGCCGACACCGGCGCCGTTGTTGTGTACTACGAGGAGAACTTGCCGTCTCGGGGGTACGAGATCACGGACTCCGACGGTTCTGAAACCGACTGGCGGATCGAGTTCGCAGACGATGTCGTCGATGGATTCATGAGCGTGCAGACCGGGGGGAGCGGCGTTGCTGCGGCGGCCGTGCAGTTCACCGAACGCTGATCGGACTATCGTCGGTCCATGGCCCGACTTCGCCGATTCGAATCGAACCGATTTGTGGGGACGCGTGACGACATGATCGTCCACGACTGCGACGATCCCGACCAGTTTGCAATGCTTGAATCGCGGACGGAAACGGGTGATCTCGTTGATGAGCGACGTCTTCAGGCGTTCGGTCCGGATACCCTGGCAGAGGCCAGAAATCGGGGATTCGGCTCACATTGAGCGAGTTCATCGACTTCCATGTCCACCCTCCGGTTGAGCAGTTGCTCGCCGGCCCGATCGCGCCGTATCTCGCGAACCTCAACGGCCGCATCGGCAACGACCTCGAAACCCTCACCACCGACGAAGTGGCCGACTACTACCGGCGGCGCAACGGTCAGGCGGTTCTCCTCGGTTGGGATACCGAGACCGTGACGCGGCGACGTCCGTTCTCGAGTGAGGACGTGGCGGCCATGGTGGAATCACATCCCGACGTGTTTCATGGGTTCGGGTCGATCGACCCGGCACGCGGGGCCCGAGCTGTTGCCGGGGTCCATTCGGCCGCTCGAATGGGACTCTCCGGCCTGGCATTCCATCCCGTCGGGCAGGGTTTCGATCCGGCCTCGCGGCAGGCGTTCCCAATCTATGAAACGGCATACCAGCACGGCATGATCTGCCTCTTCCACACCGGGTTCTCACGGCTCGGTTCCGGAATGCCGGGCGGTACCGGGCTGCGCTTGTCACACGGAGATCCCCGGGCGGTCGACGAGGTTGCGGCATTGTTCCCCGACCTGCAGATCGTCATTGCTCATCTGGGACGGCTTTGGCGCGATGAAGCAATCGCGGTTGCGTCGCACAAGTCGAACGTCTGGCTGAACCTCGTCGGGACTGATGGACAATCATTCTTGGATGACATCGACGGCGTCGACGCGGATCGGTGCCTGTTCGGCAGCGACTGGTGTTTTGCTTCGCTCGACTCGGCACTCGACGGGTGGAGAGCAGGACCCGTGGACGACGAAACACGCGGCCGAGTCCTCCACGACAACGCCGCCCGGCTGCTCGACACCGCGCATCGCTGACCCGACCCGACCTAGATCTGCGAGAACCACACGGCTGCGGCGATCAGGATTGCCATACCGGCGATGAGGGATGCAAGGATGAGGTAGCGGGTTTGCACGGTGACGCGATCGTACCGACGTATCGACAACAAGCGCGGGCGGGCTAGTCTCGACCTGGGCTCATTTGGAGGGAGCGGTGCACGACGTCGTCATCATCGGTGGGGGACCCGGCGGCTATGCCGCCGCGCTCTACGCACACAACTTCGGCCTCTCGGTCGCGCTCGTCGAGAAGGAGCGGCTCGGCGGCACGTGCCTGATCCGCGGGTGTATTCCGGCAAAGGCGTGGCTCGAGACGGCATCCGTCTACCAGACCGTTGCACGCTCCGAGGAATTCGGTGTCGGTTCGACGGCACCCACACTCGATTGGACCGCAGCCCTCTCTCGCAAGAACCAGATCGTTGACGGGCTCGTGAGCGGGCTGACGGGTTTGCTCAAGACCCGGGGTGTCACCGTTCACGAAGGCACCGGGCAGATCGTCGATGGCGGAGTCGAGGTCACGGCCGGCGACGGATCCACGACGAGACTTGCGGCCCGGGCGACGATCGTCGCAACCGGGTCGGTCCCGCGCTCGATTCCCGGCTACGAGATCGACGGAGAACGGATCGTCACCAGCGACCAGGCACTCGACTGGGCACGGCAACCGCGTCGGGTGGCCGTGATCGGTGCGGGCGCGATCGGTGCGGAGTTTGCATCGATGCTCGCCGACGTGGGGACCGAGGTTCATCTCTTCGAAGCCCTTGACCAGATCATTCCCGGCATGGAGCCGGAGGCGGCCAAGGCCCTTGGACGGGCCTTCCGCAAGAAGGGGATTGATGTGAAGACCGGCATTCAGGTTGGGGCGCCGAGTGTCTCGTATGCCGGAGTGGCAGTCCCCGTAGCCGGCGAAACGGTCGAGGTTGATGTCGTGCTGGTTGCCGTCGGTCGAGCGCCGGTCACGGACAACATCGGACTCGAGGGGGCAGGCATCGCGACCGACCGTGGATTCGTTCCGGTGAACCTGGAGACCATGCAGACTGTGGTTTCGAATATCTACGCCGTCGGGGACATCGTTGCTGGAACGCCGCAACTCGCCCACGTCGCCTTCGCCGAAGCGATTGCGGCGGTCACCCACATTGCCACCGGTGCCGTCGCCAGCGTTGACTACCGGGCAATCCCGATGATCGTCTACACCCACCCGGAAGCTGCCTCCGTCGGCCTCACCGAGGCTCAGGCGGTCGAACAGGGATATGAGGTTGCCGTGACGACCCACGGCATGCGCGGCGTCGGCCGAGCCATCATTCACGGTGAAACCGGGGGAACGGTGAAGATCGTTGCTGAGAAGGACGGTCCAATTCTCGGAGCTACCGTTGTCGATCCCGTCGCGGGCGAGATCATCCACGAGTTGATGTATGCGGTCGGATGGGAAGCTCTTCCCGAAGAAGCCGCCGCGTTCATCCATGCTCATCCAACCATTTCAGAAGGTATCGGTGAGACGTTGCTCGCCGCCGCCGGACGACCCCTCCATTGACCATGATCACGAGCCTCCGTAGACGAAGGAGCACGAACCAATGTCCCTGACCGTGACGATGCCGCAACTTGGTGAGACGGTGACCGAGGGAACGATTCTCTCGTGGGCCAAACAGACCGGGGACTCCGTGGTGGAGGATGAGGTGCTGGTGGAGATCTCCACCGACAAGGTCGATACGGAGATGCCGTCGCCGGCGTCCGGCGTGGTGACCGAGATACTCGTGGCCGCCGGCGAGACGGTTGCGGTGGGCACGCCGATCGCCGTGATCGGCGAATCTATGGACGCTGCAGCTCCTGCTCCAGAGCCCGCTCCCGCTCCCGCTCCGGCTCCGGCTCCGGCTCCGGCTCCGGCTCCGGCTCCGGCTCCGGTCGCTGAAACGTTGGCGCCGGTCGCAGCGATGGGTCCGACCGGGACGCCAGCGGCGGGTCCGACCGGGACGCCAGCCGCGGGTCCCACCGGAACACCGGAACCGGCGCCGAGCCCTGGTGCGTCTCGTCCGAAACCGGCCGCCGCAGCCCCCTCCGGGTCTCGCCGTGCCGTGTTGTCTCCGGTGGTGCGTCGCCTCGCGGCAGAACACCATGTCGACCTCGATCTCGTGACCGGCACCGGTGACGGCGGTCGTATCACGCGCAAGGACATCGAGAGCTACATAGCGACGCCGCCTGCACAACCCCAGCCGGAACCGGAGCCACAGGCCGCTCCCGCCCCCGCGCCGGCGGCCGCGGCGGCTCCCGAACCGGCGCCGGCTCCTGTGTCCGCGTCGGTGGAATCGATGGCCGCGACCGAGACGCGGCAGGCGGCTGCTCCAACACCGCCGGCCGCAACGACAGTGACGATCACAACTGGCGCCGGCGAAGAGGTTTCGGAGCTTCCACGGCTCAGGCGCACCATCGCCGAGCACATGATTCGGGCAAAGCAGACCGCCGCACACGTCTGGACGTCGGTGGAGGTCGACTACGAACGAGTCGAACAGGCCAGACGAGCCCAGCGGGAGCAGTTCAAGGCCGACGAAGGTTTCTCCTTGACCTATCTGCCCTTCATCGCGCGGGCCACAATGGATGCCCTTGCGGCCTTCCCGGTGGTGAACAGCTCGCTCGACCTCGAGGCGGGGACGCGGATCGACCACAAGGCTGTGCATCTCGGCGTCGCAGTTGACCTCGCCTCCGAGGGACTCCTGGTCGCGACGGTGCGAGACGCCGACGGGCAGACACTGAAGCGTCTCGCCCGCAATATCCGAACCATGGCGGTGAAGACACGCGATGGGGATGTCACACCGGATGAGATCTCTGGGAGCACGTTCACGATCACGAATCCAGGGCCGTTCGGCTCGTTCATGAGCGCGCCGATCATCAACCTCCCGAACGTTGCGATCCTGTCAACCGACACGATCGCCAAGCGGCCGGCGGTTGTTTCACTCCCCGACGGAACCGACACGATCGCTGTTCGGCACATCGGCTACCTCGGACTTACCTGGGATCATCGAGCGTTCGACGGTTCAACCGCCGTGCTCTTCCTCGACCGCATCCGGACGAATCTCGAGACGTGGGATTGGGACCAGGAACTCAGATGACCTCGGTCGACCCGCGGTTCCGGGTCAGGTGGCTCGGGCGGGTTGCCTACAACGAGGGGCTGGATCTCCAACGCGCCGTGTGGGAGTCGCGGTCGACCGGTCGGATCGACGACGACTACCTCCTGCTGCTCGAGCATCCTCACACCTACACCGTGGGGCGCAACGGAGATGGTTCGAACCTGAGGATCGATCCATCGGAACTCGAGTCGATCGATGCACGCCTGGTCTTCACCGACCGGGGCGGCGATATCACGTATCACGGTCCGGGACAGCTGGTTGGGTATCCGATCGTGAAGGTGCCAACGCTGGCCGACGGCTGGGACGCTGTGGGCCATCTTCGCAGGATCGAGGTGATGCTCATCGCGACCCTTGCGGATCTGGGAGTGCACGCGTGGGCAGAAGACGGATTCACGGGAGTCTGGACCGATCGCGGCAAAGTCGGCGCGATCGGCGTGCGTGTGGCTTCAGGAGTATCCATGCATGGGTTTGCGATCAACGTGGCCCCGGACCTTGGCTACTTCGACCACATCGTGCCGTGCGGGATTCCAGACCGGCCTGTTACATCCCTTGCCGAGATCCTCGGGACGCAGCCGCCGATGCAATCGGTGGTTGAGGCATTGATCCCGCACGCCGCGCAGGCGTTCGGCGGCGTTGCCGATATTCAGCTCGGGACGTTCGCCCGCCGTGATCGAACCCGGCCTTACGACGTCGACGCGATGGTCGAGGCCGGCGTGTTCTCCTCTCATCACGGCGGCGAGACTCCGATTGCCGTCCGGGGAGTCCTTTCCGGTGAACCGGAGAAGCCGGAGTGGATGCGGGTCCGTGCGGATCTGTCCACTGAGGGGTTCCGGGACTTGAAGAAGCTGATGCGGGGGATGGAGCTGAACACGGTCTGTGAAGAGGCCCAGTGCCCGAACATCTATGAATGCTGGGAGTCCGGCACGTCGACGCTCATGCTGCTCGGTGACACCTGCACGAGAGCCTGTGCGTTCTGCGACGTCACAACCGGCCGACCTGGCACCGTTGACCTCGACGAGCCCCGCCGAGCGGCCGAAGCGGTCGAGCGGATGGGGTTGCGCCATGCAGTGCTCACTTCCGTCAACCGTGATGATCTCCCGGACGGGGGAGCGGGCATCTTCGCCGGGACGATCGAGGAAATTCGTGAGCGGCTTCCCGACTGCGAGGTCGAGGTGCTGATCCCGGACTTCAAAGGTGACGCTCTGGCCCTCGAGACGGTGATGGCGGCCAAACCCGCAGTCTTGAACCACAACACCGAGACGGTGCTGCGGCTCCAGCGCGAGATTCGTACCGCGGCGAACTACGCCCGGTCTCTCTCACTCCTCGCCCGCGCGAAGTGGATCAATCCCTCGGGCGTCGTCAAATCCGGGCTGATCGTCGGCATGGGCGAAACCGAGGACGAAGTGATCGGGGCGCTCGCTGATTTGCGGGCTGTCGGTGTCGACATCGTCACGATCGGCCAGTACCTTCGGCCGACGGCTCGTCATCGGCCGATCGATCGTTATGTCCATCCGGACGAGTTCCACCGATACGCTGATGAAGGTCGCCGGCTCGGACTTTCTCATGTCGAGGCCGGGCCACTTGTGCGCTCGTCGTACCACGCACGAGACTCGCTCGAGGCGGCACGATGACCGCCGAGCGAATCGACGCAACACAACGCGCGATGCGGAGACGCGGGATCGATGCGTTGCTGGTATCGATCGGATCGGACCTGCCGTATCTCACGGGCTATCGCGCGTTCCCGCTCGAACGCATCACGGCGCTTGTCCTGCCGGTGGATGGTGAGCCTGCCCTGTTCGTCCCCGAACTCGAGGCGCCGCGGGTTGATACGTGGGTCGAGGTGCACCCATGGGCCGAGACCGATGACCCGTTCGAGCTCATGACGGCGGTGCTCCCTGAGACAGGAACGATCGCGGTCGGGGATCAGATGTGGGCGTCATTTCTCATCGCCTTCCAGACCCGCCTGACGAGCGCATCCTTCGTCGATGCTGAACCGCTCATGGCGTCACTTCGCGTGATCAAGGAGGCCGAGGAGATCGCTGCGCTGCGCGACGCTGCGCATGGGGTCGACCGGGTCGCCGACCAACTCGGAAACGTCCGCTTCTCCGGTCGTACGGAACGCGAGGTCTCGCATATCGTCACTGAGCTGACGCTCGCGGCAGGGCACGATTCGGTGTCGTTCGCGATCGTCGCATCCGGCCCGAACGGAGCGTCGCCGCATCACGAGGCGACCGACCGGACGATCCTGCCGGGAGAAGCAATCGTGGTCGACTTCGGTGGCCGAGTCCGCGGGTACGGATCGGACACGACGCGCATGTACTGCGTTGGCAGCAGCCCGGACGGGTTCGAGGACGCGTATGCGGTGCTGCTTGCTGCACAGAAGGCGGCCGTCGCGGCTGTTCGCCCCGGCGTCACCGCCGAGTCGATTGACGCTGCTGCACGAACGATCATCTCCGAGGCGGGATACGGGGCGTTCTTCATTCACAGAACCGGGCACGGGATCGGTCTCGACGCACATGAGCAGCCGTACCTGGTCGAAGGCAATGAGCAGCTGATCGAGTCGGGTATGGCCTTTTCCATCGAACCCGGTATGTATCTGCCGGGCCGCTGGGGGATGCGGATCGAGGACATCGTCGTCGCCACCGAAGGTGGTGTTGATCGCCTCAACCGTTCGTCGCGAGCGATTCGATTCGTCGACTAAGCGACCCCGACCCCGGAGTACGCTTGCAGAGTCACAGGAGGTCACAGTGCAGAACACCGTCGAACAGCAGGCCACGGACGCTCTCCGGATTCTCTCGATTGACGGGGTTCAGCGTGCCAACTCCGGTCACCCTGGGATGCCGATGGGCATGGCGGACATTGCCGCCGTCCTGTGGTCCCAATTCCTCATGGTCGACCCAGACAACCCGACGTGGGCGGATCGGGACCGGTTTGTGCTCTCCAACGGGCACGGATCGATGCTCCTGTACTCCCTGCTGCACCTGTCGGGATTCCCGCTGACGATCGACGACCTCAAGAGCTTCCGCCAACTCGGTTCGGTGACGGCCGGCCACCCGGAGTACGACCCCGAACTCGGAGTCGAGATGACCACCGGTCCCCTTGGACAAGGTTTCGCGACGGGAATCGGTATGGCGATCGCCGAGGCCCATCTGCGCGCTGTGCTCGGGGCTGATCTTGTTGACCACCGCATCTATGGATTCGTCTCGGACGGTGACTTGATGGAAGGTGTCGCTGCCGAGGCTGCTTCGCTGGCGGGGCATCTCGGGCTCGGCAAGATCACGTACCTCTATGACGACAATCACATCACGATTGACGGCACCACCGATCTGACCTTCACGGAAGACGTCGGCGCACGTTTTGCCGCCTACGGGTGGCACACGATCGCGATCGATGGACACGATCGAGGAGCGATTGCGGCCGCCATTGCTGCGGCGAATGAAAACCCGCGGCCATCACTGATCCGCTGCCGAACGCACATCGGCTTCGGTTCACCGAATAAGCAGGACACGTCTGGGTCCCACGGATCGCCGCTCGGCGCCGCGGAAGTCGAGTTGGTGCGCAAGGGTTTCGACTGGGACCTCCCGCCGTTCGAGGTTCCAGATGAGGTCTACGAGTTCTATCGCAGTGGTATGAATCGTGGACGAGAAGCTCGTGCGGCCTGGGTCGCTCGACGCGACACCGTCTTTGCACAGGACCCTGCCCGCGAGCGTCAGTTCGCCTCCTACTTCAGACCCGATCCGGTTCAGGTAGCCGTCCCGACGTACGAGCCGGGATCGTCGGTTGCCACACGAGTGATCTCGGGTGCCGTGCTCCAGGACGTAGCGGCCAGCTTCCCCGGCCTGATTGGAGGGTCCGGAGACTTGACACCGTCGAACAACAGCCGGATCGAGTTCTCGGACGACTTCACTGCCACCCATGCGGACGGCCGGAACATACGATTCGGCATTCGCGAGCACGCTATGGGTTCGATCGCCAACGGGATCACACTCCACGGCGGCCTTCGCGGCTACGGCGCCACCTTCATGACCTTCTCAGACTATATGCGTCCAGCGGTGCGCCTCGGCGCCCTGATGGGAACACCGGCGGTCTGGTTGTGGACACACGATTCCGTGTTTCTCGGCGAAGACGGGCCGACCCACCAGCCGGTCGAGCACCTAGCTGCGCTCCGTTCGATCCCGGGCCTTCGCGTGATACGACCGGCAGATCCCACCGAGGTCTCCGTTGCATGGGAGGAAGCGGTCAATAGCGTTGATCATCCAACCGCACTTGTGCTGACCCGCCAGGGGCTGCCGGTTCCGCAGAATCCGCCGGACCGTGACGCGGTGGCGCGTGGAGGGTACGTTCGACGGCCCGGCACCGATGTCGTGCTCGTTGCTACCGGTTCCGAAGTCCCGCTCGCGGAGCAGGCAGCCGACCTTCTCGAGACGCGAGCCATTTCGGCTCGTGTTGTCTCGATGCCATGCGTTGAGATCTTCCTCGACCAGGGCGAGGCGTACCGGTCTGACGTGCTCGGGTCGGACCTCCCGACCGTATCGATCGAGGCGGGAGTGACGTTCGGGTGGGAGCGGTTTACCGGTCCTGACGGCCTCTGCATCGGCATCGACCGGTTCGGGATGTCGGCGCCGGCCGGCGTGATCGCCGAGGAGCTGGGGCTCACGCCCGAGGCCGTGGCGAGGCGCGTTGCCGATTGGTACGGCGGCTGACCGGTCGACGTGGATCTCAGTCCAGCACTCATACTCGTCACGTGGGTCTCCGGCATTGCGGCCGGCGGAGCCGTTGTCGCCTGGTGGCGCGTGGTGGGTCCGGGGTATCTCTGGCTCGTCGGGGCAGTTGTTGCCGTGATCGGTGGGCTGAGCGGCGCGGCGGGCGCCGGCCGAATTGCCTGGGCTGGCGTAGCGATGGCCGTGGTCGGAGCGCTCGGCGCGCGATCACGCAATGTCGCTGCTCCTGCGTTCGCCCTCGGCGCCGCCTTTTTCGCGGCTTCGGTCTGGGAGTCCGAAGCCGCGGCGATTGCGCTCCTGCTCACCGGGATGCTCTTCCTTGGAGGAATCACGACCGAGATGCTGCTCGGCCACTGGTTTCTCGTAGACCCGACACTTCCCAGATGGTCGCTGATCGCCCTCGACGCCGGTGCGGCCGTCGGGCTTGCCTCCGAGGTAGCCGTCGTGGTCGTCTCCGGGTCGCTGACGACGTCCGGGCAGGACGCCGTGTACAGCGCCGTCTACGCGGCGCTCGCAGCGTTCTGTGCGGTGCTCATGCTCGGGGTGTGGGGTTCCCTCCGTGAGCCTCGCTACTCGGGGGTAATGGCTGCCACAGGACTCTCGTACCTCGCGGTCCTTCTGGCTTTTGGCGTGGTGACCGTGGGACGTTCACTGGTCGCAGGGGGCATCTGAGCCGGCGACCTCGTCCTAACCTCACACCGATGCGTATCTACACCCGCCGCGGAGACGACGGCACAACAGGGCTCTTCTACGGGGGGCGAGTAGCGAAGAACTCCGGGGGACCGGAGGCCTACGGAACCGTCGACGAGGCGGTCTCGTTCCTCGGCGTCGCTCGGGCGCAAGGCGATGCGGAGACGGCTGAGGCGATCCTTGCGGTCCAGCGAGACCTCTTCGTGGTGGCCGCCGAGCTCGCAACCGATCCGGCCAATCGCGATCGGCTCGAACCGGGCCTGAGCCGCGTCGAGACAGCAATGATCGATCGCCTCGAAGAACGGATCGACGAAATCGAGGCCACCGTCGGCATGCCCACAGAGTTTGTCGTACCAGGAGGGAGTGTGGTTGCGGCCTCACTTGATGTGGCGCGCACCGTGGTGCGACGGGCGGAGAGAGCGGCCGTTGGCCACCTTGCCGACCGTACCGACTCGCTCGTTGTGCCCTACCTGAATCGGCTGGCCGATTACCTATACATGCTGGCTCGAGCCGTCGAGCGTGAATGGACCCCAACCCGAGGAGAATCGACATGATCGAAGTAGTCCCAGGCGGACCGATGTTCGAGGGGGAGGGAGATCTGCTCGTTGTCCCCGTGTTCGCAGACCTGACGTGGGGCCCGGGAGCAGAAGCAGCGGCCGGACGCCTCGGGCCTTGGCTGGATGACTACTTCACCGCTCGCGAATTCACCGGCAGCGCCGGAGACCTCGTCTCCGTACCGGGCGGCGACATGCCATACCGGGAGGTCGCGTTCGTCGGCCTCGGCGACGAGGTGGACGCCGAAGGGCTCCGTCGTGCGTCGGGAACGGTCGGCCGATTCGCCGGACCGTATCGGACGGTGTGCACAACACTGAACCTCGTCGACCTCACAGGGGCGACCGAGGCGGTCGTCGTCGGCTACCTGCTCGGCGCCTACCACTACGACGCATACCGGAGCGAACCGAAAGCCCGATTGAACGAGCGCCTCGAACTCCTCGATGCTTCGGCCGACACTGCGGCCGCTATCGACAGCGCGACGGCGGTAGCTCGCGGGGTCTCGCTTGCGCGAGACCTCGTCAACCAGCCGGCCGTCGACAAGGCGCCCGATGTGCTGGCAGCGCGGGCCGGGACTCTCAACGAGCGCATCTCCGTCGAGATCGTGGACGAGCTCGAGGCCGTCGAACGCGGATACGGAGGACTGCTCGCCGTCGGCTCAGGAGCCACGAACCCGCCACGAATGGTCGTCCTTCGCTACGAACCAGAGGACGCCAAAGCCTCGGTTGCGTACGTGGGCAAGGGGATCGTCTTCGATTCGGGTGGTCTCTCCCTGAAACCCGCCGCGATGATGGAAGCCATGAAGACCGACATGGCCGGAGCCGCAACCGTGTACGGCGCAATGCAGGCGATCGCCGAACTCGGCCTCCCGATACGGGTGCTCGGCGTGGCTCCACTATCTGAGAACATGACCGGTGGTGCGGCCCAGCGACCCGGCGACGTCTTTGTGGCGTACCGCGGGAAGACGGTTGAAGTGCTGAACACCGATGCAGAGGGTCGGCTGGTGCTGGCCGACGGCCTCGGAATAGCGGTTGAGTCCGAGCCGGATCTGATCGTCGACATCGCAACGCTCACGGGTGCGGCCAAGGTGGCCCTCGGTCCGAGCATCGGTGCCATCTTCGGGAACGACGATGATGCCGTGGCCGCCGTCGAGGCTGCCGCACGGTTCAGCGGAGAGCCGATGTGGACCATGCCGTTCGAGCGTTCCTACCGGAGCCAGCTGAAATCAACGATTGCCGACATCAAGAACATCGGCGACCGCTACGGCGGTGCGATTACGGCGGCCCTCTTCCTTTCCGAGTTCGTCGACGACCGCCCCTGGGTTCATCTCGACGTCGCGGGTCCGGCTCGCGCCGACAAAGCCGAGCACTACGTTTCGGTCGGCGGGACCGGCTTCGGAGTGCGGACTCTGGTTGAGCTCGCCCGGGAGATGGCGGCCAAAGAGTAAAGGACACGTTCGGTCCTCCCGATACAGAGAGTGTCAAGTCTGATGCTCTCCGTGTCCGGGAGGACTCGTGCGCACCGCCCGCAAGATCGCCGTCGTGCTCGTCGCCCTTGTAGCGATGACGGTGGGCACGGCGCTTCCGGCCCATGCGGGTGCCGAGGGCGATTTCCTCTCGAAGATCAACGCCTCGCGGTCTGCCGCCGGTCTGCCGCCGGTCAGCATGCACTCGGATCTCGTGCCGGCCGCCCGGAATCACAGCGCTGAAATGATGGCCGCTGGTCAGATCTACCACACGAGCAACCTTGCCGGCGTTGCATCCGGGTGGGAGGCGCTGGCGGAGAATGTCGGAGTCGGACCGAGCGTGGACAACCTCCATACGGCGTTCATGAACTCCGCTGGTCATCGGGCCAACATCCTTGGCGACTACAACTACGTCGGAGTGGGTGTCGCAAGCGAAGGTGATGTGCTCTGGGTGACGGTGATCTTCATGAGGAAGGGCGCGGCCCCGGAAGCGACCACCACGACGACCACGACAACGGCTGCCCCGCCGACCACGAGCACAACAACCACCGTGGCCGCACCGGCAGCGACCACCACAACCAACCCTCCGGCCCCGGGTCCGGTCGCAGAATCGACGACGACCACAACACCGGTAGCCCCAACGAACTCGACCAACACTCCGGCCTCGAACCAGTCTGCTGAGGCATCATCAGGCGCTGTTCCCGAGCCCGGGCCGAGTGTCGAGATGCAGATCTCCGCGCAGGCACTCCATCTCCCGATCGCGGACTAGTGCCGTGGCCGCCCTGTCTGGACCGGGCAGGTCTCAGATCTTTCGATTTTCAATGACGTGAACCGCGATGACCGTGCGTCGTATGTGATGAGGCGATCGACCGATCGGTCCTGGGCGCCGATGATGTGCTTGATCGCCTCGACCGCCATCAGCGAGCCGATGACGCCGGTGACCGCTCCGAGCACGCCGACATCGCTGCACACTTCTTCGTGTTCCGGCAGATCCGGGAACAGGCACCGGTAGCACGGACCAACTCGCGGATCGAATGCCGCGACCATACCTTCCCATCGGATCGCGGCACCATGCACGAGCGGCAGTGCCAGGTCAACGGCTGCATCGTTCACCGCCAGCCGGGTGGCGTAGTTGTCGGATGCGTCGATCAAGAGCTGATAGTCACCGGCCACCTCTCGGGCATTCTCTGCATCGAGCCACGCCGAGATCGGTACGACGTCCACATCAGGGTTGAGTTCTCGCACTCGTGCCCGCGCTGCTTCGGGCTTTCGGAGCCCAATGTCGTCGCCGGTGAAGATCACCTGGCGTTGAAGGTTCGTCGTGTCGACGCGATCGCCGTCCACGATGCCGATCATCCCAACTCCGGCGGTGGCCAGGTATTGGATGACGGGCGAACCGAGTCCGCCTGCTCCAACCACCAGCACCCGGGCATCGCGGATTCGACCCTGACCGTCCCGGCCGAATCCGTCGAGCCGAACGTGGCGGTCGTAGCGATCTTCGGGCTGACTGTCGACCTCGACCACCGGACAACCCTCGGCGCGCCAACGTCGGATACCTCCGGCGAGCGATGTCGCGCCGGAGTAGCCACGTTGGCGCAGCACGTCCGCAACGGCAGCCGATCTCACGCCGATGCCGCAGTAGACCAGGATTCGCGATCCCGGGTCCGGGATGAGCTGTTCGATTCGGCCAACGTCCTGAGGATCGGCCCACATCGAGCCGGGTATCTCATCGATGAAATGGCCGCGTTCGCGTATGTCGAGGATCATCACGAAGCTCTCGATGTCGATCTCGGCGGGTGTTTGTGCTCGATCCGCGTCCACGCATCCGAGCCTAGTAATGAGTCAGTTCCGGGCGAGACGGTCGACCAGATCGGGGACGACGGAACCTGCCACACCATCGACGAGGGCGGCCGCGCGGAAGTCATGATCGGTGGGGCCCTGATTGATGATCACCATCGGGTTGCCGCGGTCCACCACTGCGAGCGGGATGAACGCAGCCGGATAGACGCTCAGTGTTGAACCGATGACGATTGCCGCATCGGCTCGTTCCGCCATATCCCACGCGCGGAATGTCGCCTGCGGAGGAAGCTCCTCGCCGAAATACACAACTCTGGTCTTCAGGATGCCGCCGCATCGGAGACACTCCGGATCGGCAGTGCCGGACTCCCAGCGCTGTTCGACCTCGTCGAAGGGAGGTTCGTCACCGCATGCGACGCAGTGGATGCGATGGGCATTGCCGTGGAGTTCAACGAGTGAAGGGGGACCGAGGCCCGCTGCGGTGTGGAGTCCGTCGATGTTCTGTGTGACGCAGCCGACTACCCGTCCCGACTCCCAGAGGCGGGTCACGGCGTGGTGTGCCTCGTTCGGCGTTGCGTCGAGGAGCGGGGACCTGAAACGGTTCTCCCACGTGTTCACGCGAAACTCCGGGTCGTTCACATAACGGTCATAGGTGTAGTCGGCCGGGTCGACGCGCTTCCAGATCCCATGCGGTCCCCGGAAGTCGGGGATCCCGGATTCGGTTGAGATTCCGGCGCCGGTGAACACAAGGATGTTGGACCGGTCGGCAAGTGCTGAGAGGGCCTGGTCGATCACACTCCCAGTCTTCAGGCTCCGGTAGCGGTTCGCAAGTTGGCAACGATTCGGCGGTGTTCGCGCCGCAGCGAAGGGGCCATCCTCCGGAGATGTCGGTCCGGGACCGGCGGGACCGAAACGCCGGCGAGCAGGCGGCCGCGACTCCAGGAGACGAGGCCTTCCCGGGTGAGCAGCGCGGTCGACATCGGGAGGAGAAGGGGGCGGCCGCGTTGTGCGGCGACGGCGAGACGCATCAGGTCGGCGACCGCCCCCGAACCGATTGCGGCAGTCCAGAACTTCCGCACGTACGGATGTTGTGTCGGGAACCCGGGCGGGCGCTCGGTCCACACCGCGGGTTCAACCGTGATCCGTCGGGTGGCGGTTGGGCGTGAGGCTCCTACGGGTGAAACGGCGGCGCCCGGAGGTGGCGCGAGAACCCCGGAACGGGTGGGAGGACGAGCACTGTCTCGGGGAACGGCTCCGGGCGCCGCCGTGGCTGTGAACGACATGCCCAATACATATCAAATAACATCAAGCAACGTCAAGAGGCATGGATAGGGTCGCGAAACGTTTTGCTCAATCTCCGACGGCCACCCCGGTCTGCACCGCCCACAACGAGCGGTAGATCCCGGGATGGTCGATGAGCTCTCCGTGGGTTCCCGACTCCAGAATCGAGCCTTCGCTCACCACGTAGATGCGATCCGCATGCCGGATGGTCGAGAGGCGGTGCGCGATCACGACAACCGTCCGGTTGTGGGCGACCCTGGCGAGGGAGCGCTGGATCGAAGCCTCGGTCTCGTTGTCGACGGCGGAGGTCGCTTCGTCGAGCAGCAGGATGGGCGAGTCGGTGAGGAGCGCTCGCGCAATCGAGAGGCGCTGCCGTTGGCCACCTGAGAGCTTCTGCCCCCGCTCTCCGATGACGGTGTTGTAGCCGTCCGGCAGCGACGTGATGAACTCGTGTGCCTCCGCGGTTTCACAGGCCTGTTGAATCTCTGAGTGAGTTGCCCCCGGCATCCCGTAGGCGACGTTCTCAGCGACGGTCCCATGGAAGAGGTAGACGTCTTGTGAGACCAGGGCCATGCCGTGGCGCAGTCCAGACCGTTTCAGTTCTCTCAGGTCCACGCCATCGAGGGTCACCGTGCCGGAGTCGGGATCGTAGAACCGAAGGAGAAGTTTGATCAGAGTGGTCTTTCCAGAGCCGGTCGGTCCCACGAAAGCGGTGGTCTGTCCCGCCGGAATCTCGATCGTCACCTTCCGGAGGACCGGATGGCCGTCGGTGTACGAGAAGGTGACCGAGGTGAGCGCAAGCGATCCTCGAACAGGTCGCGGATCGCCCGGACCGTCGTGGAGCCGCGGTTCGGTATCGAGGACTTCAAAGATCCGCTTGGAGGAGGCCATCGCCCTCTGATAGAGATCGAACGTTTGACCAAGGCGGGTCAACGGCCACAGGAGCCTCTGGGTGAGAAACACCATGACCGAATACAGTCCGACGCTGAGCTGGTCGTCGAGGACCAAGAACCCTCCCCAAACCAGCGTCGCCGTGAAGCCCACGAGGATCGCGACTCGGATGAGTGGCGAGAACGCCGATGAGAGCCGGATGGCTGCAGCATTGGCCATTCGGTATTGGTCGCTCTCGAACGTGATTCGCTCAGTCTCCCGTTCTTCCGCAGTGAAGGCCTTGATGGTGGCGATGCCGCCGAGGTTGTTCGCGAGTTGCGAATTGATCGCGGCAGCCTGTTCTCGGACCGCCTCGTAGCGTGGTTCGATGCGACGTTGGAATCTGAACGATCCCCAGATGATGACCGGCACGGGAAGGAATGCGAGCCATGCGACCGAGGGGGCGATGACGAAGAATGAGATGCCGATGAGGAGGACGGTTGTGAAGAGCTGGATCACCTCGTTCGCCCCGATGTCGAGGAATCGCTCCAGCTGATTCACGTCGTCGTTGAGCACCGCCATGAGGTCACCGGAGCGACGATCCTCGAAGAACCCGATTTCGAGTCCCTGCACGTGTGCGTACGTGTCGATCCGCAGGTCGTGCTGCACCGTTTGAGCGAGGTTGCGCCATGCAACACCCTGCAGGTACTCAAAGATGGACTCCAACGCCCAGACGACAAACGTGATCGCTGCAAGCACCACCAACTGAGCGCGAGGATCCTCGATTCCGAGCGACGCCAGGAACGAGTCCTCTTGTCGGACGACCACATCGACCGCCATGCCGATGAGGAACGGCGGCGCGATGTCCATTGCCTTGTTGAGAAACGACCAGAGTGCTGCAGTGGTGATACGGAGGCGATACGGTCGTGCGTAGTACCACAGACGGGTGAGGGGGGCATCCTGCATGGCTGGCGAGGCTACCCGCCGGCCGCCGGCTACCCGCTCGGTTGCTGGCCAACGATCACGTTGATCGTTGCACCGGCTTTGATGGTTGAGCCCGGTGACGGTTCGGTCGCGATCACGTAGCCCCATCTCGAACCGTCGGTGATCACGGCATACTCAACGGTCCACGTGATCTCTATGTCCTCTTCCCGGCGGAAGTCGTCGAGGGCGTCGCTGACGTCGGCGAGTGGAAGCCCGATGAGATTGGGAGAACGGGTCGGTTCGGGTTCGCCGGTGGAGACCAGCACGTTGACGGTCGAGCCCTGCCGCAGGGCCGTACCGGGGCGTGGGACGATGTTGATGACTTGGCCTCCTGGGAGAGACGAGGGCACGTCGATACGGTCGAGTCGAAGCCCCGCCCCGTAGACGGCGTCTGCTACCTGATCGCCGTCCAATCCGCTGAGATCGGGGACGACGGTTCTCGGGACGATCCGGTACACCTCGGATCCAATCGGCTCTTCGGCGAAGTCCACGACCGGGAGATCCGCCGTCGCGTACTCCATAAATTGCCTCCACACGGGCGCGGCGACCGTGCCGCCAAACGCACGTTGCACGTCTTGCGCCTTGCCCTCGAGATCGTTCCAGATCGTGAACCGTTCCATTGGGAGTGGGCGATCGGGGTATCCGACCCACACCGTCGTGGTGAGTTGTGGAACGAACCCGGCGAACCACACATCCGTGTGGTCGGTCGCCGTTCCCGTCTTCCCTGCCTGGGGGCGCCCGATGTCGGCCCGTGTGCCAGTTCCTTGGCTGACGACTTTCTCGAGCGTGCTCACGACCACAGCGGCGACCGAGCGGTCGAGCACCGGCTCGCTGCGCACGGTGTGTTCGTAGATCACCGTTCCCGCGGCATCGGTGATCCTCTCGACGAGATATGGCTCGACGCGGTTTCCGTAGTTGGCGAGCGTCGAGTACGCCGCGGCCATCTCGAGCGGGCTGACCGATGCGGCACCGAGTGTGATCGAGGGATAGGCCTTGAGATACTGTGACGTGATTCCGAGACGTCGTGCCGTGTCGACAACGGCTTCCGGACCGATCGCGTCGATGACACGCGCATACACCGTGTTCGTCGAGTTGTAAGTCGCCGATTCGAGCGTCTGGAGGTCGTGGGCCGCGTTGCCGCCCGCGTTCTCGACCGTCCACGTGTTGCCGTCGGCCGAACACGGGTATCCGCAGTCGATCACCGCGGGGCTCGATCGGTCCCAGAGCGAAGCGAGCGTCACCGGGCGGCCGGAGAGATCACCTTCCTCGAGCGCGGCGGCCAGCGTGAATGGTTTGAATGCTGATCCTGCGTTTCGTGCACCTGCACTCGCCAGGTCGTAGGGACGCTCGCCGGCATCGAGATCATCTCCGAAATCGACACCGGAGGCGATCACTCTGATGGCACCGGACTCGTTTTCGATAGTCGCGATCGCGCCGGTCGGTCCTTCGTACTCCGGCCGGAACCAGGCTCGAAGAATGCGGTTCGCTTCGGTCTGCAGGTCGTAGTTCACGGTGATCTCGATGTGGAGTCCACCGCCGCCCTCGCACGTGGTGTCTGCTGCGGGACATCCGAAGAGGGCTTGCTTGCGTTCGGCATAGGAGCTTCCGAGGCCGTAGCCGTCGGAGTCAAGGAGCTCCTGGCGGACCGCCAGCATGACCAGCGGATCGAGCTCCTCTCGTATCGAGTGGGGCACGACACCCAGCGGCTGTTGTTTCGCAGCCTTGCCTTCCTCTGGGGTTGCGTAGCCGTTCGCCACCATCAGATCGATGGTCCGATTGCGGACGGCAAATGAGTTCTGGGGATTCTGCCTGGGGTGATAGATCGTCGGGTTTCGGATAGGCGTCACGAGGGTCGCCGCCTCTGCCATCGTGAGCTCACCCAGGTCCTTGGCGAAGTACTCCTGGGCGGCCGCACGAACCCCGTAGGCGTTGGATCCGAAATAGACCGAGTTCGCATAGAACTCGAGAATCTGATCCTTCGAATACCGTTCCTCGAGTTCTGCGGCGACCTGGGCTTCGCAGATCTTCCGCTCGAGCGTGCGGTCGGCCGACAGATACGTCTGTTTCACCACTTGCTGGGTGATGGTTGAGGCACCCGTGTCGGCACCTCGAATCGCCGAGCCGACAATAGCTTTGAAGTCGACTCCTTCGTGCTCATAGAAGCTGTCATCCTCGGCGGAGAGCAACGCACCGATGACGAGCTCTGGAAGTTCGTCGAGCGGCACCGGCTGACTGTTGCGCTCTGAGAGTTTCCCGAGTTCGATGCCGTCGGCGGTAGTCACTCGAGAGAGTCGCGAAACGTCGGGGAACGAGAGATCCATGGCGGCCACGTCGCAGAAGTAGCGCTCCTCGATGTCCTCGACCGTCCCGAGCGCGGCATTCGACCCGAGAAATCCGAACAGGCCCACCCAGCCGGCTCCCACGACGGTCACGACCGCGAGCAGGATGAACGCCGGCAACCGCCGCCGCTTCCTGTCGTCCCGATGGGCTTCGTGAATGTTCGGTTCCATGAGGTAAGAGACGTATCCGCTTCCCTGTCCGTTCCCGCAAGTAGCATCGGGTTCTCCAAAAAGCATAGGAACGGACCCCCGATAGACCCCGGATCCCGGCATTCATGAGCGAACGACGCAACACCATCTATGGCCCGGAGGACCTGAGCGATTGGGACCCGGACGAGGCGCTCGGCGCGGCCGGGAGCTATCCCTACACTCGAGGTCCCTACTCGTCGATGTACACCGGCCGCCTCTGGACGATGCGCCAGTACGCAGGTTTCGGCGACGCCGAGGCAACGAACCTACGGTTCCGGACGCTGCTGGATGCCGGCCAAACGGGTCTTTCCGTGGCCTTTGACCTGCCAACCCAGATGGGCCTCGATTCCGACGATCCGATGGCGGCAGGTGAGGTCGGGAAGGTCGGGGTCGCGATCGACTCGATTGACGACATGCGCCGACTGTTCGACCAGATTCCCCTTGGTGACGTCACCACTTCGATGACGATCAACGCAACCGCACCGATGGTGCTGCTGTTGTACCAACTCGTCGCGGAGGAACAGGGTGTTGCCCGCGACCGGGTACGCGGCACGGTGCAGAACGACATCCTGAAGGAGTACATCGCTCGCGGAACGTACATCTACCCCGCGGCCCCGTCGATGAGATTCATCACCGACGTGTTCTCGTATTGCGCTGCCGAGTTGCCGAACTGGAACACGATCTCGATCAGCGGCTATCACATCCGCGAGGCCGGGTCTACCGCCGCCCAGGAGATCGCATTCACGATCGCCAATGGACTGGCATACGTGGAGGCAGCGACCCGGGCAGGTCTCGAGGTCGACGCGTTCGCTCCACGCCTCTCGTTCTTCTGGAACTCCCACAATGATCTGTTTGAAGAGGCGGCGAAGTTCCGAGCGGCCCGTCGCCTCTGGGCGCGGCTGATGAAGGAACGCGTCGGTGCCACGCGGCCCGACTCGTGGAGGATGCGGTTCCACACACAAACGGCCGGATCCACCCTCACGGCGCAGCAGCCGCAGAACAACGTCGTTCGCACGGCGTACCAGGCCTTGGCGGCTGTTCTCGGAGGGACCCAATCCCTGCACACAAACTCGTACGACGAGGCTCTCGGCCTTCCCACCGAGGAGGCCGTGATGATCGCACTGCGGACCCAGCAGATCCTCGGTTACGAATCCGGTGTCGCATCGGTCGTTGATCCGCTCGCCGGTTCCTACTTCGTCGAGTCGCTCACCGACCGTCTGGAGTCTGAGGCCCTCGATCTCATCAACAAGATCGACGAACTCGGCGGCGCCGTCGCCGCCATCGAGGCCGGGTTCCAGCAGCGCGAGATCGAAGATGCCGCGTATGAGCATGCACGATCGGTCGAGGCCGACTCCACGGTGATTGTCGGCGTGAACCGCTTCGACGTGCCGGATGCAGCGCCGCATGACGTCCTTCGTGTCGACCCGAGGGTCGAAGGTGATCAGATCGAACGACTGAGACGGCTCCGTGCCGCTCGCGATTCGGATGCGGTCGGTGCGGCACTCGATGTGATTCGGAGTGCCGCAGCCGGCGATAGGAATCTCCTCTACCCGATCCGTGACGCCCTCCGGCTCGAGGCGACGATCGGTGAAGTGTCGGCGGCTCTCGTGGAAGTCTTCGGCCGCTATGGTCGAGCGTAGGACCCTGCCGACTCGATGAGGCTGCCGGCTACTTGATGATCATGAGGATCGCGCCGGCCGTGACCGTGTCTCCGGGCTGGACACGCAGATCCACGATGTCACCGTCGACCGGCGCCTTGATCTCGTTCTCCATCTTCATGGCTTCGAGCACACATACCGCTTCGTCCACACGGACCGACTCACCAGCGGCGTGGTGAACCTTCACGATGGTGCCTTGCATCGGCGCGACGACGAGTCCTTCCTCAGCGCCTGATGCCTGCTGTTTGCCGAGCTTCGGGGCCTTCCTGCGCGGCGCCGGGCGCTGTCCCGAGCCCGTTGAGGCGAGGACTTGAGACCAGTACTTCACCTCAAAACGCCGTCCACCGACCTCGACGGTGATCTCGCGCTGTTGGAGCTCCTCGTCCTCAGGGATCGCAGGTGAGGCGGTTGTGGCCAGATCGCTGAAGTCCATCGAGTCTTCAACGAGCCTCGTGTGGATCGTCCCGGCAGCGAAGTCCGAACCCCTGAGGATCTGCAGGTGGGCGGGGATCGTCGTCTCGACTCCCTCGATCTGGAATTCGTTCAACGCTCGGATCGACCGACGGATGGCTTCATCTCGGTCCCGTCCCCGAACGACGAGCTTTGCGATGAGGTTGTCGTAGTACTGCGAGATGCGGGCGCCTTGGCAGACGCCGCTGTCGACGCGAACCCAGGGCCCTGCCGGTTCGCGATACTTGGAGAGCTTCCCCGGCGTCGGAAGGAAACCTCCCGCCGGGTCTTCGGCGTTGATCCGGAATTCGATCGCGTGCCCGCTGCGCTCGACGGAATCGAAGGAGAGAGGTTCGCCCGCCGCCACGCGGAGCTGTTCGGCAACGAGATCGATTCCGGTCGTCTCTTCGGTGATCGTGTGTTCCACCTGGATCCTTGTGTTCATCTCGAGGAAGAACAGGTCTCCGCTGGTATCCATGAGGAACTCCACCGTCCCGGCGTTCACGTATCCGGTGGCCCGGGCGATGGCGAGCGCTGCGTGTTCGAGTTTCGTTCGCTGGGCGTCCGTGAATCCAGGAGCAGGGGTCTCCTCCACGAGCTTCTGGTGACGTCGTTGCAGTGAGCAATCCCGCTCACCGAGGAACATCGCGTTGCCGTGTGTGTCGAGAATGATCTGCGCCTCGATGTGTCGTGGCTTCTGGAGATATCGCTCCACGTAGACTTCGGGATTGGCAAACCAGGCTTCAGCTTCGCGTCGAGCGCTCTCGAATGCCGACTCGAGGTCGTCCGCGTTGTAGACGACCTTCAGGCCTTTGCCGCCGCCTCCGTGTGCCGCCTTGATGGCAATCGGGAGGCCGTGTTCCTCAGCGAATGCCCGGACTTCGGCGACATCATCGAGCGGTTCGATAGTGCCGGGAACCGCAGCAACACCGGCGCGATCGGCAGCCACCCGGGAAGCGATCTTGTCACCCATCGTGGTGATCGCCTCCGGCGACGGGCCGACCCAGATCAGTCCGGCATCTATGACGGCCTGCGCAAACCCAGCGTTCTCGGCGAGGAATCCGTAGCCGGGGTGGATCGCATCTGCGCCGGACTCGCGCGCAACCTCGAGGATGCGCGCGATGTTGAGGTATGACTCCGCCGAGGGCGCCGGACCGATGTTCCATGCCTCGTCGGCGAGGTCGACGTGGAGCGCGTTGCGATCGAGCTCCGAGTAGACGGCGATCGTATTGAGGCCGAGGTCCCGGGCCGCACGAATCACGCGCACGGCGATCTCGCCGCGGTTCGCAATAAGAACAGATTTCACAGCGGGCATCCTAGGAACGTCGAATCGAGAAGGGCTGATCGTCTTCGGTCCGACTCCGGTTCACGCGGTCGGGTTACGAATGTCGCGGTACCGGGTTGTGTGCCATAGCCTGAAGTCCGTCATGGGTTTCCCCATGCGGTATCCCCGCCTTCTCATCGTGTGCTTCGTCGCGCTCGGCCTCGCCGTGTCGCCGGCAGCCGGAGCGCGCGCGGACCTTACTGGCGCCCGATCGGGGGAGCCGGCGTACGCCGGCTCAGTTTTCGACATTGCTGATCGAGCTGTGCTCGGCGGCGACCCGGTTCGTCGGAGTGGTGCCGTCGAGGTGTTGGCCGATGCGATGCGTCTCGAGAGCGATGAAGCGGGCGACTTGCTCGATGCGGTCGCGGCGCTCGTTCTCGCCGTCGCAGACGCGGGGCAGCGGACCGGTGTGCTCGCGATTCCTGAAGTGAATCAGCTGATCGCCGAGGT
>Ga0316193_10000281_pt1 | contig 30440 bp, 26 predicted proteins | sample MerIslsedime2_MG_FD_207735 | JGI IMG/M metagenome (GOLD analysis project Ga0316193, IMG submission 207735) | Coastal sediment microbial communities from Maine, United States - Merrow Island sediment 2 | ecosystem: Environmental > Aquatic > Marine > Coastal > Sediment | place: USA: Maine... | reverse complement strand
ACCACGGGCCTGGATCTCGCCGCGATCCAGGCAAACGTCAACAGCCTGATGGCGAAGTTGATGGCCGTCGACGCGGATACGCTGATCTATTCCATCACGCACTCGATCGAGAGCCTGGATGCACTGGTGAGCAATCCAGGCTTCGCCCGGGCGGCTACCGAGTTGCCTCGCACGCTGGAGGCCGCCCAGGAAGCCATGCACAGTCTGACGCGGATGATCGCGAACGCCGATTCGGCGGTCGTACCGCTCCGCGCCCAGCTTCTCGAGACCGCCGGCCAGGCGGATTCCGCCATGGTCGCCCTGAAGGAGACGCTGGAGGAGTCGAGGACACTCCTGGCTGCGGAGGGAGTCACGTCTACCCGTCTGAACGAAGCGCTGTACGAGATCAGTGCTACCATGCGGGCGTTCCGCTCTCTGGCGGAGACACTCGATCGCAATCCCGGCGCGCTTCTCCGGGGCAGAGACTATCAGGAGGCTGACCAATGACCCACAGGCGAACTGGAGCCCGGATCGGGCTGGCCGTCGGTCTGCTGGGGACGGGCATGCTGCTCGCGGGCTGTTTGTCGCCCAAAGAAGATCCGACGCGGTTCTACGTGCTCTCGACTTCCGAAGCCGCGCAGGTGGATGAGGCGTGGGACAATCGACCCGGATCGATCGACGTCGGAGTCGGACCATTCACGATGCCGGGCTACCTCGACCGTCCACAGTTCGTTCGACGACTCGGTCCCAACGAGCTTCTGCCCGTCGGGGCTGCGCGCTGGGCCGAGACTCTCTCAGAGGGATTCGAACGCGTCCTGGCCGAGGACCTGGATGCCCTGCTGCCGATGGCACGGGTACACGCCCACCCATGGCGCTCCAGCACCCGGGCCCAGTGGATCATCACCGGCTACGTGACGCAGTTCGAAACAAATACCACTGGAGATGCGGTACTGGACGTGACCTGGCGGGTGCTCGGACCGGATCGCGAGCCGACCCGGGTTGGAGCTCGTTCCGTGGTGCGTGCACCGGGCACGGGAGAGTCCATCGAAGCCGAAGTCGCGGCGATGAGTGATGTGCTCGAGCGGTTCGCGGTGATGCTCGCGGATACGTTGAAGACGCTGAAGCCGGCCCAGCAACACGACCGATAAACCTGTAGTCAGCTCCCGGCGGCGGGGGGTGAGCCAGTTGCGCAGCGGGCCGGGCTGGCCGGACCGCCACCGTCGGCCCGCGGAGCGAAGATCGCTTCACACGCGGTCTGCCAATCGATCCGGGTGACCCGACACTCACCCCCGTCGTACTCGAGCAGCGTCCCGGGCTCGAGCCGCCAGTCCATGGTCTCTCCCGACTCGTCGATCACGAAGATCACCCAGGCGTCGAGCCTCTCGCGTCGCGTTTCCAGGAGACGGAAGCTCCGGTCGCTGCGCTTGCCGTACAGGGTGAGTAGCTCGGGCCCGATGTCTACGACCAGCGGATCGTTGCGGGGCAACAGCTCGCTGATGAGTCCCCCGCACCCCGCGGTGGCCCACAACCCGTTCACGTCCGGCTCGCGCGTCAGTCCATACATCAGGTACGCCCCGATTCCGACTCCGACGACGAGAAGGACGAGCAGCTTTCTGCCCTGAGACCAGTCCACGCAAAACTTCCTCGGCTGCGGTGCCCGAATTCCCGGCCTCGGGCCGGAACAGGATCGACGACATCATACCCGACCGGCGCCGCGAGTGCTCCATCCAGGTGCGCCAGCGACGCAGAGGTGGCAGATTCCCGGCTGGCGATCCGGCCCGGTCGTCGTTCCGAGCTCGTTCGCGATTCTCACAGTTCCAGCAAGGAGCACTTCGTGAAACGCCTCATCCAATCTTCCGTCTTCGTGACGGCCATGATTCTGGTTACCGCCGGCCAGGGGCATGCACAGCGGGCCAGGACACTTGTCGGAGCGATCGGCGGCGCGACGACCAGCGACATCTGCTGCTCCATCAACACGGCGTCTCGCTGGGGTGGGACGGCAGGCCTGTTTGCCGCGTTCAGGGCATCGCGGCAGACCGTAGTCTCCCTCGAGGCACTGTGGACACAGAAGGGTGGTGACCCGGTGCGCCTGGACTACATCGAAGTTCCGTTGACTTTCGGAGCGTCGATGCCGACCGGTAATGGAGACTGGCGCGCAAGGTTTTACACGGGCATCGGAATCGGATTCAGGATCGGCTGCAATTCCACGAGCTCCATCAATGCGTTCGATTGCGACCGGGCAAAGAGCCCCGAGTGGTCCTGGCCGTTCGGGCTCTTACTCGCCCGCGTAAACCCGAACGGGAGCATTCTCGGGTTCGACATACGCTATAACTACGGCCTGTCGGACACATTCGAGACCTTGAGTTCTTCTCACAACCGAACCTGGTATTTCCGAGTCCTGTACGGATTGCCGTTCGGCCGCAATTGAACCTCGACGGGTGAGACCGGGGGTCGCGGCTCAATTCGCGGCCCACCGGTCTGATCTGTATGTTCAAGTAGCCTCCGGCACCGGTCGGGGGCAGGCATGTCGCCGCCGCAAAGGAGGTGCCTGTGTTGTCGTTAATCGGGCTCCCCATCATCGTCGCCGCGTGGGCGATCCCCGCGTTATTCCTGCTCACCGTCGGTGGACTTATCGGCTTCGTCGTCGGTCGGCCGGTATTTCATCTGTGGGCGCGAGGATTCGATATGGTATTGGGATATGCCGCACGCGTCGGGATCCGAGTAGCGGAGGGCATCGCTACTCACTCGTATGACTACGCGGTTCGTCACGTCGGTCGGGATCACTGAAGAAGCCCCCGCCACGCCGAACCCCGGGACGTTCGAGGACGCGACCGGTTGCGCCAGGTCGCGCCGTATGCGAGCGTTCTGCCCCATGAGGCCAGATACTACACGGATCAACCGCTCTCCGAATCTCGCGTCGGGACGCCGACTCAAGGCGTTAGCCGGGCTTGTCGCGCTCGTCCTGTTCGTCGGACTGTTTCCTGCTGCCTGCGATGAAGACAACCCGCCGCTGCTCGGGGTCGGCGGTGGCGGCGGAGGGAGCGGCTCCCAGGATTCGCTCATCTCGTCATTCGCCATCCTGAGCGGAGACGAGCAGACCGGCAGCACCCTCGAGACGTTTCGCGAGCCTTTGCGGATCCTCGCCACGAACGGGCGCGGTTTCGGCGTGCCGGATGTGGCGGTGAGCTGGGAGCTGACAAGGGGAGTCGCCACCCTGTCCGCCACCTCGGACCTGACCGACTCGACCGGAGTGTCCGAGATTCTCATCTCGGCAGGCTCTGTCCTCGGACCGATCGAAGTCCAGGCCTACCTCGACGGCTCGTCCGTCTACGGTTCGGAATTCGATCTGCTGGTGACCGCCGTCCAGATCCAGATCCTGTCGGATCGGTTCGTCGGGCCGCTGGGCTCTGACACCGTCGACGTGGTGGCCGGCGACACGGTCGAGTGGCTCAACCGGGACGTTCAGAGCCACCTGCTCCGTTCGGTGGAAACGCCCGACGGGGGCGCCGTGATCCGTAGTGATACTCTGAGAAACAGTGATCGCTACCGTTTCGTGCCGAATGGACCCGGGACGTGGGTATACGAGGATCAGATCAGCTCGAGCGTCACGGCGCCGCGAGGAGTCATCCGGGTGGTGGGTCGCCAGGACGTGGGAAGCCTGGCGGTCGAACTCGTTCTCGCGGCCGGCAATCCACCCTCGCGCGCGGTGTCAGTCACCGTGGACGGAGGGCTGTTCGCCTCATCGATCAAGCCCGGCGAGACCATCGTGTTTCCGGACGTATCGGCCATTCCTCACGTCGTCCGGCTCAGAGATGTGCCGCTCAACTGCGTTGTCGCGGGTGACAACCCCCGCAGCGTCACCGTCGTGGCGTCTGACACGGTGTCCACGAGGTTCGAACTGGGCTGCCAGTAGCTGCCGTCAGCCCCGTCCCCGCGCGGCAATCTTGGCCCAGCTGTCCCGCAGCGTCACCGTCCGGTTGAATACCAGGGACCCGGGGCGAGAGTCGATCGGGTCGCTGATGAAGTACCCCTGCCGCTCGAACTGATAACGGGTCCCGGGCGGATCATCCGCCAGAGACGGTTCAACCCATGCCGGATTCACGACGACCAGTGAGTCCGGGTTGAGGTTCGCCGTGAAGTCCTGCCCTTCTTCCAGATTGGCCTCGGGATCCGGCACGGAGAACAGCCGGTCGTAAAGACGGACCTCCGCCGGCAGGGCGTGCGGCACCGACACCCAGTGGACCGTACCGCGCACTCTTCTCCCGTCTGCCGGGTTCGCCCCCATCGTTTCGGGGTCGTGCGAACAGCGCAGTTCCTGAACCTCGCCCGTCTCGGGGTGCTTCACGACCTCGTCACACCGAATCACATACGCATGCCTCAGTCGGACTTCGCTTCCCGGTGCGAGGCGGTGAAACTTGCGTGGCGGGTCCTCCATGAAGTCGGACCGTTCGACCCACAGTTCCCGGGAGAACGGCATCGGACGGCTGCCTTCCTTGTCCACATCGCGCGGATATGACGGCCCGTCGATCCATTCCACCTTGTCTTCCGGGTAATCCGTGATCACGACCTTGAGTGGGTCGAGAACCGCCAGGCGACGGGGAGCTCGCCAGTTGAGATCGTCCCGGATCGCGAAATCGAACTTCGCCATGTCGATCCGGCTGTTAACGTCGGCCACACCGACCATGTCACACAGTGCCCGGACCGCCTCGGGCGTCACTCCCCTCCGGCGGATTCCCGCAATCGTCGGCATGCGTGGATCGTCCCAGCCGGCGACGTGACCTTCGTTCACCAGCCGGATCAGCTTCCGCTTGCTGAGGATCGTGTAATCGAGCTCCAGCCTCGCGAATTCGGTCTGCTCCGTTCGTGGTCGTTCGATGCCCACCGCGTCGAGCACCCAGTCGTAGATCTCGCGGTTGTTACGGAACTCGAGCGTACAGAACGAGTGCGTGATGTTCTCGATCGCGTCCTCGAGGCAATGCGCGTAGTCGTACATCGGATACAGACACCACTCGTCCCCGCGCCGATAATGCGACGAATGGCGGATGCGCAGCAGCAGCGGGTCGCGCATCACCATGTTGGGATGGGCCAGGTCGATCTTCGCCCGCAGCACGTGCGACCCGTTGGGGAACTCGCCCGCCTTCATGCGGCGTAGCAGGTCCAGGTTCTCATCGGGGGTCCGGTCCCGATACGGGCCCGGTCGACCGGGCTCGGTCACCGTGCCGCGCAGTTCCCGGATCTCCTCCTCGCTGGACGAGTCGACGTAGGCCAGGCCGTCGCGCACCAGTTGCTCGGCCCAGTCGTAGAACTGTTCGAAATAATCCGAGGCGAAGTAGAGGCGATCCTCCCAATCGAACCCGAGCCAGCGGATATCCGCCTGCATGGAGTCGACGTACTCCTGGGTGGCGGTGTCCGGATTCGTATCGTCGTACCTGAGATTGCATGTCCCGCCGTATTCCTCGGCGACGCCGAAGTTCAGGCAGATCGACTTGGCATGACCTATGTGGAGGTAGCCGTTGGGTTCGGGTGGAAACCGCGTGGCCACCCGACCGCCGTACTTTCCGGTGCGGACATCCGTCTCGATCCTGGTGCGCAGGAAGTCTTTCGACTCCGGTCTCGCCCCGTCGTTCGCGGGTATCTCGGACATGAGCGCCTGTCTCTCCATTCGCGCGAGGCAGCACGGCGGAATCCCACCGAACTCGACCCTCGTATGATGCTTCGTCAACCGCACAAGGTGGCCCGAATGAACCGCTGTTGCCAAGTCCCGCGGCTGGCGGTCGATCGGGAGCCTGTTTATGGTCGGGTCCCCGTCGGGTCACGTGGACTCGGGTCGGGAGTCACTCAGCAGGAGCCGGTCGATGCACAGCAGGTTGAAGAATGGAAGGACAGTATGTGTCGCCGCTGCGGTTGCAGCAGTGGCTGTCGTCGGAATGGCGTGCGGTGGATCGGCTGAGTCCCGTGAACCCGCCCGGGGGAACTCCACGCCCTCGGCCGACGTCGCACAGGCGACACAGCAGGAATCGAACCTGCCCGCGGCGATCCTCGGCCAGGCCGGCGCACCGAGGGGTGATGCGGTGCACTACCTGCCCGACGATCCGTCGACGACCGGCTACCTGGTGGTTCCGGAGGGCGAGGGACCGTTCCCGGCCGTGATCCTGATCCACGAGTGGAACGGCTTGGTGGATCGGGTCCGCCAGGTTGCCGATGCCATGGCGGACGAGGGGTACGTGGCGCTGGCTGCCGACATGTATGGCGGCCGCACCGGGAGTAACCGGGACGAGAACATGGCGTTGATGCAGGAGGCGCAGGGCGATCCGGCCCGGATGATCGCCAACCTGGACGCGGCCGCCCGACTGTTGCGCGAGCGGCAGGATGTGACGGGGAAAGTCGCGACCATGGGGTGGTGCTTTGGCGGTGGAGTGGCCCTGAGCTACGCCATCGGCGGCGAAAATCACGACGGGACCGCCATCTTCTATGGTCGACTGGTGGAGGATCCGCAGCTGCTGGCGAGCCTCGATCATCCGATCTACGGGACGTTCGCGGAGATGGACAGCGGAATCCCTCCGGACCAGGTAGAGCGGTTCGCGGGCGCCTTGCGTGCTGCGGGAATCGAGAACGACATCCATATTTACGACGACGTCCAGCACGGATTCTGGTTGTGGGTCGATCGGGATCCCGAGGGAGCCAGCGGCCCGGCGCTGGATGCATGGAACCGACTGAAATCGTACCTGAAGCGCGTCGTCGGCTGACGCGCCTGAACGAGAGGCGAAACGATGGAAAGCTCAGCACGCCCCAAGAAGGAAGCGTCCGGCAAGAGCAAGTGGCCCTGGTGGCTTCTCACCGGCGTGGCGCTCGGGATCCTTGGAACGATCTTCCTTCCCGACCTGATGAGGCCGTACCTGCCGGAAATGATGCGGGGTGAGAATGTCGAAATCTCGGGCATAGTGGAGGCCAAGTCCCGCGAGGCGGATCGGCTCCTGCTGACGATCGCCGGCAGTTCCGGGGCAGTGCTCGTCACATATACGCATCAGATCCCCGAGATGGACCTGCTCATCGAACCGGGTGACAGCGTGGTCCTCGCCGTCCGCGAGTATGCCCCGTTTGTCGAGGACCCGTCCGTGCGTCGCGTCCAGAAGGGAAGCAGCACGATTCAGCGCCGCCCCGAACCGGCAGCGGCGGGGCAGGAGAACCAGACTTCCGAGATCCAGCGCCGGCCGAAGGAACCAGCAGGCGCAGCGATTGAGCCGATCGGAGAGGAACTCGACAGGGAATTCACGCGCGACATCGGCCAGACGGATTCGGTCGCTGCTGCCGCCGAGGGCGAGGCCGATCCGACGGGGGATCAGCCGGTGGATGCGGAAGTGCCGGATCCGCAGCAGGAGCCCCGGGAATAGGACCTTCGGGTCACTTGACGGAGAGTCGCCGCAGGCGAATGTTGCCACACTGCACAGGATTACCCGGCCGGCCCATGGTATTGAACCCATCTTGATCGCGGAGGGTGCCGTGAAGAAGCTCTGTCTGCTCGTTGCGCTCGTATTCGCGTCCGTTTCCCTGCTTCCGGGGACGGCGTCCGCCCAGACGAAGGCTGTTCAGCTCGGCCTGGTGACGCCGCTGCAGATCGTGCCCGAAGATCAGTCCGTCGGCGCGTTCCGCTTCTGCCTGATTTACTGCGCCAATGAGGACGTCGCGATCATCGACGTCGGCCTCGTACTGAAGACCACCGGCGAGCAGTCGTTCGGTCAGCTGGGTGTCGTGGGACTCGGCAATGACTTTACGGGCTTACAGGTGAACTGGGGCGGCGCCTATAACACCGGCCGTCTGTCCGGCGTTCAGTGGAGTGGCCTCGGGAACTACACGGTGACCGGCGAGGGCGTTCAGCTCTCGGGCATATTCAACGGTTCCGAGGACTTCGGGGGTCTGCAGATCGCGCTCGTGAACTACACAAAGGACCTTCAGGGACTCCAGGTTGGGCTGATCAACATCATTGCGAACGGCGGTGACATCTTCGGGCTGCCGATCTTCCCGATCGTGAATTTCGACTTCTAGTCGAAGTCCTTCGACGAAGCGTGTTGAAGCCGGGCGCCGCGATCACCGCGGCGCCCGGCTCTTTCGATGTTCTCTTTGACTCACAGGGCTGGCCCTCCTATACTCGGCATTCTTGTTGAGAACGAGTCTCAATCATGCGATCGAAGGGGTGGCAATGGAGCAATCGGATACCGGCATCATGGGGCACCTTCGGGAGACGACGCGCGCGCTCCACAAGGAGGCCGAGTCCCGTCCGCTGCAGCACTCGATGGCGAAGGGAACGCTCCCGGCAGGTTCGTACGTCATGTACCTGGGACAACTGCGCCACCTGCACGAGTCGCTCGAGATTTCTCTCGACGCCGTGACGGAGTCACAGCCGTGGCTCGCCGGGCTGTTCACTGATGACCGACGTCGCGTACCGGACCTGGACCGGGACCTGGCAGCGTTCGGCGTCACCCCTGAGACCGTTCCCGTGCTTCCGCCGACGGCGAATTTCATCGGCCGCATTGAGAGTCTCGCGGGATCCGACCCCGTGGCGTTGCTCGGGCCACTCTACGTCCTCGAGGGGAGCACCAACGGTGGGAAGTTCCTCGCCCGGGTGCTCGAGCGATCACTTCAGATCGAAGATCGGGCCGGCCTGGCTTACATGGACCCGTACGGTGACCGCCAGCCTGAGATGTGGGCCGAATTCAAGCGACTGGCCAACCAGGTTGAACTGACACCCGACCAGCGAGACGCTGTCACCGAGGCAGCTCGCGACACGTTTCGCGCCATCGCCGCGATCAGCGACTCGGTGCTGCCTCCCGAATCCGACTGATCTGGCAGAATCGGATCAGGCCCCCAACAGCCCCCACACGAGATTGAGCAGGATCGCTGTGATGGCGATCGGGCAGATGAAGCGGATCAGAAACGCCCAAAGGCGACCAAGCGGGAACTTCCCGTCGTTCACCTCTACTTCCTCGCCGGCAGCCCGCACTCCCCACACCCATCCGACGAACAGGCTGATCAGCAGGGCTCCGATCACCAGCGAGTACTGACCGAACAGGGTGAACAGGAACGTGAGGAAATCGGTCCCGATACCGGGCAGATTGGTCAGCCAGGGAACGGCTCCGTTCGCCAGGGCGCTCGGAATTCCGAGCAGGAACGCGATCGCGCCGAGCATCAGCGCGGCGCGCTTCCGGGACCAGCCGCGCTCGTCCACGGCCCAGGAGGTCGGGACCTCGAGTAGAGACACGCTCGAGGTCAGGGCGGCGATTCCGAGCAGCATGAAGAACCCGGTGCCGAACACGATACCGCCCCACGGGGCCGGCGGGATCGAGGACAACAGCGAGGTGAGGACGACGAATACCATTCCCGGTCCGCCGACTCCCGGCTCCAGCCCGGCATGGAACAGAGTGGGGAAGATGATCAGCCCGGCCAGGATGGCGATCGACGTGTCGAATGCCGTGACCCATGCGGCAGATGAGACGAGGTCGTCACGCTTCGATACGTACGACCCGTAGGTGATCATCGCGCCCATGCCGAGGCTGAGGCTGAAGAACGCCTGCCCGATCGCCGCCAGGACGACGCCGCCCGTGACTTTGCTGAAATCCGGCTTGAAGTAGAACTCCAGACCCTCGGCGGCGCCCGACAGCGTCACCGCCCGCACCGCCAGCGCCACCAGCAGAACGAACAGCACCGGCATCAGCACCTTCGTCCAGCGCTCGATCCCGTCCCGCACGCCGCCGAGCACGACGTAGATCGTGAGTGCCATGAAGCCCAGGTGCCAGCCGATCGCCCGGATCGGATTTCCGGCCACTTCTGCGAAAATTGCCGCCGTATCGGCCTCGGGGCCGAAGGTGCCGATCGCCGACTTGAAGATGTACGACATCGTCCAGCCGGCGATCACCGAATAGAAGCTGAGGATCGCGAGCCCTGTGAACACGCCCAGGCCACCGACGAATACCCAGGCGGTTCGCGGGGCGAGCGCCTTGAACGCCCCGACCGGGTTCCGTCCGGTCTTCCGGCCGACGATCAGCTCGGCCAGCATCACGGGCGCACCGATGAAGGCGACGGCGACGAGATAGATGGCCAGGAACGCGGCCCCGCCGTTCTGGCCGGCAACGGTTGGAAAGCCCCAGATATTTCCGAGTCCGATGGCACTTCCGGCCGCCGCGAGGATGAAGGCGGCCTTCGAGCCCCAGGTGTCTCGCGGCTGTCCCGTCGCAGGGTCCATCGGATCTCCCGTTGTCCGGATTCTCGATCGCTGGTCCACGGATACATCGAGCCGCGCCCTCGGAGCGTGGCCGAACGATCATACGGAGCACGGGGAAGACGGACAATCCGGTGCCAAACCTGACAGCACCGAATCCGCAAACGAGACACCCGGCTCCCGCGACGGCTGCCGGAGTCCTACCTTTCCTGTCGCCGGTGTAGGACTGCGAGCTTCAAACCAGGCCTGAACCCCATTCTGCGAGAGACCGATGGACTTGACGGACTACCGGCGCGAGCGATTCGGCAACTTCTTCGTCCTTTTGCTGGCGATCGGCATCAGTTTCGTGTTCTTCGGGATGATCAAGCGCATGGCGGTAGCGCTACTGCTGGCAGCGATCTTCGCCGGCATGTTCCATCCGATGTATCGGAAGTTCGTGAAGTGGGTCGGAGGCCGACGCCCCCTGGCAGCTCTCATTTCGGTCATCGTGCTGATCCTCGTCGTGTTCATTCCGCTGTCGATGTTCCTGGGAATCGTGGTGTCGCAGGCGGTAGAGGTCACGCAGTCGGTAGGCCCATGGATCGAGCGGCAGATCGAACAACCGGACCGGCTGGACCGGATTCTGTGGAACAATCCCCGGCTGGAGTGGCTCCAGCCCTACCAGCACGAACTGATGACCAAGATCAGCGAACTGGCCGGCATGGTAGGTTCATTCCTGGTCAACAGCGTCGCGGCCGCCACCAGGGGAACGGCGTCTTTCCTTCTCAGCAGCTTCGTCATGCTTTACGCGTTCTTCTACTTCCTGATCTCGGGCAGAGATCTCCTCGAGAAGATCCTTTACTACATTCCGCTCGAGCCGGAAGACGAGAACCTGATGGTCGAGAAGTTTCTCTCGGTCACGCGAGCGACTCTCAAAGGTTCTCTGGTGATCGGGATCGTTCAGGGTCTGCTCGCCGGTGCGGGCTTTGCTGTCGCCGGGATCGAAGGAGCCGCGTTCTGGGGAACCATCATGGCCGTGCTGTCGATCATTCCGGCGGTCGGAACCGGTCTCGTCTGGGCCCCTGCAGTTATCTACCTGTTCGTGATCGGCAAGACCGGTGTCGCGATCGCGCTCGGCGCATGGTGCCTGGTTGCTGTCGGCACGGTAGACAACTTTCTTCGGCCCGCCCTCGTGGGGCGGGACACGAAGATGCCGGACCTCATGGTGCTGATCAGCACGTTGGGGGGTCTGTTCTACTTCGGAGCGGTCGGATTCATCATCGGTCCGGTGGTCGCGGCCCTGTTCATCGCCGTGTGGGAGATCTATGGCCGGGCCTTCGCCGACTACCTTCCGGCGGTCGTCCTGCCGGCCCTGTCGGGGGAAATAGCCGAACCCGGGGAACAGGTGCCCGTCGTGCCGGAAGTGGAAGGCCCCGGGTGAGCCGTGACCGGTTTCTGCGCGAGGCCGTCCGGCTCGCGGCGGCCAGCGTCAGCGAGAATGGTGGGCCATTCGGCGCCATCGTGGTCAGAGACGGGGAGATCGTGGGCCGGGGGAAGAACCGGGTGACTGCCAGCCAGGACCCGACGGCACACGCCGAAGTGGTGGCGATCCGCGATGCGTGTGCGACACTCGGATCGCACCAGCTCGTGGGCTGCGAGCTGTATTCGTCCAGCGAACCGTGTCCAATGTGCCTCGGCGCCATCTACTGGGCGCGGCCTGACGCCGTGTACTTTGCCAACGAGCGCGACGAGGCGGCCGCGGCCGGATTCGACGACGCGTTCATCTATGACGAGATCCAGCTTCTGCCGGGTGACCGCCGGATCCGCATGTATCGGGTCGAAGTCGACGGCGCCGGGGAGCCGTTCCGGTTGTGGCACATGAATACCGACCGGGTCGAATACTAGAGGCGGGGAATGAACTGCCAGGGGCCCGGAATGAACACGGAGTTGCACTGATGACAAAGCAGGTGTCCCGGACGGAACGACGGCTCGAAACCTGGTCGGCGCTCCTGATGTCGATCGCCACCGTCGCCACGGCGTGGTGCGCCTATCAGTCGGCGGAATGGGGAGGCGAGCAGTCCTTCCAGCTGGGCGAGTCGGCCCGGTCCGGACGGGAGGCGACGCTCCATGCATCTCTCGCAGCCCAGCGGCGGTCGCTCGATGCGGCACTGTTCATGGAGTGGATTGGCGCCATCGCCACCGACAACGAACTGCTGGAGGACTTCTACTTCGAGCGATTCAGGCCCGGGATGCGCAGCGCCGTCGATGCCTGGTTGGCGACCGATCCGGAGAACAACCCGGACGCACCGCCACACCCATTCATCCTGCCGGAATACAAGGTGATCGAGGACTCGGTCGCGGCAGCCGCCGAGGCGGACTCCAGCGAGCGGTGGACCCTGGCACGGGAATACGACCAGCGGGCCGATCGGTACGTGCTGCTCACGGTCGTGTTCGCTTCGGTCCTGTTCTTCGCCGGGATCTCCGAGAAATTCGAGGAGGACCACGTCCGCATCGGGATCCTCATTATGGGCACGCTGCTATTCACCGGCGCGTTCGGCATGATGCTCTCCTATCCGGTGTGGCTCTGAGCCGCGGTCAGGCCGGCTTTGCGGATCCTGTTTCAGTATCGCATCTTGACGGGGAGTTGAACGTGCCCCGAACAACCACCTTCACACACCCGGATTCGACCCATGAATGAAGAAATTCTGAAGCTGCTGGGCGACGACGCGAAGTCGCTGCTGGACCACACGTGCACCGGCATCACGAAGGACCGGATCCACATGCCGGGGCCTGACTTCATCGACCGGGTGTGGGCGTCCTCGGACCGTAACAACAGAGTCCTGGGGAACCTCGCCTGGATACACTCGCATGGCCGGCTCGGTGGAACGGGTTACGTGTCCATCCTCCCTGTAGATCAGGGGATCGAGCATTCGGGCGTTGCGAGCTTCACGAAGAATCCCGACTACTTCGACCCGGCGAAGATCGTGGAGCTGGCGATCGAGGGTGGCTGCAACGCCGTCGCCTCGACGTTCGGTGTGCTGGGCGCAGTCGCGCGTCAGTACGCTCACAGGATTCCGTTCCTCGTCAAGCTCAACCACAACGAGCTGCTCACGTTCCCGAACACGTTCGACCAGATCATGTTCGGAACCGTCGAGCGGGCGTACGAGATGGGCGCCGCGGCGGTCGGCGCCACGATCTACTACGGCTCGGGCGAGAGCGACCGGCAGATCCAGGAAGTTGCCGAGGCATTCTCGCTGGCGCACGATCTCGGCATGGCGACGGTGCTGTGGTGCTACCTGCGGAATTCGGCGTTCAAGAAGGACAAGGACTTTCATGTGAGCGCCGATCTCACGGGGCAGGCGAACCACCTTGGTGTGACGATCCAGGCCGATATCATCAAGCAGAAGCTACCCGAGAACAACGGGGGCTACCTGGCGATGAACGAGGGCGGTGCCAGCTTCGGGAAGTTCGACAAGCAGATGTATGAGAAGCTGGGCAGCGACCATCCGATCGATCTGTGCCGCTGGCAGGTAGCCAACTGCTACATGGGCCGTGTCGGCCTGATCAACAGCGGCGGCGCCTCGGGCAAGAACGACTTCGGAGATGCCGTTCACACGGCCGTAATTAACAAGCGGGCGGGCGGAACCGGGTTGATCTCCGGCCGGAAGGCGTTTCAGCGCCCGATGAAGGAAGGCGTCCAACTGCTGAATCTGATCCAGGACGTCTATCTGGCGCGCGCGATCACTCCCGCCTGATCCGGCGTGAGGAGCAGCGCGCGCTCCGTTCCATGTCGCCGGGACTCCCGGCGATCTGCTGAGTTTCGGGCTCCGGTCGCGCGTCGATCGGGGCCCGGTACCGTTCTGCTCCTTTCTGCCGCGCTGGTAGTGTCAGGGCTTCTTCCCTCCACGGCATCCGCTCAGAAGACGGACACGCTCCGCGTGCGAAACGGCGGCGTGATTATCGGGGAGATTAAGGAGCTGGATCGAGGCCAGCTTCGCTACTCGACCGACGCGATGAGCACCGTATACGCGGACTGGGAGAAGGTCCTGAGCCTCCAGAGTGACAAGTACTTCGAGTTCGAGCTCGCTTCCGGCGAGCGGGTGTATGGGCGAATCGGGCTCGGCCCGGAGGACCGGACGGCCACGCTGATACTGGCGGATACGACCGTGATGCAGCTGAAGGAGCTGGTCACGATCGTCCCGATCCGGCAAACCTTCTGGAGCAGGCTCGACGGATACGTGGATCTTGGCTTCGACTTGCTGAGGGCGAACAACACGCGAACGCTGAATACCGCCACTGAAGTGAACTACAGAGGGGCGAAATGGGCAGGAAAGATCTCGGCCAATGCCTACATGCAGCGACAGGACAGTGCGAACGACGTCAAGCGGAACAGCGCCTCACTCGTCGGCACGCGGATCTTCCCGGGGCGATGGGACGGCCAGGTGTTCATGACATTCGACCAGAACAACGAGATCGCGCTGGATTATCGCGTGCAGGCCGGTGGCGGAGCCGCCTACCGACTGCTCCACACGCACCGCAACTACGCGTCGATTCTGGCCGGTGGCGCATGGGCGACTGAGAGGTACACAACGTCGTCCGACATTACGAACTCGTTCGAGCTTCTGGGTCGGCTTTCCTATCAGGCCTACCGATTCCATACACCGAAGCTGGACGTCTCGACGGGCCTCACGACTTACGCCAGCCTGACCGACCTCGGCCGAATCCGTCTGAGTTTCGATGGCCGGGCCTCGTACGAGATCATCAAGGACTTCACGGTGGGACTGCGAGTCTGGGATGACTTCGACAGCCGGCCACCCGGCTCCGACTCGAGCTCAAACGATTACGGAGCCACGTTCTCGCTTGGATACAAGTTCTGAACGTCCTGATCACAACGCACGTCAGTCGCCCGTCTCGAACCCGTTGCTGCCCCCTCCGTTCTGCGGCAGGTTCCGGGGATCCGACTCGCCGAGCCCAATCTCTTCTGGAGTCGTATTCATGACCGGATCTGATCCTGGCACCCGCGGTGCTGTGATTCCGGCCCTTCCGGGCCATGCAAGCACGGTGCTGCTCGCACTCGCCATGGCACTTGCCGGGTGCACGGTAGGCCCCGACTACGAGCCTCCCGATTTCACGGTCGAGACGGTCCCCGACCAGTGGCGCACGACGCTCGAGACGGAGATGGATGCCGATACCACTGACCTCGAAATGTGGTGGATCGCGTTCAACGATCCGATGCTGACCGAGTTGATCAGGCGATCCGAGTTCGGGAACCTCGATCTCCAGGCGGCCGTCGGACGGGTGGCCGAGGCTCGTGCGATTCGTGGTGTCGCCACGGGCCAGTACTGGCCCGACATCGCGCTTGGCGGGGCCTACAGCTACCAGAAGCTCAGCGAGAACGGGCTTCAGGGCGCCCAGGTAGGTCAACCGGACGACGGGACCGGGGAGTTTTCGCCCTCGGACTGGGCGGGCCCGAGGGGGCCGCCAGCATCAGGGGGGGCGCTCCGGGCCCTGAACGCGGTGCGGATCGGCCACGGCGTGCGCTGTCTCGAGGATGCCGACCTTGTGGCCGAGCTTCGAGAAAGGCAGATCCCGCTCGAGGTGTGTCCGACCAGCAACGTCTGTCTGGGTGTCGCGCCGTCCTTCGCCGAGCACCCTCTTCCGCGACTGCTCGACGCCGGCCTGTACGTGACACTCAATTCCATCGACCCCCCGATGTTCGGGACGACCCTGACCGACGAGTACCTCTAGGCGGCGGACGCATTCGGCTTGGGCACCGGCGAGGTTCGCGACCTGGTCGTGAGGGCTGCGGAAGCCTCACTTCTGCCTCCGGAGGACAAGGCAAGGCTGCTGGAGAGGGTGGGGCAGGGCTTCCAGGCGCTGTGAGATTCGACGGACCTTCCTGATTCCAGGTCGCCGCGATTCGCGTGGAGGCTGCCGGGCGGCTGGCTCAGCCTGTCAGTCGGCGTCCGCCGGCTCGGGTGACCCGCCGACAGGCGCGGCACGGGTCGTCACATCTCGCCGCGGCACGGGGACCTCGATCCCCTCCTCAGCCAGCTTCAGACGCACCAGTCGTGGAAGGTCGGAGTACATGGACCACCAGTCCACCGTCCTGACCCATGGCCACAACTTGACCTCGACCCAGGACTCGGCCAGACGAGACACCCATACCGTCGGGGCGGGTTCGTCCAGGACCCGCTCATCCTCCCGCAACATCTGCTCCAGCACCGCCATCGCCTCCTGCAGGTCTGACGTGTACCCGATGCGGGCAACCGCCTCGACACGACGATTCACTTCCGCCGATCGGTTCTCGACGTTGGAGCCCCAGATGTTCTTGTTGGGAACGAGTAGCCGGCGAGCGTCGAACGTGACGATCGTCGTGTTCCACAGGCCCATGGCCCGGACTTTTCCGACCACTCCGGCCGCCTCGACGATGTCGTCCACGTCGTACGGGCGGCTGGCGAGAATGGCGATCCCGGCGAACAGGTTTGAAATCGAATCCTGCAGGGCGAAGCCGACGACCAGACCGGCCACACCCAGTCCCGCCAACAGCGTCGTGGTCTGCACGCCGATGAAAGAGAGGCCCGCGAACAGACCGGTGAGGGTGGCCACCGGTCGGAGAATGCGGCCGAGGAGATCCCGCACCAGGCGCGATCCCCGCACCAGCCGAACCGCCTGCGCGAACCGCCACAGGAGGCTGAACAGGATTCGGAAGAAGACGATGAAGGCGATCACGATCAGTGCGCGGACGATTACCGTACCCGCGTTCTGCCTCAGAGACCGCCACAGGTCGGACAGGTACCCCCGCGCCAGGCCCAGGAACACCTGCGGATTCAGGACGTCGCCCGTCACTTCCCCGGTCGCGCGGATGAGATTTTCACGGTATGCGGCCGTTTCGTAGCCACGCTCCTCCAGGCGATCGTTGAGGGATGCCGCGTTGCCCGCGATTGCATCGATCCGCGTCTCCGCCGCGCCCAGCCTGAGCTTGAGGTCCGCGATTTCCGTGGCGGGAGCGTTCGTGCGCTCGGCGACCCGGATCCGCTCCCTGAGGTCGTTGCGCTCGGACACCGCGATCTGCAGGCGCCCGACCGTATTCTCCGCGAACTCGAGTAGATTCTGGTCGTACCGCTCCCAGCGGTCGGCGACGTCTAGCCGAAGCGAGTCGGCGGCGCCCAGGGCCCAGTCCTGGTAGCGGATGAGGGTGTCCGCCCAGGCTCTCAAGTCCTGGATCTCGAGCTCCAGCGGACCGATCTCCTGCGCAGTCGCCGTCGCGCGCTGCACCCTGATCTCATCGAACCTGCCGGCCGTCTCGGCGAACGACGCGTCGAGCATGTCGAGGTGGGCTCGCACGTAGGCCCGCAAAGACGTGCTCACGGAGTCGGCGGGCAGGCTGTCCGGACTGGCCTCATCCAGCAGGTGCGCGAGGCTCTTCAACTCCTCCTGCATCCGGCCTATTTGCTTCAGCGCCTGTAAGCGCAGGAGATTCAGCTCGACGCCCGGGTCGGTGAGGCGGATCGCCCGCAGCGTCTCGACGCTGTCGGCCGCCATGCCCAGGGTATCGAGCATGGCCCGGGCTCGCTCCGCGATGCTCGGGAAGGTGTCACTGGGCACGGAGATGTCGGCAACCGTCCGTTCCACGGCGGTCGAATCAGTCTCCTGCCCGTAGGCGCGAGATGGCGAGGCCGACACCGCGATCGCGAGCAGCATGCCCACCGGGAGGAGACGCCAGACGGAATGCCGCCGGTTGCCGCCCCATTCCGCGGCTCGCGAGCTTGCCGTCCAGTCGCTCTTCATCGCAGGTTTCTCAACTCGTTGAGGTTCCGCTGTCCAATCTATCTCTTCTTCGCCCAAAAAAGCGAAGAATTGCCAACTCACACATGACCGCTGATAATCCGTTTCCCTGCATACTCAAATGAACGAGGTGGACGGATGAACAGGTCCCGAGCCCGACTTCCCGTTCTGCTCGCGGCTCTCGCCCTGCTGGTTGCAGGGTGTGCGGTAGGCCCGAACTACGAACCGCCCGAGCTGACCGTAGAGACCGTGCCCGACCAGTGGCGCACGACGGTCGAGACGGAAATGCAGGCGGATACGACCGACCTCGAGATGTGGTGGATCTCGTTCAACGACTCGCTGCTCACGGAGCTGATCCGGAGGTCCGAGTTCGGGAACCTGGACCTGCAGGCCGCCGTCGGTCGGGTAGCCGAAGCGCGCGCGATCCGCGGTGTCGCCAAGGGCGGCTTCTGGCCTGACATCGTGCTGGGCGGTGCCTACAGCTACCAGAAGCTCAGCGAGAACGGCCTCCAGGGGGCCCAGGTGGGCGAACCGGGGGACGACGCCGGCTCGCTGCTCTCCGACCCGTTCGATTCGTGGACGACCGGGCTGAGCCTGAGCTGGGAAATCGACCTGTTCGGGCGCATCCGGCGCACGGTCGAGGCGGCCGATGGCCAGTTGCAGGCGTCGGTGGAGGACTATCGCGATGTCCTCGTCACGCTCTACGCGGAAGTTGGCTCCGCATACGTGGACGCTCGGGCGTTCCAGACCCGCCTGGATTTCGCTACCCAGAACGTTGCCGCGCAGGAGAACAGTCTCGAGTTGACGCGTGACCGGTTCAACGCCGGCCTCACATCGGCGCTTGACGTCGCCCAGGCGGAGCAGAACCTCGCGCAGACGAAATCGACAATCCCGGTTCTGGAAATCGGGCTCGAGGCGTCGCTCAACCGGCTGGCGGTTCTGCTCGGCGAGGCGCCGGGCAACCTGCATGACGAACTGCAGGAGCATAACGGGCTGCCCCAACCCGATGACAAGGTGGCCTACGGGATCCCGGCGGATTTGCTCCGCAGGCGGCCCGACATCCGGCAGGCGGAGCGTCTCCTGGCGTCGCAGACGGCGCGCATCGGCATCGCCACAGCCGATCTTTACCCGACGTTTTCGCTCGGCGGGACGGTGGGGCTCGAGGCACTGGACTTCGACAACCTGGGAGACGGAGGCAGCGTGTTCTGGAGCATCATTCCCAGGATCAGTTGGCCGATCTTCACCGGCGGGAAGATCCGCAACCGGATCCGGGCCGAGGAAGCGCGCACGGCGCAGGCACTGGCCGCCTACGAGCAGACGGTTCTCCGTGCCCTGGAGGAAGTGCAGAACGCCCTGGTGGCGTACGGGCAGGAGAAGGTGAGGCGCGACCGCCTCCAGGAAGCGGTGAACGCGTCCCAGCGAGCCGTAGATCTCGTGGAAACGCAGTACCTGTCGGGACTCACCAATTTCCAGAACTTCCTCGACTCCCAGCGGTCTCTGTTCCGGCAGCAGGACGAGCTGGCGAGCAGCGCCGGTCAGGTGAGAAACAACTTGATCATTCTGAACCGGGCTCTGGGCGGAGGCTGGTCGCCCAGCAAGGCCGAGGTGACGGCAGCTGCGGCCGAGGGAGAGACTCCTCCGCCGCCGGTTGGAGGTGACCGGTGAACCAGGGCGTCAGGTCTTCAGAATTCACCAGAGATCGAGCGAGCTACTCAATGCATACGCGTGGCATTCTGTTCGTGACCGTGATTGCGGCAGGAATCCTGATCACGGGCTGCGGGGGCGATGACGGTCCGATTCGGCAGCCCCCGGAGGTCACGGTTCGGCAGCCGGTCGTGCGACCGGTTCAGCCGTTCGTCGACTTTACCGGGACCACGCGGGCCGTTGAGTCGGTCGAGATCCGGGCACGGGTCGGAGGAGTGCTGCAGCGGCAGCTGTTCGGGTCGTCCGACATCGTCGACGAAGGCAAGATCCTGTTCGTCATCGAGCCGGATCAGTACCAGGCGGTGCGCGACGAAGCGGTAGCGTTCTTGCGCTCGGCCGTCGCGGACTCGGCGCTCAAGGAGTCGAACCTGGAGCGCATTCAGATCGCGATCGAGACCGACGCGGTGAGCCGACAGGACCTGGATCGAGCTCAAGCGGAGCGGGACGCCGCAGTGGCGGCGGTTCTCGGGGCGCAGGCCAGGCTGTCCAGGGCCCAGCTCGACTACGACTACACGAGTGTGCGATCGCCGATCACGGGCCAGGTGGGCCGCCGCCTCGTGGATCCTGGCAACCTCGTCGGTTACAGCGACCAGACTCTCCTTACGACGGTGAACCGGCTGGCTCCGATCCACGTCTTCTTCAACGCGCCCGAATGGGTTGTCCTCCAGATGCTGCGCCAGATGGAATCCGCGCGAGGTGAGCTGGCGCATGGCGACGAGTCGGTCATGGACGGTCTCGAAGGCGCCGGTGAGCAGGACGATGAGGCGGTGCAGGCCCAGGAAGCTGTCGTGAAGGTCCTGGTCGGCACGGCCGCGGACGAGGACCGGTTCCCCTTCGAGGGATACATCAACTTCATCGGAAATACAGTGGATCCGAGCACCGGCACGATCGAGCTTCGAGCCGTGTTCGAGAACGCCGATCTCCAGCTTTTCCCGGGCCTGTTCGTCCGGGTGCGAGTCATGGCGGTGGCCGCCGAGGATCGGCTGCTCGTGGACGAACGCGCCATCGGCACTGACCTGGGCGGCAAGTACGTGTACCTGGTAGGCGACGAGAACATCGTCGAGCGCCGCTACGTGACGGTCGGCCAGCCTCAGCCCGACGGCACGGTCGTGATCGATGATGGTCTCGAGGAGGAAGAGACCTACATCTCGAACGGACTCCTGCGCGCCCGGCCGGGCCTGCCCGTGACGCCCCGAACAGAAGACGAGATGGCGCAGCGCCAGGCCGCCACCGAGTCCCAGTTGCAGGGTGGCGCCGAAGAAGATCCCGGAGAGGAGGAGTAGGCCATGTTCAGCCGCTTCTTCATCTACCGGCCGGTCTTCGCGCTGGTCATTGCGATCGTCATCGTCATCCTGGGAACGATCTCGATCCCGACCCTTCCGGTGGAGTCGATGCCGGACATCACTCCACCGACCGTGTCCGTGAGCACGAGTTTCCCGGGCGCAGGCGCCCAGGTGGTCGAGCAGACCGTCACCACGCCGATCGAGAAGGAAGTGAACGGCGTGGAGGACATGATTTACATGCAGTCAAAGAGTACGTCGGTCGGCAGCATGGAGCTGACAGTCTCGTTTGATATCGGGACGGATCCGGACATGGCCGCCGTGCTCACGCAGAACCGGGTGTCGATCGCCGAACCACTCCTGCCGGAAGACGTGAAGCGCCAGGGGGTGAAGACGGAGAAGCAGTCCACCCAGATCACCCTGATGGTGAACCTCATCTCTCCGGACGGGCGGTACGACGACATCTTCATCTCCAACTACGCCACCACCCAGATCAACGACGTTCTGGCCCGCGTCCGTGGTGTCGGTAAGGTCACCGCGATGGGGGCCAAGGACTTCGGAATGCGGATCTGGCTGGATCCGGGCAAGCTGAAGGCCCGCGACCTCACGTCGGACGAGGTCGTCAACGCCTTGCGGGAGCAGAACGTGCAGGTGGCCGCCGGCACAATTGGGCAGCCACCGAACCCGGCGGGCCTCAACTTCCAGTACACGATCACCACACTGGGCCGGCTCGAGACGGTTCAGCAGTTCGAAGACATCATCGTCAAGGCCGGGGGGGCCGGCGAGCTGGTGAGGGTGCGCGACGTGGCCCGGGTCGAGCTCGGGGCGCAGGACTACTCCTGGTACGTGCAGCTCGACGGCGCGCCGAGCGTGGCGATCGCCGTGTACCAGCTTCCGGGTTCGAATGCGCTTGCCGTGGCCCAGGGGATCAAAGAGGCCATGGCGGAGTTGGAGCAGAACTTCCCGGAGGGTCTCGAATCGGTGATCGCCTACGACTCGACCCTGTACATCGAGGCATCGATCGACGAGGTGATTTCGACCCTGATCATCGCGATTCTGCTGGTGATCTTCTCAGTGTTCATCTTCCTCCAGGACTGGCGCACTACGGTCATTCCCTCGGCCACGATCCCGGTCTCCCTGATCGGCACCTTCTTCGCCATGAAGCTGTTCGGGATGTCGATCAACAACCTGACTCTGTTCGGACTGGTGCTCGCCATCGGCATCGTGGTGGATGACGCCATCGTGGTCGTCGAGAACACCATGCGCCTGATCGACGAGGAGGGCATGGAGGCAAAGGCCGCCACGGCGAAGGCGATGGAAGAGGTTGGAGGAGCCATCGTCGCGACGACCCTGGTGCTGCTGGCCGTGTTCGTGCCGACGGCCCTGATGCCTGGACTCACTGGGCGCCTGTATCAGCAGTTCGCCATCACGATCTCAATTGCGACGGTGTTCTCGTCGGTCAACGCGCTGACGCTCAGCCCTGCCCTGGCCGGCATGCTGCTTCGCCCCTCACCCGAGAAGCGTGGCCGCTTCTTCACGAAGTTCAACGAGTACTTCGAAGTCACGACTGACAAGTACATGAGCGCCGTGAAAGGGCTCGTTCGCAGAACGGGGCTGGTGCTGGTCGTGTTCGCGGGCCTTATGGTCGCGATGTTCCTGAGCTTCAACCTGGTCCCCGCCGGATTCATCCCGGACGAGGACCAGGGCTACTTCTTCGTGAACGTCGAGCTCCCGGACGGGGCCTCGATGGAGCGCATTGAAGAAGTCATGGATCGAATCAACCTGGTGCTCGATAACACGTCCGGAGTGCAGAACTACATCACGATTGGCGGCTACTCATTCCTGAACGCGGTGCAGGGGTCGAATTTCGGAGCTGTAATCGCAACGCTCGACAACTGGTCGGACCGGAGCAAGGAAGAGCACGTCGAGGCGCTGATGGCGAACATGCAGCGTTACCTCTTCTCGCTGCAGGAGGGGACGGCGTTCGCGTTCGGACCGCCGCCCATCGTCGGCCTCGGAAACGCCACCGGTTTCTCGCTGGAGCTCCAGGACCGTGGAGGTATAGGTCTTCAGCAGCTACAGGTCTTCGCAAACGACATGGTCGCGGCCGGCAACGCGAGTCCTGTGGTGGACCGGCTCAATCAGAACTTCACCGCCAATGTGCCGCAACTGTTCGTGGACGTGGACCGGAATCGAGTAAAGACGTATGGAGTGCCCCTGCAAAGCGTATTCAACACGCTACAGGCCAACCTGGGATCGGCTTATGTCAACGACTTCAACATCTTCGGCCGCACGTGGAAGGTGCAGGTCCAGGCCGACGAGCAGTTCCGCTCGCGGGTGTCCGACATCGATCGGCTGGAGGTGCGAAATGCGGCGGGGGACATGATCCCCATGGGGACGCTGGCGCAGGTACGGGACACGGTCGGCCCGAACGTGATCACGCGCTTCAACATGTTCCCGGCGGCGACGATCACGGGCGTTCCCGCTGCCGGGAAGTCTTCCGGAGAGGCAGTCAAGGAGATGCAGGCCCTCGCCGGCCAGTATTTGCCACCACAGATGGGCTACCAGTGGTCCGGGGTGACGTTCCAGCAGATCGCCGCCGGCAACCTGGCCCCGATCATCTTCAGCCTGGCCATCGTATTCGTGTTCCTGTTCATGGCCGCCCAGTACGAGAGCTGGCTGATTCCTCTGGCCGTGCTCATGGGTGTACCGATGGCCATCCTGGGGGCACTTCTGGGTACGGGGCTCAGAGGACTCGACAACAACATCTACACGCAGATCGGACTCGTGCTGCTGATCGGACTCGCGGCGAAGACAGCGATCCTGATCGTGGAGTTCGCCAAGCAGCAGCGGGAGGATGGGAAAGGCGTGATCGAGGCGGCCGAGACGGCGGCCCTGCTGCGCTTCCGACCGATACTGATGACCGCGTTTTCCTTCATCCTCGGCGTGATCCCGCTGGCGATCGCGTCAGGAGCCGGCGCGGCGAGTCGCGTGTCGCTCGGCACGGCCGTGTTGTTCGGGATGTTGATCGCCACGGTGAGCGGAATATTCCTGATCCCCGTATTTTATGTGATCATCCAGGGGCTGGTCGAACGGAAGGGCACGAAGAAAGCAGCCACGGCCGTCGAGCCGGCGGCACAGGAGGGGTAGTCGATGGATCTCAGGGGACGCAGCTTTCTGAAGTTGCTGGATTTTTCGGCGGACGAGATCCGCTACCTGCTGGACCTGTCGTTCGCGCTCAAGAGAGCGAAACAGGAAGGCAAGGAGCAGCCGCGGCTGGCGGGTCGCAATATTGCCCTGATCTTCGAGAAGACATCCACACGAACTCGCTGTGCGTTCGAGGTCGCGGCCTATGACCAGGGCGCTCACGTTACGTACCTGGGACCGACCGGCTCGCAGATCGGGCACAAGGAATCGGTGGCGGATACCGCGCGGGTACTGGGCCGGATGTACGACGGGATCGAATACCGGGGATTCGGCCAGGACCGGGTCGAGACCCTCGCCGAGTACTCCGGCGTACCAGTGTGGAACGGGCTGACGGACGAGTTTCACCCGACCCAGGTCGTGGCCGACGTGATGACCATGATGGAGCATTCGGATCGCGACCCGGACCAGATCTCGTTCTGCTACCTGGGGGATGCGAGAAACAACGTCGGCAACTCGCTGATGGTCGGTGGGACGCTGCTCGGAATGGACGTTCGCCTATGCGCGCCGCGCGACCTGTGGCCCGAGGAAGCGCTGGTACGACGTTGCCGGGATATCGCCGGCGCGAGCGGCGCGAGCCTCGAGCTCACGGAGAGCGTCGAGCAGGGAGTGAGCGAGGCGGACTTCCTGTACACCGACGTCTGGGTGTCGATGGGCGAGCCACCGGAGCGCTGGGCCGAGCGGATCGAGACGCTTCGGCCGTACCAGGTGAACAGGCAGGCTCTCGAATTGACCGGAAATCCGGAAGTTAAATTTCTGCACTGCCTTCCGGCTTTCCACGACAGAAAGACTAAGGTGGGAGAAGAGATCTTCCACGAGCACGGCCTTGAAGGGATGGAAGTGACCGACGAGGTGTTCGAGTCCGGGGCTTCGATCGTGTTCGACCAGGCCGAGAACCGGATGCATTCGATCAAGGCGATTATGGTCGCGACGCTGGGCGACTGAGGCGATCCGCCGCAATTTCTGGCCACTGAGCCGGGGAGATTCACATGAGGGAACGGATACGAGGATTTCTCGCATCACTGACGCGCAGTCCGATCGGGATGTTCGGTACGATGCTGGCGGGCGCAGCGGGATTCCTGATGATCACGCTATTCGCTTACGACATGATCGGCGAGAGCGAGAGTCCGTACCTGGGGATCATCACGTACATGGTTCTCCCCACCATCTTCTTCGTCGGACTCGTCCTGATCGTCATCGGGATCAGGAGGCAGATGAAGCGCAGAGTCGCAGCGGAAGCGTCCGGCGAACTGAGGGACGAGTTCCCGATCATCGACCTGAATGACGACAGGACCCGGACCTGGCTGCTGACCGCGGGTGCATTCGGTGCAGGCGCGGCCGTTCTGTTGGCCACTTCGACGATCAAGGGCGTGGAGTACGTGGACTCCAACGCGTTCTGTGGTACGACCTGCCACGTCATGGAGCCGGAGTGGACGGCATACCAGAGATCTCCACACGCCCGTGTGCACTGCGTCGACTGCCACGTCGGAGGCGGCGCCAGCAACTTCCTGCAGGCGAAGTTGTCGGGCGTCAGGCAGGTGATCGCCCTGGCCACCAATTCATACAGCCGGCCCATCCCCACTCCCGTTCACGACCTCCGGCCGGCCCGAACGACCTGCAACGAATGCCACTGGCCGACCCGGTTCCACGGCGACCGCACGCGGGTGATCACACGCTTCCGCAGTGATTCTGCCAACACCGAAACGCAAACGATCATCGTCAACAACGTCGGCGGCGGGCAGGAGCTCGGAGTCTCGGTGGGAGTCCACTGGCACGTCGATCCGTCGCTCGAGGTCCACTTCCGGTCCGACGAAAAGCGGGAATTCGTCGAAGAGATCGAGACGCTGTACGCCGACGGTAGTCGAAAGGTGTTCACCCGCGAGCCCGGGGAGAACGACCCGGCTGCCGAGTCCGTGCGTACGATGGACTGCATTGATTGCCACAATCGTCCGACGCATGTCTACCTGTCGCCGGAGGAATCGATCGACGGTTCCCTCAGGCTCGGGGTGTTGAGTCGCGATCTGCCGTTCATCCGTCGTGAAGGGCTGGCGGCCCTCAAGGTAGAATACGCTTCGCACGACGAGGCGAAGGAAGGAATCGCGACGCAGATACGTGAATTCTATGCAGGCTCCTTCCCGTCTCTCGCCGCCGAACAGTCGCATAGCGTTGAGGAGGCGATCGAGACGCTTCAAGAGCTGTTCACGACGAACGTGTTTCCCGCCATGAACGTCACGTGGGGTACGTATCCGGACCACCTCGGACACAAGGGTATGGCCGGCGGCTGTTTCCGTTGCCACAACGTTGCGTTCACCGCCGAAGACGGATCCAAGATCTCGGCCGACTGCGAGTTGTGTCACCAGATCGTTGCCTACGAGAGAACCGCCGACGAGATCGCGCTGGTAGTTGAGGAGTGAAGTCCGGCGACACTGATCACCCCGCGACCGGATCCGGCTGGCGGACCGCGGCAGCGATCGCCGGGATCATCGCGCTGTTCGTGCTCGGCTCGGTCGTGTCGCGGTTCCTGTATCCCGATCGACCGGCCGTCGTGCATGAGCTGTCGGGCTCGACGATGGGAACGACCTGGACGGCGAAGCTCGTGGTCCCGCCCGGAGCCACGACTCTCGTCGCGGCGGCCCGGGACTCGATCGTCGCAAGGCTCGACAGGGTAAACGAGTCCATGTCCACCTGGGACCCCGCCTCCGAGATCTCCCGGTTCAATCGCACAGTGTCCGTCGAGCCGTTTCCAGTTTCCGTCGAGTTCGTCGATGTTGTCAGGCGGGCCGGGACCGTGAGCCGGGCGACCAGCGGCGCGTTCGATGTGACCGTCGCACCGCTGGTAACTCTCTGGGGATTCGGGGCGGACGGAACAGCGGGCCAGCCGCCAGACCCGGGGGCATTGCCGGCGGTGATGGCCCACGTTGGCTACGAGAAGCTGCAGATCAGCGATGACGGACGGGCGCTGCGGAAGACGGACCCCGGGGTTTCGATCGACCTGTCGGCGATCGCCAAGGGATACGGGGTGGATCGGTCTGCCGAGGCTCTCGCGTCGATGGGCCTGGCCGCGTTCGCCGTCGAAGTCGGGGGAGAAGTTCGAGCCCGCGGGCGGAAGCCTGACAACTCACCGTGGCTCGTCGGCATCGAAGCTCCGGATCCGACCGCACGGACCGTGCTGCGCAGCATTCCGCTGCTGGACGCTTCCATCGCCACGTCGGGCGACTATCGGAACTTCTACGAGTCCGGCGGGACGCGATATGCTCATATCGTAGATCCGCGGACCGGATCACCCGTGCCGTGGCAGGGCTTCTCGGTCACAGTGATCCACGCCAGTGCCACCCTGGCCGACGCGTGGGCCACGGGCATGAGCGTACTCGGCCCCGCCGAGGGAATTGCGCTGGCCGACCGCGAGGGACTCGCGGTGCTGTTCGTGCTGCCTGACGGAGAGGGTGGTGGCTACCGCGAGCTGCCTTCGGAGGCCTGGGAACCCGGCGTGGACGGCGGAAATGCCAGCGAAGCGGCACGGGCGCAGATCCCGATCACGAACGGAATGACCGGCGCGGGAATGTCCTGAGGCCAGACCGGTAATCCCAGCAGGAAGAGCACCGCGAGCGCGAGTGCCACCAGCATGTAGGGTCGCAGCCACCGTGAGTTTCTTCCAGCCAGCAGGCTCACCGCAGGCACGACGTGCGTCGGGATCGCCCACATCAGATTCAGGTTCCCGTTCGTCACCGTATGCAGTGACACGAAGGTGAGGAACGCCAGCACGAAGCCCGCGATTCCAACGACTCCGAACAGCGTTCCGTCAAGCCAGCGGCGTGCCCCGGGCCCGGCCTTCCGATCTCGAATCGTTACCAGTACCAGCCCGGCCCCGATGATCCAGCCCACGATCGTGGGCCAGGGTATTGCGGGCTCCCGCCCACCCGCGCCCGGACCCCAGGTCAGTGTGTCGGTACGGCTGACCAGCGGTCGCTCGGCACCGGGTGCACCAATCGTGGCCGACCCGAGCCACTCCAACAGGTACTCTGGAAGGAACAGTGCATCTCGCGCCGTGGCCTGGCGGTCAGAGGGCTGTCCGAGCCCGATGTCCATCGCGAAGTCGACGCCCGGGTTTCCGACCAGGTTCGGATCCAGCAACTGACGGAAGCTGCGTTCCGGGTCCGCCAGATTCACGGTCAGCTCAGGGCCGAGGATCGTCTCGAATACATCCCGCGGCCGGGTGGAGCAGTTGTCGAAGAAGAAGTCGTACCGGTAGACCCGATTCTCGGGGCGCGCGTTCTCCACCAGCAACGCGAACAGGGTGTTCACCTGGTTGGGACTGAGGTCCAGAGTCTGCTCGATCGACGCCCGGCCCTCCTGGCTCCAGTACCACGTGGAAGCGTCCAGCGGCGCCCTCGATGCGCTCAGCATGTAGTCCAGCTTTCCGTACGCGAACCGTCCCACGAACCCGGCACCACCGAGCAGCGTCTCCGGGAAGTCGAACGTCCCGTAGTTGAACCCTACGTCGAGCCCGGTTTCGGGGTCTTGCACCCGGATGATCGTGTGTCCGAACAGCGAGTACAGGCGGTCGCCAGGCAGGACCGTGATGACAGAAACGAGGGCAGAGTCGGAGAGGACAGGCACCGCATCTCCCCGGCCGTCCTGCGCCGTAACGGCGGGAGGCGCGGACAGGCAGGCCGCGCACACGAGGCCGATGCGGAGTGCCACGGACGGTGTCGGAAGGCGCCAGTTCATGGACGGAAACCTAAGGGGCAGCCGGGATAGCGGCCAAGCCCATGTCGGTCGCGCGAGTCGTTTGCGAGCCATAGTTTAGGATCGTTGGTCGTACCGGTGGTCAATACCGGTCTCAGGCATCGTCGCTGCGAGGCTTCTCGATGACGAATCGGTCCCTTTCAACCCTTGCCGCAGCCTGCGCGCTGGTGCTGTGCGCGTTCGGCCCCGCTCGGGCCCAGGACGCCCAATACTGGACGAACGACTATGGAAACCGGGCCCGGCTGCTGGGCGGCGCCATGGTGGGAAGCGCGTCGGATCTCAGCGCGGTCTACTACAACCCCGGGCGCCTGGCACTGCTGGAATCCGCAGGAGCATTCCTGACCGGGTACGTATTCAACTACGACCACCTGAGCCTGACGAACCCCGCGGCTCCAGAGGATGGGGTCACCTCGTCACGCCTGGACGCGATCGCGGCGCTCATCGCAGGTGAGTTGAGGTTCGGGTTTCTCGGCGATTCCCGCCTCGCATACTCGTTCATGAATCGGCATGACTTCGAGATCCGGCTGAACGAGGAGGTGATACTCGAGGCCCCCGACCTGGTCGAGGCGCCGGACCTCGAGCTGCTGGCCGGGAACCTCGGGTACGAGACGAGACTGTCGGAATACTGGGCAGGCTTCACCTGGGCAAAGCCGTTGGGCAGCGGGCTCGGGCTCGGGATATCCACCTTCGTGTCCGTCCGGTCTCAGCGGGCCCGTTCCAACGTGGGTTTTCAGGAACTGACGGACCAGGGCGAAGCGACCGTCGTTTCGAGGTTGCGGGACTACAACTACGACAGCTGGCGGGTGCTGCCAAAGATCGGACTGGGCTGGGAGAGTGAACCGTGGTCGGTCGGCTTCACGGTCACGTCGCCCGGCGTGAAACTGTGGGGCAGCGGCGACGAGACGCTCAGCACCTCCGTGGTCGGACAGGTAGAAGCGTCGGATGGGACCCTCCCGACCTACATCGCCGTCGATTCCCAGGAGGACATTCCCTCGACATTCAACTCCCCCTGGGCCGTCGCGATCGGCGCGGCCTACCTGTTCTCGTCTTCTACTCGGGCTCACTTCTCCGCGGAGTGGTTTTCCAGCAATAACAGGACAATTCTGGACGCGGAGCCGTTCGTGCCCCAGACGGGCGGAGAGCCGCTGGATCCGTCGGTCTATCTCGAAATGAAGTCCCTGGCCAACGTCGGCATCGGCGTGGAACACGTGTTCAACGAGAAGCTCACTTCGTACGCGAGCTTCCGCACCGACTTCAGTGGAGCGAAGGAGCCGATACCCACGGAGACGACGTTCGCGATCTGGGATCTGTACCACCTGGGGGCCGGTGTCCAGGCAACGGTCGGCCGCTCCGATTTCACGCTCGGCCTGATGTACAGCCACGGGAGCCAGCGCCGACCCAACGCGCTGGTCGACCTGGGCCTGGAGGACGAAAGCGGCCTCCTGTCGGAGGACACGAAGTACTCCTTCACCCGCCTCACCCTGCTGCTCGGATTCCAGCTCGCGTTCGCCCCCGAACTCGGGACTGGATAGGAGGTCATTATGTTT
>Ga0316193_10000280_pt1 | contig 30499 bp, 22 predicted proteins | sample MerIslsedime2_MG_FD_207735 | JGI IMG/M metagenome (GOLD analysis project Ga0316193, IMG submission 207735) | Coastal sediment microbial communities from Maine, United States - Merrow Island sediment 2 | ecosystem: Environmental > Aquatic > Marine > Coastal > Sediment | place: USA: Maine... | reverse complement strand
CAACTAGACTGCTTGGTCTAGAACACATAAAATGGATGGAGTAGTTTTGTCAATCAGTCGCGGGAGCAAATGATGAATTCATTCAATCGAGCTGCAACGTTTCTTGCAGGTTTTGGCGCATGTTTAACAGTCTTCCTAATTATGGGTGCACAGTCAGCCGCCACACCGTCACCCATCGAGCCAGCTCCCGAGCGCGACGTCTACTTCCCCAACACGGAAGCTCTTGCCGCTGACGAGATGCGTGTCATCGCGTGTGGCACTGGCATGCCAACCACTCGCGCCGCCCAGGCCGCGGCCTGTTTCCTCGTCGAGCTTGGCAACGGCGACAAATTCATCTTCGACATCGGCAGCGGATCAGCCGAGCGCATTTCGTCTCTGCAGATTCCCTACGACTTTCTCGACAAAGTATTTGTCGGGCATCTGCATGCCGACCACTTCGGTTCTCTTGGAGAATTATTCATCGGCGGCGCGCTTATGGGCAGGCAGGGGCCACTTCGGATCTGGGGTCCGAGCGGTCCCGTTCCGGAGCTTGGCACGGCTTATTCTGTTCAGAAGCTGAAGGAGATGTATACGTGGGATCTTGCCGGGCGCGTGGGTCTCACCGATCCTCGAGGTTACTCGATTGAGGTCAACGAATTCGATTACAAGGCGGAAAATGCCGTCATCTATGAAGATAATGGGGTCACTGTACGTTCGTTTCCGGCTATCCATTCACTCGACGGGCCGGTCAGCTTCAGCCTCGAATGGAATGGGCTGAAATTTGTCTTCGGCTCCGACACCTACCCCAACAAGTGGTTCGTGGAATACGCAAAAGACGCGGATATCGCTATTCACGAATGCTTCGTTGCTGTTCCCGATCTCGTTACGAAGATGCGGTTCACGCCGGAGCAGGCGTTGTTGGTCGGAACCCAGATTCATACCGCCCCGGAGGCCTTTGGCAAGGTAATGTCGCAAATAAAGCCACGTGTCGCGGTCGCCTACCACTTCTTCAAGGACTTCGATACGACCCCATCCGTGAACGACCGAATCCGCACCACCTACGATGGTCCACTGAGCCTCGCCGAGGACTTCATGGTCTGGAACATTACCAAGGATGACATCAGGGTTCGTATGGCGGCGGTGGAGGAAGCCACGTGGGCACCGCCCCTCGCTGGCGCTCCGCAACTTCCTGGGGGAGATTCTGACAGAAAGAAATTCAGCGAGGGTTATGGTGTTCCCATGGAAGCGATGTTGTACTCCGATTTTATTATTGAAGGTCGGTGGGGCGAGGTCGACGAGGTGCTCCGCGGGGTCTACGAAGAGGCCAGCGACAACCTGGGCCGAGAATTTCCATACCCGGAGAATTAGACGGTCGGGATTGATATGGGAGGTGGAATGCCAGGGTTGGTGATTGCGTTGCTTATCGCACTGTAGGCTGCGCCTGCTTGCGCGCAGACAGTTAACCATGACGCAAGCGACCATAGATCGACCTCCAGTCATGAAAGTGTTGCACTCTGTGCCGAAACGGGGGTTGAGTTTGAGGAGTACGAAGACAAATAGATCAGCAAGAAGAGTCGGCATGCGCTACTTGGCATGCCTGATGTCAGTCCTTGCATCCGGTCACGGATTTGCACAGGAGAACGCCTCCAACCCGCTTGCCGCTGTAAACAGTACTGATGGTCGATTGCAGTATATGGACCTGGGTGGTGCGTACATCACGGATGCCTTTGTGGACGGCGCCTACATGCTTAATCCCAAAGTGAAGCTCAAGTACGAAGTGCATCACTGGACGTCTAACTTGACCGGCGAGCGGCTGAACAACTTCGAGTCCCTTCATCTAAAAGCCATCTGGTTCCCGACCCAGGGAGAGTGGGGCTCATGGAAATACAAGCCGGCCATTGGCCTTGAGTGGATAAAAGGGTGGGGCAATGACGACTACGTTCTTGGTGCCGAAAGTATCGGATCCAGTGCGGATCAACTCGGACCCTTTGTCGGTCTTTCACTGGTGAAAGGCGGCACCGTGCTGGTGCCACTGTTGCAACACTACGTCTCGTACGATGGTCCGGACGTGAAAATGACGGCTGCGCGGCTGATCGCTATTCAGTCGCTTGCGAACAATTCCTGGGGGAAGCTTGATCTTGTCATTCCCGTCGATTGGGAAAATGACAAGGCCATTCCTGCCACTGCCGAGGTGCAATTGGGTAAGATGTTTTCCTCATCGTTCGGCGTCTACATGGATGGAATGGTCGGTATTGGAACGGACAGGCCTTACGACTGGGGAGTCGGCGTGGGAGTCCGGTTCAATTACTGAGTGAGCGGATTTCATACGGATGACCGCATTGTGCCGCTGGACACGGATCTGGCCGGCATTGCGGGTTGCCTGAAGACCCTTGGCCGTGGCTCGAGTGAAATCATTTCGAATACTCCGCAGTTGCGGCGAAATTCTCAGTCCTGAGATACGGCGGCAGTCGGTTGAAGTGGGCGCGGCTCCGCGATTAGCTTATTATCACAGCCAATGACATACCCTTCCTATAAGAGCGTACTCGTCGTCAGTATTTTGTCGACGCTGCTATGCGCCGGAACGGCAATAGCCGATGCTATCGTGCGCAACCAGGCGATGTTCGCCGACACCATCGCAGAATACTATGTCGAAGACGACCACGTTCGACTGGAACTCGAGATCGGTTCCAATGATGTTGCTGCATTTCGCAACCTGTTGCCCGATGTTTTGTATCAACGACTCGGTTACGAAGATACGCCACTAAAGGAAAGGCTACCCAGGTTCGTGTCGGAAGACATGCCGGTGCTGGCGGGAGGAAGCAAATTGCCTGGTCAGGTTACCAGGATCGGCCCGGCGACACGCCCGCTTCGGGACGCCATTACCGGCGAGGAGCTGCCAACACCGGAAGACGAGGCGACGGTTGTCATTCGCGCGACGATTATTTTCCCGTTCGATGAACGACCCGAATCGCTGACACTCATCGCACCAAGAGTAACCGGTGCAGCCAATATTGGTTTTGTGCTGTATCACAAAGGTGTTGCAGTAAACGACTATCGCTATCTTGTTTCCGGGCAAACCGTCAGCCTGGATTGGGAAGACGCCTGGTATTCGGCGTTTCCCGATCGGGGTATGCGGCGCCAATATTATTCGCCCATGACTGGCTTTATATACGTCGAGCCGTATGAAGTGCGTAAAGAAATTATCGTGCGTCCAGCCGACATGCAGCGGTATGTCGATCTGGGTCTCGATGGTGCGACCATAATTCCCGCTGAACGGCACGACGAGATAAAAGCTAAGGTTGTCGAATTCCTGGGCGGGCACTTTCCGGTAAAGATCGATGGCAAACCCGTGGAGGGAACGATCGATCGAGTCAATTTCCTGAAACGATCACTGCGCAGTAGTGTGGTCGTGGACAAACAGGATTTGGAACTCCTGCCGGCAACCATCGGTGTGATTTATGTGTTTCCCACGGAAGGGTTACCGCAAAACGTCGAGATGGAGTGGGACCTGTTTAACGCCAAAACGCCGACGGTTCCCGCCGCCACTGTGGACCAGGCCGGTCCGTTACCGGTCATACTCCAGCCGGATTTCAGTACGCTTCGATGGGAAAATTTTCTTAAGTTTCCCGAGCTACCGACTCTCACCGAGATAGACGAGCCGCCAACTGCTTTGCAAAGAGTCGCCGAACTGGGGCGCTGGCTGATGCTGGCACTAAGCATCGTTCTGATCGCCGGGTTGATTAGGTCGGCGCTCGCGACCCGAGCACTGTCTCGACCATTGTTGTCGCTTTCTATATCGGCCCTGGCGATTACTGTTTTGTTTTTCCACCAACATCGTCAGGTTGCGATGAACGACGAACGGCTCGCCCAGCTTGTAGGTGATCTATTGCACAATATTTATCGAGCATTCGACTACCGTGGTGAGGAAGTGATTTACGACGTGCTCGAAAAGAGCGTCTCGGGCGAACTGCTTACTGACATCTACCTCGAAACACAGAAGGGCCTCGAACTGGCCAACCAGGGCGGCGCTCGCGTCAAGGTCAAGACGACCGAAGTGAGCAGTGCAGAATTGCTAAGCCGCGACGGCAATCAGTTGACGATCGCCAGTGACTGGAATGTATCCGGCTCGGTCGGTCACTGGGGTCACGTGCACAAGCGCACCAACGGTTACCGGGCCAATCTGGAGATCAGTGAAATCGACGGCGTCTGGAAATTGACGGGCCTGGAGATCCTCGAAGAGCAGAGGCTCTGAATCGAGATGATCAACGTCAGCGAGCTGGCATTTAGCTACCGACGAAGTGGTTTGGACAGGTCATCGTCTTTCGGTATGCGGGTGGAGGATTTTACTGTTCCGCCAGGCGCCAGCACGGCGCTCGTCGGACCGAGCGGCTCCGGCAAAACGACGCTGCTGGGACTGATCGCGGGCACGCTCCGAGCTGCGTCGGGAAGCGTTATTGTCAACGATCAAGCGATAAGCAACTTCAGTGACAGTGAGCTCGGACGATATCGTATCCGCAGTGTTGGACAGGTGTTCCAGGCCTTCGAGTTACTCGGTTATCTTACGGTCACCGAGAACGTAATGTTGCCCTGGTATATCTCCGGCAGCGGACGCAAAGCCGACATCCGAAAGCGGGCAGTGGATCTGTTGCGCGGTGTTGGCCTCGAATCGAAACTCAACGTGATGCCCGGCGAGCTGTCACAAGGCGAACAACAACGCGTCGCCGTCTGCCGCGCCATGCTCAATAATCCTCCGGTGTTGCTTGCGGATGAACCCACCGGCAATCTTGATCAGGAAAACAAGCAAAACGTCGTCGACCTGCTGGTGGAGCAAGCAACGAGGAATAACAGTACATTGCTGATGGTGACGCATGACGAGTCACTGCTCGGAAAGTTTGATTCCGTGCTCGATATGCGCCACATCGCGCAACCGTTAAACAGGCAGGAATAGCGATGAGCGGTGCCTTGTTTCTCGGCTGGCGTTATCTCGCGCATCATCGTTTCAAGAGCGGCATCCTTATTGCGTCGATCACGCTGATGCTGTTTTTGCCTGCAGCGACCCGCTTGCTGGTCGAGGACAGCGCGACTGCATTAACGGCACGGGCTGACGTAACACCACTGATACTCGGCGCACGCGGCAGTGAACTCGAACTCGTCCTGAACACGCTGTACTTCCACGCCGAGTCGCCGGCGGAAATAGACAATAAAGCCTTTATCGAAGCTCAATCCACGGGCCTCGCGAATTTCATTCCGATTCATTCGAGGTTTCGCTCGCAGGCTGCGCCGATTGTCGGTACGTCACTCGATTACTTTAATTTTCGTGGATTGAATATCACTGAAGGCCGCCAGATGGGCTTGCTCGGCGAGTGCGTCATCGGAGCCAACGTGGCAGCCCGGCTTGGACTCGGGGCGGGTGACTCAATAATCTCCTCACCCGAGACCGTCTTCGACATCGCAGGCGTCTATCCACTAAGGATGACGATTGCCGGTGTGCTGGATTCTGCGGGAACGGCCGACGACGACGCGGTTTTTGTTGACGTAAGAACAAGCTGGATAATCCAGGGTCTCGGGCATGGTCACACCGACCTCGCCGAGCCGGAGGCGGGTGCCGCAGTGCTCAGTCGTCGCGACAATGTGGTTACGGCAAACGCGTCACTCACTCAATATGCAGAAATTACGCCAGAGAATATTTCCGCGTTTCATTTCCACGGCTCGGATGAAACGTTTCCGCTCACCAGTATTATCGCCGTGCCCCCCGATCAGAAGAACGCGACTTTGCTACGCGGCAGGTACCACGATAGTGAGTTACTGCAGCTCGTACTGCCGGGAAAAGTTCTCGACGATTTGCTCGAAACGGTGTTCGCTGTACAAAACTATGTGATCCTGGGTTTGGCGATCCTGAGTCTTGCAACGGTAGCTGTCATTACGCTGGTATTTTTACTGTCTCAGCAGCTTCGCAAAGGTGAGTTTCATACGCTATCGCGAATTGGTGCATCGCGAGGCTATATCTCAGTGCTCATCACTTCGGAGATTGGATTCGTCTTCCTGATTAGTGTATTACTCGCGGCTGGGCTGACGTATGTGACACGCTACTACGCCATGCAAATACTACAATCGTTCCTGACTCTATGATTCTTATTCGGACTCTATTAATAAGTGTCGCTCTGCTGAGTGCTGCTTGCGGTGGTGACGACCGGCAGGCGAGTGACCAGGGCGGGTCAGCAACAGAGCCAAAGAAAGCGCTTGTCGTTACCAGCAACTACCCGCTGTATTTCTTTGCTAGTCGAATAGCAGAGGGCGTCGATGTTGCTCCCGAGATCATCTTTCCGGACATAGACGGCGACCCGACGTTCTGGACGCCAGGCGCCGAGCAGATTCAACTATTGCAGTCGGCCGACATAGTGATACTTAACGGCGCCGGTGCGGAGCCCTGGCTCGATTTGATCACCATCGACCAGCGCCGCTTACTGGATACGAGCGCAAATATTACGGATCGGTTGATTCCGCTCGAAGACACCGTCGCACATCAACATGGCCCGGAAGGCGAGCATTCTCACCAGGGCACCGCGTTTACGACCTGGCTTGATCCTCACCTTGCTATCGTGCAGTCACAGGTAGTGACCGAGGCGCTGATCAAGCTTGCGCCGGCGGGAGAACAACAGTTGCGTGAGAACATGGCAGGACTGGAACAGGAGCTCATTGCGCTGGATACGAAATTTGCGGAAGTATTCGCAAAGCTTGATGGACGGCCAGTACTATTTTCGCATCCCGTCTACCAGTACATGCAGCATCGCTATGGGATAAACGGCGAAAGCCTGCATTGGGAGCCTGACCAGGAACCCACCACCTCAGCCTGGATCGACCTGCAGCAGATGCTCGCCAGCCACCCGGCGACGATTATGATCTGGGAAGATGAGCCATTGACGGCAACAGCAACACGCTTATCCGATACCGGCATCACGTCTGTATCTCTTCGCACTGTCGCAAACAGGCCCGGACAGGGCGATTACCTCAGCGAAATGCACGAAAACGTACGACGAATTGCTGAGACATTCGCAACGCATGGCGCCCACCAGTTATAGTAAAGCCATACATCGAACCAGGAGAGCAAGATGACATGGTGGGCATGGATGATTTTGGGCGCCGTCCTTTTTGGCGCTGAACTGTTCGCGATTGATGCACAGTTTTTCCTTGTGTTTCTCGGGCTCTCCGCCGCACTGGTCGGATTACTGGGGGTGCTCGGTGTGTCTATGCCCGAGTACGCACAGTGGCTGGTCTTCGCGGCCTTGTCTCTGGTTTCCATGCTTACTTTTCGGAAGGCCTTGTACAATAAGATTCACGGAAATGTACCAGGCTTCCACGAAGGTCTTGCCGGCGAGTCCCTGGAAATTCCCGAAGACCTTGAAGCTGGCCAGACAGCGAGAGCAAGCTTTCGTGGTTCGAACTGGACAATAGTAAATGAAGGCGCCGGCCCATTAGCCCGCGGTGACAGGGTGCGCATCAAGCGTAGTGAGGGGCTAACCCTCTATGTCGGCGACGATACAAAACAATAATCAAAAATTAAGCACAAGGAATTTTCATGAATTCACTTTATGTAGCACTGGCGATTGCCGCTGTTGTCATTTTTGTTATCGCGAAAACAGCGGTAGTTGTGCCACAGCAAAACGGCTTCGTGATCGAGCGGCTTGGTAAATTCAGTCGAATCCTCAGAGCGGGCTTTCACATCCTCATTCCGTTTATCGAACGGATTGCCTACCGGCATACACTCAAAGAACAGGCAGTCGATATTGCGGAACAAATCTGCATTACCAATGACAATGTGCAGGTCGGCGTCGATGGTGTTCTGTATATGCAGGTTCTCGACCCTGGCCGAGCGTCCTACGGCATCGGCGACTACATGTTCGCCATCTCCCAGCTCGCGCAGACCACGTTACGTAGCGAGATCGGCAAAATCGATCTCGATCGCACGTTCGAAGAGCGCGGGACAATTAATTCGAACGTGGTCGACGAGCTGGATAAAGCATCGGACCCGTGGGGAGTCAAAGTACTCCGCTACGAAATTAAGAACATTAACCCACCGCGTGATGTGCTCAGCGCGATGGAAAAACAGATGCGCGCCGAGCGCGAAAAACGCGCGGTCATACTGACTTCAGAGGGCGAGCGCGACGCGAAAATCAATGAAGCGGAAGGTGAAAAGCGGCGCGTAATTAAGGAATCAGAGGCGGCAAAACAGCAGCAGATCAATGAGGCAGAAGGTGAGGCCGCCGCAATTCTCGCGGTTGCGACGGCCACTGCGGATGGACTGCGACAGGTCGGTATAGCACTGGTCGGCGAAGGTGGTGCCGAGGCCATGCAATTGAGGGTAGCGCAGCAATATATCGATGAGTTCGGTAATCTCGCGAAGGCAGGCAACACACTGGTAGTGCCGGCGAACCTCGCAGATTTAACGTCCATGATCGCGCTTGCCACGAACGTCGCGCGCAACAAATCGGAGCATTAGCTCAAAATCGGACTGCTTCCGTCGGTGCTTCTCCCGTTAAAAGTACGTATTCCGCAGAGGACAGGGTCGTGATATACCCAAACAGCTAGCTACAGAAACACTCAGAGGAGACCATCGATGGGCATATCCAGGTTACAAACATTCGTATTACTTGGGCTGCTCGCCATTACATCGCCGGCAAGCGCAGATGGCGAATACGCGAATATCGACCACCCCTTTCGCCTCTACCTGGGCGGTTTCTGGCCCGAAATAGATTCGAAAATCGCTATCAACAGCGATCTGACTCCGGAGCCAATACCACCGGTCGACGTGGAAGACTTTCTGGGCGTAACGGATAGCAAAGGCGCCGTATGGGGAGGCGTTCAATGGCGTTTCACAAAACGTCAATCCCTGGAGTTGGAGTACTTTGCACTGAACCGGGACGGCGGCGCAAATGACACGTTTTCGCCACCACTTCAGTTTGGCGACGTTTATATTGAGGCTGGTGAAGTTAGTACCAGTTATGACACCGCCTTGACTCGGCTTACGTATGGCTTCTCTGTCTATCGTAGCGAACGAGCGGATCTCAGGCTCAAGGGCGGTTTGCACATAATGAAACTGGGAGCCGGGGTTTCGGCGTCTGGACTGATCTGCGGTCCGTCTACCGTGCCGTCGGTACCGCCGGGTTGCCCGGCGGCCGGATCGGGCACAGCATCGGAAGACGTTACAGCCCCACTGCCCCACTTCGGAGCTTCATACGTATTCGCGATGACGCCGAAGCTGGCATTAAGATTGCAGGCCATAGGCTTCGCGATCGAAATTGAGTCTATTGATGGCTCGATCATCGAGCTCGACGCGGACGTGGCGTGGCAAGCCGGGCAAAATTTCGGGTTTGGCGCGGGATTCAGGTATTTCAACACCAACGTCAAAGCGGGGAATTCGGAGCTGAACGGGGAGTTCGACTTCGAGTACCTGGGTCCGTCGATATACGTTATGGCTACGTTCTAGGCACGAAGTTAGTGTTGGACATTCGCTGCTGATCGCAGACAATGAGGGTATGACAAGTAGTCATACACGATTGTTAATCGCGCTATGCGTGTGCGGTATTGTCTCCACCGGGTGTGGCGGGCGAGCCTACCTGTACGAGTCCGTTGACGACGTGGACTTTCGCAGTCATTCCAATACGCAGTCCGATGGCCCCGTTACGGTGTCGGCCTCGGTGCTGGGCCCTGAAGAAACGCAGAAAGTCTTCGGTTTGTCCCTGTACGACAAGGGGGTACAGCCAGTCTGGCTTGAGATCGAAAACAACAGCGCCATCCAGATACGCTACGCTCCAGCAGGCACGGATCGCTTATACTTTTCTCCGCTCGAAGTCGCTTATACCAACCGTAGTGGATTTTCCGACGAGGCTCGGGCAGAGATGGATCGTCGCTTTCACCGGCTGGCGATGCCTCGATATATCGATTCGGGCGAGACCCGCTCGGGATTCGTGTTTACTCATGCTGATCTCGGTGCGAAAGGCTTCAATGTCGATGTGTTCGGTGACGGCGATTCGAAACACTTCAACTTCTTAATGCGCGTGCCCGGCTTCGTTCCTGATTATGCCAATATCGATTTCGACTCGATCTACCCGAGCGACAAAATAAGCGTGTATGACAACGTCGATTTGTACGACGCACTTAAGAATCTCCCTTGCTGCAGTGCGGATGCGAGTGGAGCGAAAATGGGTGACCCGATAAACGTTGTCCTCGTTGGCGCCGGCAAGGATTTGTTGCAGTCCTTGCTACGGAGCCGATGGGTCGAGACGTCGGCGAAAGACGCTATGAACCAGGAACTTCATTTCTTGTACGGCAGGCCACAGGACGCGATTTTTCGTTATCACAGCTTAATGGGCGACAGCTACTACGAGCTTCGATTGTGGCTGGCGCCAATGATGACCGATGACAATAGAGTCTGGGCAGGGCAGGTACGACATTTCTATAATAGCGGTACGCCTTTTCATCGCTTCGACCCGGATGTTGATAACGCGAGGAGTTTCACACTACAAAACCTGCTATACGGACAGTCATTGATAGCGATCGGGTGGATCGCCGGGGAAGAGGTGGCTCCGGTGGAGTCTTTCTGGGGAAACCTCTTCGAGTTGCCTTTTTTTTCAGACGGTTTTCGTGCCATCCTTTGGCTATCGGGAGCACCGGCTTCCATGGCTAACATAAATCGGCTCGAGTGGGATCAGCCGCCTGGGCGGGCTCAATGAACCGTAGTCGCCTGATAACATTGATTGCCGGGTTCGCTTTCCTGACTGGCTGTGCTTCCGGTTTCGATCCACAGCCGATTGACTCTGTGCCGTTTCGTGATCGTACGGTTACCCAAATCGATGATGGAATTCGAGTATCGACCGCGGTGCCGAGTGCAAAAGAATCGAAGCATTTATTCGGCGTAGCGCTGTATAAGAAGGGCGTACAACCGGTCTGGATCGAAATCGAAAACAATACGAACCAAACAGTTTCTTTTTTGCCAGCGGCTGTCGATGCAGATTACCACTCACCGATTGAAGTCTCGGCGCTAAACCGATCAAAGAAGGCCAGAGACCAGGCAGCGCAGTATTTTTTTGAGAGCGGAGTAGACCTGGGGATTGCACCTGGCAACGTTCGTTCAGGATTCGTATTCACCAACCTCGACGAAGGCACGAAATCGTTCAACGTGGATATTGTCGGCGACGAGAAATCCTGGCATTTTACTTTTTTCGTGCCGGTACCTGGCCTGGCAATCGATCATTACAATGTGGATTTCAGGAGTCTTTATCCGGAAGAGCAGTTCATCAATTACACTGATGCATCAGCATTCGTTGCTGCGCTCGAGAGTTTGCCGTGCTGCGTCGTCGATGCGAAAGGGGAGAATAGCGGCGATCCATTGAACCTTGTAATGATCGGCGACGCAATGGACCTTTTCTATGCGTTCATTCGATCCGGCTGGGACGAAACAGAAGTGGTAACCGCGGCCTCCGGGATGAAAACCGCGATGTCATTTATCACCGGCGGTTCATATCGCTACTCCCCGATCAGCAGCCTTTATCTTTTCGGTCGCGACCAGGATATCGCGGTGCAACGAATTCGAAAGAACATTCATGAACGCAATCATTTTCGTCTTTGGCTGGCGCCGATGACATTCAATGATGAACTTGTCTGGATCGGGCAAATCAGCCGCGACATAGGCGTACGATTTACCGCAAAAACCATTACTACCCATAAGATTGATCCTGACGTTGATGAGACTCGTGAGTTTCTGCTTGAAAATTTCGCGTATAACCAGGTGCTCTCCAAATTCTCTTATGTCGGTGGCAGCAATACGTCATCGATTGACGAGCCCGGACGAAACCTGACCGGCGATCCCTACTTCACAGACGGGTTAAGACTCGTCATGTGGATAGCTTCGGAGCTGACGAGTCTTCAGGACATAAAATATGTGAATTGGTCTGACCCTGAAGGGTAAGTAAAACCGGGGTCGAACCGCAATTAAAACGGCAGACCGCAGCCTTTCGTCGATGACCGTAACGCGGCCACATCCTTAGGGGCTCTCTTGATTCTCTTCCGTCGCTTCAACGAGCAGGATCCGGCAGTCTAGCCGGATCAGATGGGCGTAGATCGGCCGTGTTGTTATGAAAGAAGTGGCGACCAGGACATTCTGGCCGGTTCCGACGAGCTCCTCGATTCGTTTCTGATCGGATTCGGGCAATACCTCGAACTCGAGCGCAAGATCGGCCTTCGAGGCAAGTTGCTCAATGCGATGCTGGGTTCGTGTTATTGCTTCTTTGTTGACCTCTTCTGCGCGCTGCACTGTGAAATCGGCCACTGCCCCGCCGATCCGGGAAATCTCGCGCGTGAACGGAAGGCTGGCGGCGCGTCGCCAGCGATCATCGTCGACAAAAAACGCCACGAGTTCGGCGGGAGATTCGCTCATGAGTTTCATCGCGGCGTGCCACAGTGCCGACAGTGAGCTGGCCTCAGTAACAGCAATAACTACGCGGAGTCTGTCGCTACTTTTCGTCATCTTTCTCGCCATGCTTTTTGCGTAGCGTTGCGTACCTGACCAACTGCTCTTCTACTTTCGCATTTACACTGCTCAGCGGAAAGTTGCCGTCCTGGTCTCGTTGACCGGCTGCGGTGCCCGTAATAATCGTGACGGCCTCATCGATGCTTTGTACGGCGTAAACGCTGAACAGCCCTTGCTGAACCGCCTCGATAACCTCCTCCTGCAGCATCAGGTGTTTGACGTTCTCTTTCGGAATGATCACTCCATGCGAGCCGTCCAGTCCCCTTGTCTGGCACACATTGAAGAAGCCTTCGATCTTCTCGTTGATTCCGCCGACAACCTGTACGCGACCGTGTTGGTTGATCGAGCCAGTCACGGCAAGACTTTGCTTTACGGGTATGCCTGACAGAGAAGACATTAGCGCACATAGTTCGGCAACCGATGCACTATCGCCGTCGACGCCACCGTAGGATTGCTCAAACACCACGCTACCGTGCATTGACAGCGGTTCTTCGCGGGCGTAGCGGGAAGAGAGGGCCGCTGAAAGAATCATCATCCCTTTGGAGTGGATGGCGCCGCCCAATTTGACCTCGCGTTCGATATCCATAACGTCGCCAGTCCCCATTCTGGTTGTGGCCGTAATCCTCACCGGGTGTCCGAAGCGAAACTCCCCCAGGTCGACGATCGATAGCCCGTTAACCTGCCCGACACATGTGCCCGATGTATCGATTAGCAGGGTGTCCCTTTCAATCGCATTGACCACTTTCGACTGCACACGATTCAGCCGGCGGTCGCGTTGCCTGATCGCCTCGACCACGTCATTAACCTCGACCAGGTTGGAATTTCGCTGGCGCGCCCAGTAGTCCGACTGCATCAGGATGTCGTCTAATGAACGCATGTGCATCGACAAGCGCTCACTATCCTCCGCGTGTCTCGCGCGCTGTTCGATTACTCTCTGAATCGCAGTCTTGCTGAATGACAGAAGCTCGCGCTTCCTGGCCCGGCTGGAAATCAATAAAGCGTAGTTCTCGACGTTCTCATCGGACCGTTCAAGGTCATCATCAAGATCGGCAGCGACATTAAAAAGATCAGTGAACTCTCGATCGTAGATGCTGAGGAGATAGTAAAGCCAGCGTTCGCCGATTAGCACGACTTTGACGTCCAGCGGAATGGGCTCTGGCTTCAAAGTAGTCGTGCTCACAAAGCCGTAAATTTCGCCCGGTGATTCGATGCGGACGCGTTTCGTAAACAGTGCCTGCTTCAGCGCCTCCCAAACAAATGGTCGGTTAAGAACTCGGTGAATGTCCAGTATCAGGTAGCCGCCATTGGCATGCAGAAGGGCGCCCGAGCGAACCATGCCGAAGTCAGTCACTAATGTTCCCATCTCGGACCGGTGTTCGATTTTGCCGATGATGTTCTGGTAGCTGGGATTGGGCTCATAAATGATCGGTGCCGTCGCATCCCGTTCATTTTTGACAACGAGATTGACCTCGTATTGGCCGAACAACAGCGCCCCATCACTCGATAGAAATGGCAGAGACGAAGATTCCGGCTGCAGGAAGTGCTCGGCATTCTCGATGATGTTGTGCTGAACCTCATCGAGATACGCGCCAACATCCGGAAGGTCAGCGTACTTGGCTTTCACCTCCGCAAGCAGGACGCCGACGGCGTGCGTCGTAACCTCCTGGTTCAATGCTTTCAATCGCTCCCGATGCCGCTTCCGCAGCTTGGGCATCTGCTCAATACGAGCCTGCAGCACCTCACTCAAACGGCGGATGGCCTTCTGGATTTTTCGGCGTTTGGCCGCGGGCAACTTGGTGAATTCCTCATCGGCAAGGACCTTGCCGTCGCTGATCGGGGCGAGTACGTATCCGGTCGGCGTTTCAAGAACAGTAATCCCTTCTTTTTCCGCCTGCTCGTCCAGAGTTCCCCAGTGTTCTTTGACTTCTTTTTGCGTGGTCTCCTCGAGGACTTTGAGCTGATTGCGATAGTCGTCGCCCTCGAAAGCCGCGGGGATAGCGAGCCGCATTTCCTCAATGAGGGTCTGAATATCATCGCGGTACTCCGTCCCTTGCCCAGCCGGAAAGCGTAACGTTCGGGGTCGCTCGGGATCGGCGAAGTTGTTTACATAGCACCAGTCGTTCGGCGAGCCTTTTTCTGCGGCCCGCGTCCTGGCGAGTTCCATGGCAAGCCCGTGCCGATTGCTGCCGTTGGGTCCGAGGACAAATACGTTGTAGCCGTCATGCTCCATCCCGATGCCAAATTGAATGGCATCGAATGCCCGCTGTTGCCCGAGGTATGCCGCGCCCTCGGGGAGCTGGTCGCTGCGTTCGAACTCCAGGGCCACCAGATCGCAGGCCTTGCGCAGGTCGGCGGCCGGGACGTTGAATGCGCTGCCAGGATCACCACTCATCGTCAATTCCAGCGGCCGAACCGCATCGCCTTGCGAACGCGCTTCTCCGCCATCGTAACGGCGGCCTGGCGTGGCAGTACACCGTCACGTTCCGAATCGTCGAGAATCTCGGCAGTGTTCGCGCGGATGCGCTCATCGATCTCATGCAACGCCTGAATTTGAGTGCCGCCCCGGTACTCGACAGCCGCACAGATCACACCTCCGGCATTCGCAATGAAATCGGGAATGCAGAGTACGCCGCGCTCGTGCAGCATAGTTTCTGCTTCCTCGGTTAAGCCGATATTCGCACCCGGTACGATCAGCCTCGCCTTTACCGAATCCTGATTGTCGGCACGAACGGCATCCGGTCGTGCCGCCGGTACGAGAATGTCACAGTCAACTCCGACGATTGCTTCGCGATCGAGTTTCTCGCCGACGGAAAATTCGCTAATCGGGCTCCCCTGTTCTTTGTGCGCTATCAGCGCGTTGACATCTATCCCGCCGGCATCAAGTATCGTTCCGCTGGAATCTGCCGCCGCCACAAGTATCGTGCCTTTCTCGCCGAAAAATCGTGCCGCGTGTTTACCGACAGCGCCGAATCCCTGAATTGCGACGCGCGCACCGTCCAGCGAAAGCTTGAGCTTGTCGCCGGCAATCTCGGCAGCAGCAACCACGCCAAATGCCGTAGCTCCAATTTCGTCGAGCGGTATGCCGCCCAGTTCGCTTGGCAATCCGACACACCGTCCGATTTCATCTTTTATCCATGCCATCGCCGTTTCATTCGTACCCATATCCGGACCGGGAATGTAGTCGGTGATCGGTTCGATGGCTTTTGCAAACGCACGGATAAGCTGTTCCTTGGCAGCCGCGTCCATGGATGGATCGGCGAAGATGACCGATTTGCCGCCACCATGCGGCAGGCCCGATGCCGCATTCTTGTACGTCATTGCCCGGGCCAGTCGAAAACACTCCTCAAGTGAGACATCGGGGGCCATCCGTATGCCGCCAATTGATGGGCCGGCGGCAACGTTATCGACAACGAGAATTCCTTTCAGTCCGATAGCTGGCTGATACACATACAGAATGGACTTCGGCCCGAGGTCATCGCAAAAACGAAACGCGGAATCATTCATACATGTTCTCCAGTTTCACGTGGTCGTGATCATCCGACTCCCAGTTCTTCGGTCATCCAATCGCGGAGCACGAATTTCTGGACTTTGCCGGTCACCGTCATCGGAAATTCTTCGGTGAACCGAATGTAACGAGGAATTTTGAAGTGGGAGAGTTTGCCGTTGCAGAAGTCGCGGATTTCTTCTTCACTTGCCTGCTCGCCTTCATGCAGTCGGATCCATGCTGCAATCTCTTCTCCGAATTTCGGGTCCGGTACGCCGACCACCTCGACCTGGTCGATTTTCGGATGTGTATAAAGGAGATCTTCGATTTCGCGGGGATAAATATTTTCGCCTCCGCGGATCAGCATGTCCTTGATCCGACCGACTATGCGAACGTAGCCGTGTTCATCCATGGTCGCGATATCACCCGTTTTGATCCAGTGAGCGTCGTCGATGTCCTCTGCTGTCTGTTTTGGATCTCCCCAGTAGCCGCGCATAACGCAATAGCCGCGGGTACACAATTCGCCCGATACGCCAAGTGCGACGATGTGCCCCTCATCGTCAATGATCTTGATTTCCGTGTGCGGAATGGGGCGGCCCACAGTGCCGACACGCAGCTCGACCGGATCGTCCGGCAAGGTTTGCGTAGCCAGCGGACCAGTCTCTGTCATGCCGTAGCCAATCGTTATCTCGTTCATATGCATGTCTTTGATAACGCGCTGCATCAACTCGATCGGGCACGGTGCACCGGCCATGATTCCGGTACGCAGCGAGGACAGGTCGTGTTGTTCGAAATCCGGATCGTCGAGCATGGCGATGAACATCGTCGGCACACCGTGAATCGCCGTGCAGTGCTCCGAGCCAATAGAGGCTAGCGTTGCAGAGGGATTGAAAGTCACCGAAGGATATACGATGGCGGCGCCGTGTGTTGCACAAAGCAAAGTGCCAAGCACCATACCGAAACAGTGATACATCGGTAACGGGATACACAGCCGATCCTGTTCCGTGATCCGCATGAGCTCCGCTGAGATATACGCATTGTTGACGATATTGTGATGCGTCAGCGTTGCGGCCTTTGCTGTGCCCGTCGTACCGCTCGTAAACTGGATATTAATCGGGTCGTCGAAATCCAGGCTGGCCGACGTGTCGCGCAACGTTTCGGCGTGTTCATCGTCTGCGAGAGCGATGATGTCGTCAAAATTGAACATGCCAGCTGTTTTGTCGGTCCCCAGCCGAATGACGAACCGCAAGTCGGGCAATTTCTCTGCCTGGAGCTCACCCGGCGGAGCGGTTGCGAGTTCCGGCGCAAGCGACTGGAGCATTGACACATAATCACTGGTTTTGAGTTCTGATTCTGTGATCAGCGCGCGGCAGCCGACTTTGTTAAGCGCGTACTCGAGTTCCGGCTGCCGGTAGGCCGGGTTGATATTGACGAGAATCAGGCCCGCGTAGGCAGTGCCGAACTGCGCAAGCACCCATTCCGCACGATTCGGTGCCAGCATACCGATTCGATCGCCGGGTTTCAGGCCGAGCGCCAGCAGGCCCGATGCCAGTTTCCGTGCCCTCGTTCGCAGCTCGACCCAGTTCCAGCGGACTCCCTGGTGAGCGACGAGTAATGCGTCGCACTCCGGCCATCTCTCCGCGGCCCGATCAAGCACATCGCCGACCGTCATGCCCAGTAATGGCTGCTGCCCCCCGCCCTGAGCGTAGCTCCGCAATAGTCCGTTCACATCGTCTCGCAATTCAGGTTTCAGTTGGTTGCTACCATCGTCTCACCGGGCCAGACGGGCGTGAATCAGTAGAACTACGGACAGGACCAAGCGGCGCAAAATCACAACTTGCGAGATATCGATATCATCACCGGGATCAACGTAATACGACTACTTCGTGTATTCTTACGCGGTCTCGTCATCGAACAAAACGCATATGCCGACAGCCTGCTTCAACAGATTGATTAGTCTCGCGGTCATTCTGCTGGCCGCGACTCTGTTCAGTGCACCCCTGGGTGCACAGGGATCCGACCTGACTAAAGCCCAGCTGATTGCTGAACGCCCGAATGCCAGCGGCACCAGCACGGAAGTTACCATTGGTGTTTTCCTGATCGACATCGACGAAATCGATGATGTTCGTCAACGCTTCAACGTGGACCTGTTTTTCAGTATTGCCTGGCAGGACCCACGCCTTGCCTTGCCCGAAGAAGACCGGTCAGGCCAGATCCGCACGATTCCAATGGCTGAAATCTGGACACCGCGGGGGCTGATCGTGAATGATCGGGGGCTGACCCCCCAATTGCCGCGGGTCGCCGATGTTGATGTACTTGGCAATGTCGTATACAGGCAACGCCTGTCCGGCGAGTTGGCCGTGGATCTGGACCTCAAAGACTTCCCGTACGACACTCAACAGTTACCGATTCAGGTCATTTCCTATCAGTACAATCCGGGGGAGGTTCAGTTTTCACCGAGCGCCAGGGCAGCTGCAAATATCGAGGCGTTCAGCGTTGAAGGATGGAGCTTCAGTCCGCTTGAAACCAGGTTCAGCGAATTCGCAGTACCGGCTATCGGTGTCGCGCGGCCACAAATTACGTTCACCGTAGAAGCGAAGAGGGATGCGCAATATTACCTTTTGACTATGTTTCTACCTATGTCACTGATCGTGTTCATGTCATGGACCGCTTTCTGGATACAACCGAACGTCGTTCCGCCGCGTATCGCAATATCGACCGCATCGATTTTCTCACTGATTGCCTTCGGCTTCAGTATTCGCCTCAGTTTGCCACGCGTCTCCTACGTAACACGCGCGGATTTGTTCGTTATCGGATGCACCTTGCTCGTGTTTCTGGCGCTTGGTGCTGCCGTCATCGGAAGTCGCTGGGCGAGTGCAGACAAATTGGAACGGGCAGTACGGTTGAATGCCGCAATACGATGGATCTACGTCGGATTGTTTATCGTCGTTGCTGTGACGGCCCTGATTATCTAGATCGTTACCTCAAGTCAGTCACCGGGCTAACGATTCGATACGTACAAACCCAAATTGATATACGCCGCCCGGCAGCGCATAAATAGACCCACGATTGTTACCTTGCGCTAGATGCGGGAGGCCCAGGTGGAATGGCGCGAAGAATACGCTACGGGCGTTGAACAAGTCGATCAGGATCACCGAATGATCTTCCAGATGTCCGGAGACTTCCGCAGAGCTCTCGACGACGGGCTGGGTGACGAGGTGTATCCCGTTTTTCTCGATGACCTCAAACTCTATTGCGGTGGGCACTTTGGTTTCGAGGAAGAGTGCATGACGGCACATCGCTGCCCCGTGGCACGGGAGAACAAAGCGGCGCACGAAAAATTCCTGCAGACCCTGGCCGGGTTTCAGCGACGTTATGACGCGCATGGCTATAGCGATTCGGATGCGCGGCGACTCGTGGACACAATGGATCAGTGGCTTGATAGCCACATCTGCAATATCGACATCCATCTTAAGCGCTGCGTTAGCAAGTAGGCCGAGAAGCCAATAGAAGCGCGGGTGTAGTTGTCCAGGTCAGGCTCTTCGTCTTGTTGCCGATTTTAAGTCAACACTGCCACACAAACAAATGGATACGTAGTGCGTTGATACCCTCTTGTGGACGAATGTGAATGTCACATCGCTTCTCCCGTGAGAGTTATTCACGGGTCGAAATGAGTGACTGCCCAACCTTCCTTATTTTCCGGTAGAAATTCACCATTATCATTACCGACTTCGGCGCCAATGATGTCGTTCAACTTCTGGTTCATCGCGAGCAGCAACTCGCCATTGGTACGCCGATCTGTCGCCAAATTACGCATCTCGTTGGGGTCAGTATTAAGATCAAATAACTCGATATCGTTGTACTCGAATAGCGCCTCGAACGATCCGGGTAAATTGTGTTGCTGCGGCGAGAAATACCGACTGAATCGATAGCGACCATCAGTGACACTTCGAATTGCACCACGCCTGCTCAAGTCCAACTTCAATCCCAGCTTCGCGGGATCCTGTCCTTTTCGCATGGCCGCGACCATCCGCCCCAGGAAATCGGGATCCTGGAACAACCACATATTGAAATTGTAAAGCGCTCCGCCGCGTACCGCGTTCACAGAAGCCGTGCCAGGGGATTTCATCAATCCACTAAAATCATGACCCTGCAGATTTGGCGCAATCGATTTTTGACGCTTGGGGTCGATGCCGGCCAAGCCTAAAATTGTGGGCACCAGATCGAGGTGTGACGTTAGAGCTTGGCATTCAGCTCCCGCACTATCTGGCTCCCCAGGGTGGCGCACCCAAAGCGGAACCTGAACTTGTTCACGATAGGCTGTCGATCCCTTGCCGTGCATCTGGTGTGCGCCAGCGAGTTCACCGTGATCGGAAGTCATAACAACGATAGTATTGTCCGCCAGCCCGAGTTCGTCCAGTTCCCGGAGTAGCCGATCGATGTGCCGATCACAATCTGCTATGCAATTGAGATAATAGTCTTGGAGACGCCGCCAACGCGCATCCTCACTGGGAAATTGGCCGACCAGAGCACCGCGTGCAGCCTGGAAATTGTAGTGCGCGCGCGGCCTGCCCGGCAGATCCCAGGCTTCATTACGGCTCTCTGGTAGCGGCATGTCCCAGCGACGTTGATAAAGCGAGTGAGCAGGCTCACGGTTCAGGGGCATCGCCGCCTCATCTTCCTGCACCGGTCGTGCACCACGAGCGTCCGTGTTGTAGAACATTGCGTCATGTGGATTTACAAGATTGACAGCTAGAAACCATGGCTTGTCGGCGAGCCGCGGTGGCTCGGTGCGTAGCCACCTGATCGCAGTTGACGTAGTAAATTCATCCGATTTATAACCGCCTTTGGTCATGCCAATGATGTCACCAACGCCAACGTAGTCGTTGAAGCCGTATTGCTGCATTACCTTGTTCAGTTCATCCAGGTTAACGTCAGGCGCGTCGCCGATTTCGATTTCTTCCAATGCATCAAGCATGTGGCATTTTCCCAAGTAGGCCGGATAGTAACCGGCATCCTTCAGGTAAGCGCCTATCGTCGGAGTATCCAGCGACAACTCGTTAGACCAGGGCATGCCCAAATTGTCGAAAACCTTGGTGTGCTGAATATGTTGCCCGGTATAAATTACCGATCGGGAAGAACTACAAACCGACGTCGCGATCTGATTGTTTACAAAAGACGTGCCTTCGCGACGAAGTCGCTCCCTTCCCGGCAACGAATATCCTATGGGCAAAGACTCGGGATCGAAGTACCGTTCCTGGTCGGTCAGGACGAACAAGATATTGTATGGTTTCCCTGGTGACGCGGCTGCCGACTTTGCCTCTGTATCCGAAGCAGCCAATGACGCGACGCCAGCGAAGGCTCCAGTACTTAGCGCCAGTGTAGTCAGCCCGGTACCCTCAAGAAATTCCCGGCGGGAGAGACTGGCATGTTTGTCATCTTTTTCTGTCATAAGATTCTCTGGCGACTGATAGGGGAAACAGAGGACTACTATTCCTCGCACCACTACTGTCTTCCACGATAGTTACCTTACGCTATTTGCGAGAGGCCCGGGAGAACTAGGCGGCGCCCGACGGCCGCACGTTAGCATTGAGCCGAAACAGATTACCTGGATCGTACCTGTTCTTTAGGGCCACCAGGCGTTGGTGGTTGCCGCGGTAATTACGATTGAGGCTTTCTTGTGTCTCGTAGTCACCCGTGTTGGTATAGAAACCGTCGCTGAATTTTGCGATCGTCGACCAATAGCTGCGAATGTAATCGACATGCGGCGTTCTGTCCGCGCCCTTATTCCATGACACGATCACTGAGGGGCCGGTGATCGCATTTCGGTTTGGAAACGCGGTTGCGTTCGTGGCTACGCGATTAATTGCGCCGCCGGAATGTTGGTAAAAGAAAGTGGTCGACCGTTCTGGATGGGCCTCGAAGCCGTCGGCAATAGCATCTATCTGTGCGCTGTCAATGTCTGTGACGAATCCCGACTTGACGTAGCCACCACCATGGCGCGGATCCGTGTTGTCCCACATGCGCTGCAGTACCACATAATCTACCGGGCCGATTGTATTGGCCATCGGTTCGCCAAGCTTATCGAATGGCGGCAACACTTTGTCTGCTTTGGAATGATCGCCCGAATACACGGCGTGGATGAACACCACTCCCGGCTTGCCGCCTGGCGGCGCCGCCGTGATCAGGTCCAAAGACAATTCATCAGGAGCAGACTGGCAGTGATCAGCATAAAAACGAAGCGCGTCCTTGAGGCGGTCGGCCGGAAATATCACGTCGCCCGCGATAACCGTGCGGTTCATTTCGTGAAGGCCGTATTCGAATGACGTCACGATGCCAAAGTTTCCACCACCGCCTCGAATCCCCCAGAAAAGATCCTCGTTTTCGTTAGCACTTGCGCGTCTCAGCTCTCCATCAGCCGTAACGATGTTGGCAGACTTGATATTGTCGAGTGTCAATCCGTATTTGCGAGCGAGACGACCAAAACCGCCACCCAGCGATAAGCCGCCGACACCCGTATGGGAAACGGATCCTGCTGTTGTTACCAGGCCCTGGGCCATGCTTTCGTGATCGAGGTCACCTAACAGGCTTCCGCCGCCAACGTGCGCGCGCTTGTTTGCACGATCAATACGGGCGCCGCGCATCATCGACAAATCGATTTGCATGCCACCGTCGCATGTCGATTTTCCCGAGAAACTATGGCCGCCGCACTTGACCGCAAGCAGCAATCCGCGTTCGCGGGCGAATGTCACGGCTGTGGCAACATCCGTTGCGCCACTCGGCTGCACTACCAAGGCTGGATACCGGTCGAAGGAGGGGTTCAGAACGCGGCGCGCCGTGTCATATCCGTCGCTCCCGGCAAGCAAAAGGTTGCCGCGTAATGCACCTTTGAGTTCTTCCAGCGCCGCCGCCTCGATGGTAACTTCGACACCGCTGCCAGTTCGACCAACAATGCTCGATGAAACCGTGGTGAGTGACTGAAGCAGCATTGCTGCGCTGGAGTTACTCGCGATAGTTGCCGCAATGCCGGCGGGCAGCGTCGAGCGTAGGAAATGACGACGATTCATATTGGACCCCCTGTTATTATTGTATGGTCGAATCCGTGCTTTTTCTCTTCTTGAATGTAGTGCAATAGAGCGACATTGCCAAGCCGGAGTATCGGCGGTCCGGTCAACCTTCCCAATTAACGGAGCCAGGTTGGCCAACTTCGTAACCTCTTAATATCCGTGGACCCTTGGCCACGCTCACATCGAGTCAAAAGTCTCTCTTATTCAAACATCCCGTCAGGTCCGACTACGGCTGACGGCGCACGGCTTCAATATTGTTATTCGGTCAGATGATCGGATCACCGCAGGGCCTACGTAGTATCCCCACTGGCAAATTGCCCGGGGGTCAACGATTGTTTGGTCGGTAGAGTTAGTGATAGATCTGTATCCAACAAGAGTCTCTTGACTGAGCCTGGGTGACAGTTCCAGGGTGTAAAGTCTGTTGAAGCCTCTTGGTCGCTTGGGGTGTTCTTTGAAGAACGCAAGGCCGGCGCCCGATCCGACATCGTGCTAACTGCACCGGGTTGACGTTTATGGTGGACAGCTCACAGGTGATGACACAGGTGCTATTAGTGCTGGAACATTATCAGTCTGCGCAATCCCATTTTGATAAAGCACAACAGGTGCTTTGATTCACAGGCTAACAATAGAGGGAAACAAAAAATGTCTGAACATACAGAAGTTGCATCCGGTCTCCTCGACGGAATCAAAAAGAACGCGCGCCTGGTGGTCATTGTCGGCTTCCTCATGCTGATTTGCGGGATTTTCGCAATTGGCTCGCCCTTGGTAGCCGGCGTGTATGTCACGATCTTCGTTGGCGCCATGCTCATAGTTGGCGGTCTTGCCCAGTGCTTTCTCGCCTTTCAGGCTGGTGCGTTCGGCAAGGGGCTGTTGATATTCGTTGTGGGTGCGTTAACCGCCGTGGCTGGTTTCTACCTACTCAATCAGCCGCTTGCTGGCCTTGCCTCGATCACGATAATTCTCGCGGCGTATTTTGTTATCGCAGGCATTTCGGAATTGGTCAGCGCATTCCAGATTCGCCCGGCTGACGGCTGGGGCCTGATGCTGTTCAGCGGGATCGTGACATTGCTACTCGGCATTATGATCTGGAGACAGTTTCCGCTGTCCGGCGCGTGGGCCGTCGGCGTGTTATTTGGCCTCAAACTGGTTTTGGGCGGATGGTCGTTGATTTTCATCGGCCGCAGCGTGCGGGGTGCGGTCAAGGATGTAGCGGGTTGAGAACAAAGTCTGCTTTGCATGCGTGAGAACACGATGGCTACGCGTACTCTGCGACTTCGAGTCGCCCAGTGCGAGTCTCCTCCATGAATGCATCAAAATCCTGTTCGTTTTGCATGGCATAGCGACCAGAGAACTGGGCGACGGCACGATCGAAGGTCTCGCCCTTGCCCAGGTAAGCTGCGATCGCAATGGGATCGCCGCTTCGAGCATGAGCGCGCGCCAGTGCCCAGCCGCGGAGATTCGCGGCACCTTTCAGACGCTGCTCATCCAGGTTCTCGACGTCGGCGGAACCTTTCCAGTCCTGGAGCTGGCGCATGTAGTAATCGTGACCCGCACTTGTGAAATACCCCAGGAAGACATCGCTTACCGTCTGCATAAGGCGATGGCCCTCGACAACGCGCTGGCCAGAGTGTGCATAGCGACTCGCGGGAAGCACCTCCTCAAGGACAGACCTGCTTGCTTCCTTGGTCTGCAGAAATAGCGGATCGTTGCTATCGCGACCCCTCAGAAGAGTGACGAAAGACCGCGTCCCGACGCTTCCGACGCCCACAACCTTGACTGCAAAATCCACGGGTCGAAAGCGCCTTAGGATGTACTCGAGGTGATCTGGCACGCTTGCCAGGTAGGCCTCATAGCTTTTGCTGAGTCGGTCACGGATATCATCTCGGCTTACCGTATCCCGGATCTCGCTGACGCGGATAATCCAGGGCGGCTCGTGGCGGATCCGGTATTCGCCGTCGACTTCCTCGGCGAGTTTGTCGAGCGCATGCACACTGTCCTTGCGCATCGCCTTTATCATCGCTCGCTTGCCTGTCTTGCGAGTCTCTTTGTTCTCGACCGTTTGGATCATGCGCTGCGCCTCGACCATCTCATACCAGACGTCCATCGTGCGCATGCCGGCGAGTTTCGTCATGGATTTGCGATAGCGACTTGCGACACGCCTGGCCAGTTTGCGACAGGCCTTGTCCTTGAGACCGTTGAAGCGGCCTGCAATGAAGAAACTCACGGCAAGCCGTTTGATGTCCCATTCCCACGGGCCGGGAAGCGTTTCGTCGAAGTCGTTCAGGTCAAACACGAGCCGTCGCTCCGGAGAGGCATACAGTCCGAAGTTACCGAGATGAGCGTCGCCGCAGATCTGAGTTACCAACTCCGATACAGGCGACTGCGCGAGGTCGTGCGCCATGATCCTGGCCGCGCCGCGGTAGAAAGTGAACGGAGAAGCCGACATTCGTGCCCGTCGCACCGGCACCAGCCAGGGAATTCGATCCGCGTTCTGATCCTCGATTAGTTGTACGGGATCCGGTCGATCCGGACCCGGCGACCACTCAGAGTGTCTCTCGAGAGGAGTATTCTCACGAAGTGAGCGTCCGTATTCTGTCCGTTGCTCGGGCGTGGCGCCGTAAGGTATCGGAGTGGTGGTTGCCCCTGTATCTACTGCCATGGTGTCAGCCTTGGTTCGCTTGCATGTACGCTCTATTTGCGTTCCTCAAATTTGACGTCCGTATTTGCGCCAGCATTGATGTCCGTTACGACGTTGGATTCTATTGGCCCTCCGGCCAGTGCAGGATCCAGCCGGCAAGCTCCGTGGCAAGAATAGAAAAGTTTTTCTGTTGTCAGGCAAAACAAGATTGATGCGTTTAGATGAACATCGCAATGCGTAATGCTACTTAGGGGCGACCTGAGTTAGTCCGCTATTACGTCCCATTCCTCTACCACCCGGCCGTCCCGCCTCACACCGTCTGATTGCAGAGCCATCGGAAACCGAGCATGATGGAACGTACAACGAAAGCCACTTGCCGCAGCCGAACCAGGTTCCCGCAAGAAAACTAATAGATGTGGAAAGATACAGTTGCGGAGGGATTTGATGTGACGAACTGGTCTCATACTGACGCCAACCGAAAGGCCTGGCTCTGGTTGACAATCGTCGGGACAATACTCATCTTCGCGGTCATCGGCGGCAATACCTGGGCTGGCGAAGTTGCATCTGGCGAAGCGCATGAATTTCCCTTAAGTCTCGAAAGCTACGGCGACGATAATCTTGATGGTATAGGCGCCAAGATTCGAAATCGCATCGAGCTTGAACCGTTCAACCTGATCGCTGCCCTGATTTTCCTCTGCGCAATAATCCATACTTTCATGGCGAGCAAGTTTATGTCGATTAGCCACAGTCGCCGGCATGCGCACGCGGAGAAGATCAGGACGGGCAAAGCAAGAGACGGTTCTGTGGATATCCTCGCTGAGTCGATGCATTTCCTCGGCGAGGTTGAAGTCGTATTCGGTCTGTGGGTAGTACCACTCGTGGCGGCAATTGTGTACTTCCACGATTGGCCCTCCGTACTCCATTACATTGACGGTGGCGTTGATTTGACCGAAGCAGCCTTCGTCGTGGTCATAATGGTGCTCGCGGCAACCCGTCCGATCCTCAGGTTGGCCGGATCATTAATGACGAATGTGGCAAAGCTGCTTGGCGGATCGCTTGGTGCCCTGTGGTTCACAATCCTGACTTTGGGGCCGCTACTCGGGTCACTCATCACCGAACCGGCTGCTATGACGATTTCGGCGATGCTGTTATCACACAAATTTTACGATCTGAAGCCCAGCAAGCGATTCATGTATGCAACCCTTGGCTTATTATTCGTCAATGTGTCGGTCGGCGGCACACTGACTAACTTCGCTGCGCCGCCGGTTCTCATGGTCGCAGGTCCCTGGGGATGGGATTCGGGATTCATGTTTGCGAGTTTCGGATGGAAAGCGATCGTCGGTATTCTCATCGGTAATGGAATCTATTTCCTCGTATTTCGGAGGGAATTCGCCGAGCTTCAGGGCGCCTATGTGGTGCGGAGGCTGAAGGACGAGATAGCACAAAAGTACGTTACCCGTGAACTTATCGACGAGGCGTGGGCGAAGGCCAGTGATGAGATTGCGGAAGACAAAGGCGCATATGACTCGGTCAGGGAGGTTACCGATAAATATATTGCGCACATCCAGAAGCGCATTGAAGCCGACGGAATCCCTCAGCTTCGGGATAGAGGGCTCGATCCGGACCTGATTCACGAAGCATTTGCGACACGTTTCGACGAAGCGAAGCTCTATCACATCCGCAAGTCGGCGCCCGGGTTGTTGAGCGAGGCGGAACGACCGATATTCGATGATCCGGACTGGGATAAGCGGGATGACCAAGTACCCGCCTGGATTACCGTCATTCATGTATTGTTCATGGGCTGGACCATCGTCAATGCGCACCATTCTGCGTTGTTTATCCTGGGATTACTTTTCTTTCTGGGGTTCGCTCAGATTACGACGCAATACCAGAACCGCATTCTTCTGCAGCCGGCGATTCTTGTTGGTTTCTTTCTTGCCGGACTTGTCATCCACGGAGGGGTGCAGGCTTGGTGGATTTCGCCGGTGCTGGGTAGCCTGAACGAAGTAACGCTGATGGCGGGTGCGACGATGCTGACGGCTTTTAACGACAACGCGGCAATTACGTACCTGAGCACGCTGGTACCGGGGTTCACTGACAGCCTCAAGTACGCAGTGGTCGCCGGTGCAGTAACCGGTGGCGGGTTAACGATAATTGCCAACGCACCGAATCCAGCTGGTCAATCCATATTGAAAGATCATTTCGGCAATTCGGTATCAGCAAAGTCACTTCTGTTGGCAGCGCTGACACCAACGATTATTCTTTGGCTATGCTTCGCCGTATTGTAGTGACAGGAAGCTCCTCTGCCACGAGATAGCGATTCGGCACACCGTCAAACAGCAGAATATCGGGAAACCACGCATCTGGCGGGTGTAGTTCAACGGTAGAACATCAGCTTCCCAAGCTGAGAATGAGGGTTCGATTCCCTTCACCCGCTCCAATTCGCTGCATCGAAGCGACGCACTCGCGAGGTTATGCTTCGGGTTTGCGAAGCTTCAGCAAAATTGCACGGGTGCGCCTATTTCCTCTCGATCGTATATAAAATGTCCATCGACTGAGTTTCACCAGCGCCGACTTCGATCACGAATGAGTCGCTAAGTCGATAGCGGAGCAGCAGGTGGCCGAGCTGCGTAAAAACGCCGTAGGCATAGCGTGCATACAGGTTTGAGTTGATCTGTTTTCCTGCAACCAACTCGGTCGTGTTTTGGTTGTCGCCGGCAACCGTCAGTTCATCCAGTCCGACTGTTTGGCCTATCTGATTGCTGATCAACGCGGCCTGTCGCAGTCCCAGCGAATAGGCTGTGTTCGACAGGTTGCTGCCATCCGCACTGGTTGCATTCTCCAATGGTCGTCCAAGGATCAAGTAGGAAAGGGCGTCCGCCTCGGACATCGATGGGTCAGAGAAAATCGTGGAGCTCAGGTTTTGCGCACGCCCAGTCAGGTTTATTCCCGCGGTAACGGAGCCGGTCGTCGAATCGATCTTGCGAGTGGCGCGCACGTTCATAATTGGATTGTCTAAAGGTCCGGTAAAGATCATCGTGCCGCGTTCGATTTGGAGTCGCTGGCCATAGGCCTCAAACACGCCACCGATGAGTCGCACCTCGCCATGTGCTTGCGGCTCGTCATTATCCGGTACCACGAATCGCAACTGTCCTTCGAGGTTGCTGTCCAGCCCGAACGCCTGGATGTGGATATCGTCGCTGAGTTCGATTTCAACTTCGCCACTGATTCTTGTGCGGTCTTTCTTGATCGCTTCCCGGCCTTCAACTTTGACATCATCGGATGGCGATACTGCGTCTTCAGGCAACTCGTCGACCTTGATTTCAGCACTGTCGAGGCTAACTTTGCCCGTGACCACAACACCCGCTGTATTTCCGGCAAATGTCAGGTTCGGCGATGCAGTCAGTTGATAGTCGGGCCAGTTAAGCAGGTCCGCGTGGTCACCTGTGATCATCGCCGTGAATGACGGGGACTTGCTCATCACGTCTTCCACGCGTCCATTCACGGTTAACGGGCCGCCGCCAGAGATCGCTTCGCCGGAGAGGATCATGCTCTCGTCGGATGAGCCAGTCAGTGTGACATCTATGTCGCTCAGCGGCAGATTCAGGGCAGGCATTGCCAGGTGTCCGCGCTGCCAACGAAATTCTCCACTGAGATCGGGCGACGAAACGATGCCGCTTGCACGAATGTCTGCCGTGACAGCCCCTTCGACATCGTCAATGTCGGGGAAAAACCGGGATACCCAATCCCATTCACTGCCGTTCAGCTGCAGTCGCGCATCCAGCGACGCATCGCTTGAAAAGTTAGTCAGCGATGCATTGAGCGTTGCCTCAATTCCCGGATTGGCACTTAGTATGGACTGTAGCTCGAGCGCATTGTCCTTCAGACGAATCGTTGCGCCGGCAACGGGCACTTGCATCAGGTACTCGTCGACACTTCCGGGTTCCAGCAACAGACTGGTGCCGCGTTGCTGCCATTCGATACTTCCTGACCATTTTCCATCACTCTGTTCAACACTGACCGTTGCATCGATGTAACCGTCGATCTGAATTTTTTCGGGCAGCATCACACTCAATGCGGCAAGCGGCCCGTTGGTCAGTGCCGCATTGATACTGATTCGTTTGTCTGTTATTTGAATTTGTTGGTGACTCAGTTGTGCATCTTCATTTATCCAGGTACCAAGACCGACGTTCAAAAGATCAGTCGCATATTGAAATTCGACCGCCTCGTCCAAGGACCAGGTTCCGGAATACGGCTCTTTAAGGCTGGCAGATCGCAAGAGCCCGTCCACGCGATCGTCCTCGATGGAGAGTTGAATACCGGCTTCTGCCATGAATTCGTCCAGCGTCCATTCCGCCGTGACGTTGACTGAAGACGGATCCCCGGCAAGTTGCAGTTGGCCGCTTCCATATATCGTGTTGCCATTTTCGAGACCGACAAGCTCAATGGCAACTTCGACGTTTTCCAAAGTCGATCCACCGCTATGCACTTCGAGTGCATCGATCCGCCAGTCGGCGAACCCGAGATTTTTGCCCGACAAGTCGCCGCCGAGTCTCGGCAAGGCTAAAGAGCCTGACATCCGACCAGCGCCTTCGATTGAACCGGCGAGGCTCGGCCAGAGCTGGTCCAAACTTGGCGCGTCGAGATCAATGTCTCCGGAAAGTTTTCCGGCGCGGAGGGCGCCGTCGAGTTCGATACGGTTCGCACCGACAGTGACAAGACACCCGGCACATTGCCAGGCGTCGAATTCGCGAGATATCCGGCCATGCCCGACCGCAGGTTGCTCGTTCCAGACGCCACTCACG
>Ga0316193_10000277_pt1 | contig 30613 bp, 26 predicted proteins | sample MerIslsedime2_MG_FD_207735 | JGI IMG/M metagenome (GOLD analysis project Ga0316193, IMG submission 207735) | Coastal sediment microbial communities from Maine, United States - Merrow Island sediment 2 | ecosystem: Environmental > Aquatic > Marine > Coastal > Sediment | place: USA: Maine... | reverse complement strand
AAGCTTTGACCCTTTCTCCTCTTATCAAAGATTTAGTTAAGTGGTTCCCGTCCCTTGAAGGGATAAAAGTCGACCACGCCTGGGGCGGTCCGACGGCAGGCACTCTTGATTATACGCCTTCCATCGGCGTTATGGGAGACTATAATAATATTTACTATGGCGTCGCTTATAACGAGGGGGTTCCATCCACACAAACAGGCGGCAGGATTATCACCGATTTGATGGCGGGAGAAAAAAACGAATTCACCACGCACTTTGTTGTCAATCGAAATATTCCCTACGCGGGACCAAAAGTACTGCGCTCATTCTTTGGTGGTTTGAAAAAATGCTATATGGTTAATGTAGTAAAGGCTATGGGCCATATGTGATGAGCGCCTTATCGCGATAAAGCGGGATTTTCAAAACCGAATTATCGCTGATTGTCGGTCAGCTTCGGCGCGAAGTTGTCAATAACATTCCGCGCCGCGATGGCCGCCGCACAATCTGGAGTTAAGCGAGTTCGTGAGGAAGGAGGCTCTATGAAAACATCGGTGCAGGTTTTGTCCCAGGACGAACGACATCGAGTGCATGAGGAATCACTGAACATCCTTGAAAAAACGGGGGTGCGGATTGAGACGCCCCTGGGCCGCCGGATACTGCGGGATGCAGGCGCCCAGGTTGACGACATCAACAAAATAGTCAAATTTCCCAGAGCACTGGTTGAGTCATCCCTTGAACTTGTGACCAGGGACTTCTTTTTGGGCTCACGCCGTCCCATCCCTGATCTGACCATGAATGGTGGAGGTAGTACGCTTTGCCTGGATGGCGGCGGGACGATGGTGCTGGACAGCTCAACGGGCCAGCGGCGGCCAGCCACCTATGACGATTGGGAAAAAATTACCAGGTTGGCTGATGCGCTGGATGAAATTGGGGTGTACTGGTGTCAGGTTGTTCCCAGCGACCGAGGCAAAACCCTGGGGGATACCGTTGACTACATGTGCAGGGTTTTCAGGGGATTTTCCAAACACATCCAGGATAGTCCAAAGGCCGACGAAGAAGTCCCCTGGTTCACGGAAATACTGCAGACGGTTTTCGGTTCCAAGAATGACATCAAAAAGAACCATCCCGTTTCCTGTTTGCTTTGCCCCCAATCCCCGCTTTCTATCGACAATAAATACACAGAGGCCTACCTGGCCCTCAAAGGTTGGAAGATTCCAGCGGCTATCATGCCTATGCCGTTGATGGGATGCAGCGCCCCTGGAAGCATGATCTCGACCATCATTCAGGGTAATTGCGAAGTCCTTTCTATGCTCTGCCTGCTTCAGGCAAATGAACCGGGCGTTCCCGTTATCTATGCGCCAGCCCTGGCCGTAATGAATCCTCGAACCGCGAGTCCCAGCTATGCCGCGGTGGGTTTTTCTATCATGGACATGGCTGCCACCGAAATGGCCAACTACTATGGATTGCCGTCTGAATCCTCGCCCGGCGGTTCGGACGCCCATATCCTGGATTTTCAGAACGCGTATGAAAGCGCCGCTCTGGCTATACCAACCATGCTCTCCTGGCCGGATATTGTGGTCGGCCCCGGAATGCTGGATGGATCGATGGTATCCAGCCTTGAGAAAATGCTGATAGATGTGGAAATATTCCGTCTGGCCAAATATGTACATAGGGGACTGGATACCAGGGAGGAAAGGTGGCTGACCGACGTGATTTCAAAGGTCGGACCAGGCGGCGATTATCTGTGCGAGAAATCAACTCTGGCAGCGCTGCGAAGTGATGAATGGTACATCTCAGATCTTGGATTTCATGAAGACTTTGAAAAATGGTCAGCCGGTGATCGGACCACCCTCCAGGAAGAAGCCCGGGAAGAGGTGGCTAGAATACTAAAAAAGCATGAACCCTTGCCTTTGGGCAATAATGTTGAGAGAGAACTATCGCACATCTGTAAGCGCGCCAGGGAAATAGCCTGAGTTTTATGCATGATGGCAACAGTGTAGATAAAAAAGTATTGATTAATCAGGTCATCTATGGAATTTATTATATTCATTGGCATAAATTTGTTATGCGGATTTATAAAAAAGGTGCCCTTAACCGTTGTTTGTAATGAAAACACCAAGATGAAAAGGAGAGTATGAACATGAAAACAAATTGTTTTTTCAACACAGCTATCGTCCTCTTTATCCTTTTGTTTTTCTCCCTCGGGATTCTTACGGATGCATCTGCGGCCGGTAAGTACAAGGATTATCCGGTACCGCAGGCATGCATGGACCAGGTCAAAAAAGAGGGCAGCAAGCTGTACATCTACGACTGGGCCGAATGGTGGCCGGAAGAGCTTTTTAAAAACTTTACCAAGGAATTCGGCGTCAAGATTGTCCGGGATCACTACGCCGATACCGAAGAGATGGTAACCAAGCTCAAGCTCAACCCCAATACGCCCTATGACCTTATTCTGGGAGCCGGGCCTACGGACGCTGTCCGACTTCACAAGATGAAACGGCTCAAGGAGCTGAACCACGCCTGGCTGCCCAACATGACGGCGTATTTGAAAGACGAACACAAGAACATGCCCTTCGATCCGGGCAACAAGTTCCAGTTTGTGGACTCCATTTTCTACACCACCTATACCTACAACTCCAAATACGTGGATCAAAACGACCCTCTGATGGGATCCTGGGGTCTTCTTTTTAAAGGCGAAAAGTACAAGGGTAAGATCACCATGATCGACAATGGGCAGGATACCATTGGTGCCGCTCTGAAATACCTGGGCTACTCCTGGACCAGCGATGTCAAAGAGGAACTCATGGAGGCCAAAGCCCTTCTGATGGCTCAAAAACCGATCGTGGCGGCCTACGACTCCTGGCCCAGCCGCCTGCTCAAGGACGAGGATGTGTGGATTTCCCATTTGTGGATCGGCGACGGCTGGTGGCTTTCGCGGGATAAACCTGAAATCAAGTCGGTCATACCCAAGGAAGGCACCTACTATGCGGGCAACACCGGTTTCATCCCCAAGGGCTCCCAACATACTGCGGCGGCCCATCTTTTTATCAACTACCTTTTCCGCACCGAGGTCAACGTGTTGCTGGTGGAAACCATCGGCTACCCGCCGATACACAAACACACCATGGAGTTCATGAGTGACGAGATGAAGGCTTGGCCCGGTTTCGTCGTGGACGAGGAATGGCAGCGCAAGTGTGACACCTTCAGCATGACGCTGGTCGAAGGACCGGGCAAAGAACTGCGCGATAAAATCTGGGAAGAGATTAAAAAGTAGCTTCCAGAAACACTATTATCATCGCATAACGGGAGTGCGAATGAAGGCAGGAGGGCGGCCAACCGCCCAGCATGATTTTGCACTCCCGTTATACTTACCTTTTCATTGCAAACCAAGGAGTAGGATTCCATGCCCGTATTGGATGAGGTGCCAGCCTCCCAGTCCCAGGCCAAAAAAAGGGAGAAACGCAAACTGGCCCTGGACATGACGGCCTATTTAAGCCCCATCATCATCATCGTGGTCGTCTTCGTCTTCGCCCCCCTGGCCATCATCCTGTTCTTCAGTTTCTTGAAGTCAGGGCCGTACGGCGAGATCATCTACACTTTTACCTTTGAAAATGTGGGCGCCATGCTGGGCGGCGGATACGGCAAGATCTTTCTGCAGTCGGTTTACCTTGCGTTTCAGACGAATTTCCTCTGTATTTTGTTCGGCTATCCCATTGCCTACTACATCACCAGGTTTGGGGGAAAGTGGAAAACCTTGTGGATTTTCATGATCATCGTGCCGTCATGGTCCTCTTATCTCATCCGGCTGTATGCCCTCAAAACCCTGGTGGGGACGAAAGGAACCATCAACAGCCTACTGATAAACCTGGGTATTATTTCCGAACCCATTCAGATTCTTTACACGAATTTTGCCGTCACCATGGCTCTGGTATTTGCCTGGCTGCCCTTCATGATTCTGCCCATCTATGCCGCCCTTGAAGGTCTCGACCGCTCGGTTCTGGAGGCGGCCACCGACCTGGGCGCCACGCCGTTTCGAAGATTTTTCCGGGTCACCCTGCCCTTGACCCGGGGGGGACTTCTGGCCGGCTCTATCCTCGTGTTCATCCCAACTGTCGGCGAATGGCTGGTGCCGAGCATTTTCGGCGGCTCCAAAATTATGATGGCCGGGTCTCTGGTGGCCCATAAATTCACGGCCGTGGGTAATATCCCCCAGGGCTCCAGCCTGGCCATTATGCTGGCGGCGACCCTGATCCTGATCCTATACCTCACCATTAAATGGGGCGGGAGAGAGGCGCTGGAGAAGGCCCTATGAAAAAGAAAAGAACCGCATCGAAAATCCTATGGGTATTGAGTATTCTGACCCTGATCTTCCTGTGGGCGCCGATGATATTGATCATCGTATTTTCCTTTTCCAACAACAAATACGGCTCATCCTGGGAAGGGTTTACCTTGAAATGGTATTTAAAGCTGTTCACCAACGACCAGGTCAGGGATGCCCTCATGCGCAGCCTGATCATTGCCGGTGTAACCGTGGTGATTGCCACCCTCATCGGCACAATCACGGCTTATGGGCTCTACAAGCTCAACTTTAAGGGCAAACAGTTTCTGCGGACCTCCATCCTGCTGCCCATCGTGTTTCCCTCGGTGGTTACCGGCAGCGCCCTCCTGGTTTTTTTTACACGATTTTTACACATACCCCTGGGGTATCCCAGTATCATCATTGCCCACATCGTCTTCTGTTCACCCCTGGCGGTTTTCATTATTTTGGGGCGTATGCAGCGATTTGACTGGTCCTGGGAAGAGGCGGCTCTGGACCTGGGGGCCACCCCCTTTCGAACGTTCCTGCGAGTCACGGGACCGCAACTCCTGCCGGCCATCATGGCATCGGCCATGCTGATCTTCCCCTGGTCTTTCGACGATTTCGTCATCACCTATTTTGTGGCCGGAGTCGGCAGCACTACCCTGCCCATCTATGTTTTTTCACAGCTGCGATTTGGGGCGACACCGGTGATCAACACCATCGGCACCCTTTTCGTTTCCGTTACGATGCTGGGTTTGCTGCTGGTGTATTTAATGCAGAAGAGAACTAAAACGGGTTCTTAAATAGCACCCGTGATAAATAATGAGAAGGATTGAGGGATGCAAGCATCGGATAAGGGAGAAATGATCAACGAATCGGACATCTGTCTGGAAGTGAGAGATGTCGTCAAGCGTTTTGGTGATTTGACGGCGGTGGATCATGTCAATTTACAAATCAGAGACGGCGAAATATTCTCCTTTTTGGGCCCCAGCGGCTGCGGCAAATCAACACTGTTGCGGGTTGTGGCCGGTTTGGAAAATCAGGATCAGGGCGATGTTATCATCGCCGGGCGCAATGTCAATGATTTGCCGCCCTACAAAAGAGATTGCAACACCGTCTTCCAGAATCATGCCCTCTTTCCGCATATGACAGTGACTGAAAATATCGGCTTCGGTCTAGTCGAGCGAAAACTTCCCAAGAGTGAGATTAAGGAAAAAGTGGCCGCGAAAATAGATCTTGTCAATCTGAGTGGTATGGAAAATCGACGACCGGATCAGTTGAGTGGCGGACAGAAGCAGCGTGTTGCCTTGGCCAGGTCATTGATTTTGGAACCCACCGTTCTCCTTTTGGATGAACCGCTGGCCGCTTTGGACAGGAAACTGAGAAAAGAGATGCAGATTGAATTAAAGCGGATTCAACGGGAAGTCGGCACCACCTTCCTGAATGTAACCCATGACCAGAAAGAAGCCCTGAGTGTGTCGGACAGAATCGGCATCATGAACGAGGGGGCGTTCCTGCAGATCGGGACACCGGATGAAATTTACGAGAACCCGGGTTCGATCTTCGTCGCTTCTTTCATGGGCGCCACAAATATTTTTACCGGAAATGTGGTTTCCCAAAGGGATGGCAAAATTGAACTCGAGACATCCGATGGATTAAAAATATTTGCCCCTGAACCGGAGGACCAATCCGGTGATCAGGTTTCAGGGTTTTCAGTTCATCCCGAGCTTATCAGTCTTAAGCCTGAAACGTCAGGGGAACCGCCGGCTGACCCTACCGAGCGAACCGAATTTCACGGAACAATCCATGAAGTGTTCTACCAGGGAGATTTCAGCGAGTTCACGGTGGCTCTGAAGGGGACGGATATGCTGATGACGGTGCATTTAACCCGGGGCAGGGGATATCGTTTGCAGCTGCCTGAAGGCCAAGACGTAACCATTAGCTGGGATTTTACCAACAGCAATGTCTTGCGCGGTTAAGGCATACTGATATCATTCAAATGTTAACCTCAATAACCGCCTGGATATATTTTCTTTACTCTCGATTTAGCGTCGTAGGATTCACTACCATCCATATGAGGGAGATCCTCCAGTCTAACGCGATTTGTAAGGAGAGCTTTTAACATGTGGGCCATAGACTATGACCAAAGAGATAATAATTACGGCTTCTGGCAGCCGATTTGGAGTGGGCAATCTATCACCTGGAAGCAGATAAGGAAAAAGAAAACGATAGGCCCTTAGCTGTTTTCCTGACCCGTGGTGCGAGAGTTGAAGTTCAACCCGCCGAAGGCCAGGACGTTATCGCTAGCTGGGAATGCCGCCGCAACAACGTGTTGCGAAAATAAACCCTAATCTTCACATGGAGTGCTGATGAAAAATTCAGAGAGATACAGAAATTATGTGCCGTATCCTTTCTGGGCCATGGACCAGGAGTTCTTTTTTAAGTATGCAAACGACTTAACAGGAGATGATCGCAGCCAGCTGGCTGATTTTCCCTTCAAATGGGCCTATGTGCCTCCTTGCGATAGTGCCGCCGCAGCGGAATTTTTGCGTGATATTGGCGTGGAAGCGGACAGGGTGACTGCCGAAGCTGTTGCAGAGAAATTTGAGAATATGACCTCATTCGAGCTGTTGGAGCAGGAGGGAACCGTGCAATGGGGCGGTGACATATTATATGATAATCCACCTCCGGGCTTCAGGATGATCCCTGAATGGGAACCCATGAGTGGTGTGCTGCTCAATTGGCCAACTTTATATCCACCGTTATGGGATATGTTCCGGCAGATGATTGCTGCACTGGACCATGTCACTACCTTTCTTAGAATCGGCGAAGGTTATTTTGGCGCGACCGTCCTGGCATGGCTCGATGCTTACGGCATCGACCTCGATAAAATCCGTCCGATCCCGGGCCCGATCGGTGACAGCTGGGCCAGGGATTACTCGCCGCTCTACGGGGTAAACATATATAGCGGTGAACCGGTGGCTCATAAATTCAGCTTTGCCGCTTTCTGGCCCGAATATAGAGCGAAGTATCGATCCATTGTCGAAATTGACGACAATTTTGTCCTGAAAGATGGCTTTCGGGTCTACCGATCAGAAATCAAGCTGGACGGTGGTGCTATTTTAACTGACGGCAACGGTACCTATATCATCACCCGTCGGATTCTAAGCGACAATCAAGACGTTATCAATCTGTATGCCAAACTGGAAGCCTGGCTGGGAGCTGATCGCCTGCTGGTTGTAGATGAAGAGCCCGACGATATTTTGGGACACATTAACCATTTTAAATTTATCAGTCCGCAAAAGATCATCGTGGGCCGACCGGATAAAGCCGGCACCAAGGTATATCACTATCTGGAAAAGATCAGCAAATTGTGCGAAAAAAGCGGATATGAGGTAATTCGCGTTCCCTTTTCAGAAGGATTTGATCATCGGCTTCCCGGCGGTGACAACACCCACACGGCACTGTATGCCAACAGCCTTTTGATGAACAAGCGCATCCTGGTGGCGACCTTCGATCAGGAGGGTCTGGAGAAATACAACGAAGATGCGCTTACAGTTTATCAACAGGCACTGCCCGACTATGAGGTAATCCCCATCGAGGCGACCATCCAGACGAATGCCGGCGGCGCCATAAACTGCAGTAGCAAGGAGATTCCGGATGCCACACGTAATTGTTGCCGCAACCCAAATGAAGTGTACACCCGATAGAGATGAAAATATTGCCAAAGCCGACGAGTTGGTCAAAAAGGCTGCCGCTAAAGGCGCGAAGATTATTTTATTGCAGGAGTTGTTTGAAACCCTGTATTTTTGTAAGACCGAAAAACCGCAGAATTTTCAACTGGCGACAGAGCTGGGGAAGAACCCCGCCGTCCTGCATTTTTCCAGACTTGCCAGAGAACTTGAGGTGGTTTTGCCTATCAGCTTTTTTGAAAAGAAAAATCAGGCTCATTATAACACGGTTGCAACTATTGATGCCGACGGCCGTGTCCTCGGCATATACAGAAAAACCCATATTCCCGATGGGCCGGGTTACGAGGAAAAATTTTACTTTAATCCCGGGAACACAGGGTTTCGTGTCTGGAAAACCCGCTATGCGAAAATCGGCATCGGCATTTGCTGGGATCAGTGGTTTCCGGAAGCGGCCCGTAGCATGATATTGCAGGGTGCGGAAATTCTCTTCTATCCCACCGCCATCGGGTCGGACCCCTTGGATCCGAAGAGGGATTCGATGGAAGCCTGGCAGATTTGCATGCGTGGTCACGCCGCTGCCAATTTTACACCGGTTGTGGCCTCCAACCGCATCGGTACAGAAAGCATCGACAATTCCAGTATTACCTTTTACGGTTCATCGTTTATCGCAGGCAGCACGGGACAGCTTCTGGCGGAAGCCGATCGATCTACCGATACGATAATCACCGCTGAACTGGACCTGGAAAGGATCAAAGCTGATAGAAGCGCATGGGGATTTTTTCGAGACAGACGGCCGGAAATGTATCAGGCTATAATGACTCTTGATGGCGATATTGATAAAAAAGATTAGTGAACTTTTTGTTATGTCTGTGCTTTATCTGTGTGAGTTTCAAATGACTGAATTGAAAACAAAAATTAAAATTCAAATTAGAGCGACAACCTGAACGGAGACAGTTGATGGAACGCGACCCCCGCTACGATATCCTATTTGAGCCGGTACAGATAGGTCCGGTTACCGCAAAAAATCGATTCTACCAGGTGCCGCACTGCACCGGCATGGGGTATATGATGCCCAAAACCCTGGCGGCTATGCGTGAGGTTAAAGCCGAGGGCGGTTGGGCTGTGGTTTGTACGGAGTACTGCTCGATACACGCGACATCGGATGACAGCCCTTATCCATACGCGACCCTTTGGGATGATGATGACATCAAAGCACAAGCCCTGATGGTGGAGAAGGTTCATCATCACGGTGCTCTGGCAGGCGTGCAACTGTGGTATGGTGGTGGTAGTATGCCCAACCTGCTGACCCGTGAGATCCCCCTTGACGTCGGCAGCTTCCCGTCAGATTTTCGCTATGATCCTATCCAAAGCCAGGCAATGGATAAAAAAGACATCCGCCAACTCCGGCGCTGGCAGGTCGATGCCGCTCGCAGGGCGATGGAGGCCGGATTTGACATTGTTTATGTGTATGCCACCCATGGTTATCTGCTCTCTCATTTTTTATCCAGAAACTTTAATCGGCGTGGCGATGAATATGGTGGATCATTAGAGAACCGGGTCAGGCTGGTTCGCGAGATGATTGAAGACACCAAAGCAGCCGTCGGTCACAAGTGTGCCGTTGCTGTGAGGTTTTCGGCCGACGGAAGCGGCGCTGGAATAATAGACAGCGAAGAGCAGCGTGACATGTTGGAGATGTTGGCGGATATGCCCGATCTGTGGGATATTAACATCGCGGATTATTCGAAAGAGATGGGCAGTTCCCGTTTTGTCAAAGAAGCAGCCCTGGAAGATTATGTTTCATTTGCAAAGAAAATAACCGAAAAGCCCGTTGTGGCGGTCGGTCGATTTACATCGCCGGACACAATGGTTCGGCAAATTAAATCAGGTTTGTTGGATTTTATTGGTTCTGCCCGACCCTCGATTGCCGACCCATTTTTGCCTGAAAAAATTCAAGCAGGAAGTATTAACGACATTCGCGAATGCATTGGCTGTAATATCTGTTATGCTGCCGATTCGCGTGGAGTTCCCATCCGGTGTACTCAGAATCCAACCATGGGGGAGGAATGGCGACGCAATTGGCATCCCGAAAAAATAGCGGCAAAGCAATCCGATAATATGATCCTGGTAGTCGGTGCCGGCCCGGCAGGACTGGAAGCTGCGCGTGCTCTGGGGCAGCGGGGTTATAAAGTAACACTAGCGGAGGCCACAAAAGAACTGGGCGGGCGTGTGGCAGCTGAATGCCGGCTGCCGGGCCTGAGTGAGTGGCGTCGGGTAATTGAATACCGTATCCAACAGATTAAGCGCATGCGCAACATCGATGTGTACTTGGACAGCCGCTTGACGGTCAGTGAGGTATTGGGGTTCGGTTTTACCCGTATCATCGTGGCAACCGGCTCCCGCTGGCGCCGTGACGGAGTTGCCCGCTGGCACACCTCTCCGGTCAAGGAATTTAAAAGCAAACAGATTTTTACTCCGGATGACATCTTGGCAGATAAAGAGGTCAGGGGATCGGTTGTGCTATATGATGACGATCACTATTACATGGGCGCCGAGTTGGCTGAAAAACTGAAAATAGCAGGACTGGAAGTTACTTTGGTCACACCCGCGGGGACGGTTGGAGAGTGGAGCTTTAATACCGAAGAGCAGATGCGCACCCAAAAACGCCTTTTAGATCTTGGGGTAAACATATTTACAGCCAAGGCGGTTTCCGGTTTTGACGGTGCTAGTGTCGAAATTACCTGTGTTTATACCGGAAACACCATTAATCAGTCAGCATCTTCATTGGTAACTGTAACCGCCCGCAAACCTTGCGATGAGCTCTACTGGCAACTCATCTCAGATCAGGTTGCGCTTGCCAACGCCGGTATCAACCAGGTTGAGCGTATCGGTGACTGCCGGGCACCGGGTATCATTGCCGCCGCCGTTTATGCCGGCCATCGGGTGGCGCGCGAGATGGACGCACCCGACCCGGGTGACGTTTCTTTCCGCCGTGAGAGGGTGACCGTTTAGTGGAAGGGATTAAGAGTTCAGCCACGAAGTCACAAAATAAAGGTTTCAGTGTTCAGGTTTCAGTAATAAAAAATTTCAAATAACAAAACACAAATAACAAACAAATCACAATGACCAAAATGCAAAATCCTAAACAATTGGTTTTTGATCTTATTTGAGATTTGGAATTAATTTGCCCAATTTTAAGATCAGGTGGTACTTGTAATTTGTTACTTCCAGTGTATCTGGATTTGGCATCTGCAGCTCCAATTTTGGCATTGACAACTGCCCCGCAGGGGCCGCTTTTTCCGAGCATAGTCTCGGAAAAATCTTAGTGCCTTTGTGACTAACCTTTTATAATTAAACGAATATTTAATTATTATTATTACGGATAGGGACAGAGAATGCGAACACGATTGCAGGTTTTATCCGAGGACGAAAAAAACCAGATACACGAACGGTCGCTTAAGATCTTGGCCCAAACCGGTGTGCGAGTGGACACCGTCAGAGGCCGGCAAATACTCAAAGAGGCAGGCGCTCAAGTGGATGAGAATACCCACATTGTGCGGTTCCATAAAAATCAGGTTGAAGAGGCCCTTGGACTGGCTCCTAAGAAATTTACCCTTGGCGCCCGCCGACCGGGATGGAATTTATCTTTAAATACAGGGGATTGTAGACTGCTGATGGACGGTGAAGGGCCTACGGTCATTGATCGTAAAACCGGAAAACACCGAGATTCTACTTTCCATGACTGGATGGAGGCCACCCGGCTGGCCGATGCATTGGACGACATCGGGATTTATTGGCGCATTGTCGTTGCGACCGATAAGGGTGATAGCATTCCAGATTATGTTGACTACCTTTTGGCACTTTTTCGAAATTTTTCCAAACATATTCAGGATCCTATCTATGCCAGAGAACAGGCCCCCTGGTTTCTGGAGATATTGCAAACGGTTTTCGGCCCCAAGGAGACCATTCGTCAAAACCATCCGGTATCCTATGTGCTGTGTCCACAATCGCCGCTGGTTATCGATGAAATTTATACGGATGCTTACCTGGAACTTGTCGGCTGGAACATCCCGGTAGCTATTATGCCGATGCCGCTGATGGGTGCCACGGCACCGGCAAGCCTGATTGCCACAGTTGTTACAGCTAATTGTGAAGTTCTGGCAACCCTGTGTTTGATCCAGGCCGCTGAGCCCGGCGTTCCGGTTATCTATGCACCTGTGTCGGCTCTTATGGACCCGCGCACCGGCATGTTAAAAAGCGATGCGATCGAAGGGGGTGTGCTGAGCGCCGCGACCATTGAAATGGGCCGCTATTATGGCCTGCCGGTAGAGACTTCCGGCTCAGCTACCGCCCAATTTGTTCCCAATATCCAAAGCGGTTATGAACGAGCCCTGAGCGCCATGCCTTCTATTCTTTCGTGGCCGGATATTCTGGTCGGTGCAGGATTGCTGGGAGGTGCGATGATACTCAGCCTCGAGCAGATGTTTATAGATACCGAGACGTTCCGAATGTGCAAACAGGCCCATCGAGGCATTCGTTCCGGAGATAACAAATGGTTGGATGACGTTCTTGATCAGGTTGGGCCGGGTGGCCAATTTTTGGATCAGCTCTCAACCACAACTGCGATTCATGATGGTGAATGGTATCTCAGTAAAAAGGGAATGATGGCCTCATTGGAAGAATGGGAAGCGGCCGGCAAGCGGGAACTCGTTGAAGATTCGCGGGAAAAGGTAAATCAGATTCTATCGTCACATGTGCCGCTACCGCTTGCTGAAGATATTGACCGAGAATTAGAGCGGATCAGAAAAAGAGCTGCAGAGAGCGGCTCGTAGTCTATCACATGTATTCATGAATGCGGTGAGCTTTTTATATTTTATCGTATATATGAAATTGTGTACTTAGGTGTCCGTCAAAATGGTCTAAAAATAGGGAGGTGAGAAGATGAAAACATTCGCCGATAAGGCCTACGATCTTTTACGACAGGTCCCGCAAGGCCGCGTGACAACTTATAAGGAAATCGCCCATGCCCTCGGGACCAAAGCCTACAGAGGTGTCGGACAGGCCATGAAAAGAAATCCCTATGCACCGGAGGTTCCTTGACATCGGGTCGTTGCCTCATCCGGTCGGATGGGAGGATTTCAAGGCAAGACATCGGGGATATCCATACAGAGAAAAATCAAAATGCTCAAAGCGGAGGGAATCGAGTTCAATGGCGAAAAAATTAAGAATTTTGAAAATGTTCTATTCCGGTTCTCCGTACGATAAAACTGGACAGGGCCACGTCATTTACACAGTTAATTGCAAGGATTTCTTATCTATTAGTATAAGCACTGCCCTAACGAGGTATATATCTAACTAAAGGAGTTGTGTAAATGAAAGAATGGATTTTGCCGACCGTGGGAACGTTTATCTGTTGGGGGCTGTGGAGCTTTATTCCTAAAATTACAACCAAATATATTGATCCGAGAAGTGCCATTGTTTATGAAGTTATCGGCGGCATTGTGCTTTCACTTATTGTCCTGAGCGTTACGAATTTCCGATTAGAGACGCATCCTAAGGGAATTGCTCTGGCGGGAATGGCCGGATTAGTCGGTTTTGTGGGCGCCCTCTGTTTTCTTTTTGCCGTTTCAAGAGGGCCGGTCTCCATCATAGCACCGTTGTCTGCATTGTATCCTATTTTAACTGTCGGTTTAGCCATCATTTTTTTAAACGAAACCGTCACCATCAAACAGGGAGTGGGTATTTTTTTTGCCGTCCTGGCTGTCGTTTTGGTATCTACTTAATTCTGATGTGGCCGCAAAAAGGCACAAAAAGCACAAAAATAAAATTTCATGGCTCCTAATTTCAATGGGTTACAATGAATAGAAATCGAAATTCTGACTTTTTATGAGTTCATCAATGTTGATAATCGAGCCATTCGTCCATTTTGATTGACATTGGCAGGAGTTACGGATTAAATTAACCCTAATGTTGCATCAACAAAATGGCAAAGGATAGCTGATGGTCTGTTATTTTGATCGATATCATGGTGAAAACATCAATTTGTGGATTTCTCCATTTGTGAATTCAAAGGATTGGATCAATTTTGCCATGTTGTTTACCCTTCGGGAAAGCCGGAGAACTTCAGATCCTGTGTTGTCAAGGAATCGTGGTAAACTACTACAACTTCATCCTTGACGCCTGGGCTCTGAAGCCCTCCGACTTTTGCAACGTTAGGGTTAAGAGGTCGAAAACTGGATCAATAGGTTGATATCACTGAAAAGCACTGCAGATTTGTTGTTTTTAGCAGCTGCGGGAGGATATTATGAAGTTCTTGGTATGTTATGATGAAACAAATGAGGCTAAAGAAGCGTTGAAAGTGGCCCAAGAGCACGCCAGAATCTGGAACGCAAAATTAGAAATTATCAATGCCGTTATCCGAATAGAACCGCTAAAACATTCTAAAGTTGAAAAAATGGAAATAAACCTGGCAAGACAGGTCAAAGAGATTTTAGGCAGCGATGATCCGCCTTATGAGGTGCAATTGCTGCTGACCGATCTAACCTCCGGTGAGCAACTGGTGAAATTTGCCGAAGATATGAAAATTGATCTAATATTTCTCGGAATCGTCAAAAAGTCCAAAGTTGGAAAACTTTTATTCGGCTCCACGGCCCAGTATATCATTTTGCATGCTCCCTGCCCTGTAGTGACGGTTCAAAAATAATGCGGCATTTTGAATCCGATATTTTTTTTGTCATAAAATGCAAAAAATAGAAACAAGTATCTAAATCCGGATAAACCGTAAATAACAAAATACAAGCACCAAATTACAAATAAATTCCAAATTCCAATTTCAAAATCACAAATAAGATCAAAAACCAATTGTTTGGATTTTTTGAATTTAGTACCTATTTATTGAAATCACATCATGTTTGCGCAGGATTTATAACATAGCCACATTAATATTATAGGAATGCATCGACTTATATTGAAAAGACAGAGCGAAGCGATACAATAAATCTTCAATCTTCAATTCCGGCTTGTCCGGGTTAGGTCCTTGTGATTTGTTTGATATTTGTGATTTGCTATTTGAAATTTAATAATCGCTGAAACCTGACACCTGTCTACGATCCCGTCTGAAGAGTAGCGTAAGCGCGGAAACCTGCCACCCCTTGCAGCATGTTCTCAGATAAAATTCTATAAGGATTTAAACCTTCTCATACCCTGCCTGGGAGTGATGTGCTTCAAAGGGAATGGTCAGTTCATATAAACCATTCTTTACCCGGGTATTTACCGGCAAATGGCCTTTTTCAAAAATATTCATCATCTTTTTGTTTGCCTGTAGTACCTCAGCGGTAAACCCTTTTAGCCCCCGTTCTTTTGCCAACCGTATCAGCATCTCATAGAGGGCTGTCGCGATCCCCCGCCCATGATACTTTTCATCGACAACAAAAGCCAAATCCCCATATGAGCTTTGCTCATCCTTAACAAATCTTGCTTCTGCAATAATGGTCTCCTGATCGGGCTCCCCGGTAAGTGCAACCACCGACATGACTTGACTGTAATCTATATTGACATATTCCTGCATTTTTTTATGGGGCATGATCGAAATGGGGTATAAATATCGGCGGTAGACCGTTTTTTGGGAGAATCGGTAGAAAAGACGACGCATGGCTTCTTCGTCGGAAGGCTTGATGGCCCTGAACCGGACCTTCAATCCGCCCCGGAAGGTACGCTCGGTTGCGATTTCCATGGGGTATAAGCGCGCGTTTTCGGACAAATAAATCTGATCCGAAAACAGAATTCTCTTTTTCTTGCCATGCTCGACAAGTTTTTCGCGGTCGTCAGGGTGGGCGATATCGATCAACGCTTGAGCCCGTTCGCGGATCGTACGCCACTTCAAGTTGGCAATGCCGTATTCGGTGACGACCACATCAATCGACTCGCGCATATGAAACTGATTGCGAAGGTCGCGCATCATCACCACAATATTGGGGGCCCCTTGTGGGTTGCGGCTTGGCAAGCCGAAAACGGTGCGCCCTCCGGGAGAGATCTCTGTGCCGGTGAACAAATCCGCCCCTTGACCCGGACCAGAGGAGATGTTTCCCTTCCCCACGGAGAAAGCAACCCTGCCTAACAGGTCCACCTTGCTGGCCCGAAACACAGCCACAAAATTAGGATTACGTCCAATTTGGGTCGGGTCGAAGACCTGTTCGACACCTTGAAATTCAATCAAAGGATTACGGTCCAGCCATGCCATCAGCTCCGGTGTACCCAAAGCGTAGGAAGCAACGGATTTGCCTCTGAAAACCTCCTTGCGGTAGTTGGTCACCGCACCGCTTTTAACCAGATCCATGAAGGCGTCGGTAAAACAGGATGAATGGATACCCAGGTGCCGCTTGTGGGTCAGGTGCCGGCCCAAAGCCTCGCACAAAGGATCCGGGGTAAAGCTGAGGCAGTCTCCGTCTTCAATCACCTGGGCAATATTGGCGGCCACTTGATCGATTAATTTGTTTACAGGCCGGCGTTTGAAATAGATTGGCGGCTCCGTTGACTTCACCAACAGATCAAAATCCGAAACCGAGACGATCGTATCGCCGAAGGTGAAAGGGACCTGGGGGTTGATTTCCCCCACCACCACCGATGCCTGCTCCATGGCTTCCCGGGCGATGTCAACCGCCACCCCGAGACTGCAATATCCGGCCTCATTGGGAGGGGTGATTTGAACAAAGGCCACATCGATGGGAATTCGTTTGGATTTAATGATGCGCGGGATCTGGGAGATACGACCCGGAATCAAATCCACACTTCCCGCGACAATAAACTCACTGGCCACCCAGGTGGAAAAAAAAGTCTTAAGACGGTAGTTTTGGTAATCAAGTTTTTTTAAGGAAAGGATATCCCCGTGGCTGGTCAGTTGAATTAATTCCAGGTCATTTGTATTCGAAAGTCCCGAATCGATGAGACATTGCATCAAGGTGCGAGGTTCCGCCACACCGCTGCCAAGAAATATGGTCATACCTGGCTTGATGTGTGCGAGAACCTGCTCGGGAGAAACAACAAGATCTTCCCATTGAGTATTTCCGGGACTGCTCATCTTTTTCTTCATTCTATCGCCGTTCGAGGGTTGTGAGGTTCAGCGGTTCATTGTCAGCGGGCTCGGAACAAATGCTGATCGGTGAACTCCGATGAAAAACGCCTTTATTGTTATGCTGAATTGATTGCCGCGGTTGTTTGTTAATTATTTCGATCACAAACAATTAGAATATCAAGGTTGGCTTGGGGCAGTCAAATAAAAAGGGAATTATTAATCTCTCCTGGGCTAAATTCCCGGCAGCTTGTTGCGATAAAAGTGAGTTAAATCGCAAAAACATGATACGCCACGGCTTGCCGCGGGGAGATTTCATTTATTTTGGGAACAAAAAAAATGGTGGAAGAGCTAATTCTGAAAATTCGATATCCGTATTCAAAAAAGATATGGGATATGCTAATGTCGATCAGTCTGCCCGGTATCGATTAACCCTCAAGGTATTTGAAATTGGAAATAAAATCGGCAGCATATTAGAAATGCGGTCGATAGCCCGACATTACATGCGAAAACTGGCTAATCTTCATAAGGAGACCGTCAACCTTGGGAATTTGGATGGTTCTGATGTCGTCACCATCATTTTAGTCCGAAAGAGACAAGATGGCTCTGACGTAAAAGGATAGAATGCTGACAAAACGTTAGACTGTAAAGTTTTTTTAGAAAAATAATTTCTATGAGGTGAAGATGAATATTGTGGTTTTCGAAACCGAAACATGGGCTCAAACGGCCTGGCAGCGGATGAAAGACGATCATGAGGTAAGGCTCCTGGAAGAATTTCTGACTTCATCCAATGCGAATGAGCATGCCGACGCAAAAGTGATTTCCACCGATTTATCACGACTCGATGCCGGAATCCTGGAAAAATTTAAAAACCTGCAGCTCATCGCCACGCGGTCCACCGGTGTTGACAACATTGACCTGGCATACTGTGCGGCCCACAGGATTACGGTGTGCAATGTGCCGGATTATGCCGAGATCGCGGTGGCTGAGCATGTGTTCGCCCTGCTCTTGTCCATCAGTCGCCACCTATGCGAAGCCGTTGAGCGCACCCGGAAGGGCATATTTTCTACTGACGGACTGAAAGGGTTCGACCTTCACGGTAAAACCCTTGCAATCATAGGAACGGGAGTCATCGGACGCCGTGTAGGCAAGATAGCCCGGGGGTTTGGCATGGAAGTGGTTGCGTTTGATGTGAAACAAGACGAGCAATGGGCTGCCGCAAACGGCATCCGATACAAGTCCTTTAAAGAGGCCCTGTCGATGGCGGATGCAATTACACTTCACGTTCCGGCCACACCGGAAACGCATCAATTGATTGCCGATGATCAATTTGCCGCGATGAAAGAAGGTGCCGTCATCATTAATACAGCCCGCGGAGAGCTAATCGATATTCAGGCACTTCTTCGGGCACTTGCCAGTGGTAAGATCGCTGCCGCAGGTCTGGACGTCTTGCCGGAGGAACAGGCTTTTTTGGAAGGAGTAAAAAATCCTGCAACTCTATTTACTGGAGGCAAGAAACTTGAGACCCTGTTGGCCAATCACATCCTATTGCAGCATCCGAACGTTTGTATCACGCCGCACTGTGCTTTTTTTACCCGTGAAGCAGTTCAGCGGATCTTGGATGTAACTATGGCGAATATCGAAGCATTTGTGCGCGGGGAACCACAGAATGTAGTTGTGCCTCTGTAGAAAGGATACATCCATGATGCCAAGCCAAAAAAGCCGTAAAGAAAATCCTGAGATCGACCCTCTGCTTTTGGGAAGCGGATGGACCCCAGAGGATCTGGGCAAACCCCAGGTGCTTTTGGAAAGTGCCTATGGCGATAGCCATCCAGGCAGCAGGCATTTAAAACAATTGGTGGAGGAGGCGCGTACAGGCGTTTACAAGGTTGGCGGTAAACCGGCTGTTTATACGGTCACTGATATATGCGACGGGGTGGCCACTGGACACGACGGCATGAATTATTCCCTGGCTTCGCGTGACATTATGGCAGCCATGGTTGAAATCCACGCCCGGTCGATGCCATTTGACGCGATGATCACTTTTTCTTCTTGCGATAAATCGGTTCCGGCCCACTTGATGGCCATCGCAAGGTTAAATATCCCGGCGATTCATTTTTGCGGGGGGTCCATGATGCCGGGTCCGGGTTTCACCACAGCCATAAAGTGCTATGAGACCATGGAATTGGTGGACAAAGGGAAAATGACGCCACAGGAGAGTTTGTTTTATCAGGTGAACGCCTGTTCAACCTGCGGTGCCTGTCAGTATATGGGCACGGCCAGCACCATGCAGGTTATGGCTGAAGCCTTAGGCATGTCACTTCCCGGCAACGCCCTGATGCCGGCCTGGGCCAATATTATCGGACATTATGCCGATCTTGCCGGGCAGACGATCCTGGCCCTGCTGAAAAAAGATGTCAGGCCAAGGGAAATCCTTACTGCAAAGGCATTTGAAAACGCGCTGATGGTTCATGCTGCCATGTCAGGCTCTACCAACGCGCTGCTTCATCTGCCGGCAGTGGCCGGTCAGGCGGGTGTATCCGTTAATCCACAGGATTTTGACCGCATCCACAAGAAAATACCCGTGCTGGCCGGGCTCCAGATGACCGCTCGCTGGCCGACGCAAATACTGTGGTTTGCAGGAGGCGTTCCTGGAATCATGCGGGTTATCAAGGATTTTCTCCATCTGGATGCATTGACTGTGACCGGCAAAACCGTGGGAGACAATCTGGATGATCTTGAAAATGATGGCTTTTTTGAAAGGACTTCTCTTTATCTTGAAAATTACAAAATCAAACCGCAAGAAGTTATTTTGCCGTTGGATGCCCCATGCAATGCCGCGGGAGGATTAGCGATCCTTCACGGTAACCTGGCGCCGCAAGGCGCTGTGGTAAAGCATGCCGCCGTAGCACCGGAGATGCACTGCCATATTGGACCGGCCAAACCCTTTGATTGCGAAGAAGACGCTATTGAGGCGATCCTTGCCGGCCGCATTGTGGCGGGGGATGTCGTGATTATTCGTTATGAAGGTCCTAAAGGATCAGGCATGCCCGAGATGTTTAAGACCACGGAAATTTTATATAACCGACCCGAACTGCGGACTTCGGTGGCTTTAGTGACAGATGGTCGTTTTTCGGGGGCCACCCGGGGGCCGGCCATTGGCCATGTAACACCGGAAGCGATTTCCGGCGGCCCCATCGCTTTGGTGAGAGAGGGCGATCTGATTTCAATCGATATTCCCGCCCAAACCCTGGAGATTGTCGGTTTTGAAGGCAACCGTCAAGGACCGCAAGAAGTCGAACGGAAATTAAAGCAACGTGCGGCGACGTGGGAACCGGTTGAAATGAAAAGAGAGGGCGTTCTCGGTCTTTTTACCCGCACGGCCGGGGCCACCGATAAAGGCGCATCCATGCTAAAGGCTTAGAAGTTCTATCTAAAGTGGACAGAGCGTTGCTAACCTTTATGGAGAAACTATACGGCTTAATTTAACATCTCGGAATTTCCACAACCTGACGTAAATCACTAACAGGCAGGATATTGAACAGATATTCGGGCTAAAAAAAGGAGATGCAATCATGTCAAAACTGAAAAAACTGGAGGAGATGTTGGCCCAGAAGAAAATCAGCCGTCGTGAATTTATGAAACGTGTTACTGCACTTGGCCTGGCTGCGGCAGTATCACCGATCGTGTCTGCCGATCCGTCTTATGCTGCGACCCCTAAGAAGGGCGGGCGGCTGCGTGCGGCGCTATCCGGAGGCAGCACGGCGAATACTCTCGATCCCGCGCTATCTGACGACATGTATACGGCAAACCTATTTTCTGGAGTGTTACACAATTACCTGACCGAAATTAGCAATGATGGAACACTGATCGGCGAACTCGCTGAGACGTTTGAACCTTCAGACAATGCAAAAAAGTGGACATTCCGGTTAAGAAAAGGTATCGAATTCCACAATGGCAAAACAATGGATGCGAAAGATGTATTGGTGTCCATGAACCACCATCGTGGCCCAGACAGTAAATCGGCAGCCAAAAGTCTTGTTGCGTCGGTCGAAGACATTAAGACGCCCGATAAGCATACGGTAATATTCGAATTAAATGCGGGTAATATGGACTTTCCCTGGCTGATTACCGAACGTACGTTTGCAATAATGCCCGCAAAAGGTGAAAAGCCTGACTGGGCAGCGGGAATCGGAACCGGAGGATATATTTTGGTAAATTTTGAACCGGGTGTTCGTACCGAACTGAAAAGAAATCCCAATTACTGGAAAGAGGGGAGAGCTCATTTCGATGAAGTTGAATTTATCGCCATCGCGGATATAACTGCCCGTGCAAGTGCTCTGAGCAGCGGAAATGCGGATTTAATGGATCGGTGTGACCTGAAAACTGTGCATCTCCTTGATCGTAGACCCGGTATAAACGTGGAAGAAGTGGTGGGTACTCAGCACTATACGTTGCCCATGAATACGACAGTTGCGCCATTTGACGACAATAATATCCGCCTTGCCTTGAAGCATGCGATAGATCGCGAAGCGATCGTAAAAACAGTTCTGCGCGGACATGGAAAGGTGGGCAATGATCACCCGATTGCGCCTTCCAATCAATTTTATTCAGCGGATCTTCCACAACTCGAATATGATCCGGACAAAGCGAAGCATTATTTGAAGAAGGCAGGGCATACCAGTTTTAAAGTGAATCTTAGTAGTTCCGACGCTGCATTTCCGGGTGCTGTTGATACGGCAATTTTGTATAAAGAACATGCCAAGGCGTGTGGAATAGATATCAACGTTATTCGTGAGCCGAGTGACGGTTACTGGACCGATGTATGGATGAAGAAGCCATGGAGCATGTGTTTTTGGAGCGGTCGTCCGACTGAAGACTGGGCGTTTTCTCTTGCATACGCCGATGATGCCCACTGGAACGATACATTCTGGAAAAATGACCGCTTTAACAAGCTACTGAGAGAAGCACGAACAGAGACAGATCCAAACAAACGTCGTGAAATGTATTATGAAATGCAGAAAATTCTCAGAGATGAAGGCGGTGCCATCATTCCGATGTTTGCCAATCATGTTTGGGCTGTTTCTGAGAAGATTCAGCATGATGAAAAAGTCGCAGCCAATCAATCTTTAGATGGCGCACGATGTGCAGAACGTTGGTGGTTTGCCTAAAATTCAGAACTACTGATGTGCCGTAAACCTAATGCAACAAATTAGAACCATAACATCGGTGTTGAGAGGCCGCTTTTATTTAATTTTGAAAACCTGGTTATGTGGGCCAAGTCAGAGATAATCGGCTCTGTCTGTAACAGTTTCAAGGAGGGATGGAGTATTGGAGTACTGGAGTAATGGTCTATCGCTCGTGAACTCTATGGATCTGAGAATCTCGATGGTCTTTGTTCAAGGTTGCAGAAGATCGGTGTTGGGTTTTCGCTTTTCCAATACTCCATTACTCCAGTACTCCATAAGTGTGTTGAGCAGAGCAGAGTCATGGAGGGCCCCCTTCCAGAGTGCAAACCAAAGCCAGGTCTTTTGGGCCTGGATTCTTAACTAAACATAAGGAAGAAAAATATGAATTCACGTGAACGGGTCATGGCAGCGCTTCAGTTAAAAGAACCGGATCGGGTGCCGTTTATGGACTTTGCCGATACCATCGTCAAACAGAAAATTATGGGAACCGAAGAGATAGACGAAGCCGAATTTGCCAAAAAAATAGGAATGGATGCCATATATTTTGTCGATTACTGCACGCCACTGTTCTGCAAAAGCCATTTCAGTGATGAAGATGTGCCGAAGGCCTTCGGAATGACCGGTGAAACGGAATTTATTGGAGAGGGATTGATCCGAACGGAAAAAGATCTGGATAAAATTGTTCTACCCAATCCCCATGATGACAGCTATTATGATCCGGCCAAGAGATTTATGGAAAAATATCATCGCTCGGACCTTGCTATCTATGCCGGGTTGCGTCCATTTGGCATGTTCAACACGATTTACTCGATGCCTATGATGGATTTTGCGATCGCGCTGGGAGAAAATCTAAAGCTGATCGACACCATGATGGATATTTTTATAGAGTGGAATATTGTCGTTATTGAAAAGCTGCAGCAGTTTGGTCTCGATTTTATTGCGACGTACAATGATATGGCATACAAAGAGGGTCCCTTGGTGTCACCGCAGGTTTTCCGGGAGGTTTTTTTGCCGAAAATGAAAGTCGTCGCCGATGCCATCAAGCTGCCCTGGGCGTTTCACAGTGACGGCAACCTGACGATCGTGATGGAGGATTTATTAACCCTGGGGATGAATTGCGTCAATCCCTTTGAACCACCCTGTATGGACCTGAAAGCTGCCAAGGAAAAGTGGGGCGATCGGATTTGTTTGTGGGGCAATATTGATCTGGTTAAGACCTTGCCATACGGAACCGTGGCGGAAGTCGAAGCCGAAGTTAAACAGCGGATCGAGGATGCCGGTGCCGGGGGCGGTTATATCTGCGCTACTGCAAACAGCATCACCGGTTTTTGCAAAATCGAAAATGTCTTTGCCATGACAAACGCAGTTAAAAAATATGGGGGTTACCCATTAGAATTGAATCATAGCTAATCCAACGACTATGCCCGCATCGTGGTTATACTTCCACGAAACATTAGTAATTGAGCACACGTATACAGTGTTTGACAGCGTTTCCAGATCCGCACGTTTTTGGACGTTAATTTTGGAAGGCGCAGATAATGCCCAGAGAAAGATATGCGTATCAATTAAAATTTTCATTTATCACTACCGTAAAACACCTCATTTATTTCTTCATCTTCCGCCATTATATCGTCAGGCACTTTCAGCTTGCCGCGGAGAAGCCCCAGCGTTCTTTTCCCTTCAGGCTTATGGGGCACCATTTCTACAAGCGGCAAATTGTTTTTTGCAATTACGACCTTTTTACCATGATAGGCCATATTGACCAATTTCGAGAGATTGGTTTTTGCTTCGGAAATATTAAAAATCATAAGGCATACCCCCATTTTTGGATTATAAAACTGGTCTACTATCCTAATAAGACCAATATGGTCAAAAAGAAAGAACGGTACACACGACCGGATATTTTCAAGTAGAAAGAAGTATTCATTCTGAATTTTATAACCTATGATTTCAGTCATGAAAAGAGATCTATTATATTCTCTTGAAGGCTTTACACGAAAAAATAAGCGATTGGATCAATAAAGGCTGGAAGACGCAGAGTTCTCCTATGGATCGTTTGATTGGCGTATTTCTGGTTGCGCTATCTGCAGCCTGCTTCGGCACAAATGCTATTTTTGCACGCATGGCGTATGATGCCGGTGCAAATGCAAGCACGTTTCTTTTTATTCGGTTCCTTATTGCCTCGCTGGTCATGTTTTTAATATTGACGGCTCGAGGCCTTAATTTCCCAAGGGGGCGTCTATTGATCAGACTGGCTCTGATAGGCGGAATTGGCCTTACAGGAGCGACGCTTTCCTTCTACACAGCGATACAACTTGCTCCTGTTAATTTGGTGATCGTCATCACTTACATGTATCCCACAATGGTAACTTTGCTTGCGGCAATGTTCCTCAAGCAGCCGATTACGAACTATAAAATAGTTGCCTTACTGATGACGCTTTTGGGAATTTTATTTACCATCGGATTAGATAGCGGCGGATATTTTTTAGGAATCATATTAGCGATCGTGACCGCAATCTTTTATTCTCTTTATCTTGTACTCGGCAGCAAATTCATCCAAAGGGCGGGGCCTTTTCCAGCTTCAACGGTAATAATTTTCTCCGCGGCACTAATCTATAGTGTACTTGTTGGTCTACAAGGGCTGCAACTACCCAAAATGCCTTCCGGCTGGTTCGCGATAGTTGCCAGCGCTTTGATTTCAACGGTTTTTGGTATTATGGCCCTTTTTTCAGGGCTTAAAAAAATTGATACGGCCAATGCGGCCATTATTTCTACTTTTGAAGTTGTTGTCGTGGTTGTTCTATCGGTTATTATTCTTGGAGAAACAATTACCTTGCATAAAATCTTGGGAGCCTGTTTGGTTATCGGCGCGGTTATTATTTTGGCAAAGAGTGAATATAGAACCGCTCAGGCCCAGATTCGCTAACTTTTTTTGCTTTCCAAAAAGGCCAAAGCTTTGCGGATTGAATATACTTTTAATTCGCATCTGGATAGCTCATGACAAATACAAACTTTAGATTCTTTTATAGTGCCTTCAGCTGCAGCCTCCTAAAGACAGAGCCGCAATTACAAGAGGCGGGCTACTGTGTTTTTACAAACTTTGCAAGAATAAAGTTTATTTGCTTTGTTTAGAGATACTTTTTCTGAACACAGTTAAGGTCCTCACCCCAAAGGGCGGGCTGATATCTTCATTTTCCTGCAACATGTTGTCAGATTAAACCCGATAAGGGCCTAAACTTTTCCTGAGACGACGCACAGAAGAAGTAGCCCCTGCGGGGCAATTGTCAATGCCAAAACCTAAATTGCAAATGTCTAACCCGGAGGATAAACCGGAAATAACAAATTACAAGAACCAAATTACAATATCCAAATCTCAAATAAGCTCAAACGCCATTTGTTTGGAATTTTGAATTTCGGTCATTGTGATTTGTTTGGTATTTGTGATTTGTTATTTGAAATTTTCTAATTGTTGAACACCGAAACCTGAAACCTTACGTTCCTGACAACATTTTATCAAAAAACCCCGCGAAGGGCTAGTACCCCGCTGCGCGCAGGTAATCGTTCATGGCGTCTTCCAGCACCTTGACGGCTTGGGTGGAGTTTTTATCGTCGCCATACTGCGTTTTGGCCCGGATAAAGATTTGTTCAATCAATCCGCCGATCTCAAGCGGCACACCATGGTCGCGGCCAAGCTCGTGAGCCAATCCCAAATCTTTGCAGGCCAACGCCAATGAGAACCCCACATCATAGCTGCCGTTATAGACCAGCGGCAACTCGGTCTCGATGGTATAACTGTTGCCGGAACTGGCCTTGATGCCCTCGAAAAGCGTCGTCAGGTCAATCCCCGCTTTCTTTCCCAACATAAAGGCCTCGCCGGCGATTATCAAATGGCCCAGCGCCAATAAATTGGTGATGACTTTGACAACACTGGCGCTGCCCAGGGGGCCCATATGAAGTATTTTTCCGCCGATCACCTGTAACACCGGCAACTGTGCCTCAAAGATCTTCTTCTCGCCGCCGACAAGAATCGTGATCCCGCCCTCCTTTGCAAGTGCCAGTCCACCAGTCACAGGTGCTTCCAGGACGGCAGCGCCTTGGTCCGCGGCGATGGCGCCAAGTCGTTTGATTTCTTTTTCACTGGTGGTCGACATATCGATCCAGGTGCAGCCGGAGCGCAGGCCGGCAAGTACACCTTGCTCACCCTCCATCACCGATTTGACCTGGGGAGGGCCGGGTAGCGAGGTAATGACGGTATCCGAAGCCTCGGACACCGCACGGGGATGATCCGCCCATTTGGCACCGGAGGCAATCAGATTGTCGCCGGCTTCAGGCCTAAGATCGTTTATAATCAGAGTGTAGCCGGCTTTTATCAAATTGGCCGCCATTACAGATCCGATATTTCCGAGTCCGATAAAACCTATATTCATCCTTTTCCTCCTTGAATTCAAATAAGCCAATTTTCAACTAAATAAATGTCAGTATCGAAAATAAACACTATATCTCTACCTCTCTGGCAAAGTCATCGGCCCTTCTCTGATACCCCTCCATGGTTTTTTCAGCCAATTCTTCAAGCTCGGTTTCCATGCCAACGGCTCCCAATAACCCAGCTTCAGGGGGCCCTGCTTTGATTTTCTCCTGAAACTCAAATTCTTTAAAGGATATGAGGGCAACAAATGGTTTTCCTCTTTTGGTAATAATGATATGTTCATCCGTATACGCCGCCCGGCTTGCATATTCTGAAAAAGAGCTTTTAGCTTTTGCCAAGCTTACTTGTACCATATTACACCTCCGTTAAAGTCAAAATAGCCATTATGACTAATATATTGCAGCCGTAATGAATCGTCAAAACAAAAATTTGGTCGTAACAGTCATGATAGGCCGGAGTTCCAGTCGTCGCCGAATGAGTTGTCTAACGTCCCCCCCTCGACGTGGGTGTCCTTAAAAAACCTTGCGAAAACAATCTGAAAAATGTAATTTTAAGTGGTTGGTAGGTTAGGAGATGGACACCAGTTAAGAGATTTCTGAAATCTCTCATTTATTGGAATTCATGCGCGTCATGAATTCGGCAATATCTGTGTAACCATCCGCTCTCAGGCCCTCGATAACCCCTGCAATATCATCGGGTTTCTTGTTTTGGCTCAGCTTGAATTGTGCTTCTGTTTTTGTGGGAATGAATTCAAAGAAGCGAATAGCCGATACAAGCTTGTCGTACCCTTTGCCTTCTGAAAGCCGCCAGCCGTCTCTACCTTCTAGGAGTTCGACCATCTCTTTGAGCAAAGACCATACTTTTGAGGGTTCTTCAATAAAGACGATGCGGCCCCGGCAATGAACGGCGCCGTAGTTCCAGGTCGGAAGGTTGAAATCGGCTTTTATGTAAGCATGCGGACCTGAGAATATAACAAGGACCGACGCGTTTTCCTCAATGTCGGCCTGGGGGTTTTCCTTGGCCATATGACCATAGAGTTTTCCGTCCTTGAAACGGAGAATCGGCAAATGCGTCGCATGAATGTGGCCATCATCGGCGGTGATCAGAACTGCGAAAGGATTTTCTTTAAGGAATGCTTCGATTTGATGGGGGGTCTTCCATTCTAAAAGCCTTCGGGATGTACATGGCCTATATTCCTTCTCGCGATTAAGCAGATATTCGATCTATTTAACGAAGAGTTTCCGCGGGAAATTGACGAACGTTTCACACCCATTGTCTGTAATCCGTATCGGTTCGCTGCATTCGAAACCAAACTCATCCATCCAAATACCGGGCATCAGATGAATGGTCATATTGGGTTTTAAAATTGTTTTATCACCCGGACGGAGACTGATGGTGTGCTCGCCCCAGTCCGGTGGATAATTAAGGCCGTATGAGTATCCAACTCGAGACGGCTTCACAAGGCCTGTATGTGCGATCGCCTTGCGCCAGCGTTCTTCCACTTCTTCTGCAGTTACGCCGGGTTTAATGAATGTTAGCGTTTCCTGAAGTCCTGTGACAACATCGTCTGCTGTTTTCTGAAGATCCTGCGGCGGCTCACCCAGGTAGACCGTGCGGGACAGGGGCGCATGATACCGGTGCCTGGCGCCACTGAGTTCGAGCAGCACAACATCGTTTTTGCGGTATTGTCGGTCCGGATCAAACGTCAGATGGGCGGTTGAGGTCCTTTCCGCCGACGGCATGATCGGAAAAATTGCCGGTGACGAACCGCCGAACGTATTCATCCCGGCAATCTGGGCAGCCGAGACGTTGGCGGCGGCATCCTTTTCCCAGACACCGACGTCGATCTTATCGACGGCGGTTTGCATGACCTTTTCACAAATCTGCGCCGCCTGTTTCATATAGGTAATCTCGGCCGGTGATTTTACCGTTTTAATCCAGTTGACCAGATTGGTTCCGTCCATCAGAACAGCGTCCGGAAGTTCTTCTAAAAGGGTGACATACATGCGGGCATTGAACCAGTATCCGTCCATCTCCACGCCGAATCGCTTTTTTTCCAGCCCCTTTTGCCGCAGCAGATCCGCCACCCATCGCATGGTGTGGGTGTAGCGGGATTGCACGTATTCATCCGGATACCCATGAATACAGTCATCGGGCAGCCAGCTTGTGATCCTTGCCCCGTTGGAATCCTGTTCCCGGCCGAACCAGAAAGGGTGCTGCGCATCCAGCGAAACGATCACGCCCTGATGAACATAGAACGACCAGCCGTCATAACCGGTCAGATAGTTCATGTTGGCCGGATCCATTACCAGCAGCATCTCCATACCGTCCTTATCCATCATCTCTTTGGTCTTTCGGACCCGCTGCTGAAATTCTTCCTCTGAAAATATCAAGTTTTTGCGCATAACGACGTCTCGTAATTTTTATAATATATTGAAATGATGTAGCTTTTAACGACACTAGTTTTATGCCGCCTACATGGAATGATTGTTCCATTATTCCAATTGTGCGCGAAGCGAACTAATTTCTCCTTTGGTTCTCCCCAATTGATGTCTTGGATCTGGGGCATTCTCGACGTTTGCAAATTAGGCCTAATTATTGAAATCACATCATGTTTGCGCATGATTTATGCCATAGTCTGATTGAGTATTTTAGGAATGCTATCGATTTAAATTGAAAAGACAGAGCGAAGCGATACAACAAATCTTCAATCTTCAATCGTCAATATTCAATTCCGGCTTGTCCGGGTTGGGGTTCAATTTAGCCCATTCTATGTCTTTGACCACTGCATCCAAGACTTCCTTAGCCCCTTCACCGCCCATCTTCAGATACTTTTGTCGAAGTGGTTTCGCTTTTTCCCTGAAAGTGGCAATCTCTTCATCCGTCAGCTCGATATACTTCATGGACGGCTTGGCCTTCATGATCATCTCTTTACGTTTCTGATTCAGCTTGGGCTCGAAATCGAAAATATACTCATTGGCACCCTCGATGGCATTGTCTATCAAAACTCGAATATTTTCTGGAAGGCCCTTAATTAACTCATAGTTGGCGGCAAAAGTTCCGATAAAGGGCAACTGATTGGCTTTGATCATGTAATCCTGGACTTCATAGAATTTCATCTCCTGGATGGCGAAAAAGGGCTGTGTTTCGGCATCAATTCTACCCAGCTCAAGATTGAGGTAAATTTCCCCATAAGGAACTGTGATAACATAGGCGCCGTAAAGGCGGTAAGCCGTGATGAGAAACGGAGATGACATGACCCTGAAAGTAATACCTTCGAAATCCTCGGGTTTGCGCAATGGTTTATTGGCTGTCCAAATCTGCCAGCCCTCTTCGATGATAGACAGAAGTTCCAGCTTGTTTTTTCTGTAGTACTTTCTAAGTACATTATATGTGTTCGGCCCCTTGCGCAGGATTTTTTCGAGAAGCTTGAAATCCGTTGGGAAAAGGTAGTGAAGGGAAAAGACCTGAACCTCGGGGATATAGGAACCCAGATGACCGGGAGATTGAAAGGCGAACTGAAGATTTCCCTTTTGCAGAAGTTTGGTGATCTCTCCCGAAGTGCCCAGCTCCCCATAAAAATGGATGTTGCAGTGAATCTCCCCGTTGGATTTATCCTCTATGATTTCTACGAACTTTTTGGCGTACTCATGTTGCATGCTGCCTTCGATTTCTTCCAGGGCCACTTGCCACAGATATTGAACAGCCACAGCTCGTCCGGTGAATCCAAAAACTAGGGCGAATACGATAAGTACCAGAATCAGCTCTATTCTTCGTTTCATGGTTGACCTCCTTCCGCAGCTGGTAAAGATATAAAACATACCGTCTTTTATTTCCTCTTCAGAGATCATCACCCCATTCTTTCCATCAAAAAACTCGCCTTTTCTATCTCCGGGTAACGAAGACCGATATCGGAGAACGGCGCAATACTTTATCCGCCGTACTCCCCATGACAATTTTTTT
>Ga0316193_10000273_pt1 | contig 30806 bp, 22 predicted proteins | sample MerIslsedime2_MG_FD_207735 | JGI IMG/M metagenome (GOLD analysis project Ga0316193, IMG submission 207735) | Coastal sediment microbial communities from Maine, United States - Merrow Island sediment 2 | ecosystem: Environmental > Aquatic > Marine > Coastal > Sediment | place: USA: Maine... | reverse complement strand
CTTTTCCAGGGGTAAGTCAATTTCTGACGCACTGGCCGTAGACCCCGGTTCGCCCGCCTTTACCGCAACCTGGGACCGCATCGTGCAAGCCGCCGAGGATTACAACGATCCCGGGCGTTTCACCGCGTTCATCGGTTATGAATGGACCTCGCTGGTCAATACCGGTGACAACCTGCACCGCGTCGTTATTTACCGGGACGACGGCAGTATCGCCTTGCGCAACGAGCCGTATACGACCATGGCGCCTTACGGCAGCCCGGACCCGATGGATCTGTGGAAATGGATGAAGAACTACGAAAACCAGTCCGGCGGCAACATCCTCGCAATCGCACATAACGGTAACCTGTCGAACGGCATCATGTTCCCGGTGGAACGCCAGTACACCGGCCGGCGGCTGGACAAGCAGTACATCAGTGAACGCATCCTGCGCGAGCCCCTCTATGAAGTCACCCAGATCAAGGGTGACGGAGAGACTCACCCGTTTCTCTCACCCAACGATGAGTTTGCCGACTATGAAACCTGGGCCAAGGGCAACCTGAACCTGAGCGTGGCCAAAACCGACGACATGCTGCAATACGAGTATGCCCGTGAGGCATTGAAAAACGGCCTGGCCCTGGAAGACGAATTCGGTGAAAACCCCTACAAGTTCGGCATGATCGGTTCAACCGACAGTCACACTTCACTGGCCACGGCGGAGGAAGACAATTTCTTTGGCAAGCATTCGGGTTCGGAGCCCAGCGAGATGCGTATGGAGCACGCGATGGCCAAGATGGGCGACGCCGAGTATGAAGGCTGGTCCGTTTCCGCTTCCGGGCTGACGGCCGTCTGGGCCAAAGACAATACCCGCAAGGCGTTGTTCGACGCCATGGAGCGAAAGGAAGTTTATGCAACCACCGGGCCGCGGATGCTGGTGCGTTTCTGGGGCGGTTGGGAATTTGAGGCGGCCGATGCGCAGAACCGGCTTCCCGGCGAAGTGGGATACCGCAAGGGCGTACCGATGGGAGGCGATTTACGGAAAGCTCCTGCAAGCACGGCTCCGAGCTTCCTGGTGGCGGCGCTCAAGGATCCGCTCAGCGGAAACCTCGATCGCATTCAGATCGTCAAAGGCTGGCTGGACAAGAAAGGCAAGACCCATGAAAAAGTCTATGACGTCGCCTGGGGAGATGCCGGCAGCCGGCAACCAGACGCCAATGGAAAACTCCCCCCGGTTGGAAATACCGTGGATATTGCCAGTGCTACCTGGACCAATACGATTGGCGATCCGGAATTGATCACCGTCTGGACCGACCCGGATTTTGATCCGGCGCAGCGGGCTTTTTATTATGCACGGGTGCTGGAAATCCCAACGCCCCGCTGGACCGCTTACGAGGCCAAGTTCTTTGCCGTGGAAGCGCCCGAAAATGCGCCAATGATCACCCAGGAACGGGCCTATACATCGCCTATCTGGTATACGCCCTGAGGGGGAGGTTTTCTTAAAAACGAGAAGCTTCTGAAGCGCTTTGAAGGAAGGGCAGATGGGTCAGAAAGCGCGCATGGTTCAGTGCTGCGAGTGTAAGAAATTAAGTTGTCGGGAATTGATTTTGGGAGACCTGTTGCCGCTGATTGTTGGTCTTGGTCTGACCGAGATCTTATCGGGTATAGCCAATTCTCTGAGAAGAAACGGAATTCGTGGATTTAACTGGACTCACAGCGCCATCACTTTGGCTGTATTTTTGGGCTCCTGCAAACATTCTGGGAAAGCTGGGGGCTTCGCACCATTGCATCGTGGTCCTTTCCGGCGATGCTGCTCATGCTCGGGTCTCCAATTTTCCTGTACCTCATGGCCCACATCCTTTTTCCAGAGCGAGAAGAATCCATCAGCCTGGATGATTACTACTTCGACCGGGCGAGATTGTTCTGGCCGCTGGCAGGTCTCACCGTATACTCGTGCCGCTGGTACTCGCATTCGTTCTGCTTGACACACTGACGTTCAGCCAGTGGATCAGGTAGTTTGACCCGCCAGATTTTGCGGGACAGACGAAGAATTTGATCAGGGAAACTCAACGGCCTGACCCATACCCTTTTTCAATGCCCCCTGTAGCAGTAGCCGGCTGGCAAAGAGATCCTGGGCAAACAGTCCCAGTGACTTGTACATAGTGATTTGTTCTGCGTCTGCCCTTCCCGGCACTTTGCCCAGCAGTACCTTGCCGATCTCTCCCACGATGTGGTCCTTTGTGATGGCGCCTTCGGTGATGGGAATCAGGATGTCGCCTGCTTCACTCAAAGCGCCTTCGAGAGAATCGACATAGACCCCGGAAAGGCTTAGTGCCTCTGTATCGGCTTCCCGATGATCGGCTTCGTGGGCGCCCACCAGGTTTACATGCGCTCCCGGCTTCAGCCATGTGCCTTTCAGCACCGGTTGCGGTGAATTGGTCACGACACTGACGATGTCACAGTTCGCTGCCTCTGCGGGATCAGCGACTGCAGAGATATCCATGCCCGGTTGACTGGCATGCAGTGCAGCAAACTGCCGGGCTTTCTCGGGGTTACGGCCCCAGACCCGGACGTTCTGGATATCACGAACACAGCGGATCGCTTCAAGGTGGCTGGCCGCCTGCACGCCGGTGCCCAGGATGCCATGGCTGGCCGCAGCTTGTCGTGCCAGCACCCGGGTGGCCAGTGCGGATGCAGCCGCCGTTCGAATCGTGGTGATTTCCGCGCCATCGGCGAGCATCACCAGGTTCCCTGTCCTGCCGTCGAACAGTGTCACGAAGCCCTGCACGGCCGGCCGGCCGTGGGCAGGGTTATCGGGATGCAGTCCCACAACTTTGGCGCCATACATCGGGGGTGATGACATCTCACCGGGCATCAGTATGAAAAAACTGCGCTTATCACCCAGCGGTGCAATGATGCGGGCCGGGATCGTGACTTCTCCTGCCGAGAATGCCCGCATTGCGCTATCCATAGCCCCGATGCAATCGGCCATGGGGAGCAGTTCGCGGATTTCCTCCGCACGGATAACCAATAGTGACATCGTGGTGTTCGCCTGTTGCCCGGATACATTAAACTACATTGTTCCAGTCCACGGGCAGAACAGGTACTGAAAAGTGGGAAAACCGGCCAAAGCGCGCCTGGCAGTCGACATCGGCGGCACGTTTACCGATGTGGTGCTGGAGCTGCAACCAGGTGACCGAATCACCACCAAGTTGCTGACAACGTATGCCCACCCCGGCGAAGCGGTGCTGGATGGTATCGCACAGGTGATGCAGCAAGCGGGCATTCTGCCGTCAGATGTCGGGCTGATCATCCATGGAACCACGCTGGCCACCAATGCCCTGATCGAACGCAGCGGTGCTGTAACGGCCCTGTTGACCACGCAGGGTCACCGCGATGCCCTGGCGATGGCGCATGAAGATCGTTTTGAGCAATACGACGTGATGATTGACCGGCCCGTTCCGCTGGTGCCCCGGCACCTTCGGATTCCGGTCAGGGAACGCATGGACAGGAATGGCCAGGTGCTGATCGCCCTGGATGAATCTTCGGTTACATCCAGCCTGCCCGTGCTCGATGAGCACCAGGTGGAAAGTGTTGCAATCGGTTTCCTGCACGCCTTCGTCAACCCGGAGCACGAACAACGGACAGCGGAGCTTTTACGGTCCGCCCGGCCGGATCTGTCCATCACCCTGGCCTCTGAAGTCTGTCCTGAAATCCGAGAATTCGAACGGTTGTCCACGGCTTGCGCGAACGCTTATGTCAGGCCATTGATGGCCCGGTACCTGGAGCGCCTGGCCGGCGAACTCAGGGAACAGGGATTCGATGGTCCCTTCCTGCTGATGACCTCGGGTGGCGGGTTGACCACGTTGGAAACTGCGGCGAGATTTCCGATCAGGCTGGTCGAGTCGGGGCCAGCCGGCGGCGCTATCCTGGCTCGCCAGGTGGCGCAGCAAGGAGGCCTGGAACGCGTGCTGTCATTCGATATGGGCGGCACAACCGCCAAGCTTTGCCTGATCGATGACTACGAGCCACTGACCTCACGCAGTTTTGAAGTGGATCGCGTGTACCGGTTCAAGAAAGGCAGCGGCTTGCCGGTGCGCATTCCTGTGATTGAAATGGTGGAGATCGGAGCCGGCGGCGGTTCCATTGCCCAGGTGGACCGGTTGAAAAGAATCCAGGTGGGGCCCGAGAGTGCGGGGTCAGAGCCTGGCCCGGCCGCCTACGGTCGAGGCGGTAAAAAACCGGCGGTGACGGATGCCGATGTGCGATTGGGCCGCATTTTCCCCGATACCTTCGCTGGGGGCGCGTTCTCGCTCGATGCTGAAGCTTCTGACCGGGCACTGCAAAGCGCTATTTGCGAGCCACTCAAACTGGACCTGGATGCCGCCGCCCTGGGAATCAGTGAAGTTGTCGACGAGAACATGGCGGCTGCAGCGCGAGCCCATGCTGCCGAATTTGGAATGGACCTGAGTCACCGTGACATGGTCGCATTCGGCGGGGCAGCGCCGCTTCATGCAGCGCGCCTGGGCGAAAAACTGGGTGTCGGGCGAATCATTATTCCAACAGAGGCGGGAGTAGGCTCTGCGGTGGGTTTCCTATTGGCGCCGGTTGCCTTCGAGGTAGTTCGCAGCCGCCACCAACTTCTGTCCGCGCTGGATGCGCCAGGCGTAAATCAGCTTTGGGACGATATGCAGCAGGAAGCACTGGCCGTGGTCCGGCAGGGTGCGGGCGCTTCGAAACTGCATGAAACCAGGCAGGCCTATATGCGATACGTGGGTCAGGGGCACGAAATACCGGTCAACCTGCCGGTGGAGGCTTGCACAGAGCAACATCGGGAATCGTTCAGATTGGCTTTCGAGAGGGCTTATCGCCAGCTATATGGCCGGGTCATCGAAGGGGTAGAAATCGAGGTTCTGAGCTGGACGCTGACCGTGAGTGCGGCGATTGCAGCGACGGGCGATGAGCCAGAAGGGGAAGTTACCCTCCGTAATTTGCCAGAACCCATCGGCGAGCAGCTTCTTTTTGACCCTTCAGTGCAGCAATTCACCGCAGCGCCGGTGTATCTGCGAGAACAGCTCCGGCCAGGAGACCGTGTGGCCGGCCCGGTGCTGATCACTGAGAGCCAGACGACGACGGTGGTTACCGCCAACTACGTGGCGCAGATCAGCAGCGCGGGTCATATCATTCTGAATTCCACTGGAGAACCTCGTCATGAACAAGAGTAGCTCGCTGGGACAAATCCAGTCGCAAATTCTTTGGAATCGCCTCCTGGCCGTGGTGGAAGAGCAGGCACAAGTTCTGATCAGAACGGCATTTTCAACGACGGTCCGAGAGGCTGGTGATTTATCCGCCGGAGTGTTCGATACTCGCGGCAGGATGCTGGCGCAGGCGGTCACCGGCACGCCCGGGCATGTCAATGCGATGGCGGCCAGTGTCGGGTTTTTTCTCGGCAAGTTTCCCATTGATACCCTGCAGCCGGGCGATGTGCTGCTGACCAACGACCCCTGGTATGGCACCGGCCACCTGAATGATTTTACCGTGGTGACGCCGGTGTTTGTCGGTTCCTCCGCCGTGGCTCTTTTCGCATCGACATCACATATTGCAGACGTAGGTGGACTCGGGTTCGGACCGGATGGCCGGCAGGTTTACGAAGAGGGACTGAACATTCCGATGAGCCACCTGTTCCGGGCCGGAGAGTTGAACCAGACCCTGCTTGAAATCATCAGGGCGAATGTGCGTGATCCCCGTTCGGCTGAAGGTGACCTGCATTCGCTGGCGGCCTGCAATGAAGCAGGCGCTGTCAGCCTCGTTGAAACGATGCGGGAATTTGGAATGAGCGAGCTGGACCAGGGTGGGCAAATGATCATGAAAAACTCACGCGAAGCCATGCTGGAAGAGATACGCAGGCTGCCGTTCGGCACGTGGCAGAACTCGATGAGAATTGATGGTTACGATGAGCCGGTCGATCTGGTTTGTGCCTTGACCATTGGCGAGTCGGGGATTGACGTGGACTTTTCCGGCACGTCACCGGTTTGTGGGCACGGGATCAATGTACCGCTGACCTATACCCAGGCTTATGCTTCTTTCGGGGTTCGTTGCGTGGTGGGTAATGATGTACCCAATAACGCGGGCTCACTGGATGTCGTGCGTGTGACGGCGCCAGAAGGTTGTATCCTGAATGCACCCCGGCCGGCGGCGGTTTCGGCCCGTCATACCATCGGCCAGATGCTGCCGGATGTCGTGCTTGGCTGCCTGGAAGAGCCGCTTGGTGGCCACGTTCCGGCGGAAGGCGCCTCCTGTCTGTATGGGCCGGTTTTTCTGGGCGGTCGTGGATTAATCCAGGGAAGTAAAAGCGAACCCTTTGTCATCAACGCGTTCTACGCGGGTGGTGCCGGTGGGAGGCCGGGTAAGGACGGGCTGGATTGCACGGCGTTTCCCTCGGGTGTCCGCAGTACACCCGTAGAAATTACCGAAAGCACCGCTCCCCTGATCATCTGGCGTAAAGAGTATCGCCCGGATTCAGGTGGCGTGGGTGAATTCCGTGGCGGAGTGGGCCAGATCATGGAATTTGCTCACGCTGAAGGCGAGGCTTTCGCGGTCTCCAAGATGTTCGACCGGATAGATCATCCACCGCGGGGGCGAAGCGGCGGTGGCCCCGGCAAGCCTGCCCGAGTGTATACCAGTGATGGCACCAGGCTTCGTGGGATGGGGCGGGAAATTATCCCCGCCGGTCAAAGCATGATCCTGGAAACAGCAGGTGGTGGGGGTCGGGGTCTTCCCCAGGACAGGGATCCGGAAAAAACCAAGCGGGATATTGATAGCGGCCTGAGCAGTGAAGCCTTACAACTCCAGGACCATCCATGAATCGCAGCCAACCACTCCAAATTCCGTCATCACCTGGCGAATGCGAATGATGTCCGCCACCTTGGACAGGCCTAGAATCGAATGTTGAAGGTCCCGCCGAATATCGCGGCCGGATCGTAATCGCTTTCGGCCAGCAGTTCGTCGAATTCGTTCTTCAGCTTGAGTCTGCCACCCATCTCAATGCCGGCAAACAGGTTCAGCCTGACCTTGCGGTTGGGTTGCCAGTTGCCGGAAAGAACCAGCGGAAATCTCCTGTCTTCACCCAGCCCTCCTGGCGTCGCGCCCTTCTCATTGAGCCTGAATTCATTTCTTTCATAACGGCCCGACAGCCCCAGGGACCATTGCTTATTGAACTTGTAACTCAGGGTCAGCCCCGGACCCTGTGAAGCACCAAGCCCACGCCCGTTTCCAAGGTACCATTTTTCATTGATGTTCCAGTCAATAGCCAGGATCGGGAACACCCGGGTGCCGTCTTCCAGCCTGGAAAAAACACCGACACCCGGGCCGATACTCAGGTCAGGGTTAATGCGCCAGGTGGCCGCCGCAAGCAAGCCCCAGGTGCGGCCGTCGCTGGTTTTGGAGTCGTCTTCGCCGCTATAGCGGAAGGATGGGATGATAAAAATCTGGCCCGTCTCGCCAAAGCCTATCCGGCCCACGATAGAAATTCGGCTGTCCTCGATCTTCTTCCAGGGCCCATCGGGACCGAAGGCGGGCGTATCGTCAAAATCATACGAGGTGCTGCCCCCACCGACGGACAGTCCAATCGAGTTGCGTCTGTCCCAGGCATAAGTGACGCCCAGGCCCAAAAACCAGCGATTGACGGAAAAACCACCATCGCCTTCATCCAGGTCCGCATTTGATCTCAGCGCAAAACCACCATCAAAATTGAATGAGACGGGATCCCGTTGCGGTGCCTGCGCGCTCAGTGATCCTGAAACAGCGAGGAGGAGCGCTGCGACAGCGGTTAGAAAAGCAGATGATCGTGACATTAAGGTACTACTCCTGTTCCTTGTTCACCGCTACGGCCGGCAGGCTGTAACTGGCAACGAGCTCATTGAATGACGTCAGGTCCGTGCCCAGCACGGTGTCCAGCTTCGCCAGTTGTTCATCAATTGCAGCTGTTAATTCATCGCTCACGGCAATGGTCGAGGCCGATGGCGGGTGGTCGCCGAATGAAGCCGACCGCATAATGCCGGCCAGTTTATCATTTAATCGTATCGGGAAGTTCAGCGGGTCCTGCCGGGCTTCCATTTTGGTCTGATACAGGGCTTCTTCGATGCCGGTTAACTGGTCCTTCATTTCGTTTGCGGCAGCAACGATATCTGCATACTGATCGTCATCTTTAGTCCTGCTTTCAATATCGTCAATCTGTGTCCGGGTCTGCCTGATCCGCGTAATGGCGCGGTGTGTCTGTGTCAGCTTGCGATTAACGGCCCACGCAAAATCAAACTGGGCCTGCAAATCAGCATGAGTGGCATTTACCCGGGGGTCGGGCAGGATCGTCACTTCAACGGCCTGGTTTTGTCCACGGGCCGTTAGCGTTGCCTGGTAGGTTCCGGGAACGGCGCGCGGGCCTTTCAGGTCATCATTCCACAACACCAGTTTCTCGAAGCGCTCGACACCCGGGTAACGCATGTCCCACTCGAACAGGTTCAGGCCTTTCTCAGCGGTGAGTTTGCGCTCATCGTCATCCAGCGGAGGCTTGGAATCCTTGTCTTCCTTTTCCGGTTTGCGCGTGAAGGTACGAATGATTTCACCGTTCTTGTCCGTGATGACCAGTTCGATCTCGGACTCCGGTGGCAGGTCTTCACTCAGCCAGTAACGGATCTGCACGCCGTCAGCCGGATTGCGGCCCCGGTGACCGGGCTTGTCCGTGCTTCTGACAGGTAAGCGTCTTGCAGGAGAAGGGGTGAAGAGTCTCACCTGCTGTTCAAAAGTGCCGCGTTCCACCTGTCGAATGAAAGCCAGGTCATCAAAGATCCAGTACCCGCGACCCTGCGTAGCGGCTACCAGGTTACCTTCTTTGACAGCCATGTCGGTGACCGGAACGATCGGCAGGTTCAGCTGCATGGGGTGCCACTCCTCGCCGTCATTAAAGGATACGTAGGCACCGCCCTCCGTGCCGGCGAACAATAGCCCGGGTTTGCGGTCATCCGCCCGAATGACGCGTGTGAAATGTTCTTCCGGTATGCCGTCAGTGATCCGTTCCCAGCTCTTGCCATAATCGACAGTCCGGAACAGGTAGGGAGTGAAATCATCGCTTTTGTAGGCCGTGGCCGCCAGGTACAGGCCGCCGGCTTCAGACGGATGCGCCTCCAGTGAGTTGATCTGGATTTCCCGGGGCATGCCGCGCGGGGTGACGTCCGTCCAGTTCTCGCCGCCGTCGCGGGTGATGTGCAACAGGCCGTCATCGGAACCGGCCCAGATCACCCCTGCCTCCTGCAATGATTCGGCGATGGCGAACACGGTGCCGTAGTATTCGACGCTGGTATTGTCCTGGGTGATGGGCCCACCCGAAGACTGTTGTTTTTCCTTGATGTTACGCGTCAGGTCGCCGCTGATCGTTTGCCAGGTCTGACCTTCATCGTTGGTCTTGAACAGTACATTACCCGCCGCGTACAGGGTATTCGAATCGTGCGGCGAGAACATCAGCGGAAAGTTCCAGTTGAAGCGGTATTTCAGTTCAGCCGCCCCCCAACCCATCGGGTTGTCCGGCCAGACGTTGATCAGGCGCCGGTCACCTGTGCGATGATCGAAGCGGACCAGGAAGCCACCATAAGAACCGCCGTAAACGATGTCCGGGTTATCCGGATTGGCAACGATATGGCCGCTTTCGCCGCCTGCTGTAGGTTCCCAGTCGCGCTCGCCAATAGCCGGCCCGAATGCCGAGCGGGACCGGATACGAACCGCAGAATTGTCCTGCTGACCGCCCAGCAGGCGGTAGGGAAAAGCGTTGTCCGTGGAGACACGGTACATCTGTGCAGTGGGTTGATTGCTCTGTGTCGACCAGTTTTTACCGCCGTCATAACTGACGTTGGCGCCGCCGTCATTGGACTGGATCATGCGCATGGGGTCCGCAGGGTCGATCCACAGGTCGTGATTGTCTCCGTGGGGCACCTCGATGGCCTCGAAAGTCTTTCCGCCGTCCTTTGACTTGTGGAAACGGACGTTCAGTACATACACCACGTTTTCATCAGCAGGATCGGCATTGATACGTGAGTAGTACCAGGCCCGCTGGCGCAATTTGCGCTCCTTGTTGACCTGCTTCCAGGTCTCGCCGGCATCCGTTGAGCGGAATACGCCGCCCTCCGCGGCTTCCACAATGGCGTAAAGATTGTCCGGATTTGAGGGAGAAACCGTGATACCGGCGATTCCCAGCGGCGGTTCCGGCAAGCCTTCGTTTTCACTCAGCAACTTCCAGCTGTCGCCACCATCGGTACTTTTCCAGATACCCGAGCCCTCACCGCCCGATTCCAGGCTGTAAGGCGTGCGGATGATTCGCCAGGTGGTGGCATAAAGAATACGTGGATTGGACGGATCCATCGCAAGGTCGACGGCGCCGGCCTGGTCATTCGCATACAGGACACGCTCCCAGTTTTTTCCGCCATCTTTCGAGCGGTAAATGCCGCGCTGCTCGTTGGGTCCAAACAGGTGGCCCATAACAGCGGCGTAAACCAGGTCGGGGTTTTTCGGGTGGATCCGGATGCGGGAAATATGTCGGGAATCCGCCAGTCCGGTGTGCGACCAGGTACGCCCGGCATCGGTAGATTTCCAGACCCCGTCGCCGTGGGAAACGTTGCCGCGGACGGTTTTTTCACCCGCGCCGGCATACACCACGTTCGGGTCCCAGGACGAGACGGCTACTGCTCCAATGGAGCCGCCGAAAAACGTGTCAGACACATTTTTCCAGTCACTGCCGCCATCAGTGGTTTTCCAGACGCCACCGCCGGTCGATCCGAAATAGAAGGTCTCCCGGTCCTGCGGAATTCCGGCAACGGCCGCCGAACGGCCGCCGCGATAAGGCCCGACTTCGCGCCACTTGAGGCTGTCCAGCCCGTCTTTGCTCCAGTCGGCATAACCGCCTGTACAGATAAAAAGCAAAACCAGTCCCAGTCCCCATACGATCTGACGCATTGTCGCGCTTCCTTGTTGTTTTTCAGGAGCGGCGATTATGTCAAAAATTGGAGGGTGATGACTACTTGGACCTGGAACTCGTCTTTCCTTCCTTAATGGCCTTCATAGCATCGCCGCAGGGGTCCTTGCTGCTGAGGAAACGGTCGGACATCGACTTGGCCAGCAGGGAAATTCCGACAGTGGCTACGGCTAATCCGCCACTTGTGATGGTTCCTGCGGGGTCCACTTCAATTGCCGGTGCGGACAGGTTGCCGCCGACTTTGATCAGGGGATTGATGATCATGCCGGTGCTGAGGCCCAGCCCGGTGCGTGGCTTGGTGTTGAAGGAAAGGTCGATTTTCTCCGTGTTCATGTCGATGGTGCCTTCGCTGAGGATGGTCAGTTGCTCGGTGTGGAAAATCACCGGAAACACCTTGATCAGCCCGGATTCTGCGGTGGCCGCCATGACCGCACAATCCAGTTGGGTATACTCGCTGGTTTTGGCGAAGGGATTGAGCGTGGTAAACAGCTGGGTCAGGAAATCGGAAAACAGCAGGTCCATACCCGCGCTGGCCAACTGCCCGGAACCCAGGTAGTTAACGTATTTGCCATCCAGTGAGCTGACCAGTTCCCGCCGCGTCGCACCTGCGCCGTCGAGATTGGCCTCAATACTCATGGGCGGATAGGTCATCGGATCCTGTCCGGGTGCGGCTGCGAGTCCAACCCTCACGTCTTTACCCTTCACATCGAGGTGAAGCGTGGGTGTCCCTCCCGTCGCATCCAGCGAGATGTTTCCGTCATAGCTGCCGCCCTGCGTGCCCTTGAATGAAAACGGACTGAGCTTCATCAGCTGATGGGTCAGCACGAATTCAAGATCGATGCTTTCTACCGTGGTGTTGCCCAGTATAAGTTCATCGATTTCCAGGTCCAGATCGATGTCCAGGCTGTGGTCTTCTCCCCTCATCACAGGTGTGTCGTCAAACATCCACTCTTTTTTGACAGTGGCGGCTGCGGTGTCGGGTGCCTCTTTCGATTTATCACCCGGGTACCAATGACTGACATCCATGCGGGTTGATCTGATCACTCCTTTAAGCGCAGTAATATCGCCGAGACCGATCTTCAGGTTGCCGTTGAGTTTACTTCTCCCCAGGACAACATCGGCATTGACTAACTCAAACTCTGCCGGGCTTCCTTTGAGGCCCGTTGTGATGGAAAAAGGATGCGGCGGCAGTGAAGTACCTGCCAATTTATCCAGTTTCGAAATATCCGGACCGGCTGCCTTGATGGCCAGATCGAACGAGTTATCGGGAAGAAGATTGCCATCCACACTGGCCCGGGTTTGGCCCAGGTTCAACTGAACCTCATCGAGTTTTGTCCTGGTTTTCTCATTGACCAGCCGGCCGCTGGCCTCAAACGGTATGTCAGGCAACTCTCTGCCAGGTACCAGGAATGCGATATCACTGAGCTTTTGCAGCTTGATATCGAACTGGGCATCCACACCGGTCGGTTGGTCCAGGTCGGCGATCTTGCCATCCAGATCCAGCTGTATGTCACCCAGGTTACCGTCATTGATCCTGAACGCCATACCTTTACCGGCCGGCTCCAGCGAGGCCGTGAGTTTCATCGGTTGGTTTGGAAGCCCTTCGCGCCCAAACAGCATACCCAGTTCATGCGCATTTCGGATGTCGAGATCGAAAACGAGCTTGCTGCCGGCGTAACGCTTTTCAAGATTGATGTGGCCGTCAACGTTCGCACGGTTTCCGGCAAGGTCGAGAGTGACTTGTTTGAGATTGACCTGCTCTTGTGTCGATTCAAGTTGTCCGCTGGCACTGAATGGTGCCTCGGGTAACTCAGTGCCGGGAATCAGGAATCCGAGATCATTGAGATTGGGCAGCCTGATGTCGAAGTTTCCATTGATACCCATGGGCTGTTCCAGATCCGGAATCTGGCCATCCAGCCTAAGCCGAACGTCTCCCAAATCCCCGTCCTTGAGCTTGAAGGCCAGTCCCTTGCCATCCGGCTTGATTTCGGCAACAAGGTGCACCGGCTGATCGGGCAAGCCTTCTCGTCCAAACCGGCTCCCCAGCTGCTGCGCGTTGGCGATATTGAGGTCAACAACCATGTCGCTTCCTGCGAAACGGTTGTCCAGGTTGAGATTCCCGTCAAAGCTGGCCTGGCTGTTTGCCAGCTCAACGGTTACTTTGCCAAGCTGGATCGTTTTACCCTGCATTCCGACCCTGCCCTGCACGGATAGTGGTTCCACGGGCATCTGTTTGAAGCCCCACGCAGCTGCCAGGGGTGCGGGGTTGGGGGACTTGAGTGCGACTTCCAGATCGGGGTGAAGAGCATCCGGCAAATTGCCCAGCGTTCCATCGACATCGAGTGTGGTTTCAGCCTGTACCAGTGTGCCCTTTACAGAAATCAATCCCTGCGCGTCAACACTCAGTTTACTGTCCAGGCTGAGGGGCCCAAGAGTCGCTTCTTCGCTGCCCAGGGGTGTGGTCCAGCGGTTCGCCTCGTTGGTTTTAAAGTTCACATCCAGTTCGGTCCCCGCCAATCCGGCAGCCAGGCTGAAATGGCCCCCGACCTGCAGGTGATCCTGGGCTGTCGTTAAATGGCCTTCGCTGATGTTGATGCGCCCGTCGCCAATGGACGTGTGGGACTGGTGACTGAAAGCTTCTTCAACCAGTCCATCGACGCCGAAAATTTTAGCCAGTGCGCCGAGGTTGGGGCCATCAATTGAGAGCTTCATGTCTCCGCGGGTAGGCTTGATCAGCCGGTCCAGTTCACCATCGAGCTCTGCGTCGAGGCTCCCCATGTCGCCATCGATGTCCAGCTTTGTCATGTCGCCTTCCGTATTCAACTTGAGCGTGAAATCGAAATCTCCCTGGCTGAACAGCGGCAATTTAAACTCATTGAGGATGTTTTCGATTTCCGGCCCTTCAAGCCGTGCGGTGATATTGGCGCCCGTGCCTGTTTTAACATCTTGCAGGGTGCCTGAACTGTTCAGGGATAATTCACCCAGGCTGAATTTCAGTTCATGTTCCAGCGGACCGCCATAAATGATGGAACTGAAAGGGGCGAACCATCCGTCCAGCGACAGCGGGCTGTCATTCAGGCTGCCGGACCCCTGGCCGGTCCAGCGGTTGTCGTCGCGGTGCTGCATCTCGAGCCCGGTCAACTTGAGGATCAGGGGCTCTTCGATTTTGAAACTGGTTACTTCGAGCTGGCAGTTTCTGATGACCAGGTCCTTTATCCAGATGGGCCATTTCCGCGGGCCGGCATCCGCCGGTTCCGGCTCGGGTTCGGGTTCGGGTTTGGACCCGGGATCGGTTTCCGGCCCCATGGTCCAGTTAGCTACCCCGGAATCACTTCTTTCCATGAAAACGCTGCAGTCTTCCAAAACGGCATTGGGAAACGTGATCGGGGTCCCGAACAGGGAGGTGGTTTCCAGGCTGACCAGGAGGTGTCCCACGGAGGCCATTTCCGGATGATCGGCCCACTCGGGATTGGCAAAATGAACGTCGTGAACTTCCAGGCTGGTTGTGCGGCCGAGTTTGAAAACCAATGGTCCGTCAAACCTCAGTTCACGACCTGTATATTTAAGCGTGTATTTACTGAGCTGAGACTTCAGAAAGGCCTCGTCTTCGAGCAGGTACCAGCCCACACCGATGGTCAAGGTGAAGAGCACGACAAGAGCAACTACGGATATCAGTAAAATGCGGCGCATCGTCTTTCGATTATAGACCTAATAGTGGTCGATTGCGCTGGTCAGAGAGTGACAGGGCGCTGCTTGTAACGCGGCGCAAGCTGTTTCGCGTGGGTATAGCCTTCGCGCTGGCAGCGATGAATCTCTGGTCTGCGAAAATCCCTTAGCTGCTCAGGCTCAGGTCATCATTCATAAACCAGGTGTAGAGCGCCGCTGCGGCAACGACAGCCAGTGCAACCTGCATGGTCTCCATGGGCGGCAGTGAGAAGGAAAACGAGAACAGGCGGGTAATGCTGTCGGAAAGCATGACGGCTCCGAACAAGCCGAATGCCGCACCCACCAGGCCAAAAGCCCAGAGAATCACTCTGCGCAGCAGTCGCTCACGTTGCACGTCGTGCATGACATTTGCAACGAAATCCGAGCTCTCCGGTTCGTGGTGATAGGCCAGCAGTTGCCCTAGTTCCTGGTCGAGGGGTGATTCAGGCACGGTGTGCTTCCTTGTCTTTGGAAATGGAATGATCATGGTCTTTTAGCCAACGTTGTAACTTCTGTTTGCCTCTTTGAATGTGAGATTTAACGGTTCCCAGCGGGAACCCCGTCACTTGGCCGATTTCCGGGTGGCTCATGCCGGCGGAGTAAGCCAGGGTCAGGCAGGCGCGCTCCTCGGTGCTGACAAAGCCCATCAGCCGTTCTGCAAGGATTTCAGAATCCATCGACTGTCGAGGGTCATGGCTCTGTTCCGGGGGCTCGGCCATCACCTGCTGGCGGGCGTGCTTGCGGATGTGTTGCAGAAACTGCCGGTAAGCGATGGTATGCAGCCAGGACAGCAGGCTGCCACTGGATTTAAAGGTGTGAAGCTTGCGATAAGCCATCAGAAAAGTATCCTGTGCAAGGTCATCAGCCGTGCCGGTATCGCCCGCTGCCAGGCGGCGCAAAAAGCCGCGAATGGCGGCTTGATGCCGTTCCACCAACTGCTGGAACGCGACCTGGTCATTGGAGCCGGTAACACGCACCACCAGCTCACTGTCGGAAACCATCGTTTCGAATCCCTAGTCTTTGTTCAACTTCCATACTAGCAGGAAGCCCAGGCCCAGCATCAGCGGGAACACCGAGCCAGCCCGGATACCGTTCACTACATCAGCATCTCCGAAAAAGAGACTGCACAGCAGGCCGCCGATACCGAGCGACAGGAAAATAATGCCTCTGCGCATGTCCCTGGCTCTTGGGTCCGCAGAAGCGCCCAGTTGCTTGAGCAATTCAGGCGTCAGTTCGCCGCCCTGGTCAATCGCTTTCTGCACGGTTTCCATGATGGAAGCACGGTTTTTGTGGTTCCAGTAAAAGTAGCCCAGCACGGCGAAGCCGATAACGATGAACATCACGATGGGAATCATTTCTCCAGACATCTTGTTTCTCCTTATTAATCAATAAATGCTGTTCTTACCCCTTAGAGCACTGAGCTAACAGGATTGGATGCAAAAAATGACAAAACAGTGTCAGAAGCCTGTTTCGTCGCAGCCTGCGGTCAGGTTATCGAATCGGTGCAGACAGCGCGGCAGTACCGGCACACACTGGATTTCACGTATCCAAACGGAGATATTAACGTGCATTCCAAAAGTATAGTTTCCCTTATCGTTCTCGCACTTAGCAGCGGCGCCCTGTTTGCCGAAACGCTTCCCCTGAAGTCCGTGAATAAGGCGGGTGAAGTCATCGATGCCGCGATCGAGGCGCATGGCGGGACCGAGAACATTTCCAATCTCAAGACGCTGGTCAGAAAATCCGAGTTCACCAACTTCGCGACCGGTCAGAGCCGCAAGCCAGGACCTCCCTATGATCAGAATGAAACCTGGAGCTTCAACGCCATTGACCTGGAAAATGACATCTTCGTCGCCAGGAACAAGGGTGAGGGGGGTGGCTATGTGTTCAAGCAGGGAACCATCATTAACGGCGAAAACAGCTGGCAGATGGATTACCGCGCGGGCACAGCCGCACCGATTGCCGAACCTGATTTCAAAACCCAGTCGGGACCTTTTGTACGCGTAACCCCTGTTTTGCTGATGAGGCAATTGCAGACCCGGCGTAACACATCAAACTGGCTGGGTGAGGTAGAAGTCGACGGCCACATGCAGGACGTGATTACGCTGGTGATGGAAGTCGGCCCGGCACTGGCGCTGTATGTTGACCGGGAAACCCACATGCTGACCCGCATGGAGCGGGTTTTGCCGCCGTTTGGGCAGGTGGAGTACCGCTTCCTTGATTACACGATGATTGACGGAATCGCTTTCAATCAAAAATTCCAGCTTTACGTCAATGGTGATGAAAACCTGATCATCGACATCAAGGAGACCAGCGTAAACGCCTCGCTGGATGACTACCTGAAAGTCCCCGGTGACCTGGAGCAGGTCGCTGCCGTAACACCTGACCCGCTCAGCACGCAAGAAATCGACGAAGGTGTTTTCCTGATTGGCGGCAACGGTACTTATGCCCTGTTTGTCGAAATGGAAGACCATGTAGTGGCCATCGGCGGAACGCAAACTGTGCCGGCCAGTATCACCGAGATGCGCAAGGAAATAGCGGACAAACCCATCAAGTACGGGGTTCTGACCCATCACCACAGTGACCACGTACCAGGCGCAGCTGCCTATGCCGAAGAAGGCGCGACCATCATTACGTTTAAAGAGAACAGGGAGGTCGTACTCAAAGCGGCGGGTGACGACCAGGCCAAACTCGAGTTCGTCGAGGATCGCATGACGTTGACAGATGGCAACAAAACGATCGAGCTATACAACATCGGCCCGACGCCTCACGCAGAGAATATCCTGATCGCCTATCTGCCGGACGAGGGCATCATATTCGAGGCGGATCACTTTCCGCAGCCACGTAATGGAGCCATCCCACCCGCCGTGCCCGCGACCGTCGCCTTTGCAAAGCGGCTGAATGAGCTGGAGCTGGATTACAACAAGCTGATTGGTGCGCACAGTTCACGTGTTGCATCGCCTGAAGATGTGAAAACGGCGCTCGGCCGCAAAGGGGCATCAACCGCCGGAGGCCATTGATAGCCCACTGAAAGAATAGCTGGAATGAACCGGGGTCAGAGTAGCTACTCTGACCCCGGCTTTTTTTCCAGTGCCCGGCTCGATTTCACGAGGTGGATCATCATATCAATTCCCTTAACTGGCGAGGCAGAGCGAAAAGGGATACATTCGGAATGATCCAGTTGCCTGGTGTTTTATTGAAAATGCTCGAGCGAGATCTCAAACGCTATGCCGCCTACTTCAGAGGCTGGTGCCAGGCTTTTGGGGAGCATGAGAGCATTTACCAGGACGATACCGGGATCAGCTGGGTGACAGCCTCAACCCAGCTTGGGCTGGTTCTGCCCAAGGCCATGATCAAGGCGCTCTATCGCGAAGTTCTGCTACATGAGCGTGCGCCCACGGTGAAGTTCCGCCGCAAATATATTGAAATCGGATCACTGCAAATTCCTATCGGTAAGCAACACCAGAAACTGGCCCGCAGGGAAATCACGAATATTCTTGAAAGCGGAAATGAAGTTCACGTTTATCTCACCTCTCACCTGATGTATGGCAGTGGCAGCAAAATCATCACCTTTTCCAGCAAAAAGCCCCTGGCGATCATCTACAAGGAAATTGGCACGATGCGGATTTGCATTACCTGATCACGCGGCCTGTGCGGGTATGTCGAATTCGAAGCGCGTACCCTGGTTGACGATGCTGTCAACGGTGATGCGGCTGCCGTGCAAGTCCAGGATGCGTTTGACGATGGCCAGGCCCAGGCCGGCCGAGCTGGAACGCTCTTCCTCTCCTTGTTCCGATCTGTAAAAGCGGTCGAATATCCGGTCGAGTTCATGTTCCGCGATTCCGCAACCGGTATCGGCCACCGCAACGGCCACGCAACCTGGCTTTTTATCCAGGCTGATCGAGATGCTTCCACCCCGGGGCGTATAACGGACGGCGTTTCGCAGCAGGTTTTCCAGCACGCGCTGCATCAGGCCAATATCGGCATGCACCATCGAAGCGCCATCTTGAGCCTGGACTTTGATATCGATGCCCTTGTTTTCAGCCTGTAATTCAAATTCCTGGGTCACGTCCTGTAGTAATTCTGCCAGCGAAAACGTCTCCAGCGTCGGTTTGACGCTGGCCGAGTCCAGCTTTGACAATTCGAACAGGTCACCGATCAGCGTGCGCAGGCGCAGTGAATGTTTGCGCGTGATCTCCAGGTAACGCAGCCGCTCTTCCTCGCTGAGAGAATCATTCTTCAGCAGGAGGGTTTCCACATACCCGTGCATCGACGCCAGCGGTGTGCGCAGATCATGCGACACGTTGCTGACCAGTTCTCGGCGTAGTCGGTCGGTTTCCTTGAGGCCCTCAAATTGCTCACGGATCTTGTTGGCCATGCCTGAGAAGGCCTGCCGGAGCTGGCCGATCTCGTCCTGTTTTCCGGGGCTTGAATCATTGACTGCCAGTGCCTCCACCATTTCCGGATCAAAACCGGAATTGGTAAAGCGCTGAACGTCCCCGGTCAGGCGGGTCAGCCGCCGGGTCAGCAGGCCAAACACCAGCAGACCGACCAGGAATGCCGCTAAAACGATCGCCACCAGGGCGCCCAGGCTGAGTTTCTGAACGTAACTGCCGCGTATACTGCTGGCCAATTCGTCGTACTTTTGTCCACCCAGTATGGCGTACAGATAGCCCTGCAGCTGCTCGTTGTGCATCACGGGGTGAGCGGAAAAGATTTTTTCCCGCTCGCTGTTCCGGGGATCAGTGCCCCTCAAAGGCATTTCTGTCTCCCCCGCCATCAGTTTGCGGACGGGATCCAGCGCAACCTGCTCGGACTGAATCGATTCGGGCGGCATCGCATGGGCCAGAATCTTGCCGCTGGTGTCCAGCAGGTACACCTCGACCGTTGGATTGATGATCATGGCCCGCTGAGCCAGCAGGGTGAGGGCATCCTCGTTCACTGCGCCATCTTCAATCAGCTGCATTTCACCGGTGACATACATGGCAATCGAGGCGTTCAGACGCTGCGTGATTTCTTCGTAATAAAGACGGGTGCTGAACTGCTCTACCAGGAAAAACCCGCCGCCAATGATAGCGACGACCAGGAACAGGGCTGCGCTGAGCCGCGCAAATAAAGTTTTCATGCGGCATGCACCTGGGGACGTACTTCTAGTTTGTAACCGACTCCCCAAACCGTGACGATGACCTCGGGGTGAGCCGGATCCGGCTCAATCTTGGAGCGTAGCCGGTTGATATGCGAATTGACGGTGTGTTCATAACCATCGTGGCCATAACCCCAGACACTGTCGAGCAACTGGGCGCGGCTGAAGACGTGTCCCGGGTGCCGGGCGAAGTGCAACAGCAGATCGTATTCCCTGGCGGTCAGCGGCATAGGCTGATTATTGACCAGCACCTGGCGACCACTGGTGTTTATTTTAATTGGGCCAATGGACAGGGTTTCAGAAGTCCCGGGAAACTGTTTTTCCAGGGACTCGACACGGCGAAAGATGGCTTTGACGCGCGCCATCAGTTCGGAAACGCTGAAAGGCTTGGTGACGTAATCATCGGCACCCAGCTCGAGGCCGAGCACCCGGTCGAGTTCGGAAGACTTCGAGGTCAGCATCAGTATGGGTACGTAGCGCGACTCGCGCCTCAAAGCACGGCAAATACTCAGTCCATCTGGACCCGGCAGGCGCAAATCCAGTATCACCAGGTCCCATTGCCGGGCAAATGCCTGGCGCATGCCCTCATGGCCATCTGCTGCCAGGGTGACGTCGCAATCCAGATCCCGCAAGTGCAGCGCCAGCAGTTCGGCAATGTCTTTTTCATCTTCGATCACCAGTATTTTTCGTGCAGTCATGAACCTTCCCATCGCTATGCCTGTTCGAAAAATAGACCAGAAATCTAACGAAAGTATCACGCCGATTAATTCTTTCCGAAAAAATCCCTGTTATTCCAGAGACATAGAAAAGTATCGGTTCGTGATAGGGCTGTGAAGACTGTTTCGGAGAATAGGTGTCGGGACGGGAGACAAACCCAGAAACTTAAAAATTCAGTAGATCACAGGAGATTATGCAGATGAAAAAGACAGCCTTTATTTTGAGTGCCGCACTAATGATCAGTGGATCCGTTTTTGCTGGCGAAAGTAAAACTTATGAAGTGACCATCACCAACCTGACAAAGGGCCAGATTTTCACACCGGTACTGGCTGCGACCCATAAAAGCAGTATCGCCTTTTTCGAGCTGGGCGCTCCCGCCAGCGACGAACTGGAAATGTTGGCGGAAGACGGGGCAACCGATCCGTTGAATGACCTGCTGATGTCTGTTCCGAGCCTGGTTCAGGATACGACCGGAACGGATCCGATCATGCCCGGCGCAACGGCGACGTTTACCATCGAAGGCAGTAACCGGTTCAGCCGGCTGAGTTTTGCGGCGATGATGTTACCCACCAATGATTCCTTCGTGGCGCTAAACTCTATTACTCTCCCACGCAATTACCTCACAACGGTTGCCCATGCCTATGATTCCGGCACGGAATACAATGACGAGCTGTGTGAAAGCATCCCGGGACCACCGGTTGCTTTCTGCCAGGGCGCCAACGTACCCGATGACAGCGGTGAGGGTTATGTGCATGTCGCTAACGGTGTCCACGGCATTGGTGACACCATCCCCATGCTGCATGACTGGCGTAGCCCGGTTGCCCGGGTGACGATCCGTCGGGTCAAGTAAGTTCGCAAATGTTCGAGGGGCTCCGCGAGGAGCCCCTTTTTATTGGGCTTTGAAATACCCTTCAGGAAGCTCGACGTTGTGCTCAGCCGAGCGCACCCGGGTTGTCGCCAGCCATTCCCCGGTTTGAAGGTTGATGTTTCTGCTGACCCGGTGCATTAGTACACCGTTCAGCATTTCCGGCTCTTCTTTTCGTGTCTCGATCAGGACAGCCGTGGGATCTGCTGCGGGGTGGAAGGCTCGCCGGTCATGTTCGCGAACGATCATCGCTGTGGTGTCGTCAATGAAGTAATCGCGGCTGAAGTCATCGGCCAGCGTGACCCGGACCCGCCATTGCTTGCTGTCTCCATCCAGCACCTGCCCTTCCAGTGAGACCGAAGTGCCGCTGCGGTAAAGATCCATCAAGGTGTAAAAACGGCCTGGAAACTCGATGCCGTGCCGCAGTGCGGAAGTCGACTGCTCATTTTGAAAGGTCACTCCATCAGCCGGAGTCCACTGCCAGGCGGTGCCTGCATCGAGGCCCTCGCTGAAGGCTTTCTGACCCTCCATAAAGATGTCGATCCGCATATTGCCTTCACGGGTCGCGACATAGGTGGCATTCACCTGGAAATCGGGCTCCTCGATGGTCAGCTGAACCCTGACATTGTTGATCTTTGCCCAGTTTTCATTGCCGCCGATGGCAGCCTCGTTGCGGGCCAGCAGATCTTCCAGTTCGTCGGCATACAGCGCCGCCGGCAACAGGAAAGTCAGCAGTAAGAAGATTCTTATCACTCTGGGCACGGTTCCCTCAAGGGCTTTTGCTTACGTTTTCTGCCACCATGTTATACGCCAATGGCCCATTCTGCCCATTCCAGTTCACCGGATCAGCCAGCCGATAGTCCCGGCCGCAGCTTCTTTGGCGTGTTTCGCTACAGCCGCCGTGCCCTGGGACTGGTCTGGCAAACCAACCGCCACCTCACCGTGGTGCTGGGTTTACTTACGCTGGTAGCTGGGGTTTTGCCTGCGGCGGTTGCGTACGTTGGAGCTTTGATCATCGACGCCGTAGTAGCTGCCTCGCAGGCGTACAGTGAATCAGGCGAGGCGGAATTCGTCACTGTTTTTGGCCTCGTTGCGCTGGAAGCGGCAGTGGTGGCCGCGTTGGCCGGGGCGCAAAGAGGCATTTCTCTTTGCCAGGCGCTTTTGCGGGCGCAACTGGGACAGCGGGTCAACGTGATGATCCTGGAGAAAGCCCTGACCCTGGAGCTCGCCCAGTTTGAAGACTCAGAGTTTTATGACAAGCTGACCCGGGCCAGGCGGGAAGCATCCAGCCGCCCGCTGTCGCTGGTCAATCGCACTTTCGGCCTGGCTCAAAACCTGATTTCCCTGGTCAGCTACGGCGTCCTGCTGGTTAGTTTTTCACCCTGGGCAGTGGTGGTGCTGATTCTCGCCGGTCTGCCCAGTTTTGTCGCCGAGACCCGTTTCTCCGGAGAGGCTTTTACGCTCTTTCGCTGGCGTTCGCCCGATACCCGTATGCAGATCTATCTCGAGACCGTGTTGGCGCGCGAGGACAACGTCAAGGAGGTCAAGTTATTTGGCCTGGGACCCCTGTTATTGCAGCGCTACCGCGATATTTTCGAGCGTCTGTACACACGCGACCGCTCACTCGCCATCCGCCGAGATGGCTGGGGCTTTGTGCTGGGGCTGATCGGTACCGGCGCGCTTTACGGGGCCTATGCCTGGATAGCCGCCGCTGCGGTGCTCAGCCGGATCACTTTGGGTCAGATGACCATGTACCTGATGCTTTTCCGCCAGGGCCAGGCAGCGGTATCGGCGATCCTGACCGCCATTGGTGGAATGTATGAGGACAATCTTTACCTGTCTACGCTTTATGAGTACCTGGAAACACCCTCCTCCCGAAACGATTCAGATGCTCAAGGCGAATTGAGAAAGGGTCCTGTACCTGAAGACGGAATCCGGTTCGAGGACGTTTCGTTCACCTACCCTGGCGCCAGCCGCCCGGCCTTGCTGGGAATCGATCTGCATATCCGCCAGGGAGAGTCGCTGGCGCTGGTGGGTGAGAACGGCTCCGGCAAAACCACGCTGATCAAGCTGCTGACCCGGCTCTACCGGCCGGATTCCGGCCGGATTCTGCTGGATGGGATGGACCTGGAAGACTGGCCCGAGGATGCGCTACGCCAGCGAATTGGCGTCATATTCCAGGATTTCGCCCGCTACCAGTTCCTGGTCGGCGAGAATATCGGCGCCGGTGATGTGCGCTATTTTGACGATGAAGAGCAGTGGCAGGAAGCCGCGGAAAAAGGCATGGCGGATGATTTTGTTGCGGAATTGCCGGAGGGCTATAAAACCCAGCTTGGCAAGTGGTTTAAAGGTGGGCAAGAGCTATCCGGCGGGCAGTGGCAGAAAATTGCGCTGGCCCGCGCCTTCATGCGCAGTGAAGCGGACATCCTGGTGCTGGACGAGCCAACCGCGGCCATGGATGCTGCAGCGGAGGCCAGCATCTTCGAACATTTTCGCAAACTGACGAGGAACCGCATTGCCATCCTGATCTCTCACCGCTTTTCTACCGTGCGGATGGCGAGCCAGATCGTTGTGATCGAAAACGGGCGGATCATTGAGCGGGGCAGTCACGAGCAACTGATGGAGCTGGACGGTCATTACGCTCGCCTTTTCCAGTTACAGGCCGCCGGATACCAGTAACCCATTCTTGTGCAGGCCTGATCGACAGGCACCAGTACGGTGCAGTTTCAGCGCTCTGGCTATTCAAAAGGTGTTTAAAAACAGGACTTTTAATAGTGGCATGTTCCTTGCTATTAGTCATGTATGAAACCAAGTACCCGAATGCCGTCGTTGCGGGCGCTGCGGGCTTTCCAGGTGGCCGGACGTTACCTGAGCTTCAAGCTGGCCGCCGACGAATTATTCATCACACCTTCTGCGGTCAGTCACCAGGTCCGCAACCTGGAGTCCTTCCTGGGCATCGACCTGTTTTTCAGGAAAACCCGCGCCCTGGAACTGACTGGCGCCGGCCAGAAGTACCATGAGTTTCTGGATGGGATGTTCGCAAGGCTCGAGGCTGAAACGCATCAGTTGCTGACGGAGTATGGGCGCAGGATTATCCGCCTGTGTGTGCCGCCCTTTTTCGCCAGGGAGTTGCTCCTGCCCAGGTTGAGTTCTTTCCAGACCCTGATGCCCGATACCGATATCCGGGTCGTCACCCAGCCCAGCCTGATGAAGGAGCATCCGCCGGATGCAGACGTCTCCATTCTGTTGGGCAGTGGCGACTGGCCGGAACTGGTCACCTATCCGCTGTTTCCACGGCGGATCGTGGCGGCCTGCTCCCCGGGATTAAAGAAAGAACTCGGGTTTTCGAAACATTCGGATTTGAACGGTCAGACCCTGATCGTGCATGAAAACCGTCCGCACTCCTGGGTCAACTGGGCCCAGGCCCTGGATATCAAGCCGCCGAAGGCTGGAAAGATTTTCCGCTTCGATTCGATGGCGGCGGTTGTCCTGGCCGCTTCTGAAGGGTTGGGCGTTGCCCTGGTTTCCTGGCCGCTCAGTGAAAGGCTGTTCAAATCAGGCGCTTTGGTTTGTGCACTGGAAGACGAGGTGGATACCGGAGAACAGTTTTTTCTCGCACACCGGCCGGAGGAACAGGAACGCCCTGAAGTGGAGGACATCATCAAATGGGTCCTGGAAGAGTTCCAGGTCGACGCATGAAAAAATTTGAGTTATAGGCAATAAAACAGCGTTTGTCAGTGCGCCCCCTGACTTCTAATCTTGCAACCGTGTTCTGAGACATTCATCAACAAAGGAGAGTTACGATGAACAACAGCAAGATTCTGAAAGTTGGATTCGCCATGGTCATTTCCCTGGCGCCGTACAGTGTAAAAGCCGCCACCATGGAAAAAGGGCTGGATGCATGCGCAGACGCCCTGGTCAGTGAACTCGCCAGCAGCAACGGCGCGCCACTGGACTACAGCCTGAGTCCTGAGAGTGATGCTTCAGGTTCGCGATTGAAAAGGCGTGAAATGATTCACCTCGACGCGCGGGACCCGAACAGCCAGGAAGTTGTGGCCAGGGCGGACTGCGTGGTTGATAACAAGGGCAAGGTACGGAGACTGGTCAGTGTACCGCTGAATGCGGCAGATGCCGCCGAACGTGCCGCAAGCCTCTGAGTTTAACAAGGTGCCCCGTGGGGGCGGATCCGGTATTCGGGAGTGCGATTCCGGGTGCAGGGTTCGCCCCTACACTTTTAAGCCTGCGGCGTAACCTGAAGACCATGCCCACTGAAAGTTGAATCCCCCGAGATGGCCGGTTACGTCCACCACTTCACCGATGAAAAACAGTCCCGGTACCTTAGACTCCATCGACTTTGATGACAGGTCACGGGTATCAACTCCGCCCAGCGTGACCTCGGCCGTCCGGTAGCCTTCGGTGGCAGCCGGCTTGAGTTGCCAGGCCTGGAGCCGGCCGGCGGTCTGCTCCAGCAGGCGGTCAGGCCAGTCAGCCAGGGGTATTTCCCGGTTTTCCTGCCAGTGCAGCGACTCGAGTTCGTTGACGAGTTTAACCGGCAGGCAGGAGGAGAGTTGGGTGCGCAGTAACGCGCGCGGATGCCGCTTTTTCCATTCTTTGAACAGGGCCGGAGCATCATGGCCCGGCAGCAGGTCGACCTCGATGCTTTCGCCGGGATTCCAGTAACTGGATATTTGCAGTACAGCGGGACCGCTCAGGCCCCGGTGGGTGAACAGCAGGTCCTCCCGGAAAGAGGCGCGTGCGTTTGAAAGGACCACTTCGCAGGAAACCCCGGAAAGGCGGGCGAATACCTCGTTCATCGTACCGGTAAATGTCAGCGGCACCAGGCCGGCGGTAAGTGGTAGCAGCCGAAGGCCGAACTGTTCGGCCAGTTGGTAACCGAACCCCGAACCGCCCAGGCTGGGGACGGACAATCCACCGGAGGCCACAACCAGGGTCTCCCCGGAGAAGATCCCCTGAACGGTATCGAGCTGAAAGCCGTCATTCTGACTGACTTTAGTGGTGTCGCAGTGGGTGATCACCTCCACACCGGCGCGCTCGCAGTCAGACAGCAGCGCCGCGACGATCTGCTTCGCGGATTGCCTGCAAAACAGTTGTCCGCTGAGGCCGTTGACCGTCTCTTTCTCAAAGTACTCGATACTGTGCCGCTCTACCCATTCGATGAAGTCCCATTGCGTGTAACGGCTCAGGGCGCTTTTGCAGAAATGAGGGTTGGCGGAAAGGAAACGGTCCGGGCTGATGTGCAAGTTAGTGAAATTACAGCGTCCGCCACCCGACATCAGGATTTTCTTGCCCACCTTGTTGGATCGGTCGAGCACCGTGACCCGGCGTCCGCGCCCTGCCGCAGTAATGGCGCACATCAGCCCGGCGGCGCCGGCGCCGATGACCAGGGTGTCTGCGTGATGGGCCGGCATGATATCGACGATTCTAAAGTACAATGCCCGGGCGTGAAACAGGACTCCCTACAACTTCCGGATCAGATCATCCGCTACCAGGTCATCCGCCGGCCACGTGTCACGCGGCGTGTTCACCTTGAAATCAATGTTCAGGGCGACTTGCTGGTGGTCGCGCCGAAGCGCATGAGCCGCCGATCCATACACCGGATGCTGGAACTCAAGGCGGGACACGTGTCCCGGTTCCTGCAACAGGCCCGTTCGAAGCAACAGGATCTGGCGGGTCATACCTATGACAGCGGTGGGGAACATCTTTACCTCGGTACAAAACGCGTCCTGGTGGTTGACGAGCAGCGTGGCAGACGGGGGGCCGTACGGCTGGGCGGCGAGGAAATTCATGTCCAGACACCGGAGCGAACACCGGAATGCGTAAAGAATCTGCTTACCCGATGGTACCGGCGACAGGCTGAACAGTTATTTACCCGGCAGTTGGCTTATTACAGCGCCCTCGCCTCCTGGACCGGTGGCCAGGTGCCCGTGATGCGGCTGCGCAGCATGAAAAGAACCTGGGGCAGCTGTTCGTCCGCAGGAATAATTACGCTGAATCCACACCTGGTCAAAGCGCCGGCAGAATGCATCGACTACGTGATCGCCCATGAAGTCTGCCACCTGCGTGAACACAATCACGGCCGGGCATTTTATAGTCTGCAGGAACAGCTATACCCGCAATGGCGCGGAGCGAAAGCGCTGTTAAGGGAGCGTGGTCATATCTTTCTTCATGCCTGACCAGCCTGAGGGTTTTCCGCAGACAGGTTGCGTCAGGCTTCTTGCACCACTTCCGCCGCCGTCTTTTTCTCGGCCGCCAGATAAGGCAGCAAAGGCGTTTGCACCACCAGGCTGAACAGGGCGACACCGTACACGGTGCTTTGAATCATGTACCAGTGGGGAATATCCACACTCAAAGACAGGGCCAGCGCGATCGCAACTGCTCCACGAATGCCGCCCCACAGAATCAGGTTCTGTTGGGCAAAACCAAGTTTGCCCACGCGTGGCAAAAGCGATATCGGCCCCAGGCCGAAAAACACAATCACAGCTCGTGAAACCAGCGCTGCAAATACACCCACCAGCATGGCCAGCCAGTGATCCTGGAACATCTGGACCGTGATGCTCATGCCAACCGCAAAGAACAGCATGGCGTTAGCGCAAAAACCGAGTATTTGCCACGAATCCAGTGCAAAAGCGATGTCTTCTTCCGATCGGTGCTTTCGTTGACGCCAGGCAACGGTCAGGCCAGCTGTCAGGGTCGCTACGACGCCGCTGAACCCCAGCAGATGCTCACCGATCCAGAAGCTGGAAAAGGCCAGTACCAGCGTGGCTGAAGTCGACAGCACTTTATCGTCGGCAGGGGCGATGACCAGGTCAAGCAACCAGCCAAGAACAACCCCGATGGCCGCACCACCGAGCAGGGTCAGGGCAAATCGGCCGGCGACTGACCAGGCAGAGATCTCGGCGCCCGGCATGATCAGCAATCCGGAGATCATCACGAACAGTGTGATCGTGGTGGCGTCATTGATCAGGCTCTCGCCCTCGAGAATGCGCTCCACCCGTTTTGCGCTGCCGTTGCGGTCGAGCACGCCTGAGATCATTGCAGGGTCGGTGGCGCTGATCATCGAGCCGATCAGAAGCGCCAGGGCCCAGCTCCCATCGAGTGAATCACCGGTCAGGAACAGGATGATCCCTGCAGCCAGCACCGCCGTAACCAGTAGCAGTGGAACAGACAGCATGCCGATCAGGACGCCCTCGCGCTTTAACCACTTGGTATCGACGTTGATGGCCGCTTCGAAGATCAGGATGGGTAACAGCAGGTAAAACACCAGGTCGCGAAGTATCTCCCAGCGAAGTCCGGTATCCATGCCCAGCCCAACCCAGATTTCTGAAGAAACGAAACCCAGCAGCACGAGCACGACCGGCAGGGAAATCCAGGGAATACGTGAAAGCGGTTTGCTGAGAATCGCAGCCAGCAGGATGCCGAACATCAAAAAAGGCAGGAGGTTTCCGAACATGATTTCAGGCTCCGGGTACTTCGGGTGCTTCAGATAGGGAACGGTTTTTTCGTGACTTCATTTCAACACAGCTGATGAAACGATGCTGTACTACGGCAGGCCGAAGCAGAATGACCGGGGTGATTGCCGCAGGCGAAGCCGTCGTATGGTTGTCCCAGATCAATGAAGTTGGGTGCCCGTGCCGCGATGATAACAGGATATTTTCTGCGGAGTATCCTCATGAAAAGCCCAGACCAGGCCGCATTCAAGACCATCCTGATCATCACCATGATCGTAGCTGTAGCCATGTTGCCGTTCGTGGCAAAAGCAGATTCTCACAAAATGCACAATCCACCTGCATTTTCAGAATTTGATGCCAATGGTGATGGCGTGGTCAGCGAAGAAGAATTCAACACCTTTCGTAGTGCCCGCATGGCGGCTATGGCTGAGGCGGGTAGACCGATGAAAGGCGCCGCAACCGCGCCGGCATTCAGTGAACTCGATACCGACGGCGATGGCGTTTTGAGTGAAGCAGAGCTCACAGCTGGTCAAAAAGCGCACCAGCAGAAAATGCGGGAAATGCACAAGTCCGGAGAGGGTCATGGTCAGCAGGGGTACCATGGAAAAGGCATGAAGATGCCCACCTTCGGCGACCTGGACCTCGACGGTGACGGTTGCATCAACGCCGAAGAATTCGCCGTGCACCAGGCCGAGCGTCACGGTAAGAAACCATCCGGGGACTAGCCCCAGCCCGCGACATTCAAAAAACCAGCCCTCTCCGGGCACGGAGAAGGCGAGGGATTAGCCGGGACTGAATGGTGTAAAATCAGGGATGCAGTACCTGCCCTTCAACCAGACAGAGACCGACCCGCCATGAGCACCGTCATTCGCCAGGAAGACCTCATCGAAAGCGTCGCCGACGCACTCCAGTATATTTCTTACTACCACCCGAAAGATTTCATCCAGGCCATGAACGAGGCCTATGAACGGGAAGCCAATCCTGCCGCCAAAGACGCAATGGCACAGATCCTGATCAACTCGCGCATGTGTGCCGAGGGGCACCGCCCGATTTGCCAGGACACCGGCATCGTCACGGTGTTTCTGCACGTGGGGATGAACGTGCAGTGGGAAGGCGACATGAGCGTGACGGACATGGTTAACGAAGGCGTGCGCCGCGCCTACATGAATCCGGACAACACTCTGCGCGCGTCGATCCTGGAGGATCCGGATGGCGCGCGTCGCAATACCGGCGACAACACGCCCTGCGTCATCCATTACCAGATCGTACCCGGTGACACGCTGGAAGTGCACGTGGCCGCAAAGGGCGGTGGCTCGGAAGCCAAGACCAAGTTCGCAATGCTCAACCCCTCCGATTCAGTGGTGGATTGGGTGCTGAAAATGGTGCCATTAATGGGCGCCGGCTGGTGCCCGCCGGGCATGCTGGGTATCGGTGTGGGCGGTACGGCTGAAAAAGCGATGGTGCTGGCCAAGGAAGCCCTGCTCGACCCGATCAATATCCATGAACTGAAGGAAAAAGGCGCCGGGAACCGCTCCGAGGAACTGCGGCTGGAGTTGTTCGACCAAATCAACCGCCTCGGCATTGGCGCGCAGGGCCTGGGCGGCCTGACCACCGTGCTGGACGTCAAAGTGAAGGATTTTCCGACCCACGCAGCCAACAAGGCAGTCGCCATCATCCCCAACTGCGCGGCTACCCGTCATACGCATTTCACGCTGGACGGCAGTGGACCCGCCAGAATCGAGGCACCGAGCCTGTCCGACTGGCCGGAAGTGGCGCGCGAAGGCGGCGGCAACGTGAAGCAGGTCAACCTGGACACGGTGACCCGCGAAGAAATCAGGGACTGGAAGCCGGGTGACACGCTGTTGCTGAACGGCAAAATGTTGACCGGCCGTGATGCGGCACACAAGCGCATGGTCGACA
>Ga0316193_10000272_pt1 | contig 30825 bp, 27 predicted proteins | sample MerIslsedime2_MG_FD_207735 | JGI IMG/M metagenome (GOLD analysis project Ga0316193, IMG submission 207735) | Coastal sediment microbial communities from Maine, United States - Merrow Island sediment 2 | ecosystem: Environmental > Aquatic > Marine > Coastal > Sediment | place: USA: Maine... | reverse complement strand
GCGTTGTAGTGCTCTTCGTATTGCTGGCGGAATGGAGCGGGTCTTGCGGCCGATATTGAGGGGTTCGCCATTTTTACCCTCATGCCAGTGCACTTTTGAACAATCACAGGCCATGCGGCGACACGTTTCCGCGGCCACGTGGCCGCGTTCTTCGATTTCTGATTCTGCGCCCGTTCCATCTTCCCTGAGTGTTTCGATGTCGGAGTGGATGTTGACCATGTAACGCTCGCCACCGGAGTATTGGTGTTTATTACTGGCCAGGTAACCTTCGACGATCCGTTCAAGTGCATCGGCGCGGCGCTGGTCGACCGGTTCTGGTGTCAACTGGTCGATGGGTTGGCTGTTTGACGTCTCCGCGGAAACCTCCTCAGGGACGTCTTGTTGCTCTTCCAACAATTCTTCACTGGCGGCCTCCAATGCCTTGGATAGCAAAGCACCTTGTTCAGCGGTGAAGCGGCCTTTGAATATCCATGAGCCGTCTTCATCCACGTACCAGCTTAACGCCCGGTGGGCGTGGCGGAGGTTTTCTTCCTGCAGTGCCTCGATGCGTTTTGTTTTACGGTAAAGACGCACCTGGGTTTCAACATGATTGGCGGTGCCGCCCAGTGCTACTTGCAGCAAGGCTTCTTCATTTTTTTCAGTGGCCACCCTGGTCATGGCGCGCACCTTTGAATAACTCACTTTGCCCGCGCGGAACGCCTTGCTGATTTTTGGTAAACCGGGCAGGGCACGTGCGACGCGAACCTTTTCTCGCGCGGGTCCTAAGCTTATGCCGCACTTCCAATTAAGCCAGTGAGCGCACGAGTTAATACCGATCCCATGCCAGCCACCTTTTTCATCGAACTCGCCGATAAGTTTGAGCAACTGGAAGGTGCCGGCGTCCAGGTGTGCAGCCATTTGGGTGATGTCATCACCCAGGCGGGAAAGGGATTCTACAAGATCAGTACCTGGGTGGTTTTGGGGGTTGGGGAGATGACTTGGAGTGGGGGTCGGCATGTTCGAATCCATTATTTTAAAGACTGTATAAATATACAGCAAAAAGGATTATAAGTCAATATAAACAACAAGATAAGGTTGTTTAGGGTCAAGCCCCAAAAGAGAAGAAAAAGAAGCCCTCCTTATTCGTTTGAACTCCGTTCGTAGGGTGGGTAACTTGCAAGGTGAGAGAAGGTGAGACGGGGAACCCGTCGAGAAGCCAGCCTGGACCGTTACCCACGCGGTTTCTTCGGCTGGTATCAAATGGTGCGTTATAAATAGCGCACCCTACATAGGGCGCGTTCTCTTCGGTCGGTCTGAAGTGGTGCGTAATGAATTACGCATCCTACGTTTTTCCTTACAAGGATCAGTGAGAAAACCCACTATTGATTCGTTCTCACCTGGTGCAGATTAGGTTAATGAAGTCACACATTGACATATGCATATAATATGCATACCATAAAAACAGAGATAACCTGGGATGCTGTAAAGGCCAAGTCAAACAGGCTAAAACACAGAGTTTTCTTTTCCGAGGTGGAACCTGTTTTTTACGACCCCAATGCGATCAGTTTTGAAGACAGGGCCTCTAAAGGTGAGGCGAGGTTCATAGTTATTGGGCTTGACTCGTTGGCACGACTGGTTGTCGTTGCCTATACATACCGGGACGGTGTTATCCGGGTAATTTCCGCACGAAAAGCAAGCAAGACCGAGCAAAAAGTATATGAAAAAGGAATACGATTTTAAAAATGGTAAACGGGGTGCGGTGATAAAGACCCGGGGTAAGACCCGAATTACCATTCACCTGGATGATGATGTAATCGATGCCTTCCGGGCCAAGGCTGAAGAGTCGCGCCACGGCTACCAGACACTCATTAATGATGCGTTGCGGCAACACCTCTCAACCACAGGTAAACCGGTCGATACTAAAACCCTCCGGCGAATTCTTCGCGAAGAACTCGACAAAACCAGTTGAACCTAAGCTAAAAAGGGTATTTACATTTAGTCAGAAACCGAGCCTTTGGAAGATACGTTGCGGAAAGTAATTCGCGAAGGGGAAAAAAAGGGCCGGATACATTTTCCCCCATTTATTCCATAGAGAGTGTTTTTCCTACTTTCCTTTAATCACAAGCGACTTCCCGTTCAGACCTGGCTTGAGTCAGACTTGTCATGTAGTGAATCAAACAATGAAATATTGATCCACTCGATGCTATTTCCGGTCCCACCAGTCCTGACTGAAATCGCCCACAAAACTGCGGGTGATTTTCGTCTATTAATTACTGTGAGCTCATCTACAATCCCATAAGTGGCTCATTGAACAGTTGAGTAAGGGTTTAAAAAGTACGCTATATGTCGTACAATATGAGGGTGCGTAATGGGTTTTAATGAAGCAAAGAGAAAACTCATAGAGTGCCTGAATACTGGCTATGTACTTCATGAAGAAAGAAATGACGTTGATGTCAAAAACCTTCTTGCTATCGGGGTTGTTTCGCTAGAGGAGGCGGCCTATATCATAGGAAGATCACGGGGTGATGGTTATTCCGTCTCGCCACATCACTTCGATACAGAGATTGATGTACATGTGCTTGTGACGAAATTTTCTGTTCAGGCTTGGTATGTGAAGTGGTATTTTCTGGGACCGGATAGCGTGTTCATTAGTTTTCACCAGTAGGCTGCATTATGAAAATTCTAAAGGTAGGTGATACGCAAAGAGCTGCATGCGACCATTGCAAGGCGTTTGTGCTTGTGACCTTTAAGCTGAGAACAGTCCCGTTCAGTGATGGTGTTGGCACTGTAAAGAATGTTCTGGTGGGTGTTTGTGAGCACTGCGATTCTGTAGTGGTTCTTCCGCATCAATCTACGCCTGTCGTAAAAAAGCAGATGGATGCTCAGCGAAAAGCCCTTGAGAGTCGCGTGCCTGCGCACATGGTGGATATACTGAACCTGGCCAGCGTTGAGCTAAGCGGCGGAACTGAATTCGTCCCCGCCCTGATTAAGTTTTATATTCATTCTTTATCAAACAATGAAATTTCTTCACGCGAAATCCCACAGTATCTTGATAGTGAACTGGCCAAAGGGAGATCACAAAAAAGAATTTCGATAAAAGGGCGCCTGGTGGCAGAAGAAATTGATCGCCTCAAGGATATTACGAGCATCAGGAGTACAACGGATATTATTAAGGCCGTTGTGCTAAAAATTAATGACGATGTGCTTGTCAAAAAGAATATTGGAATGATTAAACAACTAAAAAACATTGTTGCCGCAACGGCTTAGATTTGAAGATCCGGCCCCTTTTTTACGCCGCAGGCTGGATGTTTGCATTCAGTCGAAACAGGTTTCCGGGGTCATACTGGTTTTTGACTTTCAACAGGCGTTCATAATTACCCTGGTAGTTTTTGTTAACTATTGTGGGCTTTTCGTCTCCAACCTCGTTGGTGTACCAACCGTAAGTGTACTTCTGCATATTTGACCAATAGCTTCGCAGATAGGCCAGGTAGGGGTCCCGGGATTCAGCAACCGGCCAGGAAACGGCACAAACCAGGTTTGCCACGGCGTACCGGTGTGGAAAAGCAGTTGCTTCGACAGCAATGCGGTTGATTGCACCGCCGGAGTGTTGAAATAACAGAAACAGACCAAACTCTGGTTTGAAGCCAGCGACCATTTCATCGATCAGTCCCGTCGGTATTTCCTCAACAAAGCCACCTTTCATATATTGCCCCGTCACCCTTGGTTCATTGTTATCAAAGGCCTGCTGGACGGTGGTGTAGTCAACTGGAGCAATGGTGTTTTGAAAAGCCTTGCCAGCTTTGGCAATGGGCGCCAACACCGCATCAGCCTGATCAACAGGGCCGGAATAGCAGGCATGAAGAATCACCACTCCCTCGCTGCTGCCTGGTTGTGATAAGGCAACAAAGTCGAGGTACAGCTCATCCGGACAACTGGCTGCATAGTCGGAATAAAAATTGAGTACATTCTTCATCTCTGACACTGGAAACATAACATTACCTGCAATGACTTTCCGGCTCATCGGGTGTAGCTTGAACTCAAAATTGGTGACCACGCCGAAATTCCCGCCGCCGCCACGTACGCCCCAATATAGATCCGGGTTTTCCTTCGCACTGGCATGTACCAATTGACCATTAGCGGTCACCACATCTACGGACTGCACATTGTCGAGCGCAAGGCCAAAGCGTCTTGCCAGGCGACCAAAACCACCACCGGTAGTAAGACCCCCAACGCCGGTATGTGAAACCGTTCCTGCCGTGGTTACCATGCCTTGTGCCATTGACTCGTGATCAAGATCGCGCAAATGACTGCCGCCAGCGACATGACAGGTTCCTGCAGGCAGATCGACACGCGCCCCCCGCATTGAAGACAGATCAAGTTGCATGCCTCCCTGGCAGGTGGATTTCCCGGACGGGCTGTGACCGCCACATTTAACTGCCAGTAGCAACTCGTGGGCATTGGCAAAACTAACCGCAGTCCTGACGTCTGCAGCACCGCTTGGTTGCACAATCAATGCCGGATGGCGGTCAATTGATGCATTCAATACGCGACGGGCCTGGTCATATCCTTCATTGCCCGAAAGTAGCAAACGTCCCTGCAGGCTTTCTTTCAACTCGGTAAGTTCAGAAGCAAGCAGGCTGATATCAGCACCCTGACCGGTGACTGCATGAATATCGCCGTTGACCTGGCCCATGGCTTCCAACGCGGCAAGCACGTTACTCGAAAGCCCGGCACCTAAACTTGCGGCAACAGAGTTATAAATAAAGTGGCGTCGTTTCATTTGATGTCTCCAACGGGGTAGTTCTGATTATTCAGTTGTCCTTATAAAAATAGTCCAAACATTCAGATCTTGCTACCCTGTCGGTGTTTTGCTTTGCTCAGTTGCCCACGTTCAATACTTTCGGCAGGATAATTTCCCGCTCACTCACACCAAAAAAGGGGCCGCAACACAAAAAAGGGGCCGGATACATTTTTCATTTAGGATACATTTTTCATTTAATTGTATCCGGCCCCATTTTTTGGCCGCGGCCCCATTTTTTTAAATACCCCCTCAGTCTAAAGTAAAAACCACCACTCCCTCTTTTATGGTCATCAACACCTTCAGCGTGTCGAGGGTCTCCGGGTCAACCGCGGTCGGGTCTTTTGACAAAATAACAAAATCTGCCAGTTTGCCTTTCTCGATGCTGCCTTTGCTGTCCGCCTCAAAGTGCTGCCAGGCCGGCCAGATGGTCATCGCCTTCAAGGCTGTCATTACATCCACCCGCTGAGCCGGGCCCAGGATGTCGCCTGAGCGTGTGCGGCGTGTAACGGTGGCATCCAGCACCCGCATACTGTCGGGGAAGGCCACCGGTGCATCGTGGTGAGTGCCAAACATCATGCCCCTTTGCCGTATCCAACCGGTCGGTGAGATGTTATCGGCCAACACGGGGCCTACCGTGTGGGCGCGATGCCAGTCACCCCAGTAAAAGGTGTGCATTGGAAAAACTGAGGGGAAAATATTGAGTTGCTGCAGGCTGTCAACCTGGTCTTCACGCAGAAACTGTCCATGAATCAAAACCGCCCGGCGATCAGCCTGGCCATACTTGGTGGTTGCGTCTTTTACGGCTGCAATTAACAGGTCTGATGCGGCCTCTCCATTGGCGTGTGTCAGGATCTGGATGTTATTTTCAAAGGCCCAGTCAATAGCATCCATGACCTGTTCATTGGTGACCGCGGCATAACCCTTGTAAAAGCTTGCGTAATCACCCACGGGATCATAATAGGGCCGGTCTCTAAAGGCCGTAAACCCCTGGGGCGAGCCGTCGATAGTCAACTTGGCGCCACCCACCCGCATACGTTGGGTGTAGCTGTCAGAGACATTGTTCTTGATGTAGTCGCGATCAACCATGACATCGGGGTAGACGACGATATCAATTTTGAAACCGCCTTCAGAAGCAACTTTTTTCAACACCTCAACCAACGATGGTGCTGCCCGGCCCTCCTGGGCAGTGGTGTAACCAAAGCGCGCCCACAGTTCAGGACCGGCGGCGGCAAATGCCCGCAAGCCCTGTTCTCCGAGCCCGGACAGTAACTTGACCAGGACTTCGAAAAATGCGTTTTCCTCGAGTACACCATCGGGTTCGCCATCACTGCGTTTACGGATGATGCCGCCGGGCGGGTTGGGGCTATCTGCTGTCACCCCTGTTAATTCAAGCGCTTTTGAGTTCGCCGCACCAAAGTGCCCCGACTGGTGGACAATGATAATAGGCATTTTGGTCGAGACTGCGTCAAGATCGTCCCTGGTCGGGTGACGCAGTTCCTTCAGCTGTGACTGGTCATAACCGAAACCAACAATCAGCTGCGCCTCGTCGACTATTTCTGTGTTCTCCGACAGCCATGTACGCAGCGTATCCTGGAGGCCGGCAATATCTTTGACCGCACCATCGGGAGGCGCGAGGAGGTTGGCCGACAGCGCCTGCAGGCCACCCATTACGGCATGGCCATGACTGTCGACAAAGCCCGGCAGCATGGCCCGTCCCTCAAGGTCGAATATTTCGGTGCCGGCACCCTGGTGGGTCATGACAGTCTCACGGTCACCCACCGCCAATATCAGGCCATCAGCGACTGCCACTGCCTCTGCCCGCGGCGCCTGGTCATTGATGGTCAGTATCGGTCCACCCAGGTAAATCGTATCCGCAATCTCTGTTGCATGAACATCTGTGCTGACAAATGTGAGTATCACGAAAAACAGGATGCACAAACGAGTGGTGGATTTCATGGTGTTCCTTCTATTTTTTAATGAATATTAAAACCCACAATATCAGAGCTGCTTGTCAAGAGTATAGGCAGGAGACTCAAAAAAGAGGCCTCTTCTTTGTTAATCAAGATGAATAAATGCATCCAGCCACTTTTGTTTTGAAATTAGTTGAAGCATTGTCATTTCTTATTTTTTCAGGGGAATATCAGGTGGTATTTTTTCTGAAAGAGCTATATTGGTCGTTGTTTCGGAGCTTAGAGTAAACCCGTTGTCCAGAAGGGTTTTTCTGCAATTATCCATTAACTTTGATTTTATACTAAGAAAATCGATGCCCTTCTCGAAAACATCCAGCCAGAAAAATACCTCAAGCTGAACGTATTGTGGAGTCAGTTCAGAAATAGAAACTCCCGGAGAGGGAGTTCTCAAAATCCCCTCGACATTTTTTGCAACTTCCAGCAAGAGCCTGACGGCATTTATTGCATCATCCCCATAATCAATTCCAATAACAAAGGATGGGCGTCTCAAGCCATCCTTTGTGTAATTTATAAGGGGCTGGTTGAATATCTGGGAACTGGGTATGAAAATATCACGCCCGTCATTTGACCTGATATGGGTGTTTCTTAATTCGATCGACTTGACCTCACCGATAAAATCGCCTGACTGTATGGTGTCACCAGTATTAAATGGCCGGCTGAAGGCAAGGAAAAAACCTGCCAGAAAGTTTTCGCCAATCTCACGAAAGGCAAATCCAAGTACTACGGCTGTAATGCCTCCACCTGCCAGAAGAGACGCGGCAGCTTTTTCAAGCCCCAGGATATCAAGAGCAATAATCAAGCCCAGAACTGTAAAGAGCAATGTGATTGTATTGAGAAAAAAACCTTTATGGATACCTGACAAACTGGTTTTGGCAAGAAGCACTACCAAAAATTTTGCCAGTTTCCTGCCAATCCAGACGGCAATGATTAAGACAAGCAGGGCACCCAGAATTTTAGGCACAAAGTCGAGGAAAACTATCCATTCTTTCTTAAATGACTCAAGTATTATATCCATACCGCGCCTATTAAAAATTGAACAATTCCTGCAATAAAAATAACGACCTACTTCAATTGATTTAAAATAGTTTGATTCAGAAAATTCTGAGCTTCCAGGAGCTTTTTATATTTTAATTCTATTTTTTCGATATTTCGGGATTGAATGGCTTTCAATAAATCGCCTTCCATTTCAGCAACGTCAATTCGTTCATAATAGTCCATAGTCTCTTTCAGGTGCGCGATAACAATCTTGCCTGTCAGGACTGGATGGTTATTCGTTACATTCGCATCCTCGAGTCTTGTGCCATGCTCAAGCTCAACCTCCAGTCCTTTCCGGAAAGCCTCAAGGGGAATGACCATTTCTTTGGTATTCACAATACTGAGAATCGTGAAGGCTTCTTCGTCTGAAACAGCTGGATCCGTTATTTCAGACCAGTCCCGCAAGCCAATTTCGCTGCAAACCCTTCTAACCCCTTCAATAGTGACGTATTCAGGTAGTTTCATGATGATCTCCCTAATGAACGGTTTATGTATTGTTGACTGGTATTGATTGATCTCAAAACCCGCCAGTGTCTGTCTATGCAATCAATCGGTTTATCAATGCTGTACAGCAGAAAGCCTTAATTAAAAAGATGTATTTTTGGGAAATTTCCTTGGTAAATATTTTTCAAATGGAATATAGAATTATAGCCATTTTTTCTTCTTGAAAAACCAGATTTGAAAAAATACAACGATCAGCAGCATTACAACAAAAAATGCAAAACCCAGTTTGCTGTCAGCACCCGGGATACCCCCTACATTTATACCCAGGAGGCCGGTCAGAAAACCAAGGGGCAAAAAAATCGCGGCAACAATGGAGAGAAGGTACATCTTGTTGTTCAGTTGTTCGGACAAACGGTTGACCAGCTCCTCCTGGGTGACCGCTGCCCTGTCCCGTGCTTCATCGAGGTCCTCCAGGTAACGGGCGAGCTGGTCAGAAACTTCGCGCAACCTGATCCTTGAACTATCATCAACCCAGGAGATTTTTTCGGTTAAAAGACGGGACAAGGCCTCTCTCTGCGGTGCCAGGTAACGCCTGAAACTGATTGCCTGGCGCCGCAAACCGGCAAGCTGGGAGCGGAGCTGGTGGCTTTCTGTGCTTAAGATCTGTTCTTCTATTTCAGCAACACCGTCTTCCAGGTCGTCAATGACATGACGCATTCGTCCCATGATAGTCCCGGTAATCTGCACCAAAAAATCTCCCATGTCTTTCGGACCGTTACCCTGTTCTATTGCAGCTTGCATATCAGAGATTGAAAGAATTCTCCGTTTTCTTGTACTTATAATTCGATCTTTCTCGAACCAGATTCTAATTCCCACCATGTCTTCCGGGTCTGCCCCCGGACTCAAATTCACACCACGCAAGCCCAGCAATAAGCCTTCGTGAAATGGCGTACAGCGCGGTCTGGAATCTTCCTCGGTTAAAGCCTCACTTATGACTTCATCCAAACCACTTTTTTCAGAAAGCCATTCCACGGTTTCAGGCTTGCTGTAATCAAGATGGACCCAAAGGACACCTTGCCCCGGTTTCCAAGATTTGATTTCATCCCATCCCACTTTTTTCGCGCCGCCGGCACCATCCAGGACATAGGCCAAAAGAAGTCCTTGATTGCTTGCTTCCATTTTCTTGGTTCCTTATTTGATTTTTTTAAGACCTGCAAATGTTTCAGTTGCAGGTGGGTCAAAATCAATATCAACCTGATTGAAAGCTATTGTTACGTAAAAAAGGGGCCTTAAAAAGGGGCCGGATACATTTAATTACAAAAAAGGGGCCGAAAAAAAGGGGCCGGATACATTTAATTAAATGTATCCGGCCCCATATGCATGGTCAGAACTTCGTTGATATGTTCGATGTTCGATTGTGCCTTCAGTACCTCGCGAATACCGCGGACCACCGGCCGGTTGGCGCTTTCCCCGATCAACAGCCCCTTGGTTTCGTAGGCCAGCCAGATTGCCGTACCGACCAGGATAACGCCAATAATGACCGAGGCAATTCCGTCAAAAATCAGGATGCCTGTCGATTGGGTCAACCAGATACCAATGAAGGCGATCACCAGGCCGAGCATCGCAGCGCTGTCTTCGAACAGCACGACGAATATCGAAGGATCCTTGGCGCGCTGAATTGCCTCGAGATATCCCCAGCGGCCCTTGACCCGGCTGAATTCGCGAAACGCGAAATACCAGGCAGCCCCTTCAAACAGCAGCGCCAGTGTGAGGACGATATAGTTAACCAATGGATTGCTGATCGGCTCGGGATGGCGAATGTGCTGAATACCTTCATAGATTGAGATACCGCCACCGAGGGCGAATATCAGGATCGCGACGATGAAACTCCAGAAGTATATTTCCTTGCCGTAACCGAAAGGAAAATCGTCATCAGGCGGTTTCGCGGCCCGCTTCATGCCATGCAACAGCATCAACTGGTTGCCAGTATCAACAAGCGAATGTATGCCTTCCGACATCATAGCCGAACTGCCGGTAATCGACGCCGCAGCAAACTTGGTTATCGATATCAGACCATTGCCGATCAACGCTGCAATTATCACTAGCTTCGAACCCGATGCCATCTTCTACCCTCGCAAAGTTGATGGCGACTATACCCTATGTAAATCAAGGCCTCAGCTTCTGATTTTGAAAAATCCGGGTCATGTGTGTGAATAAACGCTATTTTGGAAAGCACCCACTTGAAATCTTTACTATTTTCGAACCCAAAAGCCAACTTACGTTGACGCTAGCCTTGCTTCGCGAAAGGACACCATTCGCTGCCGGACTTCATCCCACAGGCAACAGGCAAAGCAGTCGCGCACATCGCGCGGCGCAAGGGTTGTTGTTACCGGTGACTGCAGCTCCGGGATCGCCTGCATCGCTTCGGGCAACCGGTAGAATGGGATGCGCACGTTGAGGTGGTGGATATGGTGATAACCGATATTGCCGGTGAACCATTGCATGACCCTGTTGAGCCGCATGTAGCTGGAAGACTCCATTGCCGCCCGATAAAAGGTCCAGGCGTCCTCGCTGATGATGTGCATGCGTTTGAAGCTGTGCTGGGCAAAAAACAGGTAGCTGCCCAGCATAGAGGCAATCGTCATCGGTAACAATACGACAAAGAAGGCGGTGTCAAACCCGCCGAAAATCCACAACACGGTAATCAGGATGCCATGGCCCAGCAGCGCCAGCAGGGAGTCCCAGTGGCGGGCCGGGTTTGTCAACAGCGGCACTAAACTGATGCTCAGGAAAAAGATCGTAAAGTACCCGCCTAGCACGGTGAGCGGATGGCGCACCACCCGGTAACGGATGCGGGCCGCGCGGGAGGCCTCTTGCCACATTTGGGTCGTCATGATGGGAAAGGCGCCCACACCGGCATCGGAGATCTGGCCGACGTGGCCGTGATGATAATTGTGGCTCTGTTTCCAGGATCGCGACGGGGTAAGCGCAAGCGCCGAATAGACGTGAAACAAAAACCAGGCCAGGCGCGAACGCGACAGGATCGCCCCGTGCATGTAGTCGTGGTAAGTAATGAAGGCGCGCACCATCAACAGGGCTGCCAGCAGGGAAAACAGCAATCGCAGCGGCCATACCGGGGCCAGCGCGGCGCCGCACATTGCGCCGATGAGTAAGACAAAAGTTGAAGCCACGAGCCACCAGCTTTTGCTCACTGACTCCACCGCGTAGGGTGCCGTAGCCTTGACCAATTCCCGCCCGATCCGCACATCGGCGCTGGTCTCCGGCAGGGTCGTATTTTGCTCCAGCGTGTTCATCATTTCGCTCGATATCAGCAACAAAAACCACTCACCAATATTATATCAAAAGTCAGAACACCCAAACAAAGGTCAGGACATATATGAACGCCCCTCAAAGAGGGGCGTTCAAGACTTTTTATTTAGCGCCGCCAAACCGGCGGAGTGATATTACAGCGAACTACAGACCGGCCCTCCGTTGTAATCTGTCAGGTCAGGGTGAGTAATGGTGTTCACACAGAATTCCAGGGTGATACCGCCTTTGTAGGTTGTCGAGGTATCAAATGACACGCTACCATTTGCGCCAGTGCTACCAGACAGTTCCTCGTTGATATCACCAATGAACTCACCAAGAACAGTTGCACCCTCAACCAATGCGCCGACATCATCCCGGATCTCAACTGTGGCTCTGGCGGTTTTCTGTCCCTTTCCTTGAGAGACGCTGGTCACTGTAACTGAACCTACCTGAACACTGGTTCCGCTACCACCGGACAAGGTTGTGGCGCTGTCGGTATTTGAATACGCGGATTTGCCAAAGGAATTGACGGCCTGGACACGGTAATAGAAGGTCGCCCCGGCTGCCAGGTCGGTATCCGAGAAGGCCGTTATGCCAGCGCTGACAAAATCATAAAAACTGAAATCCGTGCCGTTGGATGACACTTCGATATCAAAGGTTACTTCATCCGAAGAGTTGTCATCCCATGCCAGATCAATCTGGCTGCTCGACACTGCATTTGCTGTTAAATTGCCGGGTGCTTTCGGCGGGTTCCCGCTTGGCGTGTCCGGTGGATAGTACTCCTGGTAGGCAGGGGAATTGGGGAACACGGGTGCTCCCAGGCCGCCCAGTACATTTGTCCAACCCATCGCGCCCTGGTCTTCATGCTCGAGTATATGGCAGTGCATGATGGTCCGACCCTCGAAAACAGTGGAGGACTGCTGATCAAGGTCAAAGCGGATCGCGCAATTGTTGGCAACGACATCATAGTACTCACCATCTTCATAGTCTGCGCATGAGCCGTCGATCTGCACATGATAAATATGCAGATGGAACGGATGGTTACGTGCGCCTTTCAGTTGCCATCTTTGCAAGCCACTTGCGGGCAGCTCAAAAGTAGGCACTTCATTGTCATACTTCGAACCGTTGATGGTCCTGGCGCCCATGTTGACAGACTCCGTGTTGTCAACGGTTTCCCCTCGCAAATCACGAAGGTAATCGGGGCGAATGGCCGACCATACGGTGCCCTGGGGTTCAAGGCTTGTATCATAGGGTGACGGACCCGGATCGCTGTTACCGGCCACCGTGATGCTTGCCACCTGTGTGTTACCGACAGAAATGCTCGAGTTAGCTGTGCATCTCACGGCCAGGTCAGCACGGGATGCGCCGGTAATTTTTATAGAATTATTACCGAGCACCAAGGGTGCTTCTGTCCGCCAGACCCCATCCCTTGCCATCAGGGCAACTTCACAAGCTGAACCAATACTGACGGTATCAGGGATCGCATCACGATCGGCAAGTAAAATTCTGAAGTGTTCCCAGGTACCAGGCGGCATGGTCAAATTACCATTAACCCGCCCATTGACGGTCCACGTCGGTGACAAGGTACCGCTAATCAGTGTGTCACCGCCGGTGCCGGCAGCATCAGGATCCAGAAAACCGATCACGAGTGGCCGTTCAGTCATTGAAGCAACGCTGGCAGGAATACCATCTGCGCCGTCATCAATAACGATCAGGCCGAAGGCGCCACCTGAAACCTGCAGGAATGTAGAACCATGATGATGGGCGTGGTACCAAAAGGTGCCGCCCATGTGATCTGCAAGCATGTCATAAACAAAATCACCACCAGCACCACCTTCAAAACTGCGGGTTACGTCATCCCCGGGGGACTCACCGGATATATGCAGGCCATGGGTGTGCAGATTACTGATATTCGGGTCTTTGAAAACGTTGTGTGCCGCCACCGGGGCTTCATAGGGAAGTTTGTTTCTGAATTTGAGTACGTATTTTTCACCCGGCGTCATATGTATGGTTGGCCCTGGTATCGAATCACAACCGCCCGGTTGCCCATAAACGCGCGTGGTGATGGACTCGCCGCCTATGACAAGGCTGGCCTCCCTGATTTCCATGGTCCCGCTGTAATGGTCACCTTCCCAGGTCCAGTTGAACAGCTCAGGATCAGTGATTTCATTACTTCCCGCGCATTGGGCTGCAAAAGAAGTGGAAGGGAGTAGTAGCGCAATAAGTAGCAACAAGTTGGTAATAGTTTTCATACTGAAGGAGACCCCCAATTATTTTCAATGTTTGGCTTCTTATGTTCCCTGCCAATGATTGAAATAAAAATTGAAAATTCTTCCATGAATGATCGCTTACTGACAAATATAGGACAATTTTATTGAAATTGCAGAGATTTGGGCAAATCGGGAGTGTGCCCACTGTGTATTTCAAGTCCGAAAACGTGAAAAGGGGGTCGGAAAGGGGTTAACCCACGATGTTGCTAAGCGCATGGTGCTGGATGGCCTGAAGACGCCCTGGGAAATTAACTCGTGAGGAGTTGAACCTGGTAATGTGAAAAATCTATCTTTTCCCTCAGATTCTCAAGCTTTGAGAATTCATTCGTGCATGATGTAAACCAGCAAGACGGATCAGCTGCAAAAGTCGTTTCCCCCCTCGCGGTAAACAACAGGGGGAAACGCACCAACATAATCGTTTCCGATATCGGTTCGGACGATCTTAATAAAACAGGAGCGAGGAAATGAGAAAAATCTTCATGATCGCAATTTTGAGCCTGCTATGGGCATCCAGTTGCCTGGCTGATGACACCTATCTGGGCAAACTAAGTGCCAATCCATACGGGGCCGATTCAACATCCAATCCATATGGAACCCATGGCTCAGAGTATTCAAGCGACAGCATCAACAACCAATACGGCGAGTATGGATCGCAGTATTCCAACAAAAGCGCTACCAACCCATACGCAACCGATGCGCCAAAACTGTACGACAGCGATGGCAATTACCGGGGCCGTCTGAGCACCAATCCCTATGATCCGGATTCCACCTCGAATCCCTATGGCCGGTATGGTTCGGAATACAGTCCCGATTCCATCAACAATGAATACGGCGCCGGTAGCCCATACAAGGCTGATAGTCCGAATAACCCCTATGGTCAGGGTATGACTATCTTGGGGGATGATAAGGACTGAATTTTGCGGATAATAAAGCCGCGAATGCACAGAAATATAGCTGCTTCTGATATAATGTAAGTTCAGCGCCGATTTGATTTTCAGCTTGCGGGCGCTCTAAAAATGCAGCTAAAGCGTGGGAATAATGAAACCCGCTTTTGCATTAGCTAGGCGGGTTTATTTTTATGTTCAGGAGAAGGTGAGACCGTGTAACGGTCGAGAGGCTAGCCTGGGCCGGTGCGCCACTCGCGGCCCTGGGTATAAGAGCATTGTTTGACCTGCTGGTTGAGGACATGATCCGCCTGGTGTTGGATAAGGCGAACGGGCCCCTGTGGAAAGAGTGTTACAGGTTACAGGTGCAACAGTATTTACCCGGTTCGGATGATACAGATGGGACTGTGGCAGTTGATTCCGAAGAGGCTGTTGTAATCCACTAGGTGATGGAAGAGGGCAGCGGTGGTTGCCGTTGTCCTCTTCTTGGACACAGCTCATCAGGAAAATTGCTGGTGGTATCACATACCAAGAGAGATGATAGAATCAAAATCATCAGTGTACGCCGAGCAACAAATCAGGAACGTGACCAATACGAGCAAAGTAAGTCATGAAAAAAGAGTACGATTTCAGTAAAGGTGTAAAGGGAAAATACTCTGAGCGATTCCAAAAAGGCTCCCAGAACAAAATGAAAATATACTTCGCCCACGGTAAAGAAAGCAGCCCCTGGGGCAGCAAGATCAAACGGCTTGCCGGTATTGCCGAAAGCCTCGGCTGTGCGTTTGAGAGTGTCGATTACACAGATTTGCGTGACTCGGCCGATTTGCGTGTTGAGCGGCTGGTGAATATTTTAAAAGGCGAGACCGGGCGTTTTATCCTGGTGGGGTCAAGCATGGGTGGTTACGTGTCGCTGGTGGCTTCCGGGAAGGTTGAAACGCAAGCCATGTTCCTCTTGGCCCCGGCGCTGTACATGGGCGATGATTATCAACATCAAAACTATCCCCACAAGACCCAACATATCGAAATTGTGCACGGCTGGTCTGACGATATCATTCCACCGGAGAACTCTATCCGCTTTGCAAAGGGCGCAGACTGCACCCTGCACCTGATCAGCGGCGATCACGTTTTGCATAGCTCAATTGAAACGGTTGAGGTGTTGTTTGAAGAGTTTCTGAAGAAAGTATTGGCGGGGTAAACCTCAGCGTCAATCTCCAAAAAAGGGGCCCCTTTTTTGGCCTCGCCAGCGCAAAGCTCGCACACTGAAATACCGTGCAATAAGCCAGGTAGCGCTGGCCGGCATTGTCCTTGTGAATAAGGCACAAGCCAGAAAATTGTGTTTTAATAATTGGTTCTGATAATCCCAGAGGAGGCTAGGAAATGATCCGAATCGATCGTTTTTTCTTTACAATTTTATTGTTCATCGCGGCCACTACAGCTACCGCGCAATTCACACCCGCAAAAGACTCATTAAATGACCTGTACCCTGGCAAGGCTTACTCGCCTTATGCCGACCGCAGTTTTCCCGACCAGGTTTACTGGGGTGACACCCACCTGCATACCGGATTGTCGATGGATGCAGGTCTGTTTGGTGCTCGTCTCGGCCTTGATGATGCCTACCGTTTTGCCCGTGGTGAGCAGGTGATGGCCTCCAGTGGTCAGCCGGCAAAGCTTGGCCGTCCGCTTGACTGGCTGGTAATTGCCGACCACTCCGATGGTATGGGGTTTTTTAGTGATATGGCGGCCGGTGCGCCGGACATTATCAAGTTCGAGCAGGGCAAGCGCTGGTATGACGGTCTGCAGAAGGGCGGTGATGCCTCGGTTGCGGCTGCTCTGGATCTGATTACGACCTTTTCACAGGGCGATATCAATCCGGAAATGATGGCTGAATACTCACCGGGCGGAAAAATTTATAAATCAATCTGGGAGAAGGTGGTTGATGCCGCAGAGCGCTTCAACGATCCCGGTTCATTCACCACGTTTATTGGTTTCGAATGGACCTCGCTATACAAGGGTAACAACCTGCACCGTAACGCGATCTTCCGTGATAATGGTGACAAGGCCGGTCAGGTCGTGCCTTACACTACCCAGGCTCCGGTTGGTTCGATCGATCCACTTGATTTTTATGCTTATCTCGAGGCCTACGAGGCCAAAACCGGGGGCTCGGTCCTGGCCTTGGCGCATAACGGCAACCTGTCAAACGGCATCATGTTCCCGGTTGACAAGCAGTTCACCGGTAAGAAAGTCGACAAGAATTATGTAGAAAAACGTGCCCGCTGGGAGCCGATGTACGAGATTACCCAGATCAAGGGTGATGGTGAGACGCATCCGTTATTGTCACCGGATGACGCATTTGCCGATTATGAGACCTGGGACGCTGGCAACCTGGACCTGAGTGCGTCTAAGACAGACAGCATGCTGCAATATGAGTATGCCCGCGAAGCGTTGAAGAACGGTCTGTTGCTTGAGAAGAAATTCGGCACCAACCCCTACAAGTTCGGGTTGATCGGCTCTACCGACAGTCATACCGCGCTATCCACCGCCGAGGAGGAAAACTTCTTCGGTAAAGCCACCAATGTTGAGCCTTCACCCACACGTATGGGACACCCCTTCACCAAAACTGAAAACGGTGTCTTCGAGGGTTATGAATTGGTCGCCTCCGGCTACACGGGTGTCTGGGCCAAAGAAAATACCCGCACCGCGATCTGGGATGCGATGAAGCGCAAGGAAGTGTACGGCACCACCGGCCCGCGTATCGCCATACGGTTCTTCGGTGGCTGGAATTATACCGATGAAGACCTGAACAGCCGCGCGCCCGCTTTCCGGGGTTATGAGAAGGGTGTGCCAATGGGTGGTGATCTGCGTGCCAACAGCAAGGCTGGTGCGCCTACATTCATGGTATATGCCTTACGCGACGCCATTGGCGCCAACCTCGACCGTATCCAGATCGTCAAAGGCTGGCTGGACGAGAAAGGCGAGAAGCATGAGAAAGTCTATAATGTTGCGTGGTCGGATGGCCGTGAACCAAACGCCAATGGCGTTTTGCCTGCGGTTGGCAACACGGTGGATATTGCTGCAGCCAACTGGACCAACACCATTGGTGCTTCCGAGCTTGGCACGGTCTGGACCGATCCTGATTTCGATGCCAAACAAAGCGCCTTCTATTACGCCCGCGTACTCGAAATCCCAACCCCGCGCTGGGTCGTCTACGATGCCTTCCGTTACGGTATTGAAATACCCGAAGGCGCAGAAACCATCCACCAGGAGCGTGCCTATACCGCACCGATTTGGTATACGCCCTGATATATAGTGGGTTCCAATAAAAAGGGGCCGGATACATTTAATTAAATGTATCCGGCCCCTTTTTTCTCGGCCCCTTTTTTCTTTTTTCTTATTTAAAAGTTATACCCGAACGCTTCGATGTCTTCATGAAACCACTGCGCCACGATCAGCCGGGTTTCATCGTCGTAATAGGATTGATAGCTGGCCCGCTTACTGGCGTTCAGGTGGGGTAGCTCCGCTTCAATACCGATGATGCGCTTTATCTGGTCGAAGTCGTCATTGATGGACTCGAACTTTCCGATGAAATCAATGGCAATGCGGCCCTGTTCATCCTTAAGCCACTCAACCTGTGGCTGAAAAGCCTTCGGGTTATTGTAGAAGAAGGGATCCTTGTCCGTTCCGTAGGTTTTTTTGACCCACTCGGAGAACGAAACATTGCGCGTGGCGACCTCCGTCTTATTCCTTTTTCGACGGTATTCGTAGTGTGATACCACCTTGTCCCACGGATTCCTCACCAGTGTGAATTTATAGGCCGTATTCCACTTGTCCTTACCTATCTTTGCAATGATCTCCCTTGCAGTCTGATGATGCTTTACCGGCAGTCCTATGGCGTTCCCTATACTGGTTCCGGCCGTTTTGTTGATGTGTATAAATATATACGGCCCATTGCGGCCCTGCCGTAAGGGAGAGGGTTTTATATGCAGTAGCCTGCTTAAATAATTTTTCAGGCTTGAGCCCTTGTTCATCCGGGTATTCTCCTGTCTCATCGCTTGCGTCATGCCTGCGGGCATCGCATCATGTACCCATTGAAATCAGCAAGGATTAACAGGTGGCTGTCATATTACCATTTGTCTATGTTGGATTGGGCAGTATGCTGGGCGGTGTCAGCCGTTATGGCATGAGCCTGGTCACGCAAAACATCGCCGCTTTGAGTATGCCGCTCGGTACACTGTTATCAAACGTGGCAGGCTGCCTGTTGATCGGGCTGATCGCAGGTATCTCTGCCACATCAACGCTGCTTTCTACGGAGATGCGTCTATTGCTGGCAACAGGTTTCTGTGGCGGCTTCACGACCATGTCATCATTTGTTTATGAGTTGGGGCAGTTTGTCCAGGACAAGGAGTATTTTTACGCCTCGTTCTATTTTGTCGCCACCATGGCCGGTGCCGGGTTGGCGTTTGTGCTGGGTTTGTATTTAAGTGCGTGGGTGTTGAGGTAGCTATGAAAATTTCCGGACAGGCAGTTTTGTTGAGAGTCTTTGTCGGTGAAAGCGACAAACTGGGTCACTTACCCTTGTACGAAGTGATCGTCAGAAAGGCGCGTGATGCCGATCTGGCCGGGGCGACAGTGCTCAAAGGTGTCCTCGGCTTTGGGGCAAGTGCCCGAATCCGCACGCAGAAGATACTGGACCTGTCTTCGGATCTTCCAATGGTTATAGAGATCGTCGATGAAGTCGACAAAATTACCGTGTTTCAAGCCACCTTGTCGGAGTTGTTTGAGAGGGCAGGCCGTGGTGGCCTGGTCACACTGGAGAATATTCGCATCGTTCACTATTTGCCGGGTAAGAATCACTGACTTCATAAAAATCCGGCACAAAAAAACCGCGCCTGGAGCGCGGTTTTTTTTCAATCGATTTACTCGCTAAAAGCGAAATTTAACCCGCGTCGTCAACGGCATCTGCATTGGCTTTGAGAATTTCATCGACATCGCGAGGTTTCAAATCAGGAAGCTTCTGTTCCAGTGTATCGCGGCGGAGAATTTCGCTGTCAACGTACTTGATCCACTGGCCAGCGGCGCGTTTACTGCGATTATCCTTGCCGGCTGCCTGGAAAGCTCTCCTGGCCTGTTCCAGTTTCCTCTGATTGAACAGTGCCATACCATACATGATGTTGGCGGTATCCTTGCGTTTCAGATTACCGACTTCAATACCTTTTTTAGCTGCTTGGGCGGCTTCACCCCACATTTCCAGGTTCAGGTAAGACTGGGCTAAACGCATGTAGAGTTCGCCGTCGTCACCCATGGCAGCAGCTTTAACCAGCGGGGGAATAGACTTCTTGTCGTTTCTTGCCTGGTACCAGGCCTGTGACAATAAGCGCAGGTTCCGCACATCAGGTTCAACTGTGCCGGCGTCCATTTCTTTTTCCAGAACGGTTGCTGCCTTGTAAGGAATACCATGCAACAGGTACAGGTTTGCGAGATTGACGGCGTGTGTTTTTCCGTCGATGTACCCGGCATCGTACAGTGCCTCGGTCAATGCCAGTTGTTTCTTGGTATCTCCAAGTTCGCTATATACGCCAGCCAGGGTCAGTACATAGGTGTCTTTGGGATATTCCTCGACCAGTTCCTGCAGAACGGTCAACATATTGGGGAAATCTTTCATCTCCCAGTAAATCACTCGCAGCAGCAATAACCAGTTCTCATTGGGTACCTTGCCCTGATCGCGATACATCTGGACGGCAATTTTGATTGGCTCCAGGGCTTTTTCGTACTCCTGCATCTGGAAATATGCCTGCCCCTTGAGCATGTAGACATCGGCTGCAGGTTCGTCAAGCATGGCGATCAATTGATTAATGACTTCCAGTGCCTTATCAAAGTCTTCAACCGTAAAATGGAGCTGTGCAAGCGTTTTGAGTGTACTTTGCTGCAATGCTTCGGGTAAATCAGGCTGTTGCAATACCTGTTGATAAGCACCGATAGCGCTCTTGTAATCTTCCATCAGGTAATACGTGTAGGCGGTTAGATTCCAGATCTGAGCCGCCTCATAGGGAGACATCTTCTTTCTACCCGTCTGCAAGTCTTTGATCTTTTCAAGTGCAGCTTGATATTGATCGGTTTCAACCAATTCCTGGATTTCCGTCAAGGACTCATAAACCTGCTGACTCATGGCCACCGTTTCTTTGGTCTTACGGTCTGACCCGTCCTTGTCGTCGTCTCTCCTTACCTGCGCAGTTGCAGTCGATGCCAATACCACCGACAAAAACACAGTCAAAGCGGGAACCAGCCATTTTTTACAAGTGGAATTTGCTGAAGCTGTACGCACAATCTGACCTTTATTCAGTAATTTCATAAGTAAATTTGTTCTGTACACCAGGAACTTCAACGGCTTCACCGTCCATGATCCTTGGCTTGTATTTAAATTTCAGGGCCGCGTTGACCGATGCATTGTGGAAAAGGCTCGATGTGCACTGTGATTCGACGACCACCGGGTCTTTTGTCGTGCCCTGGCGGGTTACCGTGTATTCAACAACGCAGTAGCCTTCAATGCCGCGGGTCAACGCCCTGTTTGGATAGATAGGTGCAACCTTAACGATGGGCAGGTAATCACCTTCACCTACACCCAGGCTGAATCCGCCGGTCATTTCGATATCGGTTTCAACCGGTACCGCAGAGATAGCTATCTTTTCAGCATTGGGGTTCAGGTTTTCCAACTGTGGTGTTGGCGGCTGAGGAGGCGGTGAATCAGGTGGTGGTGGCTTTTTAGGCTTTAATTGCCTTTGCTTGACGGATTCGTCACGTTTTACCCTGACGAAATCCACCAGGCTGCCAGCGCCATCATCATTCAGTGTACGATCGGCTGTTGCAATCAGGTACTGCATCATCCAGAACAGGCATAATGTTATAGCCAGACCAAAAATCAGCCCCGTAACCAACCGGGTCAGCCCAGCGGCCTGACTTTGAGTTAGTGTTTGATTAATTGAAGCTGCCATGACTGCTTTACTGCTCTTGGGCGGCGATTGAAACGTTGAATACGCCAGCCTGTCGCGATGCATCCATAACCTGTATCAAAGTATCGGTTTTGGATTCTTTGTCTGCCTGAATGACCACTGAACCCTGTGGGTTTTCAGCATGAAGACGCTCGATGTTAGGACGTACGGATCGAATATCAATCATACGACGGTCGATCCAGATGTCGTTATTTGCACCGATGGCGATCAGGATATTGGCATTTTCCTTCTTGACCGCGGTAGCTGCATCAGGCCGGTTGACGTCAATACCGGCTTCCTTGACAAAGGTTGCCGTAACGATGAAGAAGATCAACATGATGAATACCACGTCGAGCATGGGAGTGATATTAATTTCAGACTCTTCTTCGGCCTGGTTCTGGTTAAAAAATTGCTTCATTCAAATTCTCCAGCGACCTTCAGGTCACTTATTACCCTATGTACAGGTTGTCCGCAAGTAACTCGCGTTCCCGTGAGGCTTTACGTTGTAAGTAGGTTGCCATTGCCACACCGGACAGAGCCGCTACCATTCCGGCCATTGTCGGAATGGTAGCTTTGGATACGCCGGATGCCATGGAACGGGGACTACCCGAACCGGATATGGCCATAACCTCGAACACTTCGACCATACCGGTTACTGTTCCCAGCAAACCGAGCAAAGGACATAAAGCAACACAGGTCTGAATCAACGGTATGTTGCGTTCTACCTTGGCAGAAACCTGCGAGATTAAACGGACCCTGATCTGGTGAGCGTTCCATGACTTATGATCATCACGTGACTCCCAGATAAACAGGGCCTTCGCAGCCAGGCGTTTATGTCCTGCACGGAGATAGATCAGTCTCTCGATAACCAGCATCCACATGAACAAGGTGAGAAAGCCGATAACAAACAGCACGTCCCCACCGAGTTCCATAAAGTCACGGACTGTTTCCAGTGCGGGCAGATAGTAATAAATCAAATCCATGAGATGATTACCTTATGCAGCTGTTTTGCCTTCGGCGAGCTCGGCGAGCATGCCAGCGGACTCTTCCTGCAGAATCTGGGTCAGTCTCCTGGCCCGGCTGGAAACCAGCGTATGCAGGAATACTGTTGGAATAGCCACAACCAGACCGAGAACCGTGGTAACCAGGGCGGTTGAAATACCACCGGCCATCAGTTTCGGATCACCGGCACCATACAGCGTAATCGCCTGGAAGGTCACGATCATACCGGTTACCGTACCCAGCAGACCAAGTAACGGTGCAACCACTGAGATGATCTTCAGCAACGGCAGCATGGAGTTGAACTTCGGTGTTTCCCTGAGAATGGCTTCACCGAGTTTCAATTCAATGGTTTCAATGTCAGCACTGGCTGAATCCTGTGATACCTTGAGAACACGGCCAAGCGGATTATTGGTGTTTGGCTCGCTGATGTTCTTGACCTGACTGTTGACTTTCGCACCAACTACAGACAGCACCAGTACACGCCAGATAGCGATGAGTACACCGAAGATACCGAGAACGATGATCACGTAACCAACCGTTTTACCCTGGTCGATACGCTCCATCAGGCTGGGTGACTGTACCAGCAGACTAAGTAACTGACCGCGTGTCGGATCGATACCAAGCGGAAACATTCCGGATTCAGCAGCCGTCAGGTCAGCAATACGACCGGTGTAACGGCTGGGTGGCTGGCGCTGCAGTTCAACCAGACGTTGGGTCTCTGGAATATACTCAAGGTACTTGCCATTTGACACTACATTGAAGGCACCGATACGGGTCACTTCCTGCTGGTTTTCTTCACCAACGGAGTTAACAACGTTGGTTGTGAAGGTGACAACTTTACCTGTCTGGGTCATTTCCTGTTGCATTTCAAACCACAGGCGTTCAATTTCTTCCAGTGACGCCAGGCGGTTGGACTGACCCATCTTCTTGGCGAATTCAAGCAGGAAGTCGGTCCGGTCCGGGAACTGAACCTGGGTCAGTGATGATTCAAACTGACCGCGTGCATCACCGGATGCCTGCTGCAGAACACCAAACAGTTCTTTAAGACCACCGAGGCGTTCCTGGAAAGCCTGTTCAAGAACAAGGATCTGCTGATCGTTCCTTTCAAACTCTGCTTCCATCCGTGCGGAAGCTTGTTCCTGACGTTTCTGCTCGGCTTTTTCGTTATTCAACAACTTGCTTTGAGTTGAACGGTTGGCGCGAAATTCGTCGAGCCTTGCCTTGTTAGAAGCCGCATCGGTAACGCGACCTGTTTTAACCTGTTCCAGAAGCTGATCCAGAGATATCGCTGTTGCAGCCTGGGCAGACAGGGTGAAAGCCAACATGAGGCCGCTGGCCAGGCCGATTTTTTTGATTATGCTGATCATTGCATTGCCCTCGTTGGTGCGGCAACCGGTACGACAAGTAGATCCGGCGCAACCTGTTTACGTGCAATCTTAAGTCCGTCTAAAACCTGCTTCTGGTAGACCGCAGGTGGAAGTTCGATAAATGCTTTTTGCTCTGCATCCCAGGCACCGGTGTGTTCGCCACCGACTGTCTGGTATAGCAATGCAACGCGTCCGATACGCAGGAAGTCAACTTCCAGCTGGTTACCGTTGATCTCGGTTGAGCCTTTATAAGCCTCAATCGTTCGACCATAGTCGTTTTCAATCTGGTAGCCTTCAATAACAATACGGAATTTTTCAGCTGCAGATACATCTGAACGTTCCATCACTTCACGCAAACGCTCGACGCGGGCGGTACGCTCTTTCATCAGGAAAGGCGTGTCCAGCTGAACGAACTCATCCAGTGCATCAACCATGCGTGTCATCAGGGGGATGATCTGACGTTCGATCAGCGCGACATTCGCGATCGAATCGGTCAGGGCCTGCATTTCAGACTGCTGGTTATCCAGCTGCGTCTGCAACAATGCGTTGTAGACTCTAAGCCCGTCCACAACCTTGGTAACAGTCCTGTAGTCGTTTATGATTTTTTCAGTTTGATCGGCGACCGAATCAATCTGAGTTTGTGCAGTTGCACCGGCATCCGCGCGGCTTTCTCCTTCCTGCATGACTTCATTAATGCTTGCCGCGAACGCCTGGGTAGACAAACCGGTAACTGCAAAAATAAAGGCTGAGGACATTAGGCAGGTAATCTTTCTGTTGTTTAGCATGCTTCGTCTCAATGGCTTTAAAAAATTTGTTGAAGAAATGATCAGACGGAACACTCTATATAGTACGGTGCTTTCCGTCAATCGCTATGGCATTAAACAATGTTATTTAGTCAGTCGAACCTTCAGTATATCGCAAAATCCACTCATATTAACTACTTTGGTACTCCGTATGGTTTCAGACGGAGGAGAGGGTCGATTTGTATTGCCGTTGAAATCCGGCAAACAGTGACCTTGCTTCTCTGAACTGTTGGGTTGCGCGTTCAAGGTAGCTGCGTACCTCTTCCACGTAACCATCCGTTGATGCGGACCATACCCGGTTAATATACCGCTCTCCGGCAGCAAATGCACTCATCACGTCGGCATATTTTTGCAATCCAAAGACATGCTTCATGCTTTCGCGGGCGTTGGCGAAATGGTTCAGGTCTTCACGCAACAGCCGGTCAATCTCGAAACGTGCTTCGTAAACCGGTAAATCACTCGAACCGGCATTGAGGGTTTCCAGGTTGCCCAGGATGTTCTCAAGGCTGGTATCGAGTATTTCCAGGTTGCCACTCAGGCGGTGACTGGCCTTGGCCTCGACATGATGCGCCTTCCTGTAGATGTAGAGAGCGATCAGACCCACAACAAGTACCGGTACAAACCAGGTCCAGTTGACCTGGGTGGGATCCAGCACGCTGATGAATGCGCCGGCCAGGAAAGCGGCCATAATGACTAGCAGTGAAATTGTCTTGGTGTTCATACGGCCCCCAGAATCATGTAAACGGCGAAACCTACGCCGACCAGTGCCTCGCCCACAATAACGCCGGCTGCGATCGGGATACCCGTGCTTTCGGCAAATTCGTCACCCAGCTTCCAGTCGGAAATGACCCGCAGCAATGTACCGATGCTGTAGGTCAGCACAATACTGAAAGGCAGGTAGAAACCAAGTCCCACCGTAATCCCCAGGCCGGGTGATGCCAGGCTCAACAAGGCACCCAGTCCCGCACCTGCGAGGTACTTCTGGCTGGGAACATCTCCACCGATGATGCCGTTGACCATACTGGCCAGTGCCTGGCCCTGCGGCGCGGGCAATTTGTCACCGCCGAGACCGTAGGCCTCATGCAGAACAAAGATCAATATCATGATCAGGATCGGACCCAGCCACGCGCCGAGAAACTGTCCGTATTGCTGTTGACGGGGTGTGGCACCCACGAGATAACCGGTTTTAAGATCCAGCATCAGGTCGGTGGCCTGTGACATGGCAACGCAGGCTGCTGCGCCTACCATGATGGCGGACACAATGGCTGCGCGGTTGTCATCGAGACCGCTGGATATGATGATCAGAAGCGTGACTGCAATCAGTGTCATACCGGAAAGCGGTGACCAGTTGGTCCGTCCGATGGCTTCGGACAATATGACACCGGCAATCCAGATCCAAAGTGTGCCCACCACTGCCATGAGTATTCCCCGGCCGATACCCATTTTTTCCGTGGAAAGAACAGCAATGACAGTCAGCAGGATAGCGGCCCCGCCGATGCCGAAATAAAGCAGTTTGATCGGCATCTCGTCTTTGGACATGGCCGAATTCGATTTTGCCGCATTTTGCATGCTGCGTACGGCACTTAGAATCATCGGAAATGCCACGATCACACCCGCCACGGCACCACCGATCAGCATGCCGATGCCGACTGGCCGGTATAGCAGTAAACGCAGGCTGTCAGGCTCGCTGATCACAGCACTGGTTTCCGGGTCTACCGGGAAAAGGCCAAACTGGCTCAGCAACGGTGCCAGTACCCAGTAGCAGACATAGCCGCCGATGATAAAAGCGACACCGCCTTTGCCGGCAATGTAACCCACACCCACGGACAGAAGTGACAGGTACCAGACTCCGTTCATGTATTCAGGCCAGTTGAGCAGGGCACCCAGGTCCCAGTATTCGACACCACTTGACTGGCTCAGGAAATGCAGTAAACCACTGGTGGCCGCCGCCACCAGGAGGAACATGGCTTTTTGTATACCAGCACCGGGAGACTTGAGAATGGTTGCTACAGCCACACCACCGGGGTAGGTCAGCCGCTCGTAGTCAATCATCTGCTTACGAAGCGGAATAATGAAACCAATGCCCATAAAGGCACCGGCAATGGCACCGAATGTCATCAACACCGGGTTGAAGTCCATACCGTAGCCGAGAATAAAAATAGCCGGAACAGAAAACATCAGGCCGCTGGAGGCACCGTTAACGCCGCTGGCAATGGTCTGCACGATATTGTTTTCAATGATGGAGTTGCGCCGCAACATACCGCGCAAAATCGCAAAACCCAAAATGGCAGCGAGTTCGGAGCCCTCGATGGAAAAACCCAGTATCAGTGCCGCGTAACCAATACTGACTGCAATGATCGCGCCGAGAAAATAACCGACAAGAACAGCTGTTATTGTCAGTTCGGGGTAGGGGCCGGTGCGAACCACGCCCTCTGCTTTGCCAGATGCATTCATATAATGTGTTCCTTACGGAATTTATTCTTAAAGACTATATGCCCAAATTAAAACGCCACTCAAAACCAACCAGGTAATGATGGTAAGGGGAATGCCGACGCGGACGAAATCCCCGAACTTATAACCACCCGCGTTCATGATCAGCACATTGGTCTGATAGGCCATCGGTGTCGCAAAACTGAGGTTGGCCCCAAACAGCACCGACAGCACGAAGGGCTCCAGCGGCAGCCCCAGGCGTTGCGCAATACCAATGGCAATCGGAGTGCCGATGACAGCAGCGGCATTATTGGAAACCACGTTCGTTAATACACCCATCATCATCATCAGGCTCATCAGCACGATGGCCGGCGGTGCACCGAAAGTGATGTATACAAACATGTTGGCCAGAAAGTCTGCGCCGCCGGTTTTGAGCAGTGCCAGACCCAGGGCCAGTGAGGATACGATGATCAGAATGACCTGGGTGCTGAGCGCCCTCATGGCATCTTTCCAGTTCAGGCATCCGGTGAGGATGAGTACCAGGCAGCCGAGCAATGCACTGATCTCGATCGGCATGACCTTAGCCGCGGCCAGGCCTACCACACCGGTGATAACGGCCAGCGCGATGGGCGCCTTGCGTGCCCTTGGCAGATTGATGCTGCCGTCGAGGATCAGGAAGTCGGGGCTTTGTTTGAGTTCGCCCAGGTTTTCCAGGGTCGATTGCACCAGCAACACGTCACCGGTCCGCAAGCGGGTTTCGTCAATCCCGGGTGACTCCCGCTCTTCCATCCCTTCAAACCGGTTGAATGCCAGCAACCGGAGTCCAAAGCGTGACAGCAATCCGGCGCTGCCGATACGTACACCATTCAGGCTTGAAGCGGGTGTAATGGCAACTTCTGCAATCTGCGTTCCATCCGTTGACAGGGGGTGGCTGGCATCGACCGCATGATCCTCGGTGTAAAGCGTACCACCCAGCAGGCGTGCGTATTCCCTCAGATTTTGGTGGGTGTTACTGGTGGTGATACGGTCGGCGGCACGTAACTTTACATCCGGCAACGGATTGATAAATACACCCTTGCCACGCTGGATGGTTTCTACCTTGATGATGTCACCGGTACGGGCGATCGCTTCAGCCAGCGTGTGGCCGACGACCGGGCTGTTATCGTTGAGCCTGATCTGTGCGGTATAAACCCTCGATACACCACGATTCATAGGGGGCAGTCGTTTCGGCAGCATTCTCGGTGCGATCAGCCACAGGTACAGGAGCGCCACGGAGCCTGCGACCAGCACCGGCACGCTGAAATCAAACATGCTGAAACGTTCCATACCCATATCAGCGGCAACATTGACTACCAGCAGGTTCGTCGATGAACCAATGGTGGTGGCCATACCGCCGATAATGCTGGCAAATCCCATCGGCATCAACGAGGCGGAAGGTGCTGCACCGGTTTTGACTGCAACACCGATCAGTATCGGCAGCATCAGCACCACGATAGGTGTGTTGTTGATAAACGCGCTGAGAAAACCGGTCATGACTATGGTCAGCAGTAGTGATAAAGCCGGGCTGCGCCGCCATAACCTGGCCAGCAGATGCCCCACCGGTTCCAGTGCACCGGTACTGATCAGGCCCTGGCCGACAATCATCAATGCCGATACCGCGATCAGGGCGCGGTTACCAAATCCTGCGAAGAAGTCACTGGGTGCAAGAACCTGGCCGTCTGATTCATAGGGGAAAAGCTGGAAACCGATCGCCAGTACCACCAGTACCACCAGGCTGGTGGTTTCCATTGGTATGTTGTCACGCGTAAACAACGCGAGAGCGATCACGATCATGATCATCACTGCCAGTGCGTGCATGTTCGGCAAAGCAAGTTCAAGCATTTTCTTATGACCTGGTTTGTGTGACTGCTTTTAGACGCGTAGCAGTGTACCCCAACATCGTGGTGTGTTGCTTTAATGACGTTTACAAATTGATACAAGTCGCGGCTTGCCAGTATCCCGAGTCTGTCATATGCTGCCTGCGATTCTTACTCTGTCCCCGAGGGAATGACCCGGTGCAATCCAAATACCTTTTGATCAATTTCGATCCTGTCGCGGTATCGATCGGTCCGTTGGACATACACTGGTATGGTGTCATGTACCTGCTCGCCTTCCTTTCTTTCTGGATGATCGGCAACTACCGGGCCATGAGCCAGAGATGGTGGGGCTGGAACAAACAGGATGTCAGCGATGTATTGTTCTACGGCATGCTCGGTGTGATCATTGGCGGGCGCATGGGTTACATGCTGTTCTATGCCTCTGATCTGTTGCTGCAGAATCCGCTGTCGATCTTCAAGGTCTGGGACGGCGGCATGTCTTTCCATGGCGGCTTGCTGGGAGTGATCGTGGCCATGCTCTGGTTTGCCAGGCGCACGCGGCGGTCATTCTGGCAGGTTGCAGATTTTGTCGCACCGATGGTTCCGCTCGGGCTTGCATTCGGCCGCATGGGCAACTTTATCGGTGGTGAGTTATGGGGACGTCTGAGCGATGTGCCCTGGGCCATGATCTTTGCCAAATCCACCGGTTTCGGGCCGGCTGAGACAGCCGCCCTCAACGAGGCATGGAGATCCGGAGCACTGGATCATCTTGCGCGGCATCCAAGCCAGTTGTACCAGGCCGGTCTTGAAGGGCTGGCACTTTTCATTATCCTGATGTGGTACTCACGCAAGCCAAGACCGGCTGCTTCCGTTTCCGGTCTGTTCCTGATCGGTTATGGCGTGTTCAGGTTAGTCGCGGAGTTTTTCCGTCAACCGGATCAACACCTGGGGTTTCTTGCCATGGAATGGCTGACCATGGGTATGCTGTTGTCTTTACCGATGATCGCAGCAGGCCTTATTATCATGTGGTATGCCAGGCGTGCCAACACACAAACAAAACAGGGCGTGTCAGAACCATGAAAACCTACCTGCAGCTTTTGCAAGATATTCTCGATAAGGGCAGCCGCAAGGAAGACAGAACCGGTACCGGCACGATTAGCCTGTTTGGCTACCAGATGCGTTTTGACCTGGCACAGGGTTTTCCCTGTGTGACCACCAAGAAACTGCACCTGCGCTCCATCATTCATGAGCTATTGTGGTTTCTCAAAGGTGATACCAATGTGGCTTACCTGAATGAAAACGGCGTCACCATCTGGGATGAATGGGCGGATGAAAATGGTGACCTCGGCCCGGTCTACGGGGCCCAGTGGCGTAACTGGATTTCACCGGATGGCAGGCACATCGACCAGCTGAGCCAGTTGCTGGACGACCTGCGCAGCAGACCGGATTCCCGCCGCCATATTGTATCGGCCTGGAACCCGGCGGTATTACCGGATGAGACACAGAGTCCACAGGCAAATACCCGTGCCGGTCTGCAGGCCTTGCCGCCATGCCACATGCTGTTCCAGTTTCATGTGGCCAATGGCAGGCTCAGTTGCCAGATGTATCAACGCAGTGCCGATGTATTTCTTGGTGTGCCGTTCAATATCGCATCCTACGCCCTGCTGACCATGATGATTGCCCAGGTGCTGG
>Ga0316193_10000271_pt1 | contig 30841 bp, 29 predicted proteins | sample MerIslsedime2_MG_FD_207735 | JGI IMG/M metagenome (GOLD analysis project Ga0316193, IMG submission 207735) | Coastal sediment microbial communities from Maine, United States - Merrow Island sediment 2 | ecosystem: Environmental > Aquatic > Marine > Coastal > Sediment | place: USA: Maine... | reverse complement strand
TTTTATAGTCAGGATATATCAATACTGTATTTGGCCAGTGCATTTGCGCTAATCATGTTCCTGGCAGTAGCCAACTACGCGGGCGTACGCCAGCCTCTTTTCTATATTCTTGTAGGGCTTGCAGCTTGGTGGATGATGCTCAAGTCCGGCGTTCACCCCACATTTGCCGGTGTCGCAATAGCCTTGACGGCACCTGCAAGACCAAAGTTATCGTCTGGAAAGCTGCTTGATAAGGCGAAAACAATAATCAATTCAATGCAAAAAAAGACCAGGCCCGTCGATGTTCTAGGCAGTCGGCTGGATCATGAACGGGTTTTAGAAGTGCGTGATTATGCAGAACGCGCCAGCACGCCCTTGCGGCGGTGGGAAGATTCGTTGGACTTGCCGGTTGCATTATTTATCTTACCCTTGTTTGCGTTGACTAATGCCGGTATACCTTTTGACTTAAGCTCACTTATCGAAAGTCTTCAGCATCCAACTGGTCTGGGAATAATTACAGGACTGGTTTTAGGAAAATTTATCGGCATTTCTGGTGCGTGCTGGATTGGTCTGCGTTTTGAAATTGGTCGACTGCCTGATGGCGTTAATCTTCAACACGTAATCGGTGCTTCACTTATAGCCGGGATAGGTTTTACTATGTCAACGTTTATAGCTACGCTTGGTTTTGACGCGCAACCAGAGAATCTGCATATTGCAAAAACGTCTATCATGATCGCTTCAATTCTTTCTGCGTTTATAGGCGTATTGTATATTCTGCTTGTTTCTATAAGAAACAATAACAAACCACTTGATTCGATGCCAAAAAGTAGCGCGAATTAGCTCAATACGTTAGGTTGCCGACTTAAAGCATTTGGCAACCGGGCGAGTCCTATAGATGCAGGGCAACGGATACATCTGCGTGCGCAATGGCTGGCGCCATGCTAATCAACATTGCTGTGTGTGGCAGCGTACAGACCCTTTCATGAAACTGCCGCATCATGCGCGGTTCCAACCTGACTCTATAAAGGACATACCATGAATATCAAACTTGCAACAACCTGTTTCGTCATCGGTGCCTTGTTCGCCCCTGTTGCGGTCATTGCTGAAAATATGGACACCGAACAGTCGCAACCCATGACATACGTCCAGGATTCGGTAATAACAACCAAAATCAAAGCCAGTCTGGCAAGCGAAAAGATGGGCAGCCTCCTGCAGATTGGCGTCGACACCGACAGCAATGGCGCGGTGGTTTTAAGCGGCAATACCGGAACCCAGGAAGAAGCCGACAAGGCAGTTTCAATTGCGCGTGCGACCGCAGGCGTCACTTCGGTGACCAGCAATATTACAATTAATCTGGACAAGTAGTCTTTGCTTCAAGGCAGATACCCTGCGAATCCAGCTGCGCGCAGTGCGTAGCAGAAGACTGATCAGGCCGGCCTCGATTCCGACGGAATTCAGGCCGGACTTTGTTTGAATATAAGAACACGGCTGTCCGGGTCCGATGCGACTTTCTATTCACGCCTGTCGGCGTCGACTATTGCGGCTGCTTCCTGCCGTGTGTAAAAGGTACAACCTTTAAGAAACCCGGAAATCAACGTATGTTTTGCTTTAGAGACGTTTCCATTTGCGTACCGCGCGGTGACCACCTCGTCTGGCAGGCCATCGAGCATATGAAAGGTGGAAACATGGCCGTCTGGATGGCGTGACAGGTAGACCATTCCGGTCTCCTGATCAAGAAATGCCGGTTTGAAACAGCCTTCGCGACACCCGTCACTGACACCAGAGCTCCCGCCGTAAGCCCCGTTTTCCCGTTTGAGCGTGGCGCGATCAAGGCAGGCATGGAGATCTGGCATGTTTCGTATACTTTCCACTGCACCGGGGTCTTGATTGACGCCGATCAGCTGTAAATTGAGAAGTGACTATATTATTGAAACTAGCGTCATGGTCTGTACGCTGCCGTACATATACCCTGTCTCTTTCCCGCGACAGACGAGAGCAGTGCAATGTACGCCAGCATACAGACGAGCCATGATCAAGCGGCTAGCCTTGCACCTCGATCACAAAAATGGGGCTTGCTATGAATCGGGATATTGTTGAAGGCATCTGGAAGCAGTTCAAAGGCAAGGTAAAAGCGCAGTTGGGGAAGCTCAGCGACGAGCACCTCGACGCAATATTTGCCAGGCGCCTCGAGGTGGCGGGCAAGGTCCAGGAGGGCTACGGCATCGCGAAGGACGAGACCAGGAAGCAGGTCGAGCGCTATGCAGACCAGAATACGGAGTAGCGTCCGCAAGGTTAGCCCTGACCCGTTTGGGTCAGGCGAACGTCCGCTTGCCATGATTGATGCCCCGACTACCGTGCTGCTCGTCGAAGACGAGCCCGCCGACGCCAGGCTGATCCAGGCGGGACTTGCGGGTGCGGGCGACGGTGCGTTCCGTGTCGAATGGGTCACGCGGCTCGCCGACGCGCTCGAACGCCTGGGCAGGGCAGGTATCGACGTGGTCATGCTTGACCTCACGCTTCCTGACGGCCAGGGCCTCGGCGTGTTCGATCAGGTGATCGAAGCCGCACCCGATGCCCTGGTCCTGATCCTGAGTCTTGCGTGCGATGAAGCTGTCGCTCGCCTGGCCGTGCAGCGCGGCGCACATGACTACCTCCTGAAGGGTCATGTCGACCCCCACTTGCTATCACGAACCCTGCGTTACGTCATGGAGTGCAAGGCTGCCCGGGACGCACTGCAGAGCAGTGAGACGCGCTTCCGCGCGATGAGTGACGCTTCCCCGCTGGGCATCTTCGTCTCCGACGCAGAGGGTGCTTGCGTCTATACCAACACGGCTTATCAAAGAATCTCGGGGCTGAGCTTCGAACAGACGCTGGGCACGAGCTGGAGTATGGCGATCCACCCGGAGGATCGTCAGCGTGTCCTTGCCGATTGGCACGCCGCGGCGCACAGTGATGCGCCGTTGCGGACGGAGTTCCGCTTTCAGCGTGAAGACGGCAGCGTGGTGTGGACGCGCGTCAACAGCGCCGCCATGCGCAACGGCATGCATTCGCACGGTCATGTGCAGACGGTTGAGGATATCACCGAGCGCAAGTCAACCGAGTTCGGTTTGCAAGTGGCGGAAGAGGCCTTGTTCGAGGAGAAGGAGCGTGCCCAGGTCACGCTCAACTCCATTGGTGACGCCGTGCTGACCACAGACCTCCTGGGTAATGTGACCTACCTGAACCTGGTGGGGGAGACAATGACCGGCTGGTCTAGCGAGGACGCACTGGGCCGACCGCTGGCAGAGGTGTTCAGGATCATCGACGGTACGACGCGCCAGGCTGCCGCAAATCCGGCACAGCGCGCCCTTGCAGAGGACAGGACCGTGGGCCTGGCCGCCGACTGCGTGCTGATCCGCCGCGACGGGTTCGAGTCCGCCATCGAGGATTCCGCGGCGCCCATCCATAACCGGGACGGCCAGGTTGCCGGTGCGGTGATCGTGTTTCACGATGTCAGTCAATCGCGGGCCATGACGCAGAAGATGACCCATCTGGCGCAGCACGATTTTCTCACTGGCTTGCCCAATCGTGGGCTGTTGACGGAACGGATCTGCCAGTCGATCGGGCTGGGCAATCGGCACGGTAAACAAGTCGCGCTGCTGTTTCTCGACCTGGATGATTTCAAACACATCAACGACTCGCTGGGGCATGCGATCGGCGACCAACTGCTGCAGTCGGTAGCGGACCGCCTGGTGGCTTGTGTGCGCAACACGGACATGGTATGCCGCCAGGGCGGTGACGAGTTTGTGATCCTGCTGGCCGAGATCGAGCAGCCGCAGGATGCGGCCCTGGTTGCGGAGACCTTACTCGCTGCGTTTGTCGCGCCCCACAACATCAGCGGACAGGAACTCCATGTCACCGTGAGCATCGGCATCAGCGTCTATCCGGATGACGGCGGTAACGTGGAAACCGTGATGCAGAACGCGGATACCGCGATGTTTCATGCCAAGGCAAACGGCCGTAATAATTACCAGTTCTTCAGGGGCGACATGAACGCCTGCGCGGTCCACCGGCAATTTGTCGAAGGCAGCCTGCGCCGCGCGCTGAAGCAAGGAGAGTTCCTGCTGCATTATCAGCCGAAGATTGATCTCGCTTCAGGCGCGATGACCGGGGCCGAGGCCCTTATCCGCTGGCAGGATCCGGAAAACGGACTGGTCTACCCTGGGCAGTTCGTGCCGATCGCCGAAGCATGCGGCCTTATCGTGCCGATTGGCTGCTGGGTGTTGCGCGAGGCTTGCAGGCAGGTCCGGGCTTGGCTGGATGCCGGTCTGCGTGCCGTGCCCGTGGCGGTCAATATTTCCGCGGTGGAGTTCAGGCACAAGGGCTTTGTCGATGGTGTTGCCCAGATCCTGCAGGAGACCGGCCTGGCGTCGGGCAATTTGCAACTGGAGCTGACCGAAAGCATCCTCATGCACGATGCCGAGTCCTCGGTTCTGGTGCTGGAAGCACTCAAGGCCATGGGAGTGCGGCTGGCCATCGATGACTTCGGAACCGGTTATTCGAGTCTGAGTTATCTGAAACGCTTCCCGATCGACACTCTGAAGATTGACCAGTCCTTCGTGCGTGACATCGCCACCGATGCAGATGATGCAACCATCGTCAGCGCGGTAATCGGTATGGGTAAAAACCTCAAGCATCAGGTCGTCGCCGAAGGCGTGGAAACGCACGCGCAGCTCGAGTTCCTCCGGACCCAGCAATGCGACGAAGGGCAGGGCTTTCATTTCAGTCACGCCTTGTCCGCCGAGGCCTTCGGGCTGCTGCTTGAGGCCGGGAAACGCTGATCAGAAGGAAGATGGACGCTTTTGAAGGAGATGCAATGAGCGAGCAACCACGGGTCAGTCACCCGAAGGAGCTGCTTTTACCTGCGGACGTGGAGGGATTCGATTCCCTGGCCGAGCTTGCCCTGGATATGCGTTCGTCGTGGGATCATGCCACCGACCAGGTGTGGCGGCAGCTGGATCCCGTGTTATGGGCGCTCACGCAAAACCCCTGGGCCGTCCTGCAGACGGTTTCGCGAGAGAAACTCCAGAGTGTGTTAGTCGATCCCGCTTTCCGCAAAAGCGTTGACGATCTGGTGCAAGCCAGGCGGGATGCCGCGGAGGCGCCTGCGTGGTTTCAGCAAACCTGGCCGCAATCGCAGCTAAGCTGTGTTGCGTATTTCAGTATGGAATTCATGTTGAGCGAAGCCTTGCCCATTTACTCGGGCGGACTGGGCAACGTCGCCGGCGATCAACTCAAGGCCGCCAGCGATCTGGGCGTCCCGGTGATCGGTGTGGGGCTGCTCTACCAGCAAGGCTATTTTCGCCAGGTGATCGACAAGGACGGCGCGCAACAGGCGCTCTTCCCCTATAACGACCCCGGACAGTTGCCGGTCACACCGCTGCGCAAATCGAATGGCGAGTGGTTGCGCCTGGAAATCGCCTTGCCCGGTTACTCGGTCTGGCTGCGCGCCTGGCAGGTGCAGGTTGGTTGCGTGCAGCTGTACCTGCTGGACAGCAATGACGCCGCGAATTACCCGGCACATCGCGGCATTACCAGCGAGCTGTACGGCGGCGGGCCGGAGTTGCGCCTGAAACAGGAACTGTTGCTCGGCATCGGCGGCTGGCGGCTGCTCGCCGCACTCGGTATCCAGCCGGAAGTCTGCCACCTGAATGAAGGGCATGCGGCCTTTGCCGTGCTGGAACGCGCGCGCAGCTTCATGGAGGAAAACGGACTGACCTTCGAGGCTGCGCTGGCCGTCACCCGGTCGGGCAATCTCTTCACCACGCACACGGCAGTGGCGGCCGGCTTTGATCGTTTCGCGCCGGCGCTCATCGAGCAATACCTCGGTGGTTATGCCGAGCAGCGACTTGGTATAACCCGCCACGATTTGCTGGCCCTGGGCCGCGAGAACCCAAACGACGCGTCGGAACCTTTCAATATGGCCTATCTGGCAATCCGCGGCAGCGGGGCGGTGAATGGCGTGAGCAGCCTGCATGGCAGGGTGAGCCGGCACCTGTTTGAGCCGCTCTTTCCACACTGGCCGACGGAAGAGGTCCCGGTCGGACACGTGACCAACGGCGTGCATATGCCGACCTGGGACTCGGCCCCGGCCGATGGTCTCTGGACGGAAACCTGTGGCAAGGACCGCTGGCTGGGGACGGTGGAGACTCTGGAGCAGGACATGCGCCGTGTCTCCGACGCCAGGCTCTGGCAATTTCGTACCGACGCCGGCAAGTCTCTTGTAGAATACGCCCGCGAACGATTGTCCCGGCAACTGGCCGCATCAGGTGCGGCGCCCGAGGCGGTTGATACAGCGAAACATCTGTTTGACTGCAATACGTTGACGCTGGGTTTTGCACGCCGTTTTGCAAGCTACAAAAGACCGAACCTGCTGCTCCACGACCCGGAACGCCTGCTGCGCCTGCTGACGAATCCGCAACGCCCGGTACAGCTCATCATGGCCGGCAAGGCCCATCCCGCAGACCTGGCGGGGCAGGCCCTGATTAAGCAATGGACGCATTTCATTCGGCAGCCCGAGGCGCGCCCCCATGTGATCTTCCTCAGTGACTACGACATGCATTTGACCGAGCAGTTGGTGCAGGGCGTGGATGTCTGGATCAACACGCCGCGACGCCCCTGGGAAGCGTGTGGAACCAGCGGCATGAAGGTGCTGGTCAATGGCGGTATCAATCTGTCGGAACTGGACGGCTGGTGGGCGGAAGCCTACACGCCCGAAGTAGGCTGGGCGCTGGGAGATGGGCTGGAACATGATCACGATCCCGCCTGGGACGCAGCCGAAGCGGAAGCCCTCTACGACCTGCTCGAACGCGAGGTGATCCCGGAGTTCTATACACGTGATGAACAAGGTATCCCCATCGCCTGGGTGGCGCGGATGCGCGAAAGCATGGCTCGATTGACGCCGCATTTCTCTACCAACCGTGCGGTGTGCGAATACACCGAGCAATACTACCTCCCGGCGGCCTCAGCCTACCGCGAGCGGGCCGCCGAGAATGGCAAGAATGGCGTGGACATCGTTAATTGGCGGCACGCGCTGGAGCAAAAATGGACCGCACTTCGCTTCGGCGAGGTGAAGCTTGAAACCGATGCCGAGCAACACGTCTTTGAAGTGCAGGTGTATCTCGATGAGCTCGATCCGCAGGCCATTCGGGTTGAGCTTTATGCCAATGGCGTTAACGGTAGCGCGCCGGAGCGCGTGGCGATGAAGCGCGTGCGGCAACTGGTGGGCGCAACCAACGGCTACGCCTATCGCGCAGGCGTGCCCGCAGACCGCCTGCCGACGGACTATACGGCGCGGCTGATACCGCAGCGCGATGACGTGGCGGTGCCTCTGGAAGACGCCCATATCCTGTGGCAGCGGTGATGCGATCGAGTGACAAGAGACCCCCTATGAACAAACACGAACATACAGCCAAAGACGAACCGGGAACACAGCCGGCCCAGGACGAGGTGGCCAGGAAGGCCTACACCATCTATCAGAAGGAAGGTCGTCCGCAAGGACATGCCGAGCAGAACTGGCTTGCGGCGGAAGCGCAATTGCAGCACGCCGGCCCCGACCATCAGGACCATCAGGACCACCATGCCCACATGGCGGCGGATTTCCGCAAACGCTTCTGGATCGCGCTGGTACTGACTCTCCCGATTCTGGTTCTCTCTCCATTGCTCCAAAAGCTGGTTGGACTGCGTGAAACCATCAGTTTTCCCGGCGACCTCTATGTTCTTTTCGGCTTCTCTTCTGCGGTCTTCTGGTACGGCGGCTGGCCGTTTCTAAAAGGACTGTACACCGAGCTTGAATCCCGCCAGCCCGGAATGATGACGCTGGTTGCTGTGGCCATTACCACCGCTTATGGGTATAGCAGCGCCGTAGTGTTCGGCTTGACCGGGAAGGTATTCTTCTGGGAGCTGGCTACCCTGGTCGACGTGATGTTGCTTGGGCACTGGATCGAGATGAAGTCCGTGATGGGTGCATCAAAGGCCCTGGAGGAATTGGCAAAGCTTATGCCCTCCAACGCTCACAAAGTCACGGCCGATGGCGGCGTGACGGACGTGCCATTGAGCGAACTGGCGATGGACGACAAGGTTCTGATCAAACCGGGTGAGAAAATTCCTGCGGACGGTGTCATTGTGGATGGCAAGAGCTCGGTTAATGAGGCTATGCTCACCGGCGAATCCACCCCGGTCACCAGAAAGACCGGCGGCAAGGTCATCGGCGGTGCCATCAACGGCGAAGGTTCCCTGACCATCGAGGTTAAAGGTACCGGTAAGGATTCGTTTCTTTCGCAGGTCATCGACCTGGTCAGACAGGCCCAGGAAAGCAAATCTAAGACCCAGGATCTGGCCAACACGGCGGCGATGTGGCTCACCCTCATTGCCCTGAGCGGCGGCGCGATTACCTTTTCTATCTGGTTGGGCGTCATGGGCAGGGATCTTTCCTTTGCCATCGAGCGCGCCGTGACCGTCATGGTCATCACCTGCCCGCATGCCCTGGGTCTGGCCGTGCCGCTGGTCATCGCTGTCTCCACGGCGCTGGCCGCGAGCAATGGACTGCTGATTCGCAATCGTCCCGCTTTTGAACGTGCCAGGAACATTCAGGCGATCATTTTCGACAAGACCGGCACACTCACGGAAGGCCGCTTTGGCGTAACCGATACCCTGCTGTTAGCGCAGGACATCAACGAAGACACGCTGCATCGCTACGCGGCCTCGGTAGAAGCCAATTCCGAACACCCCATCGCCAAGGCCATTGCCGCCGCTGTCGAAAATAAATTAGCCGTTGAAGATTTCAAAGGCATTGCCGGTAAAGGCGCTGAAGGCCGGGTCGAGGGCAAAGATATCAAGGTGGTGAGTCCGGGCTTCCTGCGCGAACAGAATATCGCCATGGATGACACGCGCGTGGAAGAACTGACAGCACAAGGCAAAACGGTCGTCTTTGTGCTTATTGACGGACAGCTGAAAGGGGCGATTGCCCTGGCGGATATCATCCGGCCCGAATCGAAGCAGACCATCACAGCACTCAAGGCAATGAACATCAAGTGCATGATGCTCACGGGGGACAACAAACAGGTCGCCCAATGGGTTTCGGACCAGGTCGGTTTGGACGAATACTTCGCCGAGGTCCTGCCGCAAGACAAAGCAGCCAAAGTCAAAGAAGTCCAGTCCCGGGGTGTATTGGTGGCCATGACCGGCGATGGTGTGAACGATGCTCCCGCGCTGGCGCAAGCGGATCTGGGCATCGCCATTGGTGCGGGCTCGGATGTGGCGGTCGAAACCGCAGACATCGTTCTGGTGCGAAGCAATCCATTGGATGTCGTGGCCCTCCTCAAGCTTTCCAGGGCCACCTACGGCAAGATGATTCAAAATCTCGTTTGGGCGACCGGCTATAACGCGTTCGCCATCCCGCTGGCCGCTGGCGCGCTTTACGCCTGGGGTGTGGTGCTTTCCCCCGCATTGGGCGCGGCGCTAATGGCCGCGAGTACGGTGATTGTGGCGATCAATGCGCGACTGCTGAGACTGAAGAAATGACCGGGCTATTGATAAGGGGAAACCCGACATGCCCGTCAATGGACGATCAAGGCAACGGTTTTCGTTTCAGATGTAACGAGTCGCGACCAGGTCTATGCCGCGGTTGAGCATGCTGAAAAGGAACTGGGCGACTTTGACATCATGGTCAACAATGCCGGAATCGCTCAGGTACAACCGTTGGCTGATGTCACGCCACAGGAAGTGGAAACTATTTACAAAGTGAACATCGAGGGTGTGCTCTGGGGAATCCAGGCTGCGGCCAGGAAATGCAAGGCTCGCGGACACAAGGGCAAAATCATTAATGCATCGTCGGTTGCCGGTCATAACGGCTTTGCCATGCTCGGAGTGTATTCTGCCACCAAGTTCGCAGTCCGCGGCCTAACTCAGGCTGCAGCGCTCGAATATGCCAGCGACGGCATCACTGTGAATGCCTACTGCCCGGGCATTGTCGGAACTGATATGTGGGTTGAGATTGACGAACGCTTTGCGAAACTGACCGGTGCGCCGAAAGGGGAGACCTACAAGAAGTATGTGGAGGGGATTGCACTGGGCCGGGCTGAGACACCGGACGATGTGGCCGCTTTCGTCTCGTATCTGGCTGGTCCTGATTCAGACTATATGACCAGACAGGCACCAATCATCGATGGTGGGCTCGTTTACCGCTGATGCAGCCCCGGTGTTGACTCTGTTTTCAGGAGTCAGGATTGTTACGGCATGTGGACACATATGCAACGATTGGAACTCGGTCGTCCCGGAGCACTGCATTCCCAAGGATGGTCTTTCACGCCAAGAAGGAGGAATCCGTTTTGCTGTTAACCCCGAACGCCTTGCGGGGAATCGGGGGAAAAACCAGATCTCTCTCATCTCGGTGGCTGAAGACCTCAGCATCGCTAAAGTATGACGCACATAGGTTGGCGGCTCCGCCAGTGCAGTCTAAAACGGCCGGCGTTAGCGGGCGCCGGACAAGGACTGATCGAACGATCGCTCTCAGATTGTCTCGAATAATTCCTTCATCTTGGCCAACGAGAAATTGACCACCTGACCCAGCTTGATTTCAGGCGGCATGACCAGCGCATCGGGATCGACCATCACGTTGAAGACCGTCGCCTTCTTCGCCGCCAGCGCGCGGTCGATCGCCGCACCTATGTCGTCTGGTCGCTCGACCGTAATGCCCAGCCCGCCGCATGCCTCCGCGACTGCAGCGTAGTCAGGGTTGGCGAGTTCCGTCCCGTAATCGGGCAGGCCGCTCGCTTCCTGTTCCAGCGTGATGAAAGCCAGCTTGCCGTTATTGAGGATGACCACGATGATCGGCAGATCGTACCGGACCGCGGTCACGAAATCCTGCATCAGCATGCCAAACCCACCATCGCCTGCAATGGCGATGACGGTCCTGTCGGGATAGGCGAATTGCGCGCCGATTGCGGCCGGCAGGGCGAAGGCCATCGAGGCCAGCGCGCCCGACAATGTATAGCGACGACCGTCGCAGATCGACAGGTGGCGGGCCGTCCACGCCGTGCTGGTACCGGTATCCGACAGGAATATCGCGTCGCGAGGCGCGCGGTCAGAAATTTCGCGGATCAGGCGCGTCGGACTGATGGAAACATGATCGGAAGTCCGCTGCCGTTCCTGCCTCACAATCCACCTGTCCATTTCACTGCGCGTTTCGTCGAGGAAAGCACGTTCGGTTACAGGCTTGAGGACACCCGCAAGCTGCACAAGCGTTGCCGCTGCGTCGCCGACCAAGCCAATATCGATCTGATGACGCCGTCCCAAATGCGAGGCGACATTATCGATCTGAATATATTTGGCATGCTCGGGATAGAATTCCTTGTAAGGGAAGTCGCAACCTACGATCAGCAGCACATCGCAATGATTGAGAGCATGGACCCCGGGGCTCCCGCCTAACAGGCCGACACCGCCGAGGCACAGCGGATGCTCATCGTCGATGACGTCTTTTCCGCGCAAAGTACGGACGATAGGCGCCTTTATCCGCTCGGCGAGCGCAAGAAGCTCCGGACGGGCATCACGGCATCCGATCCCGGCGAAGATTAGCGGGCGCTCGGCGGCTGCCAGCAGCGCTGCGGCCTTTTCGCATTGCCCCGGATCCGGCAGCACCTTGCCGGGATGTGTGAAACTGGTCAGCCGGTTCTCATCAAAACCCTTGAACCCTTGGCCGGAAAGGTTGGTCGGCAACGAAATATGGGCGACGCCTTTCTGTGAAATCGCGGCGAGGCAGGCGGCCATGAAGAGATCGGGAAGCTGATCAACCGATGTCACTTCTTCGTTGAACACAGACACATCGGCGAACAACCGCTTGGTATCCACTTCCTGTTGATATTCCGATCCAATATATCCCGTGGCGACCTGACCAGTGATCGCAATCACTGGAGCATGGTCCATTTTCGCATCATAGAGACCGTTGAGCAGGTGGATGGCGCCGGGCCCGGACGTCCCCATGCAGGCGGCAAGGCTTCCCGTGAGTTTTGCCTGCCCCGATGCCGCGAACGCGCCAGCTTCCTCATGCCGAACCTGGACGAACTGGATCGCTTCCTGGCGTCTGATCGAGTCGAGAATGTCATTAATCGCGTCACCGGGAATGCCGTAGATTTGTCGAACGCCGTGATTGTGCAGGATGCGTAGCAGGAGGTCGGAAGCGTTCATGAACATGTCCATTCAATGTTGGGAGCGAGGGGCTTAGCGATATTCGGGATTAGGATGGTCAAATCGCGCACCGTCGTTCCATGCGCGCCGACTGTTGCCGTAAGCCGGCAGGCCCCCGGATTGCTTAAGCATATTGGCGGTGTGCATTAGGTTCCAGGCGAGGGAGGTCGAGTTGCGCGCCGTGAATTCGCTGTCGAACCCGACACGCGAGCCATCGTCCTTTGTGTCGCCGTAGGAAGGGCCTGGCCCGATTTCGCCGATCCATCCCGCATCGGGCTGTGGCGGAATCATGTAACCGATGTGGGCCAGAGAATAGAGCATTCCCATTGCGCAGTGCTTCACGCCGTCTTCATTGCCGGTGATGATCGCGCCCGCGGCCTTGCCGTAGAAAATATACTGGCCCTTGTCGTTCATCTCGCCCGAATGAGCATAGAGCCGCTCGATGATCTTCCGGCATTCCGACGATACCTCTCCGAGCCAGATCGGCGTCCCGAGAACCAGGATGTCGGCATCGAGAACGGCCCTGCCAATTTCGGGCCAGTCGTCGCTGGCAAAACCCTGTTCGGTCATATCGGGATAGACACCCGGTGCGATGTCGTGGTCGACGCTGCGAAAAGACTTAATGGAAACACCCGCGCCCGACATGATTTCGCGCACCACGTCCATCAACGTGTCGGTGTGGCTGTCCTTCGGAGACGGCGTCAGCGTACAGTTGATAAAGACGGCGGTAAGGTCTGAATAATCGGGCTTCTCTGTCGTGTCGGTCATGAGTTTTGCTCCTTTGTATGTTGGTTGGATGCAAGCTTCAGCGAGTCTGTAGGATTTGGTCGACCAATGCGCCGAGATTTGGCGCGGTGAAATCCGGAACCGGCACGCTCTCGGTCTGGAGTAATGCGTTGCCGGGTCGTGTGTTGGCAATATATTGCTGCCGAGGACAATGGAGCCTGGAAGCCCAGAAGCGGATCTGCACCTGGATCGTGAGGGGCATCCATATACCAATCGGCAGCGGCGCCGAAGTCGCCCTTTAGCTGGAGGTCGATGAACACCGGCACCCGCGCTTCCAGGGTGCCCGGCCCCTCACCTTTTAGACGGGATAAGCCGCGATGTTGCCGCTTGGATGAAAGCTCATTCGTCCGTCGAAAAGAACGCAGGAACATAGTCGGCGAGGTCGGGAAGGGTAGCTTGCCAAAAAGATGGCCGGTCGAGCGTCACGAACGCTGTTCCTAGCATTACTGATGCCATGAACCTGCGCCGTGATGGAGTGAAAGTTGGTGTCGACATCTATATGCCTCGCTCCGATATTGGTAGTGTCAGAGGGCCAGTTTGGGCTCGGCGCGTGTCTGGTAGACAGCGCCCAGAACTGCGCCGAAAATGATGTGCAGGACAAGCGTCATTATTGGCGCCATAATACCCAAACTCATGCCGAACAGGCCAGCGCCAGCCATTGGCATCACCAAAATCATCATGCCGAGCCATGCTGCGATGCCGAACACGACGCCCTTCACGACAGCACTGCTACCAGGGATCATCCCGTAAAGCACTGCAAAGCCAGCGCCCCAGGCAATTGTGCCTATCATAAAATGCACGATCCATCCGACACCGACGGATGCGCCCATCATATTGCCGATCATAGCGGCAACATCAAGCTCGGGCATCACACCCATCATACCTTTCGTAATCATCATCGCTGACAATACGACGGTCGCAACGAACCCGGCTAAAAGGCCAGCTGAGATATTCTGCATTTCCGTTCTCCTCTTCATTAAGGGCGTCAGCCCTACAATTTAGTGACAACAAAGCGCTTCACATCATGGGTGACGAACTCACTCAATTGTGAGTAGATGACCCAGGTCACCATCCTTCGCTTCAATTTGATAATCCGTCACGGCAAGATTACTGCGTAGATGATGGTCTTGATCGCGGTGCTCTATAGCTTGAGCGTATCTTCTTATTCTTTCCGTTCGTTACCGAACTTAATGAGCATGAATAGTGGCGTAATCTGGATCCAATCACTGTCCTTCCCAACCTTTGTCAGACATGGGCTGGCTAATGCCGAATAATACATTGAACAACGTTGCGCGAATAGGAGCGTAATATTGTGTAATTTAACGCACCTATATCCCTTCAATTGCAGAAATTAATTTACAACAGATAAGCTCTACTGTTTCTTTGCCGCAACAAATCGAAGATACAACATGCCAAGGATGGCAGATATTAATGAAGCAACCAGAATTGATGATTTCGCACTTTGCAGATGAACAGGTTGTGCATCAAAACCTAACATGGCGATAAAGGTCGACATGGTAAAACCTATCCCCGCGATGAGTGACACGCCAATGACATGGTGCAGATGAATGCCCTCAGGTAAACAACCAATTTTAAAACGCAGCCCTAGCCAGCACGCACCGGAAATGCCGATTAATTTTCCAAGCACCAGCCCGGTAATAATGCCTAATCCGGTTGGGTGTTGCAGGCTTTTGATAAATGAGTTGAAGCTAAAACTGACGCCGGCATTGCTCAACACAAACAGGGGCAAAATAAATAACGCCACGGGTAATTCCAGCGCACCTTCCCAGCGGCGCAGTGGTGTGCTGGCACGTTCCGCTAAGTCACGTACCTCTAGTACCTGATCATGATCATTACGATCACCGAGAACATCAACAGCTTTTGACTTACTCTGCATCGAGTTGATAACTGTCTTCGCTTTAACGAGTAGTTTTTCCGATGTTAACTTTGGACGCGCGGGGACAGTCAAGGCAACGGCGACAACGGCAAACGTCGGGTGCACGCCGGATTTAAGTATCATCCACCAGCTTGCGATGCCGACGACAATATAAAAAAACGGTTGGCGTATGCCCGCGTAATTGCCTAATGCCAAAAAGGCAATGAGTGCAATCGCACTTACCAGATGCAATATCGATACATCCTGTGTATAAAAGATTGCAATGATCAGGATAGCCCCGACATCATCGACAATCGCGAGGCCGACAAGAAACGCCAGCAGACTACCCGGAATATGTTTTCTTACGAGAGTGAGCGCGCCCAATGCAAGCGCAGTATCGGTGGCCATGGGAATGCCCCAGCCAATTTGTGAATCATGCGACCAGTTGAACAACAAATAGATTGCAGCAGGAACGGCCATGCCACCCATAGCACACAGAATTAACATGCGGCGATTTTCAGGTCGGGCAAGATCACCGGCAAGCACTTCGCGTTTGATCTCAAGCCCAAGCAAAAAGAAAAATATCACCATTAAGCCATCATTAATAATGTGTTTCAACGAAGCTCGCAGCTCAAACTCTCCTACAAAAAACCAATCGGTGTGTGTATCAAATTCTGGTAGGTAGAAAAATAAGCCGAGTTTGCCCACCACAGCGCCACGATTGTCGCGAGCAGAAGAAACCAACTGGTGGTAGTTTGCGCGCGAATAAAGCTGGAAAAAGGACCATGAATATTTTTAAGTCCGCGTTGCAACGCGTTATTTGTGTCTGTAACTTTGTTAAGCATTCTACGTCGTTAACCTTCACTAGGTGATTATTTTCTGATTAAGACAGCGTATCGTGGTGTTTGATCGCAGGAAATAGTGTGATTGCCTTACAACGAATACCCGACTACCCTATCTCGTTTATAGGTGTGGCGCGTTATTACGTTGCCAGTCGCAAGGTATTAGTTATGCATTTTGCCTAATTATTTTAGCAGTAGCCTCTAACTGAAATTAGAAATACTGGTCTTACCCACGAAAAGTGGACACGGTTAACTGCTCAAACTGCTGTTCATAGTCATGCGGACTGACATAACCAATGGCGGAATGCCGCCTGCTGCGATTGTAGAACCCCTCGATGTACTCGAAGATGCCTGACCGAGCTGTTTCAACATTCTTATAGTTCTCCGCATAGATAAGCTCCACCTTCAGTCGACTGAAGAAGGATTCCATCACAGCATTGTCCCAGCAGTTCCCCTTGCGACTCATGCTGCTCCGTAGCCCATGTGATCTGAGTACTTCCTGATACTCGTTAGCCCGATACTGTACGCCTCTGTCTGAATGGATCAAGGCACCGTGTTTGATCACCCGCTGTGATGCGGCCATGTTGAGCGCATCCAGGATCAGGCTCTCGCGCATGTGGCTGTCCAGCGACCACCCCACGATCTTCCGTGAGAACAGATCCATCACGGCAGCCAGGTAGAGCCAGGTCCGTCCCACCTTGATGTAGGTGATATCGGAGACCCATTTCAGATTGGGCGCTGATGCCGCGAAGTTCCGTCGCAGCAGATTATCGCTCACGTTGGTCCGCGCCTCTGTCCTCGCGCAGTAGCGGAACCCCTTGCCGTTACGCGCCCTCAGGCCTCGTTCCTGTAATAAAGCCGCCACATGGTTCAGGCTGCAGGGAATGCCTTTCTCGTTCAACTCCACGGTCAAGCGCGGTGCGCCATAGCGTTTCTTGAACTGGGTATACGCCGTTTCCACGGCGGTGCCCACCAGCGCACGCCGCTGATCGCGCTGGCACACTGGCCGCTTTAACCAGGCATAAAACCCGGAGCGCGACACCGACAGCACCCGGCACATCATCGTCACTCTAAACTCGGACCGACACAACTCGATCAGGGCGTACTTGACTTGTCGGGTCTCGCGAAGTACGCCGTCGCTTTTTTTAGGAAGTCTCGCTCCTCCTTGAGTTCAGCAACCTGCTTCTTTAACTGCCTAATCTCAGCCTTTTCTTCCTGCGAGTAGTTCGTGCCGTCTGCCACCGTGAACTGCCCCTTGGACAGCTTGTTGAACTGGGTGCGCCAGTTATAGATCTGGCCCGGATGTATACCCAGCTCTCTGGCGACATCAGCGGCCGTTCTATCAGGCTGGTCGGCCAGCTTGACGGCTTCTCGACGGAACGATTCCGGGTACGACTTCGTTTTCTTTCTTGCCATTTCGACACCTCTTATGCGATCTTAATCTAACTGAAGAGTGTGTCTACTTTCCGTGGGTAGCTCGGATACCTAACAGTCTATTAATTTCTCTAGTTTAATTTGGATCCACAGGTATTTTAGATGCAATTTATTTCCGGTCAATATCTAAGTTCGTATTTGACATAAGTATTTCCTTTAATTTGCATTAGTAATCAATGTCCGATCTTTATTTCTTTTTGAATATTATGATTAGTGGTATTTGATGACATTCGTACATTTGATATATAACCCATCATGCAACCACACCAAATATACGACCGACTACAGCGGTTAATCCCATTGCGAGCGCACCCCAAAAAGTCACTCGGATTGCGCCGACAGAAATTGGGGCGCCACCTACTCGTGCGGCAAGCCCACCAAGTAGTGCCAGAAATACAAGTGACGAAACGGCAACTACTGATATTAAATGCTTGCCTGGTATGGCCCATGCAACAACTAAAGGTAGAGTGGCGCCGACGGTGAATGTAGCCGCTGAATAAAATGCTGCTTGAGTTGGCCGGGCACTGACTGTGTCCGATATACCAATTTCATCTCGGGCGTGTGCCCCTAACGCGTCGTGAGCCATGAGTTGTTCAGCAACTTGTTTTGCTAAAACAGGCTCAAGGCCTCTGCCCTGGTATATCTTTGCTAGCTCATTTCTTTCAAATTCGGGATTGTTCTCTAATGACTTTTTTTCGAGCGCCAGATCCGCATTCTCTGTATCAGATTGAGAACTGACAGACACATATTCGCCCGCCGCCATTGACATCGCTCCAGCTACCAACCCGGCAACGCCGGCAAGCAGAATGTTTGCTTGTGTGGTATTGGCAGCGGCAACACCAATAATAAGACTCGCTGTAGAGACTATGCCGTCATTGGCGCCCAAAACAGCGGCGCGCAGCCAACCTGTGCGATGTGATTTATGTATTGCAGGGTGCGTCATGTGTTGCCTCAATATGTTTTCTGCAGTTAATACCCACATAACTGGTACAACGTTAGAAGCGCCCGGTGACCGAAGGGAAAGAGATCGACCCGCTTGTTATATCATTTCTTCAACCAGGCGACTGCATCTTGTAACGTCTCGAAATATTTAACTACACCTGATATAAACCAGGAACCTATCTTGGCAGTAATTACTTACCAAAATTTATTGCCAAATATTGCAATAATTTCAAACTCATTGTTGTGTTTAAGGCCAAGTTTAAAGTCATCCCATGCCGCTCTCAGCTCCCATTCCTCCAGCTCTGTGCCATCAATTAACACATTAACGCGAGGCTCTTTGACTTGGGCTAATGCAGAATCAATCATAGGTGTGATTGTTTTATAAGCTTCGTGCGTGAGCTTTCCAGCGGCTTTTAAGGAAATGAAGTAGTCATTTTCAATTCGTTCTATACCAATTGATAATCCATGTCTTACAGAAGTCATAGTGATATCTCAAAATAATATAACGATTAAAATTCGCGACACCATGAATGCGCATCGGTAGTATGCTGCGCGGGAGTTTCTACACCGGCAATCAGGCCAGATCGAAACGATCAGCGTTCATCACCTTCGCCCATGCCGTGACGAAGTCCTGCACAAACTTTTCCTTGTTATCATCCTGCGCATAAACTTCGGCATAGGCGCGGAGGATCGAGTTGGACCCGAAAACAAGATCAACGCGTGTCGCCGTCCACTTGACATTGTCTGTTTCACGATCGCGGATTTCATACAGATTATTACCGGTCGGCTTCCACGTGTAATTCATGTCGGTAAGATTGACGAAGAAATCATTCGTCAGTTCTCCTTCACGCTCTGTGAACACACCGTGCATGGTGCCGTCGTGGTTGGTGCCAAGTGCGCGCATGCCGCCAACCAGTACTGTCATCTCGTGAGCAGTCAGTCCGATTAGTTGTGTGCGGTCGAGCATTAGTTCTTCCGCGCTGACGACATAGTCCTGCTTGAGCCAGTTACGGTATCCATCATGGATTGGCTCCAGCACTTCGAAGGCATCCGCATCGGTCATCTCATTCGTAGCATCACCACGGCCAGGTGAGAAGAAAACCGCAACCTCAAAGCCGGCGGCTTTTGCGGCCTGCTCGACACCGACGTTACCTGCCAGAACAATCACATCCGCTACGCTTGCGCCGCTCTGTGCAGCAATCGGTTCAAGCACGGCCAGCACCTTACTCAAACGCTCGGGCTCGTTGCCTTGCCAGTCCTTCTGCGGAGCCAGACGAATGCGCGCGCCATTGGCGCCGCCCCGCATATCCGAACCACGAAAGGTTCTTGCACTATCCCATGCGGTGGCCACCATCTCGCTGATACTCAGACCACTGGCAGAAATTTTATCCTTCACGGCCTGAACATCGTAGTCGTTGCGCCCGGCAGGAACCGGATCTTGCCAGATCAGCTCTTCTTGCGGCACATCAGGGCCAATGTAGCGTGCCTTCGGTCCCATGTCGCGGTGCGTCAGTTTGAACCATGCTCGTGCGAAGGTTTCAGAGAAGTGCTCCGGATCCTTGTAGTAACGCTCGGAAATTTTGCGATACTCCGGATCCATCTTCATCGCCATATCGGCATCGGTCATGATCGGGTTGTGACGGATCGATGGATCTTCGACATCAACCGGCTTATCTTCTTCCTTGATCTTGATCGGTTCCCACTGCCATGCCCCGGCAGGGCTTTTCTTCAGTTCCCATTCGTAGTTGAGCAATAAGTGGAAGTAGCCATTGTCCCATTGGGTGGGATGAGTCGTCCATGCGCCTTCGAGACCACTGGACACGGTATCGCGGCCAATGCCACGTTTGGTCTTATTAACCCAGCCAAAGCCCTGATCTTCGATTTCGGCGGCTTCGGGTTTTGGGCCGAGCAAGTCGGCATCGCCGTTGCCGTGGCACTTGCCCACCGTATGGCCGCCGGCGGTAAGAGCTACGGTTTCCTCGTCGTTCATGGCCATGCGAGAAAAAGTTACGCGTACATCTTTGGCCGTCTTTAGTGGGTCGGGTTTGCCATCCACGCCTTCGGGGTTAACATAGATGAGGCCCATCATCACCGCTGCCAGCGGGTTATCCAGATCCCGTTCACCGGAATAGCGGCTATTGGGGGCATCGCTGGGCGCGAGCCACTCCTTCTCCGCACCCCAGTAGGTGTCTTTTTCCGGATGCCAGATATCTTCACGTCCGAAGGCGAAGCCAAAGGTCTTTAACCCCATGGATTCATAGGCGATAGTTCCCGCGTAGGCAATCAAATCGGCCCAGCTGAGTTTGTTGCCGTACTTTTTCTTGATAGGCCAGAGCAGACGACGAGCCTTGTCCAGGTTTACGTTGTCCGGCCAGGAGTTGATCGGCGCAAAGCGCTGGTTGCCGGTACCAGCACCACCCCGACCGTCAGCGATACGATAGGTGCCGGCCGCATGCCACGATAGGCGAATCATTAGACCGCCATAGTGACCCCAGTCCGCCGGCCACCAGGCCTGGCTGTCTGTCATCAGAGCATGCAGGTCTTTCTTGAGGGCGGTTACGTCAAGTTTCCTGACCTCTTCCCTGTAGTTAAAGCCAGCCCCCATCGGATTGGTCTTAGTATCATGTTGGTGCAGAATATCGAGGTTCAGGGCCTTGGGCCACCATTCCATGTTTGACATGCTGCTCTCTGTGGCGCCGCCGTGCATCACCGGGCATTTGTTTTCAGACATCGGCTGATCTCCCATTCTGTACGTGAAAAACATTTGTTGTCAGTACAACTTGATATTGCACGCATGCCACAATACTGTTTTAGTATTTACGGTTTTTGAAATCGTTTATTTCTATTTTGACAATAGAATTGTCCTATTATTATCGACCTAACGATAGATGCCATTTTATAACGTTAGCTGAAAGCTTTATCGAAAGATGCCATCACCTCTTGAGGTTTAAACTGTCGAGCATCTGCTGGACGGCATCCTTTATGTTTAGCCAGGCCGTCTCCAACTCAGATCGCTGTTGTTCGGGTGGTTCGGGTTCTTCCTGTTTGACTTTTTCGACTCGTGCTATGAGTTCCTGCCGACTGAGGCACAATCGTGTCAGTTCGCGCTGATACTTATCGCACTTCTTATCATCACCCGTTTCACCAGCCTGTTTAACCAGTCCTTTGAGTTGAGACAGGCTGGCCTCCAACCCTATTAGCTCAGACAGTAAGCCGTTAAGATATCCGTGATGGTTTTCACTCATCATTGTGTCTCCATTTAAGGTCCTTCGCCCAATATGTGTTTGCTGACCGTCTCCCCATAGCTACACTTATGTTGGTGATAGGCCTCTTTGGTTGTCCGGATATCATTCTTGTAGCGCGGATCCTGTGGCCGTTCATGACTATTTATATAGTAAGCAACATCCCACGCCTGCTGAACCGTGAGGCTGCCACCCTTACCCAAAGGCATATTGGCGCGAATAAACGCGGTCGCAGTATTGATACGATGCATGCCTGCGCCCCAGTTGAAAGAATCTTTACCCCACAATGGAGGGAAGACAAAGTTTCCATTCTGTTTGGTTCCATCACCCTTGTCGCCGTGACAAATAACACAGTTGTCAACAAAAACCTGTTGACCGCGTGCGAAGTCAGGCTGTGTTTCCGGCTTGGCTAATTTCGGATAACCACGACCAGGCAAATCAACGCCAGTTGGTGCGCCCTGTGCAAGCCAGTAGGCATAACTCATTACAGCTTTTAATTCATCGCTATCAGCGGGCGGTGCTGAACCGTTCATGCTGTAGACGAAGCAACCCTGTATACGCTCCTCCATGGTATTGACCATTTGATTTTTACCGCGGTAAGCAGGGTACTTCACCCACGCCGCCCACAAGGGTGCAGAATTTGCGAGACGACCCGCATCGAGATGACAGTTCGCGCAACTCAAACCATTACCAACATACTTGCCTGCATATTTTCCGGTGTCGGTAAAAATATTTTTACCGAGACGCACCATGTCACCAAATTCATCTTCAGGAATAGTGTCTTCAGTCGGCGGCAAAAAGGGTTTACTGACAATAGCACGGGTGACGGCTTGCGCATATTCTACATTTTCTGCCATGGCAGCCTGGCTTGATAGAATTATGCCACTGCTGATGAATAACAAGAATGACTTTACATTCATGCTTATTTCACCCCTGGCTTTTTCGATATCGTTGCTGACTGCGCAGCAAGATACTCTGCCACGTTTACAATATCGCCATCACTCAACTGCGCAGCGACCGCCTGCATCAAGCCAACCGGATCATTGTTACGCTCACCACGCTTCCAGCTTTGCAATTGTTTTTTAAGATATGCACTGGACTGACCGCTGATGGCAGGGAAATGCGGCGGCACACCCTGACCTTTATCACCATGGCATTTAAAACATGCGGGCATGCCATTAGACCATTTTCCATTGACTGCCAACGCCTCACCGCCAGTAGCTTGCGCCGTCTCTTTCTGACTGATTGATGTTATCGATAATGGCAAACTGGCGTAGTAATCAGTAACGGCTTTAATGTCCTCTGCAGATAGCGCACTCGCCATGGGCTGCATAACAGAATTCAGGCGCAGCTTGTTGGCAAAATCTTCCAGCTGCTTGACAAGATAGCTCGAAGGTTGTCCTGAAAGACTGGGATAAGCTGCTGCGGCAGTACTTTGGTTCATATCACCATGACATGACATACATGGAGCGGCGCCCTTGCCATTACCTTGTCTGGCGATGGCTTCGCCAGAAGGGGCCGCATTGAGCGCCGTAGAAATTACAAACATTATCAGCCCGGGCGCGAATGATAAAAACGTCATTGTTTTCATGTTAATAATCCCTTGTATATACATTTAAACAGACGGGTACTCAATCGGTATTTATTACGTTAACGGCTGGTGCCAAAACCTTCGTCCTCACTGTATGCAGGAACAGACAAGCCGGCAAGCCGCATGCCCTGTGTAACCGGGCCCTCTGGAAATAATTTATGCAAAAATTTTCGCCCACCCTGGTCAGCGAAATCTTCATTGAGCATTTCACCAAGCTCGCGACCGCTTTGTACCGTACCATGTTCCAGATAATACTCACGTAACAGACGAATTACCCGCAAGTGATCCGGACTTAGTTCAACACCCTCTGCACTGGCAATTTTATGTGCCTGTTCTTCGCTCCAGTTTTTTAATTCGAGTTCACGCTGCGTTCGTTGCTGACTGTTGATATCGGTATCAACAGGGGCTTTACTGGGATACATATTTTCGGTTGCTTCTTGCTTTTTCGTAGTCATAATTATTCACCATTATTGTGAGATTAGCATTACTGATTAACAGCATTGGATGAAGCAGCAACAGTTGTTGCATTGTACTGTTCGTTAACTAATTCCCAGTTCACCAGTTTCCAGAAAGCCTGCAGATAATCAGGTCGTGCATTTTTGTAGTCGAGATAATATGCGTGTTCCCAAACATCGCATGTCAACAAAGGCACCTGACCATGCCGAATGGGTGTATCTGCGTTTTCAGTGCTTACAATCTCCAGCTTTCCTTTCTGATTCAATACCAGCCAGGTCCAGCCAGATCCAAACAGAGAAGTCGCTGCATCAGTGAAACTCTTTTTGAAATCATCCAGACCCCCAAAGTCACGCACTATCGACTGGCTAATATCGTTTGCAGTATCGAAAGCGCTATCGGGACTCAAGCACTGCCAGTAAAATGAATGATTCCAGGCCTGCGCAGCATTATTGAAAATATTACCTTGCGCAGTTGCAATAATCTGCTCCAGCGTTTTGCCTGCAAATTCGCTATTCTCGACCGCCTTGTTGAGATTATTAACGTATCCAGCGTGATGTTTGCCGTGATGGTAACTCAGCGTTTCTTTAGAAATATGCGGCTCTAAAGCGTCCAGCGAGTAGGGCAATTCCGGTAATTGATGTAACTTTGACATGGCATTATCTCCTGATACGTTGTGCGATTGTGTAATACTCCATAAAACATGCGGTTGACTGAGTACTTGTTATATCCACCAGCAGTCATAACGTATTGCTCCTTATGGATCACTTCTGACGTTATTATATATGCAGCCTGTATAGGTAGCGGCGCTATCTATATTTACGTATTTAATGCGCATGTGGTACTTCCCCTCCCGTCTGGATCTTGAACTCGGCCGAGAGAAATCGTTACTAACATACGCCATAATTATTATTCTGTATGTTCGCTGCCGAACAGAACATTGTGCGCGCCAGTGCGATAGTGGGCTCAGCTGACTCAGTGCCTGAGATGTGAGGCGGGTTCAACTGATCGACGCAACACACGCATTACATCTTTCAGCTGGTGTATTATGCTGCCTATACTTCGGTCTTGTGTCTTATATCCAGAGATACTCTTTTCTAAATGCATCAGGCATTGAACGGGTTGCAATACAGATCCAGTTTCAACTGACCAACCCAAAACAAATGATACAGGTCGCCCAATGGGTGTCGGACCATGTCGGTTTGGATGAATGCTTCGCCGAAGTCCTGCCGCAGAACAAAGCGGCCAAAGTCAAAGAAGTCCAGTCACGCGGTATAGTGGTGGCCATGACCGGCGATGGCGTGAACGATGCTCCCGCGCTGGCGCAGGCGGATCTGGGCATCGACATCGCTGCCGGTTCGGATGTCGCGGTCGAAACCGCCGACATCGTTCTGGTGCGAAGCAATCCATCGGATGTTGTCGCTCTCATCGGGCTTTCCAAGGCCACCTATAACAAGATGATTCAAAATCTCGTTTGGGCGACCGGCTATAACGCGTTCGTCATCCCGCTTACAGCCGGAGCACTTTACGCCTGGGGTGTGGTGCTTTCCCCCGCAGTGGGTGCGGCCCTGATGGCCGCGAGTACGGTGATTGTGGCTATCAACGCGCGACTGCTGAGACTGAAGAAATGACCAGGCCATTTGTAAGGGGGATCCTGACATAACCTATTAAGGTGCCGGGTTAATAAGCGCGCACACCCATACGCGCTGTGGGTCGATCGCGTCAGGTTGTGGACCTGGCAACATGATGGGCGATGGACGAACTATGTGCGATGGCGTACGGACACTGAAAAGACAGGCATGTATAAAGGATATTCCCGCAATTGGTCATGCTGACCCGGCCGGTGAGCATTGTAGCCAGTAACGGAACCACGCATCTATTAAACCACTGAATGGAGTTTGGCCATGAAACGCATGAACTTTCGCAAGAACCTGAACGCTGCCGTTCTGATAGCCGGAACGATCATGGCAGCAAGGGCACTGGCCGACACGCAGGGTGGCGGTTCCGGCATGATGGATGGTTATGGCACGGGCTGGATGGGCGGATACGGCGGGATATGGGTGCCGATCCTGCTTGTCGCCGGCGTTGCTGGCCTCGTGGGATGGATCGTCGCGCAAAAGAGAAAGTGAACCGACAGTTGGATCGGTCGGGCAAGAAGCAGGATGAGAAGTTGCAGATGAACGAACAGTATTAATCGTTTCACCACCTATAAGGGAGTCGATTCATGTACGGATTCAGCATTCAGCTAGAGCTACCGTTCGATACCGCCGTCACTAAAGTCGCCGAGGGTTTGAAAAAAGAAGGCTTCGGTGTGCTCACCGATATTGATATCAAGGCGACGTTGAAAGCAAAACTCAACATCGAGCATCGGCCGTATCGCATACTCGGCGCATGCAACCCGCCGCTCGCCCATCGCGCGATCGAGGCCGACCCCGACATCGGGTTGCTTCTGCCGTGCAACGTGGTCGTGCGCGAAGAAGCCAATGGAAGTATAACAATCGCGTTCATGGATCCTACAACTGTGTTGCAGTTGGTCGACAAACCGGAAGTGCATGCCCTTGGCAAGGAAGTGCTGGTACTGCTGCAGAAAGTCTGTGCGAGCCTCAAGGTGGAGAACGAGCAACTGCCTGGTTCAACCGCATTGCCGGCCGAGTTGTCTGTGTCGGGTGTAGGGCCGGATTTGAAGTGAACATCAGTGCCGATCTGGCATCCGTGGACGTGATGCATCATGGCCGGAAGATCACGATCATGCGCAATCAGAACGAGAGCAACTCGGTCAATCCGGAATTCGCCAGAACTTCACGCACCTGCCCGCCATTCTGCATTCAGCCCTGTGAGCTGGCGCCTGGCGTGAAAACCATCGGTGAATTGGAAGTGTTGCAATTTCTCAAGAAAATTGGCGACGGCGATGCGAGCGTGATGGTGATCGACTCGCGTACGTCCGCGTGGGTAGAAAAGGGCGTCATTCCCGGGACGGTGAATATCCCTTGGGACACACTTGACATCGGCGAGTCGGATCCGGCCGTCGTGCAAGAAATTCTGGAGAACCAACTGGGCGCCAGACGGTCCGATGACTTCTGGAATTATGACAACGTCAAGACGCTGGTGCTGTTCTGCAATGGCCCCTGGTGCGGACAGTCATCGATCATGATCAAGGGTCTGCTGAAAATTGGCTATCCGCCGCACAAAATCCTCTGGTATCGCGGCGGTATGCAGGATTGGGAAAGCCTCGGGCTGAGCACCCTTGAGCCATCGTCTGAATAATCTCAAAAAACGTGAAAACCGGATTCCGGTTTGCGCTGTATGAGAAGGACGGACCACTGCGGCGGGTGCTGAACTGGAAAGTGATCACGTCAGGATGCGGGGCGCCCGCAGCGACGAGGCGTTTATAGTCGAGCGGATTTTCATCCGCGCCCTCAATCTGCGCTCAATCCAGGAAACTCAGACCATGAATACCAGGACGCTTACGCCGGAACAGCTCCACAAGATGGATGCCTGCTGGTGCGCCGCCGACTACCTGCCGGGCGGCCAGATTTATCTCTACGACAATCCACTGCTGAAGCGGCTGCTGACGCTCGCGGACGTGAAGCACATGCTGCTGGGACACTGGGGCACGACCCCCGGGCAGAACTTCATTTACGCGCACCTTAACCCGGTCATCAAAAAATACGACCTCGACATGATTTACGTCTCTGGCCCCGGCCACGCAGGCCGATGATCGTCCTCAACTCAAGCGAATGCATGAACTTTACGAGGAGCTGGGGCGCCAGGAGGTTCGAGCCGTTGAGGAATTGGAGAAGGCGCAGCGGGAGAATCGGAAAGATGAACCGGATTGACCCCGGAAATAAACAGCGTCTGGCAACGCGGCAGACTGACTGAGAGGATGAAGATGAAGATCAAATCGAAGGATTTCTGTGTAAAGGAAGGCGAACAGGTCGATCTCAAGAAGTGGCCGACGCGGGTGAAGCCGGCGTACAAGTCGAAGAAGAAGTACAAAAGATACCTTGAAGAACAAGTGGAGGAGCTAAGTGAGCTGCAACGCATTCACTACGCATCCAACCGCTATGCGGTGTTGCTGATTTTCCAGGCCATGGATGCGGCCGGGAAGGATGGCGCTATCCGGCATGTGATGTCCGGTGTCAACCCACAAGGCTGCCAGGTATTCAGCTTCAAACATCCGAGCGCCACGGAACTGGAGCACGATTTCCTGTGGCGCAGCACTCGATCTCTGCCGGAACGCGGCCGGATTGGCATCTTCAACCGATCCTATTACGAGGAGGTGCTGATCGTGCGTGTACATCCGGAGATTCTGCGCGGCCAGGGGCTTCCTGACGGGCTGCTCGACGAGAAAACGATTTGGCGGGAGCGCTATCGTTCCATCGTGGACCTGGAGAACCATCTCCATCGTAACGGCACTCGCATCATCAAGTTCTTTCTTCACCTCTCAGAGGAAGAGCAGCGTAAGCGCTTCCTCGATCGCATCGACGAGCCGGAAAAAAACTGGAAGTTCAGTCTTGCCGATATCGAAGAGCGGAAATACTGGAAACAGTACATGCAGGCGTATGAGGCGTGCCTGGGTGCAACCAGCACCAAACTTGCGCCCTGGTATGTGGTGCCCGCCGACGACAAGAAGAACGCCCGGCTGATTGTTTCAAGGATTATTCTCGATACTTTCAAGGCACTTGAAATGCACTATCCTGAAACTGATGCAAAACGTCGACAGGAATTGCAGTCGTTACGCAAACGGCTTGCGAAGCAAGAATGAGGTGACAGGTAACCGATGGACGTATGACAGCATTTTACACAAGCCGGCATCACACGGCGCAGCAGGAACGGATGGTGCAGAAGCAGGCGTCTCCCGATTTCCTGGATCCGGTGCATGAGTGGCGTCGTCTCTTCGTTGAGACGTGGGGCGCGTTCCTGTTGGTTCACGTCGCTGCGAGGAGGGAGGCCACTCTGAATGCACGCGGACACTAGGTTTCCAGAATCTCTTGGAAGCGGATCATCTGCGCAGCATGCTGGAGGAAGCACAGACCATTGTCGATGCTGCGCTGTCGGCGCCCAAGCTGCCGCGGCCGACTGTCGGAACCGGACGGCTGGTGGGCGGAAGCCTACACGCCGGAAGTGGGCTGGGCGTTGTGGGATGGCCTGGAACATGATCACGATCCCGCCTGGGACGCAGCCGCAGCGGAAGCCCTCTATTCCTCTGGAAGATGCGCATATACTGTGGTAACGCTGATTCAATTAATCAAATACGTTCGCAACAAAGACGAAGGAAACGAATGTGGGTCTCGCGAAACAAAGTGTGCTAACGATCAATGGTGGCTCGTCGAGTATCAAGTTTGCTTTGTATCTGACTGAACCGTCACTGGCACGAAAACTGACCGGAAAAATGGACCGCATCGGAATATCGGGTACGCAACTGATTTTCAGCGATCCGTCCCGTGGTCAGCAGGGCACTATTGACATCGAGGCTACCGATCACAATTCGGCAGTTGATTACCTCATCGACTGGCTTGAAGAGCAGATCGGCTTTGCGCAGGTCGCGGCTGTGGGTCACCGCGTGGTCCACGGCATGAAACATTCTGATCCAGAGCGGATTTCCCGGGCATTGCTGGATGAACTGCATCGGATCAGTTCCTATGACCCGGATCATCTACCGCGCGAAATTGAGCTGATCGAGGCGTTCCGTCGACGCTATCCGCAACTGCCACAGGTGGCTTGTTTTGACACGGCATTCCACCACAGCTTGCCGCGCGTGGCGCGGCTCCTGCCTATCCCGCGTCGCTTCGATGTCATGGGGATCCGACGCTACGGGTTTCATGGTTTGTCCTATGCTTATCTTATGCAAGCGCTCGCACAGGTTGCCGGTCCGCAAGCGGCTAAGGGTCGCGTGATTCTTGCGCACCTGGGTAACGGTGCGAGCCTTGCCGCGGTACGCAATGGCCAGAGCATCGACACCAGTATGGGATTTACCCCGGCCGGGGGGCTGGTGATGGGCACCCGGTCAGGCGATCTGGACCCCGGCGTGGCCTGGTACATGATGCAGAGCGAGCATCTCACGTCGAAGCAATTTAACCATCTCATCAACCATGAATCCGGTTTGCTCGGCATGTCCGAGACCAGTCCCGACATGCGCGATTTGCTCGTGCAGGAGGCGGGCGACGTGCGTGCGGCGGAAGCGGTCGACGTGTTTTGTTATCAGGCCAAAAAATGGATTGGCGCATTTGCGGCTGCCATGGGTGGGCTAGATACGCTGGTGTTCGCGGGCGGCATCGGGGAGCATGCGCCGGTGGTGCGGGCACGGATTTGTAGCGAACTTGAATTTCTTGGCATCGAGATAGAGGAAGAATCCAATGCGCAAAATGCGGATGTGATTTCCACAGAAACCGGCCGGGTTACTGTTCGTATCATGCATACGGATGAAGAACTGATGATCGCGAAATCAGTTTGCGGGATTCTGGGGTTAACAAATCAAAAGGAAAACGAATATGGTCAGCAAGACAAAAACGCCTAAGCGCTCCGACAAACCGTTGCCGCCTGATCTTGTGCGCAAGATGGGCGCCTACTGGCGTGCCGCCAACTACCTGTCGGTTGGCCAGATCTATTTATATGATAATCCGCTGCTGAAAAAACCGCTGACCCTTGAGCATATCAAGCCACGCCTGCTGGGGCACTGGGGTACTACCCCGGGCCTCAATTTTATTTATGTCCATCTTAACCGCATCATCCAGCAATATGACCTGAGCATTGTCAATGTCACCGGCCCCGGCCATGGCGGGCCAGGTCTGGTGGCCAACACCTGGCTGGAGGGGACTTACAGCGAGGTGTATCCCAACATTTCCCGGGACGAGGCGGGAATGAAAAAGCTGTTTACCCAGTTTTCATTTCCCGGTGGCATTCCCAGTCACGTCGCGCCGGAAACCCCGGGCTCAATTAATGAAGGTGGTGAACTTGGCTATGCGCTATCACATGCCTATGGCGCCGCCTTTGATAATCCCGACTTGTTAGTTGCCTGCGTGGTCGGCGATGGCGAGGCTGAAACCGGCCCGATGGCGACCAGCTGGCATTCGAACAAATTTCTTAATCCAGTGCATGACGGTGCCGTGTTGCCGATTCTGCATTTAAACGGCTACAAAATCGCCGGCCCCACAGTGCTGGCGCGAATCCCCCACGATGAACTGGAAGCGCTGTTTCGTGGCTACGGTTATACGCCGTATTTCGTCGAGGGCGATGACCCCGATAGCATGCATCAGCTCATGGCTGCGACACTGGATACGGTGGTCGCCGAGATCCAGCGTATCCAGCACGATGCACGCAGTAAGGGTTTCACTGAACGTTCGCGTTGGCCCATGATTATCCTGCGCTCGCCCAAAGGCTGGACTGGCCCCGAATCTGTCGATGGCAAAGTAATCGAAGGTACCTTTCGCGCACACCAGGTGCCGGTCACAAATTTTATTAAAGAGCCAAAGCA
>Ga0316193_10000270_pt1 | contig 30887 bp, 24 predicted proteins | sample MerIslsedime2_MG_FD_207735 | JGI IMG/M metagenome (GOLD analysis project Ga0316193, IMG submission 207735) | Coastal sediment microbial communities from Maine, United States - Merrow Island sediment 2 | ecosystem: Environmental > Aquatic > Marine > Coastal > Sediment | place: USA: Maine... | reverse complement strand
GCCCTCGAGCGCAAAAGACCCCGATGCGCGCTGCACGCGGAGCGCGTCGATCAGGAAATTGTAAAGGGCGTTTGCAGCGGAGAGCGCCGCGCCAAGGGCTTGGTTCTGTGCGTCGACGAGCTGAATGATGTCGGCGGCGCCACGCTGATACAGGTCGGTGACGAGCTCGAGGTTTCGAGCGGACGCCTCGGCGGCGTCTCGTGTCAGGTTGATGTTCGCGTACGAGAAGCCCGCCTCATGCAGAGACGAGCGAACGTCCTGTTCGAGACGCTGTGCGATGATGGCGCGCTCGGTGCGAAGCTGATCCATCTCGCGAAAGGTTCGGCGAATGCGCGCGTAGTTGGATGTGCCGTCGAAGATTGTAAGCGACGCTTGCGCGCCCACCTGCCAGGTGAAGGTTTGCCGCCCCGTAAGGTCGAATCCGGGTTGCGGAGTAATGGCTTCGGACCCGACGCCGTTAACGAACGGCACGTGTTGGAAGCCCCCGACGATGGCGACGTCGGGAATGCCGAGCTGGCGTCGCTCGCCCTTGAGAATCTCGTCCCGCGCGGAGATGGTGTTGTCGATGCTTCGGATCTCCGGCGAGTTTCGAATGGCCTCCTCCGCCATGAACTCGCGGAAGACCCTGAACGACCAAGGGTCCTGGAGGTACTTCACGACGCGCGGATCGCTGCCCGGCGTGACCGCTCGGACATCTTCGGGGGGGGGCACGCGGAACGCGGACTCGAGGGGCCGGTTGAGGATCCGGTTGAGGTCGATCTCCGCTTGGTTGCGACGCGCGCTCGCCTGAATGACCGCCGAGCGGCTCTCCGCGATTTGGGTTTGCCATCGGTAGACCTCCTCCCGCCCTGCGACGCCGATGGCATTGCGCGTTTCGGCGAGCGACAGGTTCTTGCGCGTCAGTCTGAGGTTGTCGCGATTGACGCTTTCGTTGTTCTTGGTTCGCAGAACGTTGAGGTAGGACTCGCCCGCTTCGAGCATCGTGTCGAGACGCGCGGCTACATAGTCGTGCTCGGCGCTCCAGTAGGTATCCCGGCGGAACCGGAGGTCGGCGTGCGCTCCGGGCGAGTAGATCAACTGCGAACCGCTGATACCCCAGGTGAACTGCCGCTGCGCCTGACCAAACGGGTTCGAGACGGCGGGGTCGTTGATGGTGAAGTCACCATCGGCGCCGGCCTGTGGGAGCCAAGGTCCGCGCGAGACTTTGAATCCTTCGTAGCGCTTGTCGATTTCAAGACCCTCGGCCATGAGGTCGAGGTTCGCGCGGACCGCATCGCGCATCACGGTGTCGAGCGTGATGAGCGGCCCCCGGGTGCCCGATTGGTCGTTGATGAGCCTTGCTTCAGCCATGACCTCGAACCGGGGCCAGCTTCCAATCTGGCGTGCGGTCGCCATGTTGATCACCAACACCGGCCGTTGCTCGAACGCGATCGGAAGTGAGCCGGCTTGTTCACCGGTCAGGATTCGTTGGACGTACAGAGAGGCCCGTCGCATGCGGCGCACCTCATCTTCGAACGTCTCCATCGTTGCTAGGGCCCCGCGCTCGACCCACTTGACGCCTTCGCCCGCATAAGACGGAAGCCCCCGAGCATTGAGGCCATCGACGAGCCTCTGCTTTTCGTCGTCGTTCCATTTGAACAAGGGGCCGATGTAGACGGCTTCCGCATCGAGCGGAATCGAGTCGAGTGCTGCCTGCGCGTCGCCGTCGGCAATGACCAAGCTGGTCTCGATGCCCAGTTGTTGGCTCGCTGCCTGCACGGGTTGCTCGGGCGCATCGAGATGTTGCACGACCTCCTGGCCCACGATCAACGCCATCCGGTCGAAGCGGACGATGTCGCGGAGGGTTCGGATCTCTCGCTCGAAGTTGAGGAGGCCTGCGATGTACGCGAGGTTCCTGCGACCGCTCTTGTTGCCTGCTTGGGGGAGCCCTTGGAGCTCGGGCGCAGCGAACGGGATCAGCACGGGCTTGCTGAGCTTGGGCAAGCGTCCGACCGCCACTCCAGTCATCGAGCCAGACACGATGATGAGGTCAACCGAGCGATCGGCCAGGGCGGATAGGAGGGCGGCGGTCGAGCTTTCGAGGGTCCAATCCGGCTTCACCTTGGGCTCGAGGAAGATGACCTTTGCGTCGTCCTTTGCGAGCTCGAGAATCTCCGCCTTGAGCACGCTCTGACGATCGGCAAATACGGTCGACTCGCCGTCTGCGATCATCATGATGCGGAACGTGGGAAGTGGCCCCTGCGCGATCGCAGCCGAAGCTGCCCCCCAGGTCAGAGCAGCAATCACAATAGCCCACGTTCGCCACCCGAATACCGTCATCACTACCTCGGCTGGAGCTCCAGCGCGCCGAGTCTAGAACCGAAAGCAGTGTATGTCTACGGAGCCGGCGCTTCGGATTGGGCGGCGTCCGCGGCCAGCACGAACTCGTTTAGCCTTCGCGCAAACTCTCGTTGGGCTTCCTCGTCGTCGAGGTTTCGGAAGTGACTGATCTCACGGTTCACGAACAGAAGCGCGAGCATGTAGTCGTAGGCCGCATTCGCCGCGGCGAGATCGGCCACGAGACTCTGCGTCTGTGCGTCGATCAAGGTGATGATGTCGACCTTGCCCCGTCGATACAGATCGACGACGAGCTCGAGATTGTTTCGCGCGGCTCCAGCGGCCCTGCGGGTCAAGGTCACCGAGGCCAAGGCGGCGCTGGCGCTGTAGAGCTCGGAGCGAACACCGGTGTCGATGAACTGCTCGACGCGCGCGTACTCGGCGCTCAGACGCTCGACCAGTCGCGCGGCCTCACGCATCTCCGCGACGCCCGCGCCACCGCGTGACAAGGGAATCGCTGCGAAGGCGCCCACGTCCCAAGTGCCCTTGTTGAACTCCGGGAAGATGCCCTGGAGCTGCGGTGGCAGCGAAGAACTGTCGGAGCCGGCGCCATCGACCCAGTAGTCGTGTTGTCCGCCGCCCTCGATGAAGAATTCCGGGAGCCAAAGCTGGCGCTTCCGGCCCTGCTCGACTCGGACCTGGCCACGCTTTCGTGCATCGATCTGCCGAGCTTCGGGCGAGTTTCGCAGGCCCTCTTGCACCATGAAATCGCGCAAGAGCACGAAGGACCAGGGGTCGCCCATGTACTTCGAGATGGGGTCGTGTGGGGGCAGCGCGAAGCCCTCCTCGTCGAGCGGAAGGTCGAGCGGTGAGATCGGCTGCTCTGACGGGCGATTGAGAACTCTATTGAGCTCGATCTTCGATTGCCCGACGATCGCTCGAGCGTCGATCACTGCCTGCTGGTTGTTGGCAAGCTGTGACTGCCAACGATAGAGCTCGCTCGCGTTCGCGACACCGACTTCGAGGCGCAGGCGCGCGAGCTCGAGATACTCTCGGGTCAGTCGAATGTTCTTGCGTTGAATGCGCTCTTGGGCTCGGGCGCGAAGCACAGCCACGTACGAGGAGCCGGTCGAGAGCATGACGTCGAGCACGTCGACGAAGTATCCGTACTCGCGCCCTTCCTGACGGAGCTTGCTCGCCTTGAAGCGGGTCCAAGCTTGCTCCGAGTAGATGCTTTGGTTCGCACGCGCGAACGTGGTGCCCTGGTACTGTGCGATGAAGCCGCCCGGAGACGTTCGATTCGGATCCCGAACGGTGACGCCCGACTCAACTCGCGCCTGAATGATGAGCGGGCCCCGGTTGACTTTGACGCGCTCTTCGCCCGCCTCGACGAGCTTCTCCGACACCTCGAGGTCGAGGTTCGTGTCGACGGCTTCGAGCATCGCACCCGCCATGACGACGCGGTTCTCACCTTCGTCTTGAGCCTCGTGCATCAGCTCGGCTTCGATCAGGATTTCGAAGGTGGGGCGGACACCGATGGCGCGCGTCGCCTCCATGTTGATGTACATCTCGAGCCGCTCCTCGAAGTCGACGTGGATCTGGGACGAGGGCCGCCCTTCGAGGATCAAGTCGAGGTTCAAGGCTGCGCGCTGGGCCCGGCGAAGATAGTTGTTCGGAGACCGGGTCGACATCATGGCGCCCTGTTCGAGCCAGGATGGGTCGATGGCGATGTTCGGAATCTTCTGCCGGGTCACGTGCGCCATGAGGCGCTTGCGGTCTTCGAGGCTCAACTGGCGCATCGCCGAAATGACGAGGCCGTCGGCCGTGCTCGGAATGGCGTTCACGAGGGCTTCGACGCTCGGTTCCGCGAACACGACCTCGAGGTGCTCGTCTTGGTTGATCGACGCGAGCACTCGCTCCTGCGCGCGCTCGGCGATCAGCACGATGTGCTTGCTCCCTGCGAGCCTGCGAAGAGCGTCAGCCTCGTCGCTGACGTCGAACTCCTCGCTGATGTAACTCAGGTTCTTGCGGCCGCTTACATCGCCACGCCGTGGAAGCCCTTGCCGCTCGGCCTCGACCACGTACGGGAGAATCGTCGGTTTTGGTAGGTTCTTGCGCTTCGTCACCTCGAGGATCGTGAGATGACCAAACCCAAAAACCACCGAGACTTCGCTAGCGGAGTACGCTTCGTCGAGCTGCTGCTGCACGCCCTCGGCCGTCCAGTCTGCCTCGGCGGTCAGCGCGGTGAACTTCACCGTGTAGCGGTCGGAGAGCTGGTCCCGGATCTCGCTCGTGAGGTTGTCGATTGCTTGGTCAAACACCGGCGACGGGCCATCGAGGACAGCGGTCACCCTCACGACCGGCTTGTCCGCTTGCGCGAAAAGCGGACCTGGGACGACAAACACCGCGAAGAAGAAAAGGCACAGCAATCGCATAGGGGGCGAAGCATAGTGCACGCGACTCCGATCCCCTAGGCCGACCTCGCGAAACTTCGCCGTTTCAATGCTTGGCATTGCGCGTCGTCCTTCCTATGCTGCCGCGTCCCCTGACGTGCCTCTGAACGCCTCGACGATGGAGCATCCATGCCTCTGAAGACGCTTGTCCGCTGCCCACAGCTCACGGTCCTATTGCTGCTCACCGTAGCGCTGGGCTCTTGCAAAGAGGAGGCAGTCGTCGCGGTGCAAGCGCCGCCCCGGCCGATCAAGGTCTTTCGCTTGGAGGGTGACCTCGGCGACACCCGCCCCGACTACCCGGGGCGCATCAAGGCAGCGAAGGTCGTCGAGCTCGCCTTCGAAGTAGACGGCAGGATCATCGACTGGAATGTCGAGGAAGGGCAGAAAGTCCGAAAGGGTCAGATCCTCGCGCGACTCGACCCGCGGGATTACCAGGCTCAAGCCGAGGCGGCGCGCGCCCGATTGCGGCTTGCGCAGGCCGAGTACCGCCGCGAAAGCAAGTTGTTCGCCTCGGGCTCGGGCACCCAACGCGACCTCGATGTGGCCACTCGCTCCCGCGACGTGAGTCAGGCTGAGCTTCGCATCTCCGAAAAGGCGCTCGAGGACACTCGGCTTCGCGCCATCTTCGATGGCGTCATCGCGCGTAAGCTCGTCACCGACTACCGGAACGTGGCTGCGCGCGAGCCCGTCTTGTTGCTGCAGGACGAGTCGGGGATGGAGGTGATCGTCGACGTGCCCGAGCGAGATCTTGCAGGCGGACGCAACGATTTGGACATGGAAGCCTGGAACGAGAAGGCGAAGCCCATGGTTCAGCTTTCGGCACTGCCGGGCCAAGAGTTTCCCGTTCGCATCACCGAGCTCGCGACCGCTGCCGATCCCAACACCCGGACGTTCCGCGCGACGTTCAGCATGAAGAAGCCAGACGGTGTCGCTGTGCTCGCCGGCATGACGGCCAAGCTCGTCATGACAGGCCTGCGTACGACGGTCGCCGAGAATGTCTTGCTTCCGGTGGGCGCCGTCATCGGAGACAGTCAGGCCGAGCCCTACGTCTGGCTGCTCGATGAAGAGTCCATGACGGTCTCGAAGCGCCTCGTGGAGGTCGGTCCCATCACGGGCGATCGCATCGTCGTCACGGACGGCCTCGAAGGCGTGCCAGCCGTCGCGATGTCTGGTGTGCATTTGTTGACCGAGGGCATGCAGGTGACCGAGCTCGAGGAATCCGACGAGACTCGGAAATGAATCTCACCGACTTCTCGCTCCGAAACCGCACACTCATCATCGTCCTGACGTTGGGGGCGCTCTACGCAGGGTATGCGTCCTTCAATAGCTTGCCTCGGCTGGAGGATCCGGAGTTCACCATCAAGGAAGCCCTCGTCGTCACCCCGTACCCGGGCGCCACGCCCTACGAGGTCGAAGAAGAGGTCAGTGACGAGATCGAGCTCGCCGTGCAGAAGCTTGGCAAGATCAAGAAGATCGAATCGCGCAACATCCCCGGACAGTCGACGATCACCGTCGAGATGCGGTCGACCGTGCATTCTACGAAGCTTCCCCAGGTCTGGGACGAGCTTCGGCGAAAAGTCGGGGATGCGCAGGCGAACCTGCCACCAGGCGCCGGTCCCTCGCTGGTCATCGATGACTATTCGGACGTCTATGGCGTGTTCTTCGCGCTGCACGGAGAGGACTACAGCTATCGAGAGCTCTACGACGTCGCGAAGATGCTCCGCAAAGAGCTCGTCCTCGTCAAAGACGTCGCGAAAATAGAACTCTTCGGAGCGGTCCCCGAAGCGGTCTACATCGAGTTCGATCGCGAGAGGCTTTCGCAGATCGGCATCTCGCCAAGTGCGATCACAGAGCAGCTCGTTGCCGAGGGAATCGTCGTGAATGCCGGCCGCGTGAGCGCGGGAGACGAGTACCTCCAGATTCAACCCGACTCGCTCATCACTTCCTCTCAGGATCTCGGCGACATCCTCATCAGCAAGGGCGACAACTCTCAAGTTCGGCTGCGCGACATTGCCGACATCAATCGGAGCTACAAAGAGCCCGCGAAGAACAAGCTTCACATCGACGGCCATCGCGCCATCGGCATCGGCGTCTCCACCGAGCAGGGCGGCAACGTCGTCACGATGGGCGAAGGCGTGAAGACGCGCCTTGCCGAGCTCGAGGATCGATTCCCCCTCGGGATGGACCTCGAAATAATCTACATGCAGTCGGACATGGTCACGAGCGCGATCGATGGTTTCCTGGTCAATCTCCTGGAAGCCGTGGCGATCGTTGTGGGCGTTCTACTGATCTTCATGGGGCTTCGCAGCGGTCTCATCATCGGTTTCGTCCTCGTGCTGACAATCGCCGCTACGTTCATCTTCATGGGTCCGGCCGGCGTCGCGCTCGAGCGAATTTCACTTGGCGCCTTGATCATCGCGCTCGGGATGTTGGTCGATAACGCGATCGTCATCATCGACGGCATGCTGGTGCGTATTAGCAATGGGATGGATCCCGAAGCGGCGGCAAGGGAGGTCGCAGGTCAGACCTCGATGCCGCTCCTTGGCGCCACGGTCGTCGCGATTCTTGCCTTCGCCGCCATCGGGCTTTCGCCGGACAGCACCGGGGAGTTCTGTAGCTCTCTGTTTACCGTCATCGGCATCTCGTTGTCGCTCAGTTGGGTGACGGCCATGACCATCACACCGCTGATGGGCATTTGGTTCCTCAAGCCGCCCGACCCAGCCAAGCAGAAATCGAACGGGCCTCCGAAGGAGAGCAAGTTCTACAGTGGCTACAAAAGGTTCCTCGCGCTCTGCATTCGGTTTCGCTGGGCCACCGTTGGAGTCGTGCTCGTCCTTTTCGCAGTCTCGGTCTACGGATTCGGCTTCACTGACAAGTCGTTCTTCCCGGCGTCCACAACGCCGAAGTTCCGCGTCGATGTGTTTTGGCCGATCGATCAGAGCATCGAAGAGACCGAGGAGATGGTCAATGTGCTCGAGAAGGGGCTCGCCGAGTTGGAAGGCGTGACGCACGTCGCGTCTGCCGTCGGTCAGGGGCCGCTTCGCTTCATCCTCACCTTCACGCCGGAGAAGGAGCACAGCGGCTACGCCCAGTTCCTGATCGACATCGAGGATTATCATACGCTGCAGCGCGATGTCGGGAGAGCCGAGGAGTACATTGGGAGCATGGCGCCCGATGCGATCGTGTTCGGACGTACGTTCGACCTCGGGCCGAGCAAGCCCGGCAAGATCGAAGCTCGCCTGGTGGGGCCCGACCCGGACGTGCTTCGCGATCTCGAGCAGCAAACCCTCGCGATCTTCAGAGCGGATCCCGATACCAAGGGCTCCCGAGGGCGCTGGTACGAGCGCGTAAAGGTGATTCACCCGAAGCTCTCTGAAGAGCAAGCTGACGCGCACGGCATCACCACGCGTTCCGTGGCGCAGGCGATTCAGTCGACCTTCGAAGGCCAACCGGTCGGCGTCTACCGCGAGCGCGACGAGGTCATTCCGATATTGTTCCGACAATCATCGCCGCTTCGAGACGACGTAGCGAATCTCCGCCAGATCCCGATCTGGAGCCCGGTCGCCGGTGCCTACATTCCTCTCGCGAACGTGGTGACCGGTCTCGAGACACAATGGACTGACCAGGTCGTCGAGCGGCGCAACCGCAAACGCACGCTGACCGTCGTCACCGATCCCACCAAGGAGTCTGCCCCGACGCTTTGGGGTCGGCTCGCCCCTCAAGTCGAGGCACTCCCGTTCCCGCCTGGCTATTTCGTCGAGTGGGGCGGTGAATACGAGAGCCAGACCGACGCGCAGGAAGCGCTCTTTGCGCCCATTCCCATGTTCGTGTCGATCATGGTCGTCATCGTCATCGGGCTCTTCAATGCGATTCGTCAGCCCTTGGTCATTTGGCTGACCGTACCGCTCGCGCTCATTGGCGTCACCGCGGGCCTTCTGGCCACCGGGCAGCCCTTCGGGTTCATGGCCCTGCTCGGCTTCCTCAGCTTGTCCGGGATGTTGATCAAGAATGCGATCGTCCTCGTCGACGAGATCGATCTACAGGCCAGGAGCGGGAAGGCGACCTACACGGCGATCCTCGATAGCGGTGTCAGTCGTCTTCGCCCCGTCGCGATGGCCGCGCTGACGACGATCCTCGGGATGCTGCCGCTGTTCTTCGATGCGTTCTTCATCGCGATGGCCGTGACGATCGTCTTCGGTCTGCTCGTGGCGACCGTACTCACGATGATCGTCGTGCCGACGCTCTACGCCATCTTCTTCAAAGCGAAGGAAGGCGACGTGGCAACGCCGAGCACGACGCCAGCGCCGGCCGAATAGCTCAGCGCTCGTTCTGTCTGCTGCGGGCGCTGTGAATGCCGACGAGCCGTGCGATCATCACAGCGAGGTACAATTGCCCGAAGACGCCCTCGAGCACGGAGAGGGGTCGGGCCAAGGCGCCCGTAGGGACGATATCGCCGTAGCCCATGGTCGTGATGCAAACCAGGCTGTAGTAAATCATCGAGTTCGAGAACTCGCTACGGCTGTCGGCTGCTGTCACCTCGAGTCCGGAGAAGGCGCCTGGCCGTGTGATCTCGACGAGCTGGAAGAGCATCGCGAATGCGACCGCCACGAGCAAATAGACGACGACGGCTCCCGTGATTGCGTCGACGTCGACGTTGCGGCGCTGGAAGAGGTGCACCACGATGATGGAAACCGCGTAGCAAACCCAGATCACGGTGAGAGCCAACGCCGAGACGTCGAGCCCCATTGCTCCGGACAAGAGCTCTCCCCAGCGGGTCGCAAGCGTGATGCCAGTCAACACCAAGAACACTGAGCGATGTCTGGTGGGTCCGACCGAATACACCCCCGCGAGGAGAATCATGTCGAAGAGCAGTTCGACGATGAACCAAGAACGCTCCACCGAGACGATCGGGGCGACCACGATCAAGGCGATCAAGGTGACGAGGAGCGAGGCGTTGCGCGGAACCCTACGTACAAGATGGAACATCAGAATCGGCGCAATGCTACAGGCAGTTCCGCTGGTTCGCTAGCGGCGGAGCCGGTAGAAGCTCCAAAGTGAGCCCCCATCTCGGTGCGTTGCGGACGTTTCGTTGTGGAACAGGCCGCGAACCTCCGAGAGCTTCACCAGGGGATCGCCTTGCGCGCGTTCGTCGAGCGATGATCCCAAGTAGACCGACAGCAGCAGCTCCTTGACCAACATCGGACGCTCGTAGAGTCCGCGGGACGTCGACGGGCCAGCTTCGATCGAGACACACTCGCAGTCGCGGCTGAGGCGCAGATGTCGGATCGCTTTCTGGATGTCCGGTGCTTCGTCCGACACCACCGGGACCGGAGCGTCGGCGAGCTTGCGGGTGGCCGCGCGATCGCTCGTGAAGATCATCGGCCGACCCCAGCCGTGGAACACCGGATGGTCGAAGTCGATCTCCCCGCGCCCCGTGAGGATCAGAATCCAGGGGGGATCGCAGATACCCCATCGGCGCTCCCGCCACTGAAGCAGCGCATCGCCCCAGCGAGGATCCGCCTCGAGGCTGTATGAAAGGGTCGGTTCGTCCCTCAGAACCTTGCCGGTAATGATGATGCCGTCGGCCCTCGCGCGCGAGATATGAAGAGCGAGCCAGTCGAGCTCGCTCTTCGGCGCATGCTCGTTGATATTGATCGTCGTGAGCGGCTCGTCCTCGGCGGCGCGCCATACCGCGAAGCTCTGCGAGACGGCAGGCCGGGTGTCGAGTTGACTGCCAAAGAGGGCGCGAGCAGCGCGATCGACGCTCGCGACGTCCGTCAGCTCGACGAGGGAGGCAGCCATGACCCGATGGAAGGGTGCTTTGGCGGCCAAGTCAACCGCGATTCGGCCCAAAACTCGCCTCTGTGATCGCCGACTGTTAAGGTCGGCGCATGTCGCGTTGGCTGTTGATCGTAGTGGCGTTGGGTTTCGGCTGCGCGGGTCGCCAGACTCCGGACGGCTCGCAGGAGGTCGTTGTGAGCCCGATTCCGGTGCCTCAACCCGTCTATCCGCGGGAGGCGCTCAGTCCAGACCTTCAAGAGCTGTGGACCCGGGTCGAGGAGGCAGTGGCCGTCCGGCCGCCGGAGCCTCCGAAGGCGGGTTCTAGCGAAGCGATCAACGCCTGGGCGGAGGGCGAGTTTCGAAACTGGCTTCTGCAAAGGCAGGCAGCCACCGACCGCGCGCTTGCCGCGACCCAAGCCCTTCGAACCAATCCGCTCTTCGAGCGCGGCATGGGAACGGCGCTCTTTGGCTACATGTACGAAGACATGGCCGGCAGCATTCGCGGCGCCCCGGTCCCCGAGAGCATCGCACAGGACAAAGAGTTGCTCGACATCTACACGAGCGCGCTCACCGAGCACATCACGCCCTTCGCCGAGCTCTCGGCCAAGGCGTACTACGCTTGCCTTGCGCTCTTCGTGAAGCTCAACGACCCGCAATGGGGTGAGTGGGCCTACTACTGCGACGAACGAGGCGCCGAAGTCGTCGACACGTTCGAGCTCACGCCCCCCGAGCCGAGCGATACCTCGACGAGTGTCACCCAGCTCGTAACGCCTCGCTGAAGCCGGCCGTGCTTTTCGTCGATGCACCGAGCTTGGGCGCGGTGTCCTTCTCCGGGATGAGGCTCATCGCCCGCTCCGCAAGCGTCGTGATGGTCAGCGAAGGGTTCACGCCAGGGTTCGCCGAGATGGCCGAGCCGTCGATCACGTAGAGCCCGGGGTAGTTGTAGACCTCGTGGTTTGCGTTGATGACGCCGGTCTCGGCCGAGTCACCCATGCACGCGCCGCCGAGAATGTGCGCGGTCGACGGCACGCCGAGCAGTGTTTCGGTCATCAGGGTGGTCGTCACGCCTTCAGTCTTGTCGGCGAAACGCTCCGCGAGGTCGGTCGCCTCTTCCATGAACGCCGAGGGCGCCTGAGTCGGGTCGTCGACCTCGGTGACGAGACCCCTGCGGTATCCGGTTCGCCATTCGCGACCGAGGCGCATCCGCAAGGTGCCCTCGAGGCTACGCATGTAGAGCAGCACCTGGGAGTGCTTCGCGAGGTCGCTGACGAACAGGGCGCGAAGCCAGCGAATCGGTTGCCGCATGAACGCCGCGATGCCGCCCCAGAGCCGTGAAATGACGGTCGGTCCGGGTGCGTGTGGGGCGAGCAGAGTCCGGAAAAAGCCAGACCCTGCGCCGTACCGTACCGGCTCGATGTGGCTGTGGTCGTCGGTGTGGAGGATCGAGGTGATCGCGACGCCTTTCGAGAAGTTCGTACCCTTCTTGGGCGAGAGCACCGCGATGAGCGCCTCGCTGTTCGAGCGGACGAAGTCGCCTACGCGATCCGAGAGACCGGGCAAGCCTTCCGGGTCCTCCTTCATCTGCAAGAGGAGCGGCATGGTTCCCATGACGCCGCCCGAGAGGATGACACGGTCGGCCGTGACGTCCGCCAACTCTCCCTGGCCGAACGTCGGCTTGGTCTCGACTCGATAGCCGCCGCCTTCGCGCGGGCGAATCGCGGTCACCTCGGTCTCTGCTTGTACCTCGGCTCCGTTCTTCTCGGCGAAGTAGAGGTAGTTCTTGTCGAGCGTGTTCTTGGCTCCGATTCTGCATCCGGTCATGCAGGCGCCACAGAAGTTACAGCCCACGCGATCGGGGCCTTCGCCATCGAAGTACGGGTCCGGCACCTTCTTGTTCGGCTCGCCGAAATACACCGCGACCTCGGTCGGATGGAAGTGTTCTTCGCGGCCGATGTCGTGCGCGATCTCCTCGATGACCTGGTCGCCCTTGGTCACGACCGGGTTCTCCGTCGCGCCGAGCATTCGTTTGGCGGTCGCGTAGTGCGGCGCGAGCTCGTTCTCCCAGTCGGCGAGTCCGCCCCACGAGCCAGACTCGAAGAACTCGGACTTGGGCGTCGGAAGGGTGTTCGCGTACACGAGGGAGCCACCGCCGACGCCGACCCCATGAAGCACGGTCATGTGCTTCAGGAACGACATCTTGAAGATGCCCTTCAGGCCGACGGCGGGATTCCACATCCAGCGCTTGAGGTCCCAGTTCGTCTTCGGGAAATCCTCTGCGGCGAAGCGACGCCCCTTCTCGATCACGAGGACACGGTAGCCCTTTTGCGTGAGCCGGTGTGCGGACACGCTGCCGCCGAACCCGGACCCGACGATCACCCAGTCGTAATGCCGTTCGTCCATGGCCTTACTGTAGGCCCAGGGCGAGTCGAGATCGAGTCGGGCTCAGCCGCCCGCGCCGCCGATGGAGCGGGGCATGCCGATGAGCGTCAAAAGCTCCATTCGGGCCGCTTCATCCTTCAAAAAGCAGCCGGTTAGCCGGCTCGTCGTGGTCCAGGACCCGGGCTTTCGAACGCCCCGGTAGCACATGCAAAAGTGCTGACACTGCAGGATCACCGCGGTGCCCTGTGGTGTGAGCGTCTCGTCGATCGCATTGGCGATCTGGGCCGTGAGCTTCTCCTGCACTTGCAGCCGCTTCGCGAAGGTGTCGATCACGCGCGCAATCTTCGAGAGGCCGACCACCTTGCCGTTCGGGATGTACGCGACGTGTGCCTTGCCAACGAACGGCACGACGTGGTGCTCGCAGTGGCTGTAGATCTCGATGTCGCTCACCAGGACGAGCTCGTCGTACCCTTCCACCTCGGTGAAGGTGCGCTGTAGATGCTCGACCGGGTCTTCATGATAGCCGCGAAAATGCTCGCCGATCGCGCCAAGCACGCGTCGCGGCGTGTCCTGGAGACCCTCTCGGGTTGGATCATCGCCGATGTAGGCAAGGAGCTTGCGAACGCACTCGGCTGCTTCTTCGTCGCTTGGGATTTCGCTCATGACAGATACGCACCCTTGTGCTTCGGCTCTTGGCCGTCAAGTCAGTCTTTGGGAACATCGCCCCGAAGCCAACGGGTGACCAGCACGCGCTCGGAGATTCGCCAGCCCGCGGAGGTCTCGACGAGCCGGTCCTGATACTCGCCGCCGAGCTCGAAGAAGAGCGTTTCACCCTCCGCTCCCTCGTAGCCATGGACGGCGAGCACGTAGGCGGAGGAGCGCACTTCCTCGCCATCTTGGCTGACCCTCACGTTGCTGACGAAGTGTTGCAAGGTCGAAAAACGCGACATCTTCTCTTCGAGCCATGGCGCCGCGTCCGCCCCGCTCAGCACTGGCCCGCCCGCGCCTCGGTAGTCGACGCGCGCGTTCGGCAGGAACACGTCTCCGAGGAGCGACCAGTCTCCGGTGTCGATCGCCGTGCAGTATCGAAGCAGCGTGTCGACGATCGAGCGACGTTCGGACTCCAGGATCATGGCACCTCAGAGGGCGCGTTTGGTCAGACGCCCGCGCTGCGAGGATACACGGGTCGTCCCCCCGGGACGACGGATTGATCGGTTGAGCGCCTGCCGTGGGTACGCGCCCTCGTGGCGAGAGCGCCGGTTCGGCCTGTCGTGGGCTTCCGGTGTGGGGTCTGCCACCTGAGCCTGTCCAATCGGGGGAATCCCCGCGACGGCGGTAGTGGGCCCAGCCTCGATCGGGGCGCTCTCGGTCGGCGTCGGAACATCCTCCGCCGCGTACACCTCGCCACGCGCGGCTGCGCCTCCGGCCCTTCGACCCGAGTACACGCAATCGGCGATCGACAAGCCGCTCACGTATTGCCGGGAACAAACACCGACCGCGTTGCGGCCTGCGGCGAAGAGCCCGGGAATGACCCCGCCGGCCTCGTTCTTCACGTGGCCCGTGCGCTCGTCCACCACGAGGCCGCCCAAGGTCAGGGTCGGGCAGGGGAAGCGCTTGCTGCGGATGCCCGCGTTGATCGCGTAGTACGGGCCGCTTCGCATCGAGTGCATCTTCTCGGGGGCTTTTCCGAAGCGGTCGGCCTTCTTGCCCTCCGCTGCATCGTTGTAGTCGTCGAGCGTTTGTCGGAGCGTGTCGAGCGGCACCTTGATGGTCTTCGCGAGATCCTCGAGCGACTTGGCTTCCTTGGTGTTGAACCAGAGATTCAAGAGTGCGGGCGCGCGCTGGAACCACTGAGCCTGGCCTGGCTTGCACTGCTCGCGTGCTAGTTGCTTCAGGTCGGCATTGAGAATGACGATGGCCTCGCCGTCGTTGTCTTCGACCATCGCTTCGCCGACGGCCGCTCCGTACATGAACTCGTTGATGTAGCGCTCGCCGCGCTTGTTGATGATCATGCCCTTGGCAAAGGCCTCCGGCGGGTTGATGAAGCGCCATGCCGAGATGCGGTTCATCAGGTCGGTCTTTGCGCCAACACTCGTGCCGAGCAGGATGCCGCTCCCGTTGTCGGACGCGGTGCCAAGGGGCATCCCGGTCCGATAATTCGGTGCGATTTCCTTTACCATCGCGCGATTGTAGATGAAGCCGCCTGCGGCGAGGATGACGCCGTTCCGGGCGCGCGCGCGAGTCACTTCGGAGTGATCGCTCTCGATTTGAAAGCATCGCTCCCGGAGCTTCGCTGCGAGCTTCGGGTTGTATTTGACGACGGCGACGCCGGCCTGGTGGAGTTTCCGGTGCAACTGACTCCAGAAGCCCTTCGTGACCTTGCGGTACTCGACGCCGAGCACTCGATTGCTGCTATCGATGACGAGCCGCGTGACCCGGGCTTCATACTCGACGTCGATGCCAGCGCGTGTCGCGGCACCGCGCAGTGGCTCGTAGAAGCTTTCGCCAGGAAGGCCGGCGCCTTTCGCGCGATGGCCACGCGGCGCGGGTTTGGCGGCGTCCTTGTAGGGTGAAAAGCCTTCGTTGCCCGAGTAGTAGAGGTAGTAGTCGTCGGTGGGGTAGCTCGTCTTGTAAGGGCAAAGCGAGCCCTCGAACGGTATCCCGTGTCCTTCGAGCCAGTTGAGATTCTCGACGCTGCGATCGCAGAAGTCTCGAAGGGTGTCTTCGGAAACGACGCCCTTCACTTCGAGCGAGAGGTAGCGGAACATCTCGTCGGCGTCGTCCTCGACTCCGGCATCATGCTGGATGTGGGTGCCGCCACCCGCGTAGAACACGCCTCCGCTGATCGCCGTGGCCCCGCCGCCATGGAAGCGGTCGAGAACCAGAACCTTGGCCCCCTGCGCGTTGGCCTCAAGCGCGGCGCAAGCCCCTGCGCCTCCGAACCCGACCACGATGACGTCGGCCTCCTGGTCCCATGCGCCCGCGTTCGACTTGGTGAGAACGAGGGGCTCCTCGGCAGGTTTCGGTGCAGACGACTTCTTCCCTTTGGCCATAGGGAAGAAATAGAACATGTTTCACTTGGGCTGTCGAGGCGATTTCGGCAGAGGATAAAGCTCCGATTTCATTGCACTATCGGCGAGCCCACTGCGGCACCTGAGGTCCCATGCGTCGAGGTGGGTTCCGCCCGAGTTACAGCCCCGAACGCACCTCGACCAGAACGCCTCAGCTTGCTGCCAAATCAGGCTCTCCTGGTCGGTCCAGTCCGCCTGGTAGCCCTCGGCGTCGGCGATCACCGAGGCCTCGGTCAACGCCGTGGCGATGTGTGTGTAGACCAGCGCGATGCGGCCGTTGGCGACGGCGTACACGTCCCGGGGTCCGACCCGAAGCGCCTTGAGGAGATTGAGCGAGCGCTCCACGGCGACGGTCTGCTCCTCGAGCCAGGGCGTAAAGGTCTCGAGGTCTCCGTCCCAAGGCGCGGCTAGGGCCGCATCGGTGACCTCTCGGAGTCGCACGTAGGCGGCGCTCGCCGAGCCGAACGGATCCTCGGGGACCGCATCGCCCTGAGTCGGGACCGGTGTCGGGCTGATCGCCACCGCTTGCTGCCTCGTTCGCCCGCAAGCGAGGAGGAGGCACAGGAGCACAGCGGTGGAAGTGGTTCGAATCACGGTGGTAGGATGCTGAGCGATGCGCGAGCGCTTCCCGCTTCCAATCCCCAACGGCTGGTTTCAGGTCGCCTACGCCGACGAGCTCGTGCCGGGCAGCGTGCTTCCGCTTCGCTATTTTGGCAAGGACTTGATGCTGTCGCGCTCGCCGAGCGGATCGGTCGAGCTGACCGACGCGGCGGAGCGCCAGATGCCTGCGGCCGAGGGCAATCGGATCATCTGGGCCTGGTATCACGCCACCGGCGCGGATCCGTCGTGGCATGTGCCGGAGCTCGCCGAGGTCGCGAGTGACGACTGGACCGGGTTCGAGCGGCATCGCTGGACCGTACGCACCCACAACCAGGAGATCGGTGAGAACGCCGTGGACCGTGCGCATTTCCGCTACGTACATGGGACCGCCGAGGTGCCCGAGTCGGAGCTCGAGCTCGACGGACACATTCGACGCGCCGTTCAGCACGTGCGCATGAGCACGCCGCGGGGCGAGGTCCAAGGGCAGATCCGCGTCGAAGCGCACGGGATGGGCTGCACCATCACTCGCTTCACCGGCATCTGCGAGACCGTGCTGCTTCTCTCGCACACCCCGATCGACAGAAGCCGCGTCGATTCACGATTCTCGTTCACACAGAAAAAGAGCGATGCGGGCAGCGGTGTTGCGGCGGCCGTCGTTCGCGAGGTCGTGCGCCAGATGAATCAAGACATCCCGATCTGGGAGCACAAGAAGTACCTCGAACGGCCGATGCTCTGCGATGGAGACGGACCGATTCCTGAGTACCGCAAGTGGGCGCGTCAGTTTTACTGCTGAGCGGGCACTGCGCCGTCTAAAAACTGGAGGTAGCGCCTCGCTGCATCGCCGGTGAGCAACACCTCGCTGTGATCGATGTTCGGAACCTCGATGTAGTCCTTCGTGCGGAACAGGCGGGTGAGCTCCTTGCCGTGCCGTATGTCGATCAGCGAGTCGTCGGTGCCGTGGGCGACCAGGACCGGACACGAGACTTGGGTGGCGAACTTGCGCGTCAAGAATGGGTGATCGATCAGGCGGGTCAGTGGACGGAACCAGTACTGCTCTTTGGCGACATCCACGATGGAGGTGAACGTCGACTCCATGACGAGTGCGCCCGCATCGGTCTTTGACGCGAGCTGCACGGCGACGCCTCCGCCGAGGCTCCGCCCATGAACCGCGACTCGGCCAGGCTCCGTGCGGAGCTCATCCGTCACGAAGCGCCAGGCGGAGAGGGCATCCTCGTGCACCCCCTCTTCGCTCGAAACGCCTGTGCTGCCCGGGTAACCCCGATAGTGGATCCCGACGAAATCCCAGCCCTCGCTGACTAGTAGATTCTGGAGCTCGACCTGCGCGAGCACCGAAGAGGCGTTGCCGTGAAAGTAGAGGACGACGCGCCGGGGGCCCGTCTCAACGGCGCTTCGATGCCAGCCGTAGAGCATCTCCCCATCGGACGTCGGGAGCTGGAGCTCCGTGGCACCCACTTGCTCGGCGGTTTGATGCAGAAGGGCAGGGGTAACCCCTTCCGGCCCCGGGAAGATCATGTGTCTTTGAAATCGCGCGAACATACCCATGGCAAGCCAGACGGTGACGAATGCCCCAATAAAGCCTAGGGCGAGCCTGCGCGCCACCGTCGAATCTCAACAGATATTTTGGGCGTCGTCACGCGGCATGAATTACCATGCCGGACGATGCGTGGAATTGTTAAAATCGTGGCGGTGTTGGTCGCTCTCTCACTGGGCGGCTGTGGAGGGTCGAAGGCCAGTGAATCCGGCTCGACTGGCAAGGTGAGCGCCATCGAGGCGATGGGCATTACGCCGCCCGATTCTCCATGGGAAGAAATGAGCGTCGCCGACAAGGAATTCTACATGATCGGCAAGGTGAACCCGATCATGAAGGAGGTCTTCGCCGGCTATGACGCCGAGGAGTACGGCGACTTCGATTGCGTCGATTGCCATGGCGAGGAAATGCGTGAAATCGACTTCAGGATGCCGGCCCCATCGATGTACATCGTCCCGCCCGAGGGCACGCCCGGCCATCGCGGCATGCTCGCGACCTTCCCCGATGAGGTGAAGTTCATGCAGGAGGTCGTCACGCCGCACATGGGAAAGCTTCTCGGAATCGAGAACTTCACGTGCGCTGGTTGCCATCCGAGCGAGGCGCCGAAGAAGAAGAAGGCGAGCTCCGCCAAGAAGAAGTCTTCGAAGGGCGGCCGCTAGAAAGGGCGCCGATCGGCTTTGACCGAGCTAGGCCCCCCTGCTAGCGTTCAGCCACTTTTTTCCGGAAGGGAGTCCCATGACCTGGGTCATTACACGTCTTTGCCGCGATTGCGTCGACAAGTCCTGCGTCGATGTCTGCCCCGTGGAGTGCATTTACGAGTACAAGGGTGATGACCGAAAGGCGTTCCCCAACCAGCTCTACATCCAGCCGGAAGAGTGCATCGACTGTGGCGCCTGCGAGCCCGAGTGCCCTTGGGAAGCGATCTACGAGGACGCGTCCGTTCCCGAGGTGTTCACCGAGGACACGAAGCTCAACGCGGACATGGTCGACGCCCAGGACGACTTCGAGGTGCCCGTCAACGAAGGCTCCGATCAGCCGAGTCCCGACGAGGTTTCCGAGAACAAGGCCAAGTGGGGCCTCAGCGCTTGAGGCGGTAGGCGGCGTACGCGTACGTCGCCACCAGCGCAGCGAGCCCGAGGTACGCCGCGCCTAGATAGAATCCGGCGATTTCGTTCGCTCCCCAGCCGAACTGTTGGACGAGCCGGTTCATGTCGCCGTCGCTCTCCGAGCCAATCGCCGAGCCCCAGGGCATGAGCGTGACGTCGGCTGCGACCGTTCTCCAGAGCGAGAGAGCATGCATGAAGCAAAGCGCAGCGGGGATCAGTGCGACCCAGCGCCAGAAGTCCCAGCGAAATCGGTCTGGCAGCGGGAAGTGGAAGACCGTCAGCAGGAACGCGCCGAAGCCGATCTCGCCGAGCACACCCGCGAGGATCTGCCACATCAGTGTGGTTCGCGGTGACACGAGGAACGTGGCGAACAGCCAGCCGGCCACCAGCGCGCAGGTCACGCCGAACATGAAGTGGTTCCCTTCCCGTCGCGTGTGGAACAGGAACCATCCGAGCACGGAGGCGACGACCAGCCCCATCAGCCAGGATTGATCGTCGTACCAAAGCGTGAAGAAGGGCAGCGGGATCGCGATACGGCTGCTGAGCCAGGACGCCGCAGCATGACCGAGCTCGTGAAACGGCATGCCGACCATCGAGGCGAGGATGCGTCCGAGACTGGTCGCACAGAAGAGCCAGCTCAGGGTCAGCGCGGCCGGCAGTGCGATCAGGTTCTCCATGCCTTGGTCGTGGCGACTTCGGCTGTGTGTCAGCCTCGAGCCATCGTCGACCGCGACCGCAGCTTGCAGAGCGGGCGGAGCGAGACTCGGCGCGCGCGAGGTTCGAAGCGCGCGCGCCAATGCGAAGAACGACCCCTCCGCGAGCCAGAGGCCGCCACAGCTTCGGCACTGCCAGGATTGCGAGGACTGCGCATCGTCGAGCCCCAGGACGCGAAGCGGCTGCATCGCGGGGTCGACGCACTTCGGGCAACGCATCCCGATGTCGTCACCAAGGGAGACCGGCACCACTTCGGTCGCCTTCGCGAGTGAGCCGCGGCCGACCAGCTCTTGGATCTCGTGGCGGTCGAGGAACAGACCGCGGCATTGAGCGCAGAGTTCCACCTCGACCCCTGGACTCGCTTCATACCCCGACAAGGGCATGGACGTGCATGCTGGACACGACCCCACCGAATCAGTGTAACGCTTGGGCCCCGAACCCCCACAGCCCGATGCAATTCACCGTGCTAGGCTCCGCGCCATGCGGCGTACGCTGGCAGACAACGGCATCTTTCTCCTGCGCATCTCGGTGTCCCTGATGATGCTCAGCCACGGGATTCCCAAGGCACTCGAGTACCAAACCTTGGTGGCCGATTTTCCGGACCCACTGAACGTCGGTACCGAGGTCAGCTTGCAGCTCATCCTGTTCGCGGAGATCGGTTGTTCCGTCTTGCTCTTGCTTGGTCTCCTCGGCCGGTTCGCATCCATCACGCTCTTCATCGCAATGATGATCGCCGCGTTCGTGCATCACTTCCACGACCCGTGGGAGATGCGCGAGCTTCCTCTGCTCTACGCGTCGATCTACGCAGCGCTGTCTCTCACGGGGCCGGGCTCATCGTCGTTCGACTCTTGGCTCAGTAAGCAGGTGTTCGAACAAGGGGGCTCAAGCGCTGCAGAGCCGACTCGAGTCGATCCTGGGGCACCGATGTGAAACACACGCGCACCCACTTCGCGTAGTCATCGCCACACGACACGCCGGGCGTCAGTAGCACGCCCACGTCGGCGCATCGTTCGAGGAACGCAGTGCAGTCGGTCGCGTCTGCGTCGAGATGGGGGCCCACGTCGATGAAGAGAAACGTCCCGCCCTCGGGCCGCTTCACGCCGAGCGCATCCGCCGCTGCGTAGCCGGCCTTGCGGTAGAGCTCTCGGCCCTCTTCGGTCCAGGGTCGCCCGTCTCGGAGGGCGCCGATCGCGCCGAACTGCATGGGACGCGCGGCGCAGTACGTGTGGAAGGTCTGCATGCCGACCACCGGCGCCATCACACTCTTTGGCCCGTGCGTGAACCCGATACGGGCCCCCGCGATGCCGTAGCTCTTCGACAGTGTGTGAAACGCGATGGCCCGATCGCGAATCTCGGGGTGCTTCCAGATGGCCTGCGGCGGCTCCCGATCGAAGTAGATCTCTTCGTAGGCCTCGTCGCAGAACACCCAGAGGTCGTGACGGACGGCGACGCGCAGCATGGCGTCGATGGTGCTCGGCGAGAGCACGCGGCCGCTCGGATTGTTCGGTGTGTTGACGTAGAGAGCGACGGTACGGTCGGTCACGGCGGCTTCGAGCGCTGCCTCCGCGTCGAAGCCGGGCTCGTCGAGACGCGTGTAGAACGGGACCTGAACTGGCTTGGCCCCTTTGGTTGCGATGATACCCCGGCTGAGCGGCCAAAACGGCGAAGGCAGGAGGACTTCGTCGCCCGGATCCAGCAGCACCTGGCAGACGATGCTCAGTCCGGCGGTCGCACCCGACATCACCTGCACGAGCGAAGGGTCGAGGGTCTCGCCATGGCGGCGGCGCACGTAATCGGTGAAAGCGTGGAGCAGCGCCGGCTCGCCTCGGACGGGTGCGTAGGCGTGAAGCCCGGGATGCTCGCTGCTCAATTGCCGCTCTGCACGAGCGGCCATCACCGGCTCGCGATAGGTGTCGCCCACGTGGAGCGGGAAGACCTCTTCGTTCCGTGCGCGCGCGCGTTCGGCGAGGGTGCTGTACACGCGATCGGAGACTGAACGGGCGTTGGCGGAGGTGTTTGGAAAGCGTGGCATCGGCGCCTAGAGCCAGAGGAGGGCGACGATGGTGACGGTGCTGATCCCCACCAGCGCTTGGAGCGGAAGACCGAGCCGGAGGAAGTCGGTGTATTTGTAGCCGCCTGGTCCGTAGACCATCAGGTTGGTTTGGAAGCCGATCGGCGTCGAGAACGCGGTCGCGGCTGCGATCATGATCATGTAGCTGATCGGAAGAAGCCCGATTCCCTGCGCTTCGGCGGCTGTCGCAGCGATCGGAAACATGAGTGCGGCCGATGCCTTCGTCGTGACGAGGGCAGCGAGAACCGAGGTGATCGCATAGAGAGCTGCCAGCAGCCCCACGCGACCGAAAGGCGCTGCGAGGTCGATGAGGCGACTCGCGAGGACTTCGGCCGCGCCGCTCTTCTGAAGAGCGATGGCGACGCCGAATGCCGCTGCAATCGCGATGAGCACCGTCCAATCGACCGAGCGTCGCGCCTGCTCGCCGGTGAGGCATCGTGTGAGCATCATCAGACCGGCTGCACTCAACGAGGCGGTCATCAGGTTCATGCTTCCCGTCGCATTCACCAAGACCATCAGAAAGAGGACGACCGCCGCGAGCCAGGCGCGGTCGTGTCGGGGTGGGGTGCTGTCTTCCACCTCGGCCAAGAGCGCGAAGTTCGGGTCTCGCTGTCGCTCTTGGGCGAAGTTTGCGTGGCACTCGATGAGGAGCACGTCGCCGGCTTGCAGCCGGATGTCGCCGACTTTCGTCTCGGTCACGCGAACGCCCTGCCGATGCACGGCGAGGATCGCGGCGTCGTAGATCGTCCGGAACCGGCTCTGACGGATGGTCTGACCGACGAGCGATGAGTGCGCGGCGATGACGGCCTCGACGAGCCTTCGGTCACGTCGCGCCGTGATCTTGTCGACCTGGTCGGTGTCGGGCTCGATGCGGAGCTTCCGCAAATCGACGACTGAATCGACGACCCCGGTGAAGTGCAGCCGGTCGCCTTCGCGGAGTACCGTCGACGGCGGAACGGCGGCGAGCACGCGGCCTGCACGCTCGATCTCGTAGAGGTAAACGCCTCGGAGCGAGCGAAGCCCGGCTTCCTCGATGCTCTCGCCGATCACCGGAGAGCCTTTGTCGACGCGCATGGCGATCGTGTAGTCGCGCGCTTTACCGAGCTCTTGAATTGCGCCCTGGCGATCCTTCAGGAGCCATTGCGACGTGATGACGATGAAAAGTACACCGATGGCGAGCGCCGGGATTCCGAGCTGGGCAATCTCGAAGATCTCGAAATGAATGCTCGGGTCCCATTCCTTGGCGAGACCGGCGACCACCAGGTTCGTGCTCGTGCCGATGAGGGTGCACGTGCCGCCGAGAATCGATGCGTAGGAAAGGGGGAGGAGCATCAGCGACGCGCTGAAATGGCAGCGCCGCGCCCAGCCGGTGACCAATGGAACGAACATCGCAACGACGGGCGTGTTGTTCAGGAAGGCCGAGAGAGCCGCGACCGGAAACATCATTCGAAGCTGGCCGCCCGCGAGCGAGCGAGGTCGCCCAAGCACGACACGACCGGCGAGGTCGAGGCCTCCCGTCTCCTTGACGCCAGCCGCCACGACGAAGAGCGCCGCGATCGTGATCACGGCGGGATTCGAGAAGCCCGTGAAGGCCTCGGACGGGTCGATGATGCCGGCCAAGAGCAAGACCGTGACGCCGGCGATCAGGACGAGGTCCGGTCCGGCCACGTTTGCGGCCATGACGATCACCATCCCGACAATCACCGCGATCGTGATCCAGCCGTCACCCGTCAACATCGAGCGGCAGACTAGCAGCCGCCGCCCAGCTTGACCCGTTCTTGATGGGTTAGCGCGGGAATCGACCTATCGGGCGTAGCGCTCGGCCTTTTCGCGGAGCTCGAGTGCTGCCTCCGAGTCGCCACGGGCCTCTGCGTCGAGCGCGGCGTTGTCGTAGTATTCGAATCGTGCGGTGCTGGCCGTGACGCTGAGCCAGAGCGCGAGGCAGCCCCCAAACAAGCTCGCAACGCGCCAAATCGGCCGAAATCGCGGTGTGAGGTAGAGCTGTCGCCCCATGACGAAGAGCATGGCGATCGCGGTCAGGGTGCAACCGGTCTTCACGCCTGGCAGGTCGACTAGCATGCTCAGCATCGGCGCAGCGACCAGACCGAGCAGGGAGAGGTAGAAGACGCCGGACGCCCGTTCATCGAGCCCCTCGACGGCCTGCTCCTCGAAAAGGCTTCGAGCCGGGCGTGTGAGGATCTGACCAAGGCCGTGAATCGCCTGCGTGGGCGCGAAGACGATGAGGGCGATGCCGATCATGCAGGCCGAGAACCAAGTTTCGCTCCGCTCGATGACGTGAAACGTGATCGGCGCAGCAACCAGCGGAGCGACGGCAACCTTGAGCGCAGGTAAGGAGACTCTGTCTTGAAGGCTCGCGACCAGGAAGCCTACGCAGCACGCCATTGGCAACCAGTACGCGCGACCCTCCGACGCGGCCCATGCCGCAACGTAGAAGTACATGATCGCGGTGGTGACGCAGAACAGAACGTAGGCCCAAGCGCTTCCGAGTGGCGCTTGATCGGAACGAGAGAACGCAGCTCGTGCGCTCAGCATCGGAAAGAAGATGAAGCACAGCAGGTAGAGCGAGATCAGATAGTGGTGGGGCGCCGCGTCGAGGAGACTACACGACCAACCGAGCGTGTAGCCTGCGGCGACAAAGGTGATCGCGATCGGGTGCGGGCGGTAGAGCGCTTGGCTCAATGCGAGCACTCCGGTGAACGCCAGCACCCCGAGGTAGAAGCCGGAGCTCGGGACGAAGTCTTCGAACATCGGGAAGTGTGCGACGTTGAACGCGCCCGCGGCGTACTTGGCGCCTTCCGGGATCATGTTCAGCCAGAGGTCGAACGCCAAGAGCCCAAGAACGAAGCGAACCAGGAAGTAGGGTCGCGCCAGGGCCACCTCGCCGAACCAGTACTGGCCGAGCTGCTTCATCGCGCAGCCGTCCTCGTCGTCTCGTAGGCGCGCTCTCCGCCGCAGCGCAGGCTGAACTCGCGCTCACCGCGTTCGTCATCGCACTTGGTGACGAGCGCCGCTTGCTGGACGTCTTCGCGCTCGCACTGTCTCAAGAGGAAGGCGTCGACGACGCTGCGACGGCCTTCGCCCACGTAATCGACCCATTGTTCGTGGAGTAGGGTTTCGAGCGACAGGGCCTCTTCGGTCCCGTCAAAGCGCTGAATCGAGGCTCGGGCCTCGCAGGTCTCCGCTTCGGCGCTCGACACCGTTCGCCAGGTGAACCGGTCATCCGACGCGTCTTCTCGCACGAGGTAACTCAGCGGAATGAGAAATTGCAGCCCCACGAACGCCGCGATGAACAGCCCCGTCCGATGGCGGCTTTTGCCGCTCGGCAGAGGGGGTGGGGGCTCCGTCTGAGAAGACGCCATTGTCTTCAACATCGGCGCCAGGCGGCGCTGTGTCAAAAGACGGTCGGAGCCGTGTCGGACGGTGCGGGTCGCGCGGCGAAGCCAAGGCTGAAGGCGACCCCGTTCTGACCGCTGTAGACGGCCTCGATCCGGCCGAGCACCGAGCGAGCGTCCAGGCCCCGAGCGCCGAGGCTGTCGAAGCCCTCACCGCTTGCGCCGAGCGTTTCGCCGAGCGGCCGCCAGAAGAGCAGCTCGTCGGAGGTCGCGAGCTCGACTGCCCAGCGGGTGCCGGTCCTTCGCGAGTAGTAGAGCTGGTAGCTGCTGTTGTGCACGATGAGGCTCGGGCTGCTGATTTCCGAGGTCGGGTCGTCGATGCGGGTCAGCGCTTCGATCGTGCCGTCGACGATGCGCACCCAGCCGAGGTCGGGGTCGACCGAGTAGAAGGCCCGGAGCTCCGTGGCCCCGGAGGTGAGGGTCGCGCGCACGACCAGGATGGCCAGGTCATCGCGCACGGCCACCGTCGGAGAGTCGTACGAGGCGACGTCGCCTCCAGGTGCGAGGATGGGCTCGGGCCCTTTCTGCGCTTGCTCGTTCGTCAGCGCGGCCGCCGCGATGCTTCCCGCTCCGCTCGAATCGCGCGCCGTGTAGTAGAGGTAGAGCGCACCCTCGGTGGAGATCAGCTCCGGGTCGCCGACTCCGCCCGCTTCGTACTCTTCGGTCGGAGAGACGGCTGGGGTCGAGGAGGAAAGGTCGAGCGAGCCGTCAAGACCCGCTTCGCCGACGAAGATCTGTCCGCCGAGCTCGAAGGCGACGGCGGGGCGCTGCGGGTCGTCCGAGATCGAGGGGTTCGCGCCGACGAGAAACTCCGGCGCGAGCTGGCCTTCGACGCTCACCTCGAGCGGGTAGCGCTCGGTCCATCCACTTGGGCTGTCGCAGAGCTCGGTAAGGGTCGCGATGCGCGCGATTGCGGCGCTATTGTTGTCGGAGCCGAGGTTGCGGCCGAACAAGGCAAGCCTCGCTTGCCCCAAGGAGCGTGCGTCGAAGCTGTACACGCCGAGCGAGGCCCCGTCTCGCTCGATTTCGACGGTGCCCGCGGGCGAAAGCGTCATGCGCCAGACCGTCGTTGCGTCACCGGCGTCGAAGCTGTCGGCCACCTGACCGCCGATCATCAGATTGACGAGCTCGCGCGAGCCGCTCAGCAGCAGACCGACGTCAGCGCCGCCAAATGCGTTCGTTTCGGTGAAGCGCGTGAACGCGATGCCGGCGCTCTCTAGACAAGTGCCAGCGCAGCCGATCGGCGGCGCGAACTGGACCTCGGCAAGCACTCGGAGCGAGGAGAGGTTCACGACCTCGCCGAGCAGCGCGCCACCTTCAGCGGCCGCTGAGCCGTTTGGCACGAGCCCGCGCGCGGTGAGGAGTGGTGCGCTTTCGCCGAACACGTCCGCATCGAAGCCGGCATTTGCGAGGCAAGCCTCGATGCTCTGGCCCTGACACTGCCCAAAGAGAAGCGATTGGGGAATGGGCGCGTCGACGAGTGGCTCACAGCAACTTCCGCTTGCCGTGCAGCAGGCGGCGAACGCCGAGCAGGCGTCCGAGTCGCAGGCTCCGGGCTCTGCGTAGCAAGCCTTCGCCGCATCGACGTAGGTCTGGCCGTCCCGGCCGGCTGCATCGAGGAAATCCCAGGGGCTTCGCGCGGGATCGGCGAAGAGCTGCTCGATCGGGTTGCTGACGAAGCCATCCGCGCCCGCGTCGAAGTAGGTTGGGCTGCCCATGTCGAGGCCGCCCGCGCCACCGAGTCCTTCGCTGCCGCCGCCTTGGCCGGCGGGGGCTCCACCTGCGCCGTCCGAGGGCGCGGCGGTTCCGGCAGACCCTCCCGCACCGTCGAGAGAGGCGGAGCCCGCGTCATCCGAGGACCCACAGCCGAGCGAGAGCAGAGCGAGCGCAGCGGCGATCAGAAGCCGCAGGCCATGCTGTCCTTTTCGCTCCTGACTCACGGTCTGCTCCACGTTTGCTCCAGGGGGATGAGTTGATAGGCCTCGAGATCGGGTCCCCCAGCGACTTCTTCTTTCAAGCGCCGTGCCAATAGGAACCTCAGGCGCTCCGGGTCGTCGGCTCGGGGGGTCACGGCGATTCCAGTGATGGTGCACTCGTCGGCGGTGCAGCCGCTCAGCACCAGGGTCGAATCGCCATCGAGCACCGGGTTCACCACGAACGGCAGGGGCTCGGGGAGCTCGAGCTCGAGCAGCTCGGTGTCGTGACTGCGGGCCTCCGCGAGGGCAAGCGAGGAGCGACCCGATTCGTCCTGCGCCAGGAACCAAATTCTCAGTCGGAGCCCATCGTCGAGGAAGTTGAGGACGGGCTCGGGGGAGCGAATGCCGCCAGCAGCGAAGGCGCCCAGCTCGTCGGCGTCGAGCACGAGACGGCGCAGGGGAGCGCCCGCTTCCATCACGAGTTCGAGCGAGCGCGAGATGCGGACTGCGTGAATCTGCCGGGGCGGGCGCGCGCTCTCGACGCAGGTAAAGAGGAGCCAGTAGCCACCAAGGGCCTCCGGATCCACTGGAATTAGCGCGGGATCGCGAAGGCTGATGCACTCGGGGATGTCGTCGGGCTCGAGCGTGGCCCGGCTCGAAAGCGTAAGGCCGCTGCTCGGGCCGCCGCTGGGCCGGACGACTTGGATGCCGAATCGGTCGCGCTCGCTCGGTGCCGTTACGATCTCTCTCGCGAACGCCAGCGTGAGGTCTCGGAGCTCCTGCTCCGCGTTCATCTCGGCCAGCACGTGCGGCTCGCGCATGCTTCGGTTCGCCGCGCAGGCGGGCTCTGCACAGGCGGGCGGGTCGGCGCCGACCTTGGGTGTTTCACTGCTCTCCCAGTCGCTCAGGCGCCAGTTTCCGCCCTCGTCGGTGGCGATGCGGGCGTGGCCAAGCGCGTACCCGACGTGGGTCGAGGCTTCGAGCGCCGGGCTCCAATTGCTGGCCTCGACGATCAGGTCCCACTGGACGTCGGAAGCCGCGTTTCGTGAGCTCGCCAAGGTCGGGGCGCCGATGTAGGCCGAGGTCCAGGAAGGGTTAAATTCGAGGTTTTCGGCTCCCAGGGTTGCACTTTGTTCATCGAATTGGCTCGGATTGGCACAGTCCTGCTTCTCGGCCTGCAGCGGGCCGACGTAGGCCAGCTCGCCTCGGCCCTCGACCGCCAGCCGTAGGCCCGGGATCTCCGAGCAGTCTCCCTCCGAGATGAGGTTGTCGATGGGCATCATCGTGAAGCCCTCGAGCACGGATTGCCCATCGACGAGGACCTCGGCGATCAGGACCGCCCGATTGGTTTCATCGAGCGCCGGTCGAATCTCGATCTCGACCGGCACGTCGCGCCCCGCGGCGGCCGTGGCCCGCGCGACTTCGACGCCGGCCTGGGTGATGAGCACGAGCCCTCCGGCGTGCAGCGTCACCGCGAGCTCGTCCTGAAGCCTTGCGCCCGGTGCCGAGCTACTGACGGCGGTCAGCACGAGCCCAGCGTAGTCATCGCAAGGTTCGTTCGGGGAGCAGGCACCCGCGTCGGTCGCGCGCAGTATTGCGCTGACCCAGCCTCCAAGACCGAGGGAGATGCAATCCTCGCTGACGATCGCACGCGGCACATCGTCCGGCAGGAATCCTCCGACGAAGGTGGCTCCTTCGAGCGAGGTTCGGTCTGGGCTCCACGCGTTCGGCGAGAAGCTCCAGGAGTCGCTCAGATTCACGGGGGTCCAGTCGTAGCTCAAGGTCGTGCGGCGACGTTCGCAACAGGCAGGCTCTTCTGCGCAATCGGAGTCCTGGCAATCGGTCGCCGTGTCGGAGTCGTCGTCGAAGCCGTCTGTGCAAAAGAGCTCGATGCCGCCCGCATCGACGCCGCCATCGACCCCAGCGTCGGGCGGAGTGAGGTTCCTGTCGGGCGCGTTCAACAAGGAGCACCCGGCGCCGAGCATGCACGCCGCAAGTAGGAGCGAGAGTCTCATCGCGCCGCTCCAAACGGCATCGTCACCGAGGCGTATCCGCCCTGCCTCGACACCGAGACCGCAACCTTCGGGGCCTCGCGCTTCTGCTTCCCGCGATGCACCCCGTAGAGCACGATCGCGCTCACGCCGAGGGCGATCGTCGTGCCCCAGAGCACGTCGGCCGCGAGGTTGAAGCGGTCGGTCCGGTCGGCAAGGTCCTCGGCGCGCTGCCGGTCGGCTTCCTCGCCCGTCATTCGAAACTGCTCGGCAGCCTGGTCTGCTTCTTCGCGAAGCGAGCGCGCCTTGAGCGAGAGGCCAAGCGCTGTGGCGGCCGTCGCGAGCGTGCCCGCGGCTGTTCCGATGGCCGCATTACGAAGGCGCGGTTTCGGCTCAGGCGCCGGCGGGGCGTCCGGCACCGGTAGCTCGAGCACGACGGGCAGCTCGATCGGGACCGGCACTGCGCTGAGCGGGAGCTCCACGATCACGTTTTCGCCACGCACGATGCGCTGCGTTCGGTCGATCGGTACGTAGCCTTGTTTCTCGATGAACGCGCGGTGCTCGCCCGGGTCGAGTGCGAGCTCGATCGGAGTCTCGCCGCGAGGGGCGAGGTCCTTGCGGTCTATCCAGACCATGGCGCCCGGTGGCTCCGTGATCAGCTCGAGCACCGCCACCTTCGCGCGGAGGGCGTCGCGCCGTTGCTCGGCGTCCGCCCGGTCTTCGGGCTCTAGGCCTTCGATGCGTAGGTACTCACTGAAGTAGTTGAACGATTCGTCGTCACGACCGAGCTCCCCGAGCACGATCGCAGCGTTGAACAGCGCGTTGCGGCTTCGGACGATCTGCAGGCTGTCGACGTAGGCCTCGAGCGATTGCCGGAGGAGGGTCTGCTGGCGCTTGCCGCTCGCGCGGCCCGCCTCCTGAAAGAGCCGATTGCCTTCTTCGAAGTAGACGCGCGCCTCTGCATTGTCGCTCGTTCCCTCGGCAGTCGCAGCTGCGGGAATCGCGAGGCTCAGCAGAGCAGCGAGTAGAAACGAGGCGAAGAAGGACACTGGTTAGAAGTCTGTCTTAATCGGCGGCGGGGCGGGTCGGCTTTTCTTCCGGAGGCGCACTCGGAGCGTCTCGTCTTCCCCGGCCACGACTTGGCGGAGTTCCGTTCGGTATCCCTGTAGCGAAAAGCGTACCTTCGCCGCCTCGCCCGCCGTGAGCTCGACCGCCAGGGGGGTCCGGCCCCGTCTTTCCCCGTTTATCGCAACGATCGCGCCCTTTGGGCTCGACTCGACGCTCAAGGTCACCGACTCGACGCCCAGATCGAGGTCCGCAGTTTCTACGGAGGCGTCGGACTCTTTTGTCATACCCGAGGTCACGGGCGCCGCCGGGGCCAGGGCCGGGGTTGGTGGCGTGGGCTTCGTGGGCCAGAGCAGGAAGGCCACACCCGCAACGATGGCGGTGGCGAGCAAAGGGATGCCGAGGGTACGGGCGCGCTTCGGCACGGTCGGTCCGGCGAGTGCCGCAGAGAGCTCGTGCATG
>Ga0316193_10000268_pt1 | contig 31042 bp, 30 predicted proteins | sample MerIslsedime2_MG_FD_207735 | JGI IMG/M metagenome (GOLD analysis project Ga0316193, IMG submission 207735) | Coastal sediment microbial communities from Maine, United States - Merrow Island sediment 2 | ecosystem: Environmental > Aquatic > Marine > Coastal > Sediment | place: USA: Maine... | reverse complement strand
CGTTTGTACTGAAAGCAGGCGTTCAGGTGTAGCCTGTGATCTGCACCCTATCAACCTGCTTTAACGACCTAGCCAAGCGGCGGCCATGAACTGCGCAGCCCGGAATTCAGTATCAGTAACTCTCCTCGATGGCTTTTAGTGCCCACGACGGAATATCACCGAGGTTATCCGGAGCGCTCGACCATGGTTGTTCCTGCTTCGCCATCGCGCGTCCCGCATCAAAGGCCGTACGCATCTGATCCGGGTCAAACGCAAGAGGGTCATGGCCGATATCCAGGTCGTCGGGAATCGACACCATATTGAACTTGTATCCCAAGAGCTGAGCCCCGAAGTAGGACCGTGTCAAAGCTGTTTGCATGGATTGATCCATCATCACGCTGATTGTGGTGGCTGCCACGGGGCCTAGTGATCTGCGCAAGGCATCGGGAGGCTGATTGGCTCTGCCGTTGTTGATCAGGTAAAGATTGCCCGGCCCGTACAGCGGTGGATTGGGTCTCTCCTTTCCGTGCATTCCAGCGATCACAACGTTCGAACGGGCGGCGCCATCGACAAAAAGATGGCCATCGATTTCCACCGGCGGAAAGACGACCGGGAATGACGCGGACGCCAGCAACACCTTGCGATAAAGCTCGAGTTTTCCGGCTTTCGCAATCAGCGACATGTTCCAAACCCAAGTCTGGCCGTAGTCGACATTGGTCGTACCGACGACCAGGAGCCGACCGTCATCATAGGCGGCGGCTACACGTGCCAGGGTCTGTTCGGTGATGTACTTTGCGATAAGTGCCTGCAGGGGCTCGGTGTCTCGCAGGGAGTCGGCGCCAGACAGGATGCTGGCGATGCCCCGGCCCCGATAGATATCGTCCTTCGTGATTTGTGTGTACATCTGCTCAAGCTTCGCATCGTCAGCCTCAGTGCCAAGCAGGGCGTGTGTGGCCAACAATGCACCGGTGCTCACACCACCGACGATATCGAATTCTGGCCGGCCGCCACTCTCGCGCCAGCCGTTGAGGAAACCGGCACCGAAGGCGCCGTTCTGGCCACCGCCCGAGATGGAGAGCAGTTGGAGGGCATGCCCACGCTTGCGCTCCAGGGAGCGAACAACGTTTTCACCGGGATTCGTCACCGTCGAGGCAAACACGGTCGACGGTTGGTCCGGGTGCAGCGGGTCGTTACCGTTTGGCAACGCGGCAAACGAGGCAGGGGCTTGTGAGAGCGTCCTCTCCGGCGGTGCTGACGCACAACCCGCAAGAAGAAGTGTTGACAGCACACTCGCCCACACGGTCATTCTGTTCTTTTGCATGCGAATTTTCTCCAGCCTGTGAATAGGGTATGCACATGAATTGACCTTCACGCTCGCCTAGATTAGCCCGCAAACCGGACCGGATACAAGGTGCGAAGGTCTTAAACGGGTGGCCTCCCGCCTGTTAGCAGATGCGGGCTCAACCGGTCGACGCAACACATGCATTAAATCGTTCTGCCGGGGTTTGAAAGCCCAACGTTTTTCGCGGCCGCTCGTTTAATTGACGCGCCACCGCATTTAGCTTCGCCTGAGAGTGTACCGACAAGTCCGTGCCCTTGGGAAAGTACTGCCTCAGCAAGCCGTTGGTGTTTTCATTCGAACCGCGCTGCCAGGGGCTTTGCGGATCGCAGAAGTAGACCTGGATGTCAGTCGCCAGGGTGAAGCGCTGGTGATCGGCCATTTCCTTGCCCCGATCCCAGGTCAACGACTTATACAGTTCTCTCGGTAAGTTGCGGGCTTGCTTGATCAGGGCGTTGATCACGGTTTCCGTGTCCTTGCCGCTGACCTTGGCCAACATCACGTAGCGCGTGTGACGCTCCACGAGTGTGGCGATCTGACTGTTGTTAGTACCAAAGATCAGATCACCTTCCCAGTGACCCGGCACTGCTCGATCCTCTACAGAGGCCGGTCGCTCCCGGATGGAGACGGTACTGGATATCTGTCCCTTCCCATCTCCTTTCTGGTTGGCATGCCTTGAGCGGCGTATGGCGCGCTGGGTTCTAAGGTGCTGCTGAAGCTCTTTTTTCAGTGCGCCACGCGCCTGGATGAACAGGCTCTTGTAGAGGGTCTCGTGTGACACCTGGCAGCTCTCGTCATTCGGATAGACGCACTTTAACCAGCCGGCAATCTGCTCCGGTGACCACAGTCGCCCGAGCTTCTCCGATACGATGCGGGCCAATGCACGAGCCCACCCGGCACTTTAAACAATAATGCTTATAAATATTTATTCTGTAGTCCATATTACCCACGAAACCACGAGGATAAACTCGGGGATATTTCTACCTGAAAGGCGCAACCCAGGCCTCACCGGCAGTTCGGGTAATATCGAGCACGCTAGCGGGCCACAACCCAAGCAACAAAATCAAACCGCTCAGTACCAGCACCAGCAGCAATTCGCGCCTGCGCAAAACCAGCGCCGGTATGACTGGACAATGCACTCAGTATAAGCAGGACTTCTGCCGGAAACCCGCTGGTATCCGGAACACCCATACCGGGCAGGCCTTTAATCTCCGCCCGTCCGTTTTTCGACCAGCGCCAGAATGGCTTTCATCAACGCCAGTGGTGTAGGAGGACAGCCACGGATAATACCGTCTACTGGGATTATATTAGATACGCCGCCGCAGCTTGCATAACTGCAGCCGAATTCGCCGCCGTCGGCGCCACAGTCTCCCATCGCCAGTACCAGCTTGGGATCGGGCGTGGCATCGTAGGTCCGGCGCAGCGCGGCTTCCATGTGTTTGGACACCGGACCGGTGACCAGCAGCATATCGGCGTGGCGGGGGGAGGCAACGAAATGGATGCCGAAGCGTTCGATATCGTAGTAGGAATTATTCAGGGCGTTGACTTCGAGTTCACAGCCGTTACAGGAACCGGCGTCGACTTCGCGAATCGCGAGACTGCCATCGAACATTTCGCCGACGTGGTTGCGCAGCTGCTCGCCGACTTCTTCGAAGTCGGGATCACGCCCGGCCGGCACCGCTTCGGTGACAGTGCCGATTTTTCGTATTTTGTTTAGCAGTCTCAGCATATGCGCGCGTTCCGCTTACAGGTCGTGCCCGGAATAGGAACCGTTGACCGACTTATTGCACACTGGAAAATCGGGCACTATGTTGCCGTGGATCAGTTGTTCCAGTGCCGGCCAGGTGAACCAACTGGGGTCGCGGGGGAAAAACCTGGCGAGCTTGCCGTTCGCTCCGAAACGCACGCAGGTCATGATTTCGCCGCGCCAGCCGTCGACAATGCCGACACCTTCCACGTCCTCGACCGGTGCATGCCATTCGCTGCGAATGTCACCCGCGGGAATATCGCGCAGTAACTGCTCGAGCAAGTCGAGTGACGCTAGAATTTCTTCAGAGCGGATATGCATACGCGCCTCGACGTCGCCATCCTGCAATACCGGGACAGTCATTTCGAGGCGATCATAGGGCGCATAACGCATGTCGCGGCGCGCGTCGATGTCCTGTCCGCTGGCTTTGCCGACATAACCGGTTGAACCAAAGGCGGCGGCGATTTCAGCGCTCAGGAACCCGGTGGTAGCAAGCCGGTCTTCCAGCGAGGAGTTGTCGTCAAGAATCGGCATCAGTTCCTGCATCTCGCGACGCAGCGGCTCAAGGCCGGTGCGTATCAGTTCCAGTCCTGTACTGTCTGCATCATTGGCGACGCCACCGGGAACGATGCAGTCCATCATGAAGCGGTGGCCGAATACCTGCTGGCTGACACGCTGCCAGGCTTCGCGCAGGCGGCTGAACTGATACTGGGCGAAAGCGAAAGCCACGTCGTTGCAGATGGCGCCGATGTCACCAAGGTGGTTGGCGATGCGTTCGCGTTCGGCCATGATGGCGCGCAAATAGTTGCCACGGTCCGGCACCTGGACAGCCGCCGCCTGTTCCATCGCCATGCATGCTGCCCAGCTGTGGGCTACCGTACTGTCACCGGACACGCGGGCGGCGAGTCGTGCCACGCCCTGCGCATCGCGCCCGACGGCAATTTTCTCGATTCCTTTATGGACGTAACCCAGACGCTGTTCGAGGTTCAACACCTGCTCGCCGACCGCCAGAAAACGGAAATGGCCCGGCTCGATAATGCCGGCGTGTACCGGCCCTACCGGGATTTCGTAGACGCCGGCGCCCTGGGCCTGCAGGAATCGGTAATTATCATCGGTCGGCATCGGCCCGGGCCGGGTGCCCGCAAGCGGAAAATCCATACGCAGGGGATATTCGTTTTCCCCCCAGGCGTGGTGACGAGCCCAGCGACGCGGGTCCGGGTGGTCGGAGAACAGTACGCCGTACATATCCTGCGTATGGCGTTCCATGCGGTCCGCACCAGGATAGTAGGGGGTATGCGACGGCAACACCAGCGTGTCGAGCGGCAGCATTGCACGTAGCGCCAGTGCTTCGCACTGGTACACCAGGCAGGCATTGACGCGGATTGTCTCACCGAGCTGGTCAGCCCAGCCACCTATCCAGCGCAGACCAAACGCCTGCGCCTGAGCGGCTGCGCGTCCCCAGTCTTCGGCTTCGAGCATCAACATGGGGATCTTCGCCAGCGCGGTGATGGAGTCTTCTTCGAGCAGAACATTGTCGGCCTTGAGGCGATCCAGAAACTCGGGTAACCATTCGTAGGCGCTCACAGGAAGTGACTCCCGGTAATCAACAAGGTCGCCTGGTCAAACCAGTTGGCCAGAAAAGACGGAATGGAAATACCCAACCACAGAACGATCAACAGATGCACGGCGACCGGCAGCATGTTGGCCTGCACCGGCAGCTGTCCTTCCGGCACCGCGCCGTACACCATGGGATGGATATTACGGAACAGGCCTGCAAAGGCGATGGCAAGACCGGACACCAGCACCAGCGTCAGCCAGGGCCAGCTCTGCATGGTCGCGCTCAGCAGCAGGAATTCGCTCATGAATACGCCGAACGGCGGGAAGCCGGCGATTGCGGCGGTCCCGATCAGCAGGCCCCAGCCGACCATTGGCTGGGTTTTGATGAGACCGCGGATTTTTTCGATCACCTGGGTCCCGGCGATATGCGTGGCGTGACCGACGGCAATGAAAATCGCCGACTTGGTCAGCGAGTGCACGGTCATATGTAACAGCGCGCCGAAGGTCGCCAGCGGTCCGCCGATACCAAAGGCAAATGTCATCAGGCCCATGTGCTCGATGGACGAGTAACTGAACATTCGCTTGATGTCCCGCTGCCGGTACAGGAACAGGCCGGCTACCAGGAACGACAGCATGCCGAATCCCATCATCAGATTACCGGCCAGTTGTGGACTGGACCAGGACGGATCGGCCAGTGCCGGATCCACCAGCATCTTGCAACGTACCACGGCATACAGGGCAACGTTCAACAGCAGACCGGACAACACCGCGGACATCGGCGTGGGGCCTTCGGAGTGCGCGTCCGGTAACCAGTTATGCAATGGTACCAACCCGACTTTGGTTCCGTAGCCGACCAGCAAAAACACAAAGGCGATACTCATGACGGTCGGATCGAGCTGCGATGCCACATGATGCAGCTCGGTCCAATGCAAGCCGATCTCCGGCGAGTGCAGTACGTGCTCCGCCGCGAAGTACACCAGCACGGTACCGAACAGTGCCTGGGCAATGCCGACGCCACAGAGTATGAAATATTTCCACGCTGCTTCGACCGATTCCGGTGTGCGGTAAAGACTGACCAGCAATACCGTTGCCAGCGTCGCACCTTCTACCGCCACCCACAGGATGCCGAGATTGTTGGTGGTCAGGGCCAGCAGCATGGTCACCAGAAAACCCTGGTACATGGCGTGATACAGGCGCATGCGCTTTTTCTGCACCCAGCCTTCGTTGAGTACGTAACGCATATAGGGCCGCGAAAAAATTGCCGTGGTGATGCCCACAAATCCCGTCAATACGACCAGGTAGACATTGAAGGCGTCGATGTAGAACATGCCGTTTTCGGTCAGGAAAGGTCCGTCGTGCAATACCGTAAGCGCCATGCTCAGCGAAGCGAGGAAGGTGCCCACGCAAACGCCGATGTTGACCCAGCCGGCCACCACGGGGCTGCGTATAAGCGCCAGCACAATCGCACCGCTCAAGGGTAGCAGCAGGGTGAGATAGAGCGCGTTCATTCGTTCATCTGCTCGGCTTGCACCTGCTCGGCCAGCTGGCCCTGTTCGGTCTCGGACAGGCGGTTCAGCCGGTCGACGTCCAGCGACTCGATGCTTTCGCGAATCTGCAGGAAGAAGATACCGAACAGCACGGCGGCGACCAGCACGTCGAAGGCTATACCGAGTTCAACCACCATCGGCATACCGTGGGTCGATACCACGGCGGCGAAGAACAGGCCGTTTTCCATCGACATGAAACCGATGACCTGGCTTACTGCCTGGCGCCGTGCCACCATCATCAGCATGCCGATCAGGACCACGGCCATACTGACGGCGATGGTGTTGCGGGTCGACAGCAGTGACAGTTTTTCAATGGGCAGTGCCACGTAGTAACTGAAAACCACCAGCGCTGCCGCACCCAGCAGTACCAGTGCCGGCCGAACAACCGTCTCGACATGATGCTGTATGCCCAGGCGGTTAACCAGGCGGTGCAGCATCCAGGGCAGAAACATGGCTTTCAGCAGCAGGGTCAAAGCGGCGGAAAAATACAGGTGATGCTGCCCCGACACCAGCGCGATCAAACCCGTGGCGCCGGCGACCAGCGCACCCTGCCAGGCGAACACGTGGATGGATGCCAGCATGCGTTGCTGTGCCAGCAGCGCAAACGACGTAAACAGGATCAGCGCAGCGAACAGCAGGATGGCCTGTTCCTGCAAGCTGAAATTCACAATGTTCATACGCCGACTTCCAGAATGATATGGCTCAAGGTGCCCAGTAGCGCCAGCAGAAACGCCAGGTTGAGGTATTCCGGCACTCTGAAGACGCGCATTTTGGCCAGCGTGGTTTCAGCGACAGCGAGGACCACCCCAAGGATCAGCAGTTTGGCGACCATGGCCACGAAACCCAGCGCGAGCGCGCCGGCGGTGAAATGGCTCGCCAGTCCCCACGGAAAAAAGATGTTGACGATCAGGGCACCGAAGATCATCAGCTTGATGTATGCCGCCCATTCCATCAGTGCAAGGTGCCGTCCGCTGTATTCGAGGATCATGGCTTCGTGCACCATGGTCAGCTCCAGATGGGTTGCGGGGTTATCCACCGGCACGCGACCGGTTTCCGCCACAGCAACCAGCAACAGGCCCATCAGCGCGAACAGCAACGATGGCCGCAGCACCAGGCCGATATCGATCAGGTATTGCATAACCGACGACAGGTTAGTGCTCTGTGCCGTCATCGCCAGCGTAAAGATCACCATCAGCATGGCCGGTTCAGCCAGCGATGACAGTGACACCTCGCGCGAGGAACCCATGCCGCCGAACGCGGTGCCCACATCCATGCCCGCCAGGGTGATGAAGAAACGACCGATGGCCAGAAATCCGACCAGCACCAGCATGTCCGCAATCGCAGCCGTCGGCAGTTTGATGGCAACTAACGGCACCGTCAGCGCCGCCAGTACTGTTGCCGAGAAGACAATATACGGCGCCATACGGAATAACGGCGATGCATTTTCCGCCAGCACCACCTGCTTGCGGAACAGTTTGCCAAGATCCCGGTAGGGCTGCGCCAGCGGCGGCGCGCGGCGATTCTGCAAAAAGCATTTCACCCGCTTGATCCATATCACCAGCAACGGCGCACCGATCACAAACAGCGTCACCTGCAACAGTGCCAGCAGCCACTCGATCATGAGATCACCCATAACAGCAGCAGCAGTGTGAAGAAGGAATAGGAAATATAGACGCGGATATTCCCCTGCTGTAGCCGCGATACGCGCCGTGCCAACACCAGCACCCAGTGGCCAATGGGTTCATACAGCGTTGACCAGGACCGGTCGTAGATATGTTGGTGATGCGAAATACTGGTCACCTGCAGGCCACGGGCGTCGGTCTGTCGTTCAATCTTTTCCTCGAAACCCCATACCGATTCGAAAATACGGCGGATCGGCATGGCGAATGAGGTGCTGGTGTACTGCATGCTGGGGCTGAGTGGCCCGAAACCGCAATCCCACGGTGGACCACGGCGCACCGCACGCGGACCGCGCGGGTGCAGCAACCACCAGGTGAGCAGCCAGGCGCCCAGTATTCCGACCAGCACCAGGGGTGCGCTGTAGGACGCCACTTCAGGTGCAACCGGCGTCAACCACAACCAGCCGCGCGACGTTGCCGAAATCAGACTGGTTTCAGTGAACATGTGTGGAATCGTGTCGAGCAGGTTGACGATGGTGTTGGGAAACACGCCGGCCAGCAGGCACATTACCGCCAGCAGTCCCTGCGATACCCGTATACCGATCGGCGTGCTGCGCGCGTGACGCACGCGGCGGCTACGCGGCTGACCAAGGAACGCAATGCCGTAGACTTTTACAAAACAGGCGATACTCAGTGCGCCGGTCAGCGCCAGCATCGCGGCCGTGAACGGAATCAGCGCGCGCAATACACCGTTCTGGAGGGCCGTCGCCTGCAGCGCTGCCTGAAAGGTCATCCACTCGGAGGCAAAGCCGTTAAACGGTGGCAAGGCTGAAATACTCATACAGCCGATCAGGAAGAACACGCCGGTATAGGGCAGACGTGTCATCAGACCGCCCATGCGTTCCAGGTTCTGTTCGCGGGTGCGCTGCACGATATTGCCGGCGCCGAGAAACAGCAGGCTTTTGAAGATGGCGTGGTTGAAGGTATGAAACAGCGCTGCCACCAGCGCAATCGCACCTAACTTCGGCAGCTCGCTACCGAGAAACACCATGGACATGCCCAGTCCCACAAAGATGATGCCGATGTTTTCTATCGATGAGTAGGCAAGCAGGCGTTTCAAATCGTTCTGCTGCATGGCGTATAACACGCCGAGCAATGCCGAGATACTACCGATCAACAGGGCCACCACACCCCAGCTCCACTGCACATTACCTATCAGGTCCAGGGTCAGGCGGATAAAACCGTACACCGCCACCTTGAGCATGACACCTGACATCAATGCCGAAATGTGCGACGGCGCAACCGGGTGTGCCTCGGGTAACCAGGCGTGTAGCGGCACCAGGCCCGCTTTCATGCCGAAACCGATGAACCCCAGGGAAAATGCCACGCTGGCCCACAGCGGCGACAGCTGAGCGGCGCGCATGGCGTCGAAACTGAAGCCGTCACCAAACGATGCCAGCACGCCGAAACCGAGCAGAATGGCGAGGCCGCCGACATGTGCCATCAACAAGTAGAGGAAGCCGGCGCGGCGGTTGGCCGCCTGTTCGTGGTTGAATACGACCAGAAAATAACTGGACAGCGACATTAATTCCCAGGCGATCATGAACAGGAAGGCATCGTTGGCCAGCACCACCAGCATCATCCCCGCGACAAACAGGCCGGTGAAAATACCCAGTTGCGTCAGCGGATGGTTGCCGTGCTCATATTCGCGCACATAACCGGGCCCGAAAATCGCCACGGCGAAGGTCACAATGCCGATGATAAGAAGAAACAGCGCGCTGAGCACATCGAGACGAAGTTGCCATTCCAGCCAGGGCAAGCCGAACGGAAGGGAGCCGAAGAGGGGGACCGCGTCCACCAGCGCCACGATGCCCGCGACAGAGGCAATGGCGCCGCTAATGCCGAGTAGCGGAAATGCCAGAAAGCGAAGAACGGACGGAATCGAGAATGCAGCGATGGATACTACCGAGGATAGTAACGCGGCCAGCACGGCGGCAAGGGCAAAGTCTAAAGCCAACTCGCTGAAACTCCAGTTCGGTTTCGATAATCAAGTTACAAAAAATCCCCGCCAGTATGAGCAAAAAAGCAGGAATCGGCCCGGGGATCGGGGCAACATTGTACGCACCTGATCGTGCGAGCGCCATCTGTCCTGCCCATAAATGCCAACAATCATTGCCCGCTCTGTGGCAGCACATCCCGGAGACGCCCGATTCGCGCAGCGTCAAGTGCGCGCGGACGCTACTGCTCGACCTCGCCTGTTATCAATCAGGCGTCTCTGCGGGAGCCACGACCAGCACCAGACCCAACACACTGGTAAGCAGATAACCAACGGATGCTGCCCCGTGCAAGCGCGCGAATTCCGCCTGGTCACTGGCGCCTGCCAGCCGCATGTCAGCGATCATGGGTGCCAGCAGAAACTGTCCGATAAGCGTCAGCACCAACATTGCCAGCAGCACCAGCGCCCGCCAGTTAAGACGGTGCTGTGGATTGCGGATCTGGTTGGACAGCAGCAGAAGTACAGCGCACAACAGACCGATCCAGGCCATGATCCCGAACATGATCCCGGCCAGCGTACCCGCCAGGGCACGATCATCGAGATTGGCGAACAATGCGGGCGCAACGATATAGCCAACAGTCCACAGACCACCGACCCACAGCGTCAGCAGAATGCGCTCGCCGGCCAGGTGACTACTGATAGCGGACTTCAACGATTTCCAGATTTCTTTCACCACCCGGGGCAGCTACGGTGGCAACATCGCCCTCTTCCTTCCCGATCAAAGCCCGCGCAATAGGCGAACCCACAGAAATCAGGCCCGCCTTGATATCCGCTTCATCCTCGCCAACAATCTGGTAGGTGATTTCATTACCCGTATCTTCATCAATCAGATCCACGGTGGCACCGAACACGACCTTGCCGCCTGCCTCCAGACTGGTGACATCAATAACATGGGCGTGCGAAAGCTTGCCTTCGATTTCCTTGATGCGGCCTTCTGCAAAACTCTGCTGTTCACGGGCTGCATGATACTCGGCGTTCTCCTTCAAATCGCCATGTGCACGTGCTTCAGCAATAGCCTTGATGATACGCGGACGATCGACTGTCTTCAGTTGCTGCAACTCCGCCTGCAGCTTCTCTGCACCGCGCTTGGTGAGCGGAACCTTGTTCATGCCACTTGCTCCTGATGTAAATCCTGCAACCGTACTACTGTCTGCGAATCCATACAGGTCAGCGCCAGGCTTGTTGCATAGGCGTGTGATATGGTTGTGCTGTAAGGAACCTTGTGTTGCAACGCCGCACCACGAATGGTGTAGGAGTCTGCAATCGCCTGCTTGCCTTCAGTGGTATTGACGATAAGCGCGATCTGCTCGTTCTTGATCATGTCCACCACGTGCGGCCGGCCCTCGGTCACCTTGTTGACAAGCTCACAGGTAATGCCTGCGCTACCCATAGCCGCGGCCGTACCCCGCGTTGCAACGATAGTGAAACCCTGCTTCACCAGTTCAGCGGCCACCTGCACGGCATCATCCTTGTCGGCGTTACGGACACTGACAAACACTTTTCCGGAACGCGGCAGGTCCTCACCGGCGCCCAGTTGCGCCTTGGCAAAGGCCTCGCCAAAACTCTGTCCGACGCCCATGACTTCACCGGTCGATTTCATTTCCGGCCCCAGCAGGGGATCAACTCCGGGGAACTTGACGAACGGGAACACGGCCTCTTTCACCGAGAAATATTTCGGCACACGTTCCTCCGTAATACCCTGGTCTGCCAGTGAACGGCCAGCCATGCAGCGTGCGGCAATTTTAGCCAGTGGCAAACCGGTCGCCTTGGAGACAAAGGGCACAGTACGTGATGCACGGGGATTCACTTCAAGCACATAAATGTCGTCTTCCTTGATAGCGAACTGCGCATTCATCAGACCGACAACATTCAGCGCCTTTGCCATGGCCCGCATCTGCTCACGCAGGCGATCCTGGGTTTCCTTGCTGAGACTGTAGGCCGGCAGCGAACAGGCCGAGTCACCCGAGTGTACGCCAGCCTGTTCGATATGCTGCATAATGCCGCCGATCAACACGCCTTCACCGTCACAAATCGCGTCAACATCCACTTCGATAGCATCATCGAGGAAATGATCCAGTAACACCGGCGATTCATTGGATACGCTGACGGCTTCCCTCATGTAGGTGCACAGTTCTTCTTCGTTATAAACAATCTCCATGGCCCGGCCACCCAGCACATATGACGGGCGCACCACCAGCGGATAGTCGATCTCGACAGCGAGTGATATGGCAGCCTCGACACTGCGCGCCGTGCGATTGGGCGGCTGCAACAGACCCAGTTCCTGAACCATCTGCTGGAAACGCTCGCGGTCTTCCGCGAGGTCGATGGAATCCGGTGTGGTACCGATGATCGGCGCACCCGCTGCTTCCAGTGCACGTGCCAGCTTCAGCGGCGTCTGGCCACCGTACTGGACGATGACACCCCTGGGTTGCTCCTTGTGAATGACTTCGAGCACGTCTTCCAGCGTCAGCGGCTCGAAGTAAAGGCGATCCGAAGTATCGTAATCTGTGGACACCGTCTCCGGGTTACAGTTAACCATAATGGTTTCATAACCATCCTCACGCATCGCCAGTGCAGCGTGTACACAGCAGTAATCGAACTCGATACCCTGACCAATGCGGTTGGGTCCGCCACCCAGCACCATGATCTTCTGCTTCTGGCTTGGCTCCGCTTCGCATTCCTCTTCATAAGTGGAATACATATAGGCAGTCTTGGTCGCAAACTCTGCCGCGCAGGTATCCACGCGCTTGAACACCGGGCGTACATTGAAGCCGTGGCGCAGCTCGCGGACCGCCAGCTCATCAATACCCAGCAGCGTCGCCAGGCGCCGGTCAGAGAAACCCTTGCGCTTCAGGTTGCGCACGCGGTCGGCGGTCAACGCGCTGACACCCTGGTCGCGTACCTCCGCCTCCAGCTGCAACAGTTCCTCTATCTGCATCAGGAACCAGGGGTCGATGTGTGTCAGTCCGTGAATCTCCTCCAGATCCAGGCCGGCACGGAAAGCATCTGCCAGGTACAGAATCCGGTCGGCACCCGCCTCGCGCAATTCGCGGCGCAGGATGTCGAGTGCATCGGCCTGAGCCGGGTCAACCTTTTCGTCAAAACCGTCGATGCCGGTTTCCATACCACGCAACGCCTTGTGCAGCGATTCCTGGAAGGTACGCCCGATGGCCATCACCTCCCCTACCGATTTCATCTGCGTGGTAAGGCGGTTTTGCGCTTTGGGGAATTTTTCAAAGGTAAAGCGGGGAATCTTGGTCACTACATAATCGATGGCCGGTTCGAAAGATGCCGGTGTCGCACCCCCGGTGATCTCGTTCTGTAATTCGTCCAGTGTATACCCCACCGCCAGTTTGGCGGCCACCTTGGCAATCGGAAAACCGGTTGCCTTGGAAGCCAGCGCCGACGAGCGGGACACGCGCGGGTTCATTTCTATGATAATCATGCGCCCGTCATCCGGATTAATGGCGAACTGCACATTGGAACCGCCGGTATCCACACCGATCTCGCGCAACACCGCCAGCGAGGCATTACGCATAATCTGGTATTCCTTGTCAGTCAGGGTCTGCGCGGGTGCTACCGTGATCGAATCCCCGGTGTGAATCCCCATGGGGTCAAAGTTTTCGATCGAACAGATAATGATGCAGTTGTCCCTGTGATCGCGCACCACTTCCATTTCGTATTCTTTCCAGCCGAGAATCGACTCTTCGACCAGCAATTCACTGGTGGGTGACAACTCCAGCCCGCGTTCACAAATTTCCAGGAACTCTTCCCGGTTGTAGGCAATACCACCACCACTGCCGCCCATGGTGAAAGAGGGACGGATAACGGTGGGATAGCCAACCTGTGCCTGTACCTGCAGCGCTTCTTCCATACTGTGCGCCACCGCCGCACGCGGCATATCCAGGCCGATCTTCAACATTGCTTCGCGGAACTGATCGCGGTCCTCGGCCTTGTCGATCGCCTCGCGCCTGGCGCCGATCATTTCCACACCAAATTTCTCCAACACGCCCTCACGTGCCAGGTCCAGCGCACAGTTCAGCGCCGTCTGGCCGCCCATGGTCGGTAACAGGACATCAGGGCGTTCTTTTTCAATAATATGCGCTACTGTCTGCCAGGTAATTGGTTCGATGTAGGTCGCATCGGCACTGTTCGGATCGGTCATAATGGTGGCCGGATTCGAATTAACCAGGATAACCCGGAACCCTTCTTCCTTGAGTGCCTTGCAGGCCTGCGCCCCTGAGTAATCGAACTCGCAGGCCTGACCGATAACAATCGGGCCGGCGCCTATGATCAGGACGCTTTTAATGTCAGTTCTTTTTGGCATGGGTCTTTTTCGTTATATGACTGCTTCCGGCCGCTGCTATCAGTTCGATGAAATGATCAAACAACGGTGCGACATCGTGCGGGCCAGGGCTGGCTTCCGGGTGCCCCTGAAAACTGAAGGCCGGTTTGTCAGTGCGGTGCACACCTTGCAGGGAGCCATCGAACAGGGAGCGGTGCGTGGCACGCAAGGTGTCGGGCAGCTTCTGCTCGTCCACTGCAAAGCCGTGGTTCTGGCTGGTAATCATGACTTCGCCCGAATCCAGGTCCTGCACCGGGTGGTTGGCACCGTGATGACCGAACTTCATCTTTACGGTCTGTGCACCACTGGCCAGTGACAACAACTGGTGACCAAGGCAAATGCCGAATACCGGTATACCGGTTTCGACTATTTCCCGAATAGCCGCGATCGCGTAATCACAGGGCTCCGGATCACCCGGACCGTTGGACAGGAACACACCATCCGGATTGAGCTTCATGACTTCAGCGGCCGGCGTCTGTGCAGGCACTACCGTAAGGCGGCAACCGCGATCCACCAGCATGCGCAGAATATTGCGCTTGATGCCGTAATCATAGGCCACCACATGATATGGCAGGTTTTCCTCGATGGGGTGCGGCGCACCCGGCATGCCGCCCTCCAGCGTCCAGCTGCCCTGCGCCCACTCGTAGGGCAGCCCGGTTGTTACCTCTTTGGCCAGGTCCATGCCTTTCAGACCCGGGAACGCCCGCGCCGCTTCAAGAGCCGCGTTTTCATCAATCTGCTCGCCGGCCACCAGGCACCCGCTCTGTGCACCCTTTTCGCGCAGGATGCGCGTCAGGCGGCGGGTATCGATATCGGCAATAGCTACAATGTCCTGTTCCTGGAGATATTGATCGAGACTTTTTTCGCTGCGGAAACTGCTGGGACGCAACGACAGATCACGAATGATCAGCCCGGCGCATTGAATTTTATCGGATTCTTCGTCGTCGGCATTGACACCCACGTTGCCGATATGAGGATAGGTCAGCGTTACCAGCTGGCGCGCGTAAGAGGGGTCCGTAAGGATCTCCTGATAGCCCGTCATCGCGGTATTAAAGACAACTTCACCTGTGCTCTGGCCAGCCGAACCGATCGACCGGCCCCAAAACAGGCTGCCGTCCTGCAAGGCCAACAAGGCCAATGTATTCAAGGGAAACCTCCGCCGCCGAAGTATTAATTTCAATACCTGACACTGTCAGGCAGCTTCACGCCGGATAGTTGGCCTGGAAGCGGCAAGATTGTACTCGATGAACCACTCGCTGCCAAGATGGCAGGCCACCACCATGCCGTATAGCCTGTTAAAACTCCTCCTGCAGGAGCGCCGGCCTTCGGCGCGAATGTTGCGGCGTGCTATCGCGGTCAGGTGACCGCTGCTACAGGCTGAATCATAGCTCGGCGAGTCGAGTTTCGAGAGTAACGATATTCTGACCGGCACGCCGCTGGTACGAAACTTCATCCATCAGCTCACGGCTCAAATGGATACCGAGTCCGCCGATGTCGCGTTGCGCAACCGTCTGGTCGATATCCGGCCGTGATTTTTCCAGCGGGTCGAATGGAACACCATCGTCGACCAGCGTAATGACGAGCACCCCGTTTCCCAGCGCCAGCTTCACCGTAATATCGCCGACCCCGCTGTCCGGATAGGCATAGGAAATTACATTGCCCAAAAGGTCATCAAATACCAGCTTGACCTTGCGGCGGATCGCTACGTCCAGTGCGTGAGCAGATGCGAATGTTTCGAACCAGGCAATGACTTCGTCTGTTGTCCGCAAGCCGTTCCAGGTTTTGCAAACGCTCACAGCCTGGCTGTCGACAGGCTGTTCACCATGAAACCGGAAGGCCAGCACCGTAATATCATCGGCCTGCTCGGCATCGCCTTCGAAGCTGTGCACACTGGACACAATAGAATCCACCAGCGACTCAGCCTCCTGCTGCGCGGACTGCTCCAGCAAGCCAACCAGCCGCGCCTCGGAAAACAGCTCACTGGATGGGCCGGTTGCTTCAGTGACCCCGTCGGTAAACATCAGCAAGGTATCACCAGCCTTGAGCACAACCGCGTCTTCCCGGTAATCGATACCGTCCATGGCGCCGGCCACCGGGCCGTGACGCGTGTCCAGGCGCAGCATGCTGCCGTTTGCATCAATTATATACGGTGGATTGTGGCCGGCATTGGTGTAGGTCACTGCGCCGCTGTGTATATCGCAGATCGCCACGAACAGTGTCACGAACATACAGCCTTCGTTATCCGCACTCAGCCTACTGTTTACCCGGGAAAGAATGGCTGCGGTAGACCGGCTGCTGCCGGCAGCGGATTTTATCAGCGTCTTGGTAACCGCCATGAATAGCGCGGCAGGAACACCCTTTCCCGACACATCACCGACACAGAAACACAAGGTCGACTCATCCAGAAAAAAGAAGTCGTAGAAATCACCGCCCAGTTCGCGTGCGGCCTCCAGGCGGGCATATAGGGAAAAGCTTTCACTGCCGGGTCCACTCGGGAAATCCTGCGGCATCATGCTCATCTGGATATCACGGCCCACATTCAACTCGATTTCCATACGGTCTTTCTGCGTCTTGATGGTGGCGTAGGCTTTCTCAAGTTCCTTGCGGCTTTGTGTCAGGGCGAGCTGTGTTTTTACCCGCGCCCTGAGAATGGGGGGAGACACAGGCTTGGTTATGTAATCAGCTGCACCGAGCTCGAAACCCAGTGCTTCATCATCGGTCTGGTTCATTGCAGTTATAAAGATAACCGGAATATCCCGTGTCGACTCGTCAGCCTTGAGGCGCCGGCACACTTCATAGCCGTCCATGTCCGGCATCATGATATCCAGCAGGACAAGATCCGGGTTACCTGATTGTGCCGCCTTGAGGGCGCGTGCCCCGTTTTTGGCGACAATCAGCCTGTAGTCCTGTTTCAGCAGTCCGGTAAGCACATCGATATTGATAGGCTCATCGTCAACGACCAGGATCTTCTGCTGTTTAGCCATTATTCGCTAACCGACTGCATGGCCCCCTTCAGGTCGGAACAGTAATTGATCATGTCGAGAAAACCGCTGATTTCGAGTACTTCGTAAATCTGTTCGTTAGCGTTACACAGCACCACCCTGCCATCCTTGCGCACCAGTTTGGCCGCCTGCAGTATCACGCGCAGACCGGCGCTGGAAATGTAGTCGGTTTTGGAGAAATCGAAAATCACGCGCTTTTCCCCGGCGCTGATATTTTCCACCAGGAGTTTTTCCGCCTGCGGTGCATTGTTGGTGTCCAGCCTGCCGTTCGGCATAACCACAAAAGCACCTTCGACTTTGCTTGATAGGATATCCATCTATTTCCCTAGTGACTAAATTGCATAACAAGTTCTGCCCGGTCTGCGCGCTCCGAACTCTTGACTGTGTCGGCCAGATGCCGGATCAGGTGGCTGGACATCTTCGACATGGCAGCGCCCAGCGCGTCATCGCCCTCCTCGTCCAGCAGCGCGCTGAGATCGAGTTTCTTTTTCGCCTGCAAGGCAAAAGCGCTGCCTGGATAATCGAGCACCAGTGTCAGCTGGTACTCATCGAAGCTGGCGCGCAAGGTCACCGGACCCCGCACCATATCAGCAGACTGCAACGCTTCCAATGCCTCACCCACTGCCGCACCGGCGCGAGTAATCACATCGCGTCGCGCACCCCAGTTGGCGCCCTGGTCTTCCAGAAACCGTGTCGCCTGCTGTGCCGCATAGGCACCGGACAGCTCGATCTCCGCCTGCTCGGAGATGCCGATACGAAACAGCATATTAAGACCAATGGCTGCAAAACCACCCATCATCAGTGGCGACATCAGCACAGGTTTGAGATCTTCAGTCACGCCAACACCCGGTTCGGGCACCAGCATGAGTGCACTGATAGCGAGTGTGACGCCTGCCGTAAACGTCGTGTAGAGACCCGGCGTTTCCTGCGCGATATAAATCATATCGCGTGGCTTTTCGCGCCTTGGTTCCCGGAACGGCGGCAACACTACATCGAGAATTTTGCGGATATCCATAACCTGCTCAGGACGTCCTATCGAGACTGCCACCACCCTTTTTCATATGCTTGCCCGCCGCTGCACGCTCTTTTCTCACCTGCTTGGGATCAGCGATCAGAGGCCGGTAAATTTCCACCCGGTCGCCCTGCTGCAGGGTCTGGGTCAGTTTTTTCAGCTTGCCGAAAATACCTGCCTTTAATGTCCCGGCATCGATTTCCGGGAAGCGATCGAGCATACCGGACTGCTCGATCGCCTGCTGTATGCTTGTATCAGGCGCAACATCCAGCTTGAGAATGACCTGTTCCTCCGGCCGGGCATACGCCACTTCTATGGAAATCTTCTCAGCGCTTGCCATAGACCTCTACAGCCCGTTTGTGAAAGGAATCCACCATTGAATTGGCGATCTGGCTGAACACCGGCCCCACCACCATACCCAGCATGCGGCTGGCAAACTCGAACTCCAGGTCGAAAGACACCTTGCAACCGTCATCACCCAGTGCATCAAAGCGCCAGAATCCCTCCAGTTGCCTGAAAGGCCCTTCCACCAGCCGCATTTCTATCATCTTGTTTTTCTGGTTTCGGTTACAGGTTGTGAAGGCTTTCTCCACTCCGCCCTTGGACAACTCGATGGTTGCCCTTACCTCATCATCCGTGCGCGACAACACTTTTGCACCGCGACACCAGGGCAGAAACTCGGGGTAGGCCTCTATACCGTCCACCAGTGCAAACATTTGTGCTGGTGAATACGCCACCAGTGCTGATTTACTGATTGAAGTCATGAATCTATTCGTCCAGGCCGAACAGGCCGGTGAAATTAACGATGCCCGTCACGTTCAGGAACACGACAAGCACTGCAAGCGGCGTCAGGTAACGTACCAGCAGGTACCAGAGTACGTAACCGGCACCCTCCCCCATATCAAGCTCCTGCACACTGTCACTGCGTTTCATGACCCAGACGCTGAACAACGCGATGAACAGGCCGCCCAGCGGCAACATAATGTTGGCCGTCAAATAATCCAGCAGGTCAAAGACCGTGTAATTCTCGAAAATCGAAATAAACGACAGCGGTTTGAAATCAGCCCAGTTATTGAAGGACAGTACTGTCAGCAGACCAAAACCCCAGGTAGCAATACCTGCATAGACCGATGCGTAGATGCGTGTCATACCCTTGTTTTCCACCAGCCATGCGACCGCCGGTTCTATCAGCGAGATGGCCGAGGTCCAGGCGGCAAACACCAGTAGTATAAAAAACAGCGTGCCAAACAGCAGACCGCCCGGCATATGCCCGAAAGCAATCGGCAGGGTCTGGAATATCAGGCCTGGACCGGCGCCGGGTTCCAGCCCATTGGCGAAGACAATAGGGAAGATCGCCATGCCGGCAAGCATGGCAACCAGCGTATCCAGGAAGGCGATGGTGATACTGGTTTTGGCGATTGATGTGCGCTCCGGCAGGTAGGAACCGTAGACCATAATGGCGCCCATGCCCAGGCTAAGGGTAAAGAAAGCATGACCCATGGCGATCAGCACGCCGTTCGCCGAAATCTTGCTGAAGTCCGGGGTAAACAGGAATTTCAGTCCCTGGTCAAAGGCGCCGCTGGCCAGCGCGTAACCGTCAAGCATGATCAGTAATATAAACAACGCCGGCACCAGCAAACGCACCGCTTTTTCCAGTCCGCTGCGCACACCGCGCGCGACCACGATCATGGTCATCACCATGAACAGGGTATGCCAGGCCAGCAGGCGTTCCGGATCACCGGTCAGCTGCTCGAAAATACTCGCAACGCCCTCGGCGGTGGCACCGGTAAAGGTACCTGCAGAGGCTCTGAATACATAAGCCAGCGCCCAGCCGGCTATGACGCTGTAATACGAAAGAATCAGGAATCCGGCCAGCACGCCGGCCCAGCCCAGCCAGCGCCAGGCCGCATGAGCGCCCGCCTCCTGTGCCAGGCTGCGCATGGTATTGATCGGGCTCTGGCGGCCACGTCGTCCCAGCATGACCTCCGCCATCATGATGGGAATACCGATGACGGCGATACAGGCCAGGTACACCAGAACAAAGGCCCCGCCGCCGTTTTCGCCAGCGATATAGGGGAACTTCCAGATGTTGCCCAGGCCCACAGCCGAACCGGTCGCGGCCAGCACAAAGGCCAGGCGGCCGGACCAGCTGCCGTGTATTGATTGTCTTCTTTCGGTCATGGAATTCTCTGAGGATACCGGTCTGACCCGGGATTGTCCTTAAAACAGTGAAAATGCTCAAGCTCCTGATTGCATGCGTATAATGCGCTCATGGCGAAAAAAGCAAAAAAGAAAGACAAGACGAATTCCGGCAGCACCATTGCCCTGAACAAGAAGGCGCGCCACAACTACAGTCTGGAAGACCGTTTCGAGGCCGGCCTGGCGCTGGAGGGCTGGGAAGTGAAAAGCCTGCGCGCCGGCAAAGTGCAGATGGTGGAGAGCTACGTGCTGCTTAAGGATAACGAAGCCTGGCTGTTCGGCTGCCTGATCACGCCGTTGCCGACCGCTTCCACCCATATCCACCCGGATCCCATCCGCACCCGCAAGCTGCTGCTGCACCGCGATGAAATCGACCGCATGGTCGGCGCCGTGGAACGCAAGGGCTATTCGCTGATCCCCACTGCCCTGTACTGGAAAAAAGGCCGCGCCAAGCTGGAAATCGCACTCGCCAAAGGCAAAAAAGAGCACGACAAGCGCGCCGACATCAAGGATCGCGACTGGAAGCGCGACAAACAGCGCATCCTGAAACATGGCTGATCAATTAATCCTTAAAGACAGTCTTGAAATTTACCGAAAAGGGTCCATATTTAGAATATGGAGCCGGGGTTTTCGCTGAAACGTAAAGTCGGACCCGTAAGCTGCGGGAACCGTTGAGAGCGCCGCCGCCAAGCGGCACGCATAGGCGGGAACTCCGGTTTCCTGTACACTGTCAAACAAATGTTCGAACCGGGGGCGACCTGGCTTCGACGTGGGTTGCAAAACCTGAGGTGCATGCCGAGGAACAGATTACCTCGTAAATCCAGCTGTAAAACTTATAGTTGCCAACGACGACAACTACGCTTTAGCCGCTTAAAAACCGGTGTAAAGCCTTCGGCCCGGCGTGTGCCTGTACGCCCGGATCACCGGAGTCATCCCATACAGGATCGCGCTGAAGCTCGTCCGGGTCGGATGCGTTAAAACCTAACCGGAATCGCTGTCTGTCTTCCCTGCCCGTCGGGTAGCAGCCAGTTAAATTTAAAGACGTGGATAAGCATGTAGAGCCGAGGGCGGAGGACTTACGGACGCGGGTTCGATTCCCGCCGCCTCCACCAATATGGGCCCTGGTTAATGCCGGGGCCTTCTTTAAACCTGAGGGGACGATGACTGTTCGACCCCCTTAGCCACTGACAAGCGGCAAAACCATTGGATTCACTCGACCTGACAAATTAAGACTCAGGAGCCAAGAGGGCTATAAACGCGAAAAGGTGAAATCATGCATTACACAGAAAAACAAATAGCCGAACTCAATATATTGATTCATTACAGCCTCAATACCACCAACCAGGGCATAAAAGTCCACTCAACTGCAGACCCGGAACAAATCGCTGCCGTACAGCGTCTGTACGACAAAGGCCTTGTCACTCAAAAAGACGGCGGTTACCTGACAGATCTGGGCAGAATAGCCGCTGAACATGCCCAGGCACTCATCCTCATGTTAGCGCCGCATAAACACAGCATTGCAAGCTGAGCCGATCTTCATCCAAAGAGTACGAAACAGCATCTCCACTCTGTCGTAGCCTGATTGCCATTAGTGCCGCGTGACGGAAACTACCGCGGGTGCGTCATTTGCGGATCGATTTTTTATTTCTTCTTTCGCTGGCAGGCTCAGCCCGCCATTCATTTTTTCCCGATGTAACCTCCAATTAGAGCGTATTCAGTGAAGATCAGCCCCTCTGTGGTTTTCAGGGGAGCGGCCGATAAACACTGGAGCAAGTGACACGGCATAGTGAGGATAACCAGGCGACGTTTCCGGAACTCCGGGATAAATTGGCACTATAGAATGAAATATGCAGCAGTTGGGGTGTTTTCACCTGAGATATCGAGTACGAGAACTCGTTAGGGCTATGAAGAATAAAAGAAACTATTACAGGATTCTACACGTTCAGCCGGATGCGCCACAGGCGATAATCAAGTCCAGTTACCGCACTCTCATGCATCGCCTCAGACAGCATCCTGACCTCGGAGGCGACCACTGGAATGCCGCGCTCATCAACGACGCCTATGCAGTTATTTCCGATCCTCGGAAACGTGCCGAGTACGATCGAACTCTTTTGCAAGCCAACGCATCTTCAACCGTTAACGGGCAGAGAGGAAAGGTACCGACAACATCAGTGTCACCGCGCAACCGAAGCAGGGAATATCGCCATGTGGGGCAGGATGCATGCGCCTTCTGCGGTACGACTCATCGGTACGGTAGAAATCCGCACCAGGATGAGGTCTGCAGTGAATGTGCAAGCCCGCTTAAGTATATTGAAAAACTCAGGCTGGAAATGTCCTGTCGGCGCATGGTACACCGCATTGCAAAACGCATTCAGGTTGTATTCTATACGGCCTGGCCTCAGAAAGAGGGGCACACCGGTCTGGTGCAGGATATATCGCCAAAGGGGATGCAGTTTGTCACAAAAAAACCCCCTGAAACGGGCATGCATATAAAAGTCGAATGTGAAACCTGTAGTGCAGTCGCACGTGTTACGAACTACGAAAAAAGGGCCTCCGTATCGGGGATGAGATGGGTGGTCGGAGTTGAATTTGTGACCATTCTATTCAGGCAAACCCGCGGCAGCTTTGTATCCATGAAGATTTAGGGGCAAGTATTTAGCGTCCGGAATCTGAGGCGGGTTCAACTCATCTTCTCCGCGCGAGCCACGATATCCGTAACACCGTGGCTTCATGCACGGCCAGTTTCCGAACGATAACGAGGACCTGCCCTGATTGCCATCCGCGACAGCGGGATGCCGGCGAAGAATACCGCCGAGACTGCAATCAGGGAGAATTAACAATACTCAAAAAAGCTTAATAAGGCGCTGCACCAGGCTCAGAGATCTCACTCTCCTCGGGCGGGGTGAAGCGGCCCTTGCCCTCGAATGCGCTGAATTCACTACTATTCAGCTTTCCGTCTGCGTTCGTGTCGATGACCAGCAAGATTTCTGACAGACCCTCTCGCACTCTCGCTTCTTCTACGCTGATGTATCCATCACCATTGACATCGATCTGTTCGAATGTCTGCGCGTATTCTTCTGCACCGGCGGCCGGGCCGGCCGATAATACGATCGCCGAGGCAACAGAAACAATGAAAGGCGATCTCTTTCTCATGATCTTCACTCCTTACCTTTGGTTGATTACAGGTAAAACATATAGCACTTTAAAACCAACGAGCCCTTGATTTCCGTCAACTTCTGAACTATCGAGCCAGGATTACTGGCACTTGCGGTTTCTAAAGCGGCGCCAATGAGACCACCAATCGTTTAATGAAGAAACGAGCATATTCAGATCAATACTCAGCATCGTTTCGATCAACGCCCCCTGCCAGCTGGAAAGGCGTACAGCAGGAGCTGGACACGGTAGCGATACCACGGCAGGAGCAAGTTTACGCGGTACTGACCAACTTCCTGAATTATGAGGAACAGGCTTCGAGCAACGCCGTGTCTGAAGTCAGGGATGCCTGTAACAATGCCCTGTACCTGATGAGTCTGCTTGCAGTACTGGTGCTTGTACTGAGTGGCGTCATCGCTTTTTTCGTCATCAAGCGCATATCCGTTACCGACCGGATGCGTTGGGTGCAATGACGATTTTCACGGTGCTAATAACCCAACCTGGCTAGTCAGGGACGCAAAACCGGAACATGCACAAAACCACGCCGGCGATACTCGGCGACCGTTTCGACACCGGCAGATACCTTGTCGACAGAGTCGATAAATCCGTTTTCACTGTAGCCACTCATCACCGCATGGCCGGCACACACGTGCACAGGCACCTGATCGGCAACCAGCGCTTCGACTTGCCGGTGCAGCGACCCGAAATCCGGCTCGGCATACTTCATCAGCGCAAACTCTTCATCCCCGTGACTGACAACAACCATATCCAGACCGGGAAAGCGGGCACGCAAGCGGTCAACGTAACCACGCACCAGCGGGATCGCCCATTGCAGGGCCTCGTTGTCCCACTCGTCGATATCGAAGACGACACCCGGCGGAGGCGTATCGTTTGCCAGAAGCCTGTCGATGGTTTCTGCCGATGAGGCGGCGTAGACGGGAAACACAAAGCAAAAGCCGCAGAATGCAGTCAGCAGCCGCTTAATAAAGAATATTGTATGTTTCCTCATACTTTCTCGTGCCCATGAGTTCTCAACAGACAGTTACGATGAGATGTTAGCATCCAAACTACTCCAACTGCACTTCGAAACCCTCAAACACGATCGCCGGCGGAATGCGCGAGTCGAGACAAATCACCACCGCGGCCAAAGGAAAATGGCCCTATCACTCGCTATTGCACCGTTTTCGAGCCTGAACCATTGAAGCAGGTGCTACTGGCAGCATACACTTGCGACACGATGACCAAACGCACACCTCTAAACAAACAAACAGCCAGCAGTGCACGCGAACTCATGCTCAAGTCCGTGCTGTTCAGTGAGTTGGAGCCTGACCAACTTGACACGCTGTTGCAGAAAACCCACACAGCCGTACTGAAAGAAGGCCAGGTGCTGTTTGAGCAACAGCGCCCTGCAAAAGAACTTTTCATGCTGTGTTCCGGGCAGATCAAACTGGCGCGTATGTCACCCGATGGCCACGAAAAAGTGATCGATCTGATTGATCCCGGCAACACGTTTGCCGAGGCCATCATGTTTTCCGGCATGCACGTCTACCCGGTGACGGCTACCGCGCTGTATACCAGTGAATTACTGTGCTTCGACACCTCCACCTACGCCAACATCCTGAGGATGTCGACCGAAGCCTGTTTCGGCGTAATGGCGCAGATGAGCCGCAGACTGCACTGGTATATCGCCGAGCTCGACAGACTGACACTGCACAATGCCACCTTCCGGGTCATCGCCTACCTGATCGACCAGGTCCCCAGCACCAATCTGGGCACGTCTGAAGTCAAATTGAATACCGCCAAACACATCATCGCCTCGCGGCTTTCCATAACCCCGGAAACGCTGTCACGCACGCTATCGAAACTCAGCCGTGACGGCATGATAGATCTCAACGAGGATAGCGTGATGCTTAAAGATATCGGACAACTCCGCAATTATCTACACGGCGGCTCGTTGTAACTGCATTCACGCAACCGTCAGCTGTGCATACAGCAAAGGCAACTTCGCGGGCAACTCGCCGGCATTTCTGACCAGCACATAGGATGAACTGCCAAACAGGTACGGCAGGTAATCACCCGCCTTTTCATCAATGGTCACGCAGAACGGGTGCAGTCCGCGCTCAATAGCTTCATGTATCGCTTTACGCGTGTCCTCTATGCCATAACGCCCTTCGTATTTATCCAGATCGTTGGGCTTTCCGTCAGTCAGTATCAGCAACAATTTCTGGCTGGAGTATTCTTTCTCCAGCAGCGCTGATGCCTGTCTGATTGCGGCGCCCATACGCGTGTAGTAACCCGGTCGTATGGCCTGTATACGCCCTCTAACCTTATCGTTACAGGCTTCATCGAATGTTTTCAAGGTGTGAAAGCGCACGTGATTACGCCGGCGGGAGGAGAAACCGTACATGGAAAAGCGGTCGCCGGTCGCCTGCAGCGCCTCGGAAAACAGGAACAGGCTGTCACGAACCACGTCGATAACGCGCTGCTCATCGTTGACATAAGCATCTGTCGACAATGACAGGTCAGCGAGCAACAGGCAGGACATGTCGCGCTCGGTATTACGAAAATTACGATACAACCTGGCATCAGCCTGACGCACACCGCGAAGACGATCAGTGCTGTGTTCAATCAACGCACCGAGATCCAGCTCATTGCCATCTGCCTGCCCGTTCAGCCACTGCCGGCGCGGCTTGATAGCCTCGAACAGGCGACGTAAACGCCGCGCCTTGACCTGCAGGTAAGCAGGTATTGCCATCGGTACAGCATCACGGGCCTGCATCGGCTGCAGGCGACAATGATCGGGTTGCAGCTGCTGCTTACGATAATCCCACTCCGGCAGGGGAACGCCTTCGCCGAGACAGATATCGTCGTTGTCCTCCGGCGGCAGGTCAAGGTCAAAGCGTAGCCGGGCTGCCACCCGCTTACGATCATTGGCTACGCTGACCATATCCATATCTTCCAGCGCCGACTGCGCATCCTCGTCTTCGTTTTCCTCTGTGGTCCGGTCAACAGCGACATACTCGGCGCGCGTGAACAAACTCTCCAGGCGGAACGCCAGCAGGCCATCACGGCCGTCCGGTGCCTCCACGCGCTCACCGCGGCGGCGCTTGTCGGTGTCGACCTGTTCACTGTGCTGGTCGTCATTTGCCTCATCATCTTCATCGTCGTCGCCGCTGGCGGCCTGGGGCTGCTGCTGGACCGGTGGCTCCGGATGCAGCCAGAGAGGCACCGGCTGCGGCGCGACTGCGGCGGTAGTCAGCGCTTCGCTGACCGACGCCGGTTCGAGCAGTGCCCGACGAATCATCTGTTCCTGCAATGCTTCGTCGGCCTTGAGTGAGTTTATATCCGGGCGTTGCAGCAAGTGTTGTTCAACCAGCGTGTGGTAACGGCGTGCCAGACCCGGGTGCGCGTCCAGCAAACCGGCCGACGCGGCTGCATTCTGTTGCAGCCAGTCACCGCTGTACAATCCCTCCTGCGTTGCCAGCGCTGCGAGCCACAGGTAGAGCTGACGATTGAGATCGCGCTCGGCGTACCAGGCGATGCTTGCCGGCAGTCGCAGGGTATCGGTATCACGCCAGGCCAGTGCCACCTGTTTGTTGCTGCCGGCGATGCGGCTTAACAGGTTGCGGCGCGCGGTGGAGCCGGTTTCATTGGCCGCCTCGATACGCAACCCGCCATCCCCGCCCAGGGCACGGAACATGATCGCGGCGGGTTGCCGCATTTCTTCGAGCCTGACTGCTGCATCCGGGTACTCGCGTCGGGCCGCCCGGGTAATCATCTTGTGCCATAACTGGCCGACCCACTCTTCCATTAGCCACCGCTCTCCGCTTGCGCGTCGCGATGGAAACAACCACACGGCACTTCCGGGCGACGCCCGAAATCGCGGTCAGAGACATCCAGCGCGCACTGCCCTTCCACCATCTGCAACAGGCTCTGTTTACCCGCCGGCCGGTTAACGTGTTCGCAGGCCTGAACACACTGCTGACACTGGGTACAGGTAAACATCTTGCGTTTTATCCGGCGCGGTTGCAGCCGCATCGGACAGGCGTGCTCGCAGGACGCGTCGCAGCTGGCACAATCGGCGGCACGCTCGCGGTCAAACCCCACCACCATGGCCTTGCGGTTACCCATCCAGACCAGGCTCTGGAACAGGCCGATCGCACAGCCAAAGCGACAGAACAGGTGACGCGCGAAGGTAAATTCAATAACAAACAGTGTGGTGGCCACGCCAATGAAAACGAACTGGTTACGCGTTAACGATGCTGTGAGAAGGTTTGTCCAGATCTCGATGGGTGGCAACAGGTACGTCATCAATGAGACCGACCACAGCAGCGAGAAAAACAACACTGTCACCGCTACCGGCAACCACATGACGCGCCTTGGATGTATCCGAACACCATCGGACTGGGATTCCGGCAGCGGCTCGCGCTGCCAGATGGTTGGCTTGCCACTTGCGCGGCGCATCAGACTGTTGATCGCCTCAACCACCGAGAAGTGCGGACACAACCAGCCACAGTACAGACGCCCGTAACGCCAGGACAGCCAGACACCGGTACCGATAATCAGCGCAATAGGCAGGAAAGCCCGCACAATGATGTTGATGCTGGCCTCTATGGAACCGACATCGCGCACCCCAAGCGTCCAGGGCATGCCGAACAGGATGAAATGCCCCTGGGTAAGATCGAGCCGAAACAGATCCAGAACCGGCGCCAGGACAAACAGCGCAAAGAACGCCGTGCGCCACAGTAGCCGTTGGCGCTGAACCCCGTTCATGAACGGAACGGCCGTCCGATCAGTGGAAAAACATAGTGCTCACCGGCCATGGCTTTGACCAGCCCCATTACACCCATGAGTATCAGGCTGCTGTGAATAAAAGTGAAGTACATCACCACGACCATCCAGGTATAACCGGAATCCAGGCTGCCAAAAAGAATAAAAACCGCGGATACCACAACGATCAAGGCACCACCGGCGACCGTGACACCCACTGTCTGCGAAAGATGATTCGTTGCCAGAGCATCTGTCCGCCCACGATTGAACCAGTACAACAACAGCAACAGCACGAAAGCCAGGCCGGGCGCCAGCATCAGGTTAACCAGGTACAGGCTCTCCGCTTTTACTGCCAGTGACTTCCCGGCTGCAGTGCTCACCTCAGTCTCCGAAGTCGGCCTGTACAACTTCCATCAGTGCATCGACAGTAGGCTCATCGTCGGTGAGTGGTTCGATCAGAGCAGCACGACAGGCTTCAACTGCATCGAACCCGTCGCGCATCAACCGGGCGGTATAAATCAGCAGCCTGGTCGATGCCGACTCTTCCAGGTCGTGATCTTTCAGCGCGCGCAAACTATGCGCAAGCCGGACCAGGCGTCCGGCCAGTTCTTCATCAATGCCGGTTTCACGCACGATAACCGTCTGCTCGGTCTGGGCCTCGGGAAAACCAAATCGCATCGACACGAAGCGCTGACGAGTTGAGGGTTTCATACCCTTCAGCATGTTCTGGTAGCCTGGATTATAAGATACCACCAGCATGAACTCCGGCGGCGCGTGCAGCGTTTCACCGGTGCGTTCAATAGGCAGGATGCGGCGATTGTCCGATAGCGGGTGCAGCACTACTGTGGTGTCCTTACGTGCCTCGACCACCTCGTCGAGATAGCAGATCGCACCTTCGCGAACCGCGCGGGTGAGCGGGCCATCATTCCAGTAGGTGGAGCCATCGCCGATCAGGTGACGCCCCACCAGGTCGGCTGCCGTCAGATCATCGTGACAGGCTACCGTGTACAAAGGCCGCCCCAGGCGTGCCGCCATGTGTTCAATAAAGCGCGTCTTGCCGCAGCCGGTCGGCCCCTTGAGCAGCATTGGCAGCTGGTTGCCGTAGGCATACTCAAAGAGTTCCATCTCACGCCCCTGCGGCTGGTAGAAAGGAATATCCTCGCTGGACGCCGGAAACAACCGCACTTCATTAACCATATCAGGCTTCTCCCGTTGCTGACGTTACCCGGCAGACTGGTTTTCGTCCTGCCTTCCGGGTAACTGACGACTGCTTCCATCAGGCAGTATCGGCCACTGTGTCGGTCGTCATTTCACGTTCGCCGCCTTTGACGAAGAACGAAACGACGTACAGGATCAGGCCGATCAGGAAGACCACGCCGGCCAGCTCGCGCATCCAGTAGAAGATCTCGATCTTTTCCTGGACCACCATAAAGGACTCCGGAACCTCGGTGTAGCGCTGCATCCATACCTGCAGCACACCGGCAGCGGTCAGGAACAGGGTGATGAACACCATGGAAACCGTCATCAACCAGAACGACCACATTTCGACCACCTGGGCGCGCGGGTCGGCCGCTTCCTGGCCACGCAAAATCGGCATGGCGTAAGAGATGATGGTTAACACGATCATCACGTAGGCACCGTAGAAGGCCATGTGGCCATGTGCCGCAGTGATCTGTGTACCGTGGGTGTAGTAGTTAATCGGGGCCAGGGTATGCATGAAGCCCCAGACACCTGCCCCCAGGAAGGCCATTACTGCGGTACCCAGCGCCCACAGCACTGCCGCCTTGTTGGGATGCTCACGACGCCGCCGGTTAACCATATTGAAGGCAAACACTGTCATCATGAAGAACGGGATGGGTTCCATGGCGGAGAATATTGAACCCCACCATTGCCAGTACTCCGGCGTACCGATCCAGAAGAAGTGGTGTCCGGTACCGATAATGCCGGTGATCAGCGTCATGGCGATAATCACATACAACCACTTCTCGATGACCTCGCGGTCGACACCGGTGACCTTGATCAGCACGAAGGCGAGAATGGCTCCAAGGATCAGTTCCCAGACACCTTCTACCCAGAGGTGCACAACCCACCACCAGAAGTACTTGTCCAGCACCAGGTTATCCGGTACGTAGAACGCAAACAGGAAGAATACCGCCAGGCCTGTCAGGCCGGTGAGCAGCACCAGGTTCACCACGGTCTTGCGGCCACCGAGTATGGTCATGCCGATATTGAAGAGGAAGCCCAGGGCAACCACCACAATACCTATCTTGGTAATGGTCGGCTGTTCCAGGAACTCACGACCCATGGTTGGCAACAGATCATTCATGGTCAGATCGGCCAGCTGCGCATACGGTACCAGCAGATAACCGAGTATGGTCAGCGCACCGGCAACCAGGAATACCCAGAAAAGCAGCCAGGCGAGCATCGGACTGTGCAGCTCACGCTCGGCCTCTTCCGGCACCAGGTAGTACGACGCGCCCATGAAACCGAACAGCAACCAGACAATCAGCAGGTTGGTATGCACCATACGGGCAACGTTGAAGGGAATTTCCGGAAACAGGAAATCGCCGATGACATATTGCATACCCAGGATAACGCCGAACAGGATCTGGCCGATGAACAGGCCGATGGCAGCAATAAAATAGGGCTTGGCGACCGCTTGTGATGAATATTTCATAATGATCTCCTCAACCCTGGATATTCGGTGGCCAGTTCGC